>Ga0315275_10007146_pt1 | contig 10770 bp, 8 predicted proteins | sample YL17G03_0_MG_FD_205557 | JGI IMG/M metagenome (GOLD analysis project Ga0315275, IMG submission 205557) | Sediment microbial communities from Yellowstone Lake, YNP, Wyoming, USA - YL17G03_0 | ecosystem: Environmental > Aquatic > Freshwater > Lake > Sediment | place: USA: Wyoming | collected...
CTTTCTCTGGCTCACGATCTTGTCCGCCCTCCGCATCCTCCGCCGCAATCCGCTGCGCGCGGGGCTGACCATGCTCGGCATCATCATCGGCATCGGCGCCGTCGTGGCGATGGTCAGCTTGGGTCAGGGCGCTACCGCCTCCGTCCAGGCTGAAATCGCCAGCCTGGGCACCAATGTGATGATCATCGTCCCCGGAGCGACCACCGTCGGGGGCGTGCGCGGCGGACTCGGCTCAATTTCCACGCTCACGGTCGACGATGCGGAGGACATCCGGACCAAAGTCGGGAGTGTCACGGCGGTGATATACGGCTCGCGATCCGTCTTGCAGGTCATTCACGAGAACAAGAATTGGAGCACCGTCGTCGTCGGGACGACGCCCGAATTCACCGACATCCGCAGTTGGCCGATTGCCCAGGGCAACTTCTTCACGCAGTCCGATATGGACTCCGCGGCAAAAGTAGTCGTGCTAGGGAAAACCGCGGCCCAGAATCTGTTCGAGCCGGGTGAAGAGATGGTGGGAGCCCAGATTCGCATCAGAAACATCCCGCTTCGTGTGATCGGGGTCCTGGCGCCGAAGGGTCAATCGATCAGTGGTCAGGATCAAGACGACCTGGTGGTGCTTCCGTTCTCGACGGCTGAACGAAAAGTCCTGGGGACGAAATTTCTTGGAACCGTCGGGATCATCCTGGTCGCCACCCAGACGCGCTATGAGATCCCTGCCGTCGTTGCAGACATCAAAGAACTCTTGCGGGCGCGCCATCACCTCCCAGCCTTGGAGGAGGACGACTTCACCATCCGCACGATGGAAGATATTGCCAAAACCATTGCCGGAACGAGCCGGACGATGATGCTCATGCTGATGGGCATCGCCTCGATCTCGTTGATCGTCGGCGGCATCGGCATCATGAATATTCTCTTGGTGTCGGTTACGGAGCGGACAAAAGAAATCGGGCTTCGCATGGCCGTCGGCGCGAAGCGCAGGCACATCCTGCTCCAATTTCTGATCGAAGCGATCATCATGACCGCGATTGGCGGAGCACTCGGCGTCGGTGCCGGAATCGGAATCGCGCGCCTGCTGACCACCATGATCGGCTGGCCGACCATTATCTCTCCAGAAGCCGTCGTCATTGCGTTTCTATTTTCCCTGATCGTGGGCGTCTTCTTCGGCCTGTATCCCGCGAACAAAGCGTCGAAGATGAACCCCATCGAGGCGCTGCACTACGAGTGAGGTCCACCACGAGCATGGCGACCATCGCGCAGAATCAGGACATCGCCCGGCGATTGCAAAAAGTCGCACAGCTCTTAGAGGATCAGGGAGCGAATCGGTTTCGCGGGCGGGCCTTCGCGGAGCGGCAGGCGCAATTTCCCTCCGAAGGGGGATCCCTGTGGGGATTGATCCCCGGCGTCGGGTGGTCGGACCACTGGGCCTTCTGGAAGGAGGGATTCCCGGCGGTGATGGTGACCGATACCGCCCTCTTCCGCTATCCCGCCTACCATTCGAACGCCGACAGGCCCGAGTTCGTGCAGTACGAACGAATGGCGCGCGTCGTCTCCGGCCTGCACGCTGTCATCGCAGAGATGGTGAATACACCAAAGTGAGGAAGGTCGGAGGCTACGTCGTCACTCCACTCTCGGCTACTATTCCCCGGCCGAGTTCGAGGCGAGGACGGCTGTGGGGTAACCGGGTATCCACGGGATCGGGGGAAGGTCACCCCACATAGCACGGGCGGGATCACCTCTATACAGTGAGGGCGGCCGAGCCGATCCTCAACTGCGCGCGTCGAGGGGGATTCCTCCTCTGACCCCATCACATGCTACAAAAAAAGACTCTCAACCCCTTTTGCCGATTCCATTTCGGCAGTATCGAATCATCACGTAAGCCGGTTACCGGGATTATTCAGTCACTTTCACCAGCCATCCGCCGCTGGCTTCGCATTGACCGGGGCCTTTAGCCGCAATGTTAATTTTTGCGAAGGTTCCTTTTAGTGTGTCAGGAAGTATGCCGGTTACCTGAAACCCCTCATTTTTAGGTGTCACTGTGACCGGTATGGACTGGCCTTTTATCTTAACCGTAATACTGCTCGGATTGGTTTCACCGGACGCAAAAAATGAAAAATCATTTTTTGCCGCCACCTCTGCGTTATTCGCTGGCATGAATTTGGAAAAATTCGCTTTACAACCTTCGGTACCACCACTACTGCCGTCACCATACGCCCAGACGCTACCAGGGATCATCACTAACGTAACTATCAACAAGGTATTGCGTAATTTCATAGTTAAACCTCCTGTGTTGTTATTGAGTCAGTCGACCGGTGAAGTACTGATTAATTAATCAGCTGCATTATCAGCTACTGATTGATAGGAAACAACCCCCGCGCGATTGATATGATCGGTGCTGGTACGCTGGGACGTGCCAGCAGCCTGGGCGAGGGCCTTCCGACTTTCCCACTTTGCCCTAAGGGGAGTCGCCGGACTGACCTTCACTGCGCGTGTCTCATCGGAAGGCCAAGGCTTAGGTCGAGGTTGAGGGTCGAAAAGACGTCGAGTCGGATTGGTCAGTGCTCAACCTGAGCCTCAACCTTCACCTTCTTCTGTCGTAAGGCCGCGCGTTGCGCGAGCACAGAGGATTGGCTCGGCTCTCCCTCACCTTCCTGGTTCGCCCCTGTTTAGCTTTTTTCCTCTGCCTGGACCCCAGGATGATAGGTGCCATACACATACACAGGGATGGACAGGTGGCCGAGATATTTTTCCATCAGCGGCTTGACGTCTTTCCAGTCGAGCCCGCCCACGCCAGTGGCCAAGCGTGGAAGCGCGACACTCTTGAACTTCTCAGCCTCAATCACCTTACACAACGCTTTGAGACAGTGGTTCACGTTTTCGATCGTGGCCCGGCCTGGATGGTTGGCTCCGTGACTGGCAGCAGGCTCCTGGGTATACAGATTCACAATCCGAACGCCCCCGACACCGGCCCAGGTCCATAGCGCGCCGGGCTTGGGGGTAAACGTCTGAGAATAATGCCGGAAGTCCTTATACATCGCCGGCCACCGTTCTCTGAGTGCCAAGGCTAACCCGTTTGCAAAGTTGTCGTTCGGTGCGACGCCGTGCGCCAGGGCATCCGCCTTCGTCAATAAAATATCCCCTGCCACTTCCTTCAACATGTAACGTCCTCCTCCGTCGAGTTAGTAATGAGTCGCGGATCGTATCACAGTGGGCGAGATGAGTCTCCTCCGCGCCCCGCGCTGGCACCGCGAAATGGTCCCCAAGAACGTTTCTCTTCTCTACACTTTGAGGGTGACCCGGTTGAATCCAGAATTGCGCGCGGACGAGGCGCTTCAACAAAGACTCCGGCCCCTTTTCTTCTCCCCGGCTACCCCTGCCGACAACGATACCGGTCGCATCGCTTCACTTGGCGAGGGTCCGCACATAGGCCAGCACATCTCTGCTCTGGATCTCCGAGAGGTGGACCTTCCAAGGCGGCATGTTCGGTTTGCCCTCATGGATAGTCTTGAGCAGGTCGGCATCGGATTTCTTAGTGGTCGACGGTGCTGTGAGGTTAGCCGGATCCGGTCCACCAAGAAGCCTGTACCCATCCCCTTTGCCCTGAGGTCCGTGACAACTGGCGCAGTTCCTGACAAACAGGGTCTTGCCACGCGCCACATCGCCGCTCTTGGCCTTGGGCTCAGCTTGTCCTTGCGCCACCGTCCCGAATAGAAGACCGCTCACAAACCCGACCGTTGCCACCCTGAGTATCCAGCTCCTCTTCATGTTTCCTCCCGCTCGGTGTTGCCATACCGGTGCACGAAATCTGAAACCTGCCTTCGATTTGGTGGAGGCGTCGAGCGGTTCTGCTGTACGACAGCAGCGTGCGCTCGTTTGCCAACTCGGTCCGTTGTCGGGCCAGCCGATCCCGCACAAGTGTATCCGATCACTCAGGCGAGGGGATATCTCCGAACCCTCGACGGAACAATACCCCATCGGATGGTGAAGCTCAACAGATGTGCAGCGGAGGCAGAGCTCAGAGAAGGGAAGTACCCGACACGCGCGGACGAGGCGCGAATGGTTGCTGATGCCTTCTGATTCTCGCGTTATTTCGGCCCGAGAACATCCTTGAACATTGCAGCCAAGTCGCGGAGCGCCCGGGCGCTGTCGCCGACAAAAGCCGACCCATGCACCGTCGCCAAGGTCTTCGGCTGCAACCCGGCCAGCCGATGGAGTGTCGGCTCCGTGAGCGTAGAGTACGGCATATAGTTGGCCAGCGGCCCCTGCTGATACTCCACGAGCACCTGTCGGCACCGGCCCAGCACGTCCGAATGCGTGGCCGGCTCAACGTCCCCGCTTTGATGAAAGAGGTCCGAACACAACAGCGTGCGCTGGGTCTCTTCGAACAACAGTCCCGCTTCCCAGCAGTGCGGCACGTGCGGCGTGTGCAAGAACCGGAAACGATACGTGCCCGTGTTGAGCACGTCGCCATCCTTCATCCCCAACGCAGGACGTACCGCCATGCAATCGTCGATGCTCACCAACCTGCCCACCAAACTGCACACGGCCATGGACTCCGGCGCAAGCTGCTGCCACTCGCGCAGCGCCCCGCATTCATCCGCTTCAAGATGACTGAAACCGATCCATTTGACGGCCTTCGGATCGAGCAACGTCGCCACGGCGTCCCGCACCGCAGCAAACATCGCGCGCGGACCGGTATGAAACAGCAGCGGCTAGTCGTCGCGCACCAGGAACTGATTAAACTGCAGATTGAAGCCCGGCACGAACGTGGAAATTCGGAACACGTCCGGCGCGTCTCCGAGACGGTCGTCATGGGAACCTCCAAGGGTGGGAGAAAAGAGACGGTAGGCTACCGCCAGCGCTCCGGTGTGTCAACGAAAGGACTCTGCCGGGGATCGTCTGAGGACCGCCGCGCGCGGAGGAGGCGGTCAAAAAAGTACCATGTCCCGGTTTTTTGTCTCTGCCTCTGAGCCATCAAGATCCGTACCATCTGCTAAGCTTGTCTTAGCAAAGGCGCTGAGACCTCGGCGAAAAAAGGGTATTGCGATGTGGTTTCGTCTTGGATCTGGGCTCTTGATGACGGGGATGCTGTGGGGATGTGCGATGGTGCATGGAACACCGCCGCCGGGTTCTGCGCCATTATTTCAAGCCGATGCGACCGACACAGTCATCTTGCAAGCCGTACATCGAGGACAAGAGACGCTGCTGAGCACCTGCGCACAGCACCAGTCCTGTGATCAGGTGCATTTCACACGTGCAATGATCGCGTTATTTCAGAATAGAGAAGCGGCAGCGGCCTCCTTTCGGCAGGCGATTGCCGCCGCGCCGAATGGTCCATTCGCGGATTCAAGCGCGCGCTGGATTCGGTTTCTTGCCAACCGGACGTTCCAACCCGCTTCCGCCGATGAGCCCAATGGGCCGTTGGGGGTGATGAAAGGACTGGTACGCACATGGCTGGGACAACAGCATGCGGCAAGTGCGTCCGTCACCTTCAAAAACCCGGACCTAGCAGTACACACTCTTCAGAAACGGATTCGTAATCGCGATAAGCGGATCGCGGAATTGACGGATCAGCTCAGTGCCCTGAAGCGGATCGATTTGGACGCGAATCGGACCAGCAAGCTGAGTCTGCCGAGAACTCCATCCAAGTAATCACTGCTGGATAGTATCGTCACTCCTGACCACATCGCCAGACCCATGCCCCCGGCAAACCCCACCCTCTTCGTGGCCCACTTTCCGGATCGACAGGTTGACCGCGTCCGTGCGCCACAACGCATACGTTCCAGGGATAAGCAGGTCCGGTCGGCAGCCGAGACGTTGCGAGTAGTCGTGAGCGGACGACTCCACATCCGCGACGTTTAATGCAATGTAAAATCTCTTGATACCTCTCCTCTCAAGACTGCGCAAGAAGGAGTTCTAGCTTAATAAGTCAATACTCATGCCTAATTGGTCGACCACAGCACCCGTGATCAAGACCACCTTCTCTTGAAATGACATGACTCTTGCTCCCATGCTACAGTCCCGTGCGCAGAACGCGCCGGGCCGTCGGATCGAACCTTACAAGCTCAAGAGAACAACCTCGATACTCATGACTGACGCTCAATCTTCGATCTACTTTCTGAAACCGCCAAACCGCAAGGTGCGAGGTCAAGCAATGACTCCAGAAGTTCGCCCCGGAAGCGGTCTCTAACGTATCCACATGCGTCTCTTGGTCTTTTCGCAGATTGCCGACTGGGATTTTGGCCCGCGATTGAAAGCTTCCGGGCATGATATTGCAGCCTGGGTTCGCCCTAAGTGGGAGCAAGGCCCACAGCAGGCGGTCAGTACCACCCTCACAACTATTTTATCCCGATCCAAACCGATCCAGACAAGTCAACCTAGGTTCGATACCCGGACCTGGCTTGATCATGAAAAGATCCCCCGCATTTCCTGTCCCAGCGTGAATGCCCCCCAGTTTATTGAATATGTGAAGAGCTTGAACATTGATCTTATTGTGGTCTGTATCTTCCCTCAGATTTTTAAGGCGGCCATTCTCCAAACTCCTCGGTTAGGCGTCTTCAATTGTCATCCCTCACTCCTCCCTCGGTATGGAGGACCAGAGCCGGGATTTTGGATGCTCAAGAACGGGGAGTCGGTTACAGGGGTCACCGTTCATGTGATGACGGAGAAAATTGATGCAGGGGCTATTGTCGCCCAACAAGAACTGAATATCGGGGAGAACGAGAATGCTGGGCAATTGTTGCAGCGACAACACTATGCCGCAGCGACGCTTCTGACAGAAGCCGTCAATGCCATGGCACAAGGAACAATCAACCCCCGGCCACAAAATATCGCGGAACGTACCTATTTCGGAAAGAAGAAGGCGGCCGATACCGCTCCTGATTGGAACGGGTCTGCGAGACAAATTTACAACCTGTTGCGCGCGCTACAACCAGATGAACCTCTCGTAGCATATCTCAATGGTCACACCATCAAGATTTACGATGCGCAACCTCAAGAGGGGTCTGTGTCATGGGGAGTCCCTGGAGAAATCCTGACAAAACAATCGGGGAAACTCCTAGTACAGACCGGCAACGGGTATCTCGAGATACGGTCCTATGAAATAGGGCCGTATCACGGGTGGATCAATCGTACTCTCCAAGAACTCCTGCTGCCCCTTGGCAGCCGTTTTGACCTTGCTCCGCCAGCAACGGGGCCAGCACCTAAAGCAGTCCCATGAGCACGGTATGCCAACCCGACGGAATGTCTTGTTGAACTTCGCCACGTCAAATCCCTCCGTGCCATCATGGGAGGACTCTCAACTTCAGAGAGTGGACCGAGCAGGGAGAGAACGGATATTCAAGATGAGTGCGAGCGGTTCCGCAGTAGTTCTGGAAGATCGGCAGCGGGGGGGCTGCTTGAACTCCCACTGCGCGCAGCCTTCTCACCCGCCCACCCACTGGCAGATATTTTTCACCCGCCCTGCCCTCCGATTGCATCGCAATCGATTTCCCAGGACGTGCCATTAGCCCTGGCGAGGGCCCTCAGATTTTTTCCATTTTATCCCTAAGGGGAGTCGCCGGACTGTCCTTCACTGCGCGCATCGGACGAGCACAGTTTCATCGTGCGCGTTCTGCGAGCAAGAAGGATGGTCTGGCGACTCCCCTCCCACCCTTCGGAGGCCGCGCGTTGCGCGAGCACAGAAGACCAACAGGCTGCCCTCCCTCTCCCCTATTCGAACAACCTCTTAAACCCCGACTTAATCTGGTCCAGCCCCGCGCGCAAGTCGGTCTCAAGAACATCGGCCTTGGTCTGCACCACCAGGCGCTTGGCCTTGAGTTGGTCCTTGAACAACACCACCTTGGTGAGTAGCTCCTGCTTCTTTGACTCCAGCGTGACTTGCTGCTTGGATTTTTCGCTCTCAAACCGGCCCTTGAGCGCCTCGAACTCGGCTTCGAGCGTGCTCGTCCGGCCCACGAGATCCTCCCAAAGCCTGCCCGATTCGAACGCGGCCCCTTTCAGTTTCTGTTCCGCAACAGATTCGAACTCGTTCAGGGCCTTGAGAATCTTCGTCCTCTGCTCCTCGAACGTGTCGCGAGCGTCCGCCTTGCCGAGGGCCAATTGCACTTGAAGATGTTCGAGCTTGGCCTGCACCTCACTTTTCGCCTGCTCTGCCATCTCCTTCGACTTCTGCACGTCGGCCTGAACCTGCTTGAGCAGATCCCGCAGCTGTTGCTTGCGCTGTTCCAGCCGCTGTAGCGACTGATCTTTCGTCTGGGTCAGTTGCGCCTCCAGCGCCAGCGCCTGGTGCTCCATCGCATCTAGCTTCTTGTCGAGCGACGCTCTGATTTCCTTGATTCGCGACATGGGCCCTCCTCGTGTGTGAAACAGAACATACAAACCGGCTACGTTCTACCGAGAGTGGCATCTTATCATCGTCGGGTAGAAGAGAGAAGCCCGAAGATCGGTAGCTCCCTTCTCTCCTTCATGACAGCCCGTGCTGTTCACGTCCGATGCGGCCATCGACCAAGCGGTTTTCCTCTATACAATGGTCCCTCCAAGCTTGCTCGTTTCTCTATAAGAGGGAGTCGCCGGACTGTCCTTTACTGCGCGCATCGAGCGACCACCGCTTCATCGTGGGGGCTCTGCGAGCACGGAGGACCCACGAGCCTGCCCCTCCCCATTCCTTCCAAGCTTGTTTATACCTTCCTCACCGGGAGGGTGGTCTGCTTGATCTCCCACTGCGCGCGGCTTTCTATCCCGCCCTACCCTCCGATTGCTTCGCAATCGATTTCCCGGGACGTGCTATTAGCCCAGGCGAGGACCTTCCAATTCGCTAAACCTCTATTTTAAGGGAGTGGCCAAAGCTGCCCTTTACTGCGCGCATCGAGCGACCACTGCTTCATCGTGGGGGCTCTGCGAGCAAGAAGGGCACCTGGCCACTCCCTCCCCATCCTTCTCAGGGCGCGCGTTGCGCGAGCACAGGAGATTAACAGACCACCCTCCCCTCACACCCACTCCGGCGCATACTCCTTTCCCGCTTCTTTTTCTGCAAACCATCGATACAAGGCCGGCAACACCACCAGCGTGAGGGCGGTCGAGGTGAAGAGGCCGCCGATCACGACCGTCGCGAGCGGCCGCTGCACTTCGGCCCCGATCCCCTGCGCGAGCGCCAGCGGCAGCAGACCCAGCAGCGTCGTCATCATCGTCATCACGACGGGGCGAAGGCGGAGGATGCAACCGCTGACGATCGCCTGGTCCATCTGCGTGCCTTCATTCCGCAGCTGATTGATGTAGGAGACCAGCACAATCCCGTTGCCGACAGCCAAACCGAATAGTTCGATAAAGCCGATGGAGGCCGGCACGCTCAGGTACTGCCCGCTCAGCCACAGCGACACGACGCCCCCGATCAAGGCGAAGGGGAGATTCATAATGATCAGCGTCGCGTAGCGGAGCGAGTGAAACGCCCAAAAGAGCAGAAAGAACACGAGTCCCAGCGTGATCGGCACCACGATCAACAGCCGCGCATTCGCCCGTTCCATGTTCTCGAACGCCCCGCCCCACGTCACCTGGTACCCTTCCGGCAAGTGTACTAATGATTCCAGCTTCTTCCGCCCTTCATCCACGACGCTGCCGATGTCGCGCCCCACGACGTTGAATCCGACATAGATACGGCGATGGACCTGCTCACGGCTGATGCGAGCCGGGCCTTCGCGCATCTCGATCGTGGCGAGTTCGCTCATCGGGATCAGCGCGCCGGAAGCCGACTTCACCCGAATCTCCCCGATGGTGCCGATGCTGTTGCGTTGCGGTTCCGGGAACCGAAGCGTCAATTGAAACCGCCGCTCGCCTTCGTAGACGTGCGTGGCCGCCTTACCGCCGATGGCGGTGGTGATGATCTCCTGCACGTCGGCCACGTTGATGCCGAAACGGGCAATCTTCTGCCGGTCGATGTCGACGGTGAGATAGGGCTGACCGGCGATCTGCTCAACCTTGATATCTTTCACTCCCTTGATCTGCTGCATCAGCGAGGCAATCTCCTCCGCCTTGTCGTGCAGAACGTCGAGATCCTCCCCGAAGAGTTTGATCGCACACTCGGTCCTGATGCCGGAGATCAACTCGTCTACCCGTTCTTGAATCGGCTGGCTCATGAGCACGGAGATGCCTGGGATCTCCGCCAGCTTCTGGCGGATCGCATCGGTCAACCCCGATTGCGTCTTGGCCGTCTTCCATGTGCTTCGGTCGTGAAACGATACAATCGGGTCGCTCTCGTACAGTTCTTCCGGTACGACGGCAATATCGGGCCGCCCGATCTTGCTCACGGCCATCCGCACTTCGGGAAACTCCAACATGGCCTTATGGGTGCGCTTCTCTATCTCGATTGACTCCGGCAACGAGACGCTCGGCAACCGGACGATCTGAGGCGTCAAAGCCCCTTCTTCCAGAAGAGGGATGAACTCTCTCCCGACGAACGGAACGAGCGCGAGGCTGCACAGCACGATCGCCGTCGAGCCGGTCAGGACGAGACTGCGGTTCCGGAGCGTCCATTGCAACACCGGCACATAGCGCTTTCTCATCCAGAGCGTGAGGCGCGTTTCCTCCGGATGGTCTCCGCGCAAGAGCAGCGACGCGAGCACCGGCGACAGGGTCAGCGTGACCACGACCGAGGCCAAAAGCGCGATCACCAGCGTATAGGCCAACGGCGCGAACATCTTCCCTTCCATGCCCTGGAGCGTCATGAGCGGCAGGAAGACGACGCTGATGATGAGAATGCCGAACAGGATCGGCCGG
>Ga0315275_10007147_pt1 | contig 10770 bp, 6 predicted proteins | sample YL17G03_0_MG_FD_205557 | JGI IMG/M metagenome (GOLD analysis project Ga0315275, IMG submission 205557) | Sediment microbial communities from Yellowstone Lake, YNP, Wyoming, USA - YL17G03_0 | ecosystem: Environmental > Aquatic > Freshwater > Lake > Sediment | place: USA: Wyoming | collected...
CAGGTTGTAGCCGCCCCACTCCAGGTACTTGGCTGCCTCGACACCGCCGCGCATCTTGCCCCCCTTGTCCCAGCCTCCGATCAGGTTATGGGAGAAGACGAACTTGAACGTGGCGGTGCTGTTTTCCAGCGTGCGTTTCAGCCAGTCGTATTGCTCACGGCCGAGCGTTACCGACCAGTCCCCGCTCAGTTCGGGCGACTGGGGCGTATACCAGTAAGGATCCAGTACCACGAACAGGGCGTCTCCCCATTCCCAGGCATAGTAGCTCTCGCGCAGCCCGACATACTTTTCTTCCTTGGTGCCGCCGGTGTAGAAGCCGTTGGGGAAGGGGTTGGGGTAGTAGAGCTTGCGGATCAGGGTGTCCCACACCGGGAGGTTCTCCGACGAATTGGTCAACCGGCTGCCCCATTCGCCCTCGTGATTACCCAGGGACAGAAACAGGGGTACCGAGTGGCAAACTGTGTCGTAGTAGGAGCGCAGCAGAAAGGCCCGGTCGGCAACTGCCTGGTAGGTCGGCTGAGGCAGCTTGTCCGACATGAACGTGTCCCCCAGATCGACGAGAAAATCGGGTCCCTCGGACAGTTCGTTTTGCAGGGTCAACCGATAGGTATTTGGATCAGAGTTCTCGTCCATATGCGGATCGGCCTGGACGACCATAGTGAAACTGTTGCCTCGCGCTCGTTGGGTGCGGAAGGTGTGTTCTTCCCGGGCAACGAACTCCGTCGTCCCTACCTCGCGATAGCGCATGCGGTAGTAGTACCGCTTGTCGGGTTGCACGCCGGTCAGAGCCACCTCGATGGGTGTCCCGGCAGCGAACGTGGCGCTTGCCGTACGTCCCGAGTACGGAGCCGGGGCAAGTCCGTACTCGAAATAGACTTCCAAATTCCTGTTGCCGAGAGCGTTGACTGTGACCGCGGTATCCGTGGGGCGGCCCAGCATTTCGTTCATCACCAAAGGCGACACCGGCGGTGGCGATTGTGCCACGGCGTTGATCATCAGCATCCATGCCGCGAACCACAACCAGCGTTTTTTCAAAGAAGTCCTCCTTTTGGAACTGGATCCAGCATTTTGAGTTTCACCGCCCAGGGCTTGGAACAACATTGCAGCGTGTTTTTCTTTATAAATATAATATTCACTTTGCCCCGCAAAGTCCGAACCATTTGATCCCCTCAGGCGACATGCGGCGCTACTTTGCCGGCAAGGCATCCAGCATTCTGCCATCGGTGGAACCGTTGAGCTGGAAGGCGGCCAGGTCCCGGTCCGATACGTATGTGAAATAGGTAGCCCTGCTGATGTCCTGCAGAAAGAACTCCCGGTCATATTTGGCCATCTTCATGTGTGCCCCCAGGCTGCTGATCTGGGTGGCGACGATGTTTCCGGCATCGTCGAATGCAGTCATGGTAATCGTGGCCGGGTCATATTCCAGGTTCACCATAGCCATCCCCGTCCATCCATCTTTGTCTTTTACGGGAAATACTCCCTTTCGGCTTCTGAGCTGGGTGCCCGAAAAACCGGCCAACTGGTACCCGTGCAAGGTGCCGAAAAGTTCAAAGCCCAGAACGGGTTTCGTCGCCTTTATCTGAAGCCAAACGGCGTTAGCGGGTACGCCTAAAGTGGTGGCAAGGCCGATGTATTGTCCTCTGGCTTCTATCTGGCGGCTTAGCGCCGGAAGCGGAATGCCGTTGGCATTGTATGGCGTGATGACCAGATCGCACGGCGTCTCAGACGGGTTGTAGGCCAGGATGCCGGTCCACCAAAGGTCATCACTGGCGAGATGCGGATAATATACGGCCGTCGCCGTGTTGCTGCTGATCGGGATGGCGCTCAATTGTTCACCGCTGCCATAAATCTCGAGCCCGATCACTCCTGCGGCGTTAGTCAACACCGCCGAATGAATGTCCGGCTGAGCTTGATTTCCAAACAGGCTGCTCACCAGGAAATTGCTGTGCGCCAGCGCGCCCAGCGTGATGGTCCTGGTCTGTCCGTTGTCGAACTGAATCACGATTTCCTTGCTTCCCGAGGTGGTATTGACCAGGCCGATTCGTGTCCACCAGTCAACGTTGGAAGCTACATGGGCTGCATAGATTTTATCGGCATTGTTGGACGAAACAGCTGGAATTGCAGTCTTGAATTTCCCGGGGACATAAGATCTGGCATATCCGGCCGTATTCGCAGAATCCGATTCAAAAACCAGGTAGCCGGTTCCTGCTGCCGAGGACAAATCCTGGCCGATGATCAGTTCTCGCCGCCCATGGGGAACAAGAGCGATCGCCGCGCTGTCGAGCTGTCGACCGTCATTCGCGTAGGCCCTCAGCACCCCATTAATGGTCTGGGTATCGCCGGTATTGACGATGGCTATTCCAGTCACCCAGGTGTCGTCAATGGCTACGTGAGGGAAATAGAGATCGTTGGCGTATCCCTGCAGTTCGACGGTTCCTGCGGGTGTCAGGTCGCGGCCGGCCAGGCCGGGGTAGTCCGGCGCGTAGCGCCGCACGCGGAAAACCCCATTCATGTATTCCCCCGCCCGTGCCGGATCCGCAGGAATCGCGGCCCCCTGTGCCAGCGGTCCGGTACTGACCACCGGACTGACATACTTCCAGACGGTTTCCCCTGCCGAGGTGACCTCGAGGAAGGTGCCGTGAGTGCCGTCGCAGATCAGGGTATTCCCGTTGGGGAGGCGCTGTGCGCTCGAGATGGCCTCCGCATAAAGAGCACTGGGAGGGTTCGCCTTGTAGCTCCAGGTAAAGTCCTTGGGCCCGTAAGCTGATCCCGCCGCCAGCGCATAGTGCCCGGATGCATCCACAGGAGGCATGAACTCGTCCGCCGTGGAGTAATTGCGTCCGAGGCCGTTATTGAAGGCCAGGATGTTGCCGGCGCCCGGGCAGTCGGTGTCGATCCACTGGGCGTCGTGCTGCTGAAATAGTTTCTGGTCGTTCTTGGTGCCGGCCCGGTACATGATTGGATTGCCCCACCGGTAAATCAGGTCGCCCCCTTTCCCGTACGTGCCTCCTGTGTGGCCGGCGGCCTGCGCGGTCGTGGTGCTGTGGTCGATCACCCAGACCTCGCTGTTCCCGCGCACGCTCAGGATGATCTGATCGAACGCAGCGTTGTAATAGATCGCATTCATATGGTTCCAGAACGATGGCAGCTGGCCGCCGTCGGCGCCTGGATTAACTAATTCGGGGTGCGCTGCCACGTTCCCATAATTGCCCTTGGAAGCCGAAAAGTCCTGGATCAGGTGGTCCCAGACATGCCAGGACCAGACAACCGTCCCGCCGGATGGTTTCGTGGGTTTGATTTCCACAACCGAGTCCGGAAGCATGTAGCCTTGCTGCTGGACCTGCGACTGAAACTTGCCCGGATCAAATCCGGCGGCAATCGCTTCATCGTATGTCTTCTTTTCCACCACCAGCATGAGGATGTTGCCGTTCGCCAGCGGCTTGATGTCATGGTGCTGCGTGTATTGGCTGGTGGTATAGTCGAACTGCCACACGAGGTTTCCATCCCAGTCGTACTCTTCGATTCTTCCGCCCTCTCCGCCACCGGAGCTGAGCGCCCCTTTGACCATGCAGGAACGAAGCAGGTGGCCGTTTTCCATCAGGTAGACGGATTGCCCGGGCTCGTACTTGCTGCCCGACCAGGAGTGAACCACCCGGCCTTTATTGTTGATCAGATAAGTGCTGCCATAGTGCTTGGGTGCAAACAAGGTATAGCCGTTCCATGCCCTCGCGTCGTTGACGAACAGACCCACGGTTTGGGTCGTGGCACTGGAGGCCGTCTCTCTGCGCACCACGCGGAATCCCACGTGGTAGTAAGGATGGTTGGGATCCTGGGGACCGCGGTAATAGGAAGGGTCACGGTTGGATACACGGGCATGCCCCGGGTCGTTGCCGTCGCCGTTGTACCAGTTGCCTCCGCGCATGACGCGGCAAGGCTTGCCGTCCGGCATCGGGGTACCCGTCGTGGGCCCGGTCGGATCCACGCCCGGGCTCACGCTGTAATAGCCCTGGCCATACCAGTCGTTGCACCATTGCCAGACGTTGCCGGCCATGTCGTACAAACCGAACCCGTTGGCGCCGTCGAGGGTTTGATAAGTCTCCTGGCCGCCGGGCCAGCCGAAATCCGTCTTGCGGCGCACCTGGCCGTTGTAGAATCCGGCCGGCGTTGTCCACGGGTATGGACCCGTCTCAAATGGGTCACCGGAACTGGGGAAGTTGGCCCTCGCCAAATCGGCAGTATTGCCCCAGGGAAAGTTATAGTAGGGATTGGTCTGGCCGCCCCGCGCGGCATATTCCCACTCGGCCTCGGTGGGCAGGCGATATCCGTTTTTGGCAAAGTCGCTATCCCAGGTCGAAGCATTGTAGGATGCCTGGTAACCGGATTGTGAGCTCAGCCAGTTACAGTAGGCTGCGGCACCGTGCCACAGGACACTGGTGACGGGATGGTCGCCGCGGTTGTCGAGAACTGAGAATGTCCCGCTACTGTAGCCAATCCTGCTGTACTGGTCTGCCTGGCGCGTCTGGAAAAGGATGTCGCTTCCACCCACTGCATAGATCATGCCGTTCTCGACACGGATCAATTCTTGCGAGAGTGCCGAGTTCAGATAATCGCAATACTGCTGAACGGTGATATCCGTCTTGGCCATATGGAAGGACGTGATTCGTAAGGTGTGGATAGGAGTCTCATCGCTCGGATGGGACGGATCGACGAAGTTATAATGATCCCCCATCTCGAACGTGCCGCTGGGAATACGTACCATGGTTGGCAATGAAACGGTCGTCGCCGCTATGCCACAGCACAGAGTGATCACCAACATGGCTGCGATTGCATGAAAAGTAAGTCTCATAGCATGTGTACCTTTCGACTGAGGTAAATTCAGGCAACCTACAGCTATTGTCGTGTTCTCTCTTTGTTTGGATTACACGAGCGCCGAAAAACGAGACCGGGGTCCCATTGTGTTCGCTGGCTGCTTCGAAAAATCTGCCACGAATTGCACGAATTAAGTCCAACTCACCACACACACATTATGTGTCGGAGGTGTCGAATTCGTGGAATTCGTGGCTGAGTTCTCAAGGGAGGCACAAAGCGTGTGGTATTTTCATTCCTGGACCTTTTTCCTCTGGGGTTGTCCGGGAAGAGGGGGCGGCGGTTGGGACTCGCGTTTCTGCAGCTCCTGCCACTGTGCGGATGTCAGAATGACCCGCAGCTTGAGACTCATCTGCGCGACCGCCCGCAGCATTTCTGACCGGGTCGTAACTACCTGCTCGATCGCCTCTTGGCCGCGCCGGGCATCGACTCTTTCTTCATCCATCACATCCCGCAAAACAGCCTCGGCGTTGTCCACGGCGCCGCGGAGCTGGATCAGGCGGTCGCGCGATTCCGCCACGGTCGCCCGGATTTGCCTGTTTTGCTCGTCGCTAAGTCCAAGATCCCGGGCGATAGGCTGATCCCACCAGGTAGTCATTTCGGGCTTTGGACGCGGACCCCGGCCACGACCCGGGCCTTGATCTTGAGCGGATGCGAAGTTCGCAAACGCCACGATGGCGCATACCAGCAGACTGATTCGCATGGTGTTCATTTTTGCTCCTCGAACAGGGACCGGATTGGCTCAACCGCGCTCGGCTCAGGGTCCGAAACCATCCTGAAAACATCATCGAAAAGCTGAGCATCGGAGATTTTTTCCTTTGCCGGCGGCGGTTCGGGAGCAGGTCTGTACACGATCATAATCGCCGCCAGCAGCAGTGTAACTAGCACGGGAACGAGGACCCGGGGGAAGCGATGCCGTTTCTCGCGCAGACGTGCATGGATCGCTCGCCTCTGCGCGGCGAGAAACTCCCCGGACACCTCGATTCCGGCAGGGCGCAGGTTTTCATATCTGCAACGAATGGCCTCCCAGCGTCGTGCGCAGGAATCGCACACATCGAGGTGATCGCCCTCCGATCCGACGCCATAGAGCAGGGCCACAAGCTCTTCATCGCTCCAGTGTTTATCGTACATACAGGTCTCTCAGTTCTTCGCGCAACTTCTTGATGGCGCGAGCCATGTGAGCCTTTACAGTTCCCGCATCCAAATCCATGATTTGGGCAATCTCCTCAATGCTCCGATCTTCGTCGTGACGCAGGATGAAAACCGCGCGCTGGCGCACAGACAACCGATCAAGTGCTTTTTCCAGACGCTGGCGAATATCATGAGCCGCAGCGGCATCCTCCTGGTTCGGGCCGACCGCCGGTATGATCCGGAGCAGAGAGTCCCCGCTCGCATCGGATGAATGCCGCTGCCAGAACAGCCAGCGTTTCGATCGCAGGCGGTCGTAGCAGGTGTTGAAGGCGACCCGGGTGAGCCACTTTGCCGGTTCCTGGATGGCCTGGCCGCCGGATTTCTCCAATGTCTTGTAGGCCTCGACGAATACGTCCTGAGTCGCCGAATCGGCTTCGTCGCGGGTGCGGAGCAGGCGCATGCAGAGCAGAAAAATCCGTTTTTGCTCTTCGGCCATCCATGCCTCGAAGTCGATCTCCTGCACGCCTGATCCCGTTTCTTCTCTGGCCAGAACTGCCTCTGCGGCCCTCATACCCCTATTGTCGCTTAAATGAGGAAAAAGGATTACACGAAGTAAGCGCAAGGAACGGTTTTTTTGTCGACTTCCGTTTGCCCCGTGTCGCTCTCGGCGTGGCGGGCCGCGAAAGCCGAAAACAGGAATGCGAACTCCGGGTCCCCTGAGTTAGACTGGATCGCCCCCAGGATCCCGATTGTCCTGGCCGAGGCCGGAATGAACTCTGCTTCGATTTCGGAGATCTAATGAAACGCATATTCGCGCTCCTCCTCATTCTCCTGCCGCAGTTTGCGCTCCCCTCCGGTGAAACACCCGGTCTGAGCTACGAGCATCGGGTCAGGAGCGGACCGCAATCCATTCACATTCTGACAGTCGATCCCAAACGCATATCGCTGCGCGCGGAACGGGCGCTGGGCGAAGGTGTCGGACGCGAAACCGTATCTTCCATGGTGGCACGCACCGGAGCGCTGGGCGCTATCAACGCCGGCTTTTTCCGGATCGGAGGAAGATACGACGGCGAGCCCGACGGAATCCTGAAAATCAACGGCAAGTGGTTTTCCGATCCGGCGCTTGCCCGCGGGGCCATGGGCTGGCGCGACGGTGGCAGCGAATGCCTGATTGGACGGCTCATGATGCGCTGGACGGTGACGATTGACGGGAAATCACTGCCGGTCGACGGCATAAACCGGCCCCGGTCTTCGGCGGAGTCGATCCTCTACGACTGGGCATTTCACCGCAGCACGCTGACTGATCCGGGCGGTCTGGAAATCGGGATTGCCCGAAACCGGGTTACGGCGGTCGAAGAGAGGGGCGACTCCCCCATTCCTGTCGATGGCTACGTTTACTCCGTCGGGCCCAAATCGCCGGCGCGCAGATCGCAGTTCCGGCTTCGCAGCCCCGCTCAGGTCGGCTATCGGCTGGAGCCGGCCGAATCCGCCCATCCTGAATTGAGGCCGAGATGGGAGAGCATGGATTTCATTATCGGAGGTGTGCCGGTCCTGATCAGCGACGGCCGGCTGATCACCGATTGGGAGAAGGAAAATGCCCGCCCGGGCTTCGCGGAAGAACGCCATCCTCGCACGGCCGTGGGCGTGCGTGCCGATGGCTCCTGGGTGCTGCTGGTGGTCGACGGACGCCAACCGTCGCTCAGCATCGGCATGACGCTGAAGGAAGTGGCGGATACCATGGCGTCCCTGGGCTGCGTCTCTGCGCTCAACCTCGATGGCGGGGGATCCTCGACCATGGTGCTGGAGGGGCGTATCGTGAATTCTCCGTCCGACGCAGGCAGGGAGCGTCCCGTCTCCGACGCCATCCTCCTCATACCCCGTCCCCTGCCTCCACAGCCACAAAGACCTCGGCTGCCTCGGTGATTTCAATTCTTCGGGCTCTCCATGATTCCAATACTCTACCCCGGGTTCCCTGCGGTCACCCGGGGCTACTCTCTTTCGGCCCCTCCGGGGCACAGATCAATTTCATCTCTAAAATATTTTTTCTCAATAAACAGGTTACATGCCGCCGGAGCGGCAGAGCCTTTTCGTGTCTCACCGCCAGAGGCGGTGGTTTACCTTGACGAAATTGGAGGTGGGGCACAAAGACATGTCCTCCGGAGCGCTGAAAGCGACCGAAAATCGGTGTAAATCGGTGGAGAAACTCATAAGATATCAGCCCAGGAGGGACCGACTTCCGGTGGCCAGGCTATTGCATCCTTGTCTGGACCCGCCCAAAGAGGTCGCTCTCCAGGACTGGCTCAAGACCTAAGCATCGATGCGCTGGCGTTGCCCCGGAGGTTGCGCAATTTTGACTTGCTGTGGAGCCACAATTGCGTATCCTCCGGGGCGACACATCATCAATACAGGTGTGTTGTCTATGAGTTTTGAGACAACCCCGCCGCTGCCCTTCCGGGGCAGATGAGGTTATCCGCACTTGGCCGAACAATATCTGGATCCGCTCTGGGTCGAGCATGGCTACGGGACTCGATTCCAGGGATTTCAAACCCTGATGAGACGCAGGATACGGGATGTTCTCCTGGTATCCAGCCTCTACGATCTGTATCTCTTCGAGGAAGACGGGCGGCTCTACGAACTCATCCGGAACGAGTACCAGGGGCTGCACCTCAGCCACTCTCCCGAATTAACCAGGGTCTCCAGCGGAAGCAAGGCCCTGGCACTGGCAAAAGAGGAGCGGCGCTTCGATCTCGTCATCACAACTCTCCATATCGAAGACATGAGCGCGCTGAAGTTCGCCACCCTGCTGCGCCAGGCGGGCCTGGAGCTCCCTATCGTTCTCCTGGCATACGATAACCGGGAGTTGAAGGAACTGGTCTCTCACCACGACACCTCCGTCTTCGATCGAATCTTCATGTGGCGGGGCGATTTCCGGCTTCTCATCGGCATCATCAAGCACCTGGAAGACCGCATGAATGTCGATCACGACACCCGCATGGTCGGGGTTCAATCGATCATTCTGATCGAAGACAACGTGCGCTATTACTCGTCTTTTCTCCCCATCATTTATACCGAGATCCTCAACCAGTCGCGACGCCTGCTCTCCGAAGGGATCAACCTGTCGCACAAATACCTGCGCATGCGCGCCAGGCCGAAAATTCTGCTCTGCGACAATTACGACCAGGCATGGAGCTATTACCAGAAATACGAGGATTTCATTCTCGGCATCATTTCCGATGTCGATTTCCCGCGCCAGGGCGAACCGGACGCCCGCGCAGGTCTCCATTTCGCCAAAGAGGTGAAGGCGCGCTATGCCGACATCCCGATTCTGCTGCAATCGGTGACGCCGGAACACGAGGCTGCGGCGCATGCACTGGGGGCTTCCTTCGTGCTCAAAGATTCGCCCGTCCTGCTGCTGGAGCTGCGGCGGTTCATGACCGAGTACTTCAGCTTCGGCGATTTCATTTTTCGCATGCCGGACGGAAGGGAGGTTGGCCGGGCATCGGACCTGAGATCGATCGAGGAGCAGCTGCGTTTTGTGCCGGCTGAGAGCATCAAATACCACGCGGAACGCAATCACTTCTCGAACTGGCTCAAGGCCAGGACGGAATTCTGGCTGGCGCACCAGTTGCGCCCCCGGAAGGTTTCGGACTACCCGTCCGATTCGGCCTTGCGCGAGGACCTCATCGCCTCGCTGGGCGAATACCGGAAGCTGCAGCAGCGCGGACTCATCACGGATTTCACCAAGGATTCGTTCGACCCCAAAAGCAGTTTCGCGCGCATCGGAGGCGGCTCCCTGGGAGGGAAAGCGCGCGGTCTGGGCTTCGTCAACATCCTGATCAACAACTACCATGTGCGCGACCGGTTTCCGGGCATCCAGATCTCCGTGCCTCCGGCCGTTGTCCTTGGCACCGATATTTTCGACCACTTCCTGGACGAGAATAACCTGCGCAAGTTCGCGCTCAACGCGAGCGACGACAGCGAGATCACCAAGCGATTCGTGGCAGCCAGGAGCTTTCCCGAGGGAGTCCTGGGAGATCTTGCGGCTTTTCTCGATCTGGTGCGCGGCCCGCTCGCGGTCCGCTCATCGAGCCTGCTGGAAGATTCGCAGTACCACCCCTTCGCCGGGGTTTATCAGACGTACATGCTCCCCAACAACCACCCGGATCCGTTCGTGCGTCTGGGACAGCTGGTCAACGCCGTCAAGAGAGTCTACGCCTCCACCTTTTACCAGGGGGCGAAGGACTACATCAAGGTCACGGCCTACCGCCTCGAAGAGGAAAAGATGGCGGTGATCATCCAGCGCATGGTGGGCAGTGCTCATGCCGATCGCTTCTACCCGAATTTCTCGGGCGTGGCCAAATCCTACAACTTCTACCCGGCCGCTCCTCAAAAGCCGTTGGATGGGATCGTGTCGGTCGCCCTGGGGTTGGGAAAGATCGTCGTCGACGGCGGCATCACCCTGCGCTTCTGCCCGAAATACCCGAACCACATCCACCAGCTCTCCTCCACGGCATCCGCGTTGCAAAACAATCAAAACCAGTTTTTTGCGCTCGACCTCAACCTCCAGCCCCAGGACGGATTTGAAACCACAGATCAGCTGGTGAAGCCTTATTCCCTCGATTTTGCGGAGAGAGATGCAACCCTCCAATACGTGGCCTCCACATACTCCTCCGAGAACGATGCCCTTTATGACGGCATCTCCCGCCGCGGCATCCGCGTCGTTACTTTTGCTCCCATATTGAGAAACAAAATCTTCCCCCTCCCCCAGATCCT
>Ga0315275_10007150_pt1 | contig 10767 bp, 9 predicted proteins | sample YL17G03_0_MG_FD_205557 | JGI IMG/M metagenome (GOLD analysis project Ga0315275, IMG submission 205557) | Sediment microbial communities from Yellowstone Lake, YNP, Wyoming, USA - YL17G03_0 | ecosystem: Environmental > Aquatic > Freshwater > Lake > Sediment | place: USA: Wyoming | collected...
TGGACCGTCGCGTACAGCAATCCCGGCGGTGGACGACGGCCCGGCTTGGGTTTGCGTCCGATCCGATGCTTGCGGCGGCGCGGATAGGTCTGTCCATAGACCTCCAGGATCGCTTCGCGGTAGGGCTTGTATTCATCGCTGGTGATCAGACGCATCGGCCGGCCTCCCGTGCGACGGTGGAAGTCCCGCACGAGACGATGGACATTCCGGCGGGTCCGCTGGCCCGGCACCAGGGTGACAACCAGCTTGTGCTCGGGATCCAAGGCCCCATGGTCCCCGCACCGCTGATCCCCACGAACCTTGAAGACTCCGCGGTCATCACACTCACCCCACCCTCTCAGGCCTCAAACCAAGCGGAAAAGTGGCTTCGTGACCGCCTTCTTCAGAGAACGGTGAACGGCCTGCCGGACTGAATCATTCGTCTCGGTGCCCTGAGTCTTGGGGCAGTGACCGATTGCGGTTTCTTGTGAGATCTGGTTTGCATCGACATGTGCGTGACGCCGACGTGACCGTGGCGGACCGTGATCTGGTGACCCGCGGACCAGGTTTTCGACGAGGATGAGGATTATGAAGCGGTCAGCGCACAAAGATAGTGCAAAGGGCGCTCCGGAGCTTCCGAAGCGCCCCTATTGTTCACGGCCCGCGGTCTACCGCCAGAGGAACCATAGCCGATGCGGGTGTCCGCAGCCCGCCACCTCCGGTCCGGGGTGGATCATGCATTCAGCAACTGACGCCGGCGGACCCAGGCCACCAGGCCGGACCCCAAAGCGCACAGAAGGAGTGTGCTGGGAGCAGGAACGTAACGAGGGTTATTGATGAAGGATTCGCTGCCTCCGTCGGCAAAACCCTGGACGTGAATACCGACCCGAAGGTCGGCGCTGGCAAGGTCACTGAGAACGTCGGCGTAGTCCCTGCCCGCCTGAAGATCGAATACGATGGACACCACCTCGCCCGGGTTGACGCCGTTAGGCTGGACCGGGGGGTCGGAATCCGCCGAGAACTCCTCCGTGGTGACAAAGGGCGGGTTTATGCTTGCGCCGGCCGGGAGATTGGCGGGTTTCGCCGGCGAGGAGAACGAAACCCCGGGGCTGTTGATGATGCTCGCGATGCCGAGAAGCGACCCGTCATCGAAGTATACGTCGCAGATGGAGGACGCTTCCGGCCCCAGGTTCAGGAAATCAAACCTGACCCTTGTGGGGACCGTGCCCGGCAAGACCTCCAGGAAGAGTTGGGTCTCCCCGATCATCACATCCATGTCGCTGTCGTTCGTGATGGCCGTGAATCCGTAAATCTCGGCATAGGCCGGCGTTGCGGCCGCGAACATCGCCACTATCAGCAACCAGCCGGCAGACCGGCTCCCTATCCCTGTACTCCACTTCATGGTTCACCTCCCTGACCTACGCCGTCATCCTCGACGGCAACATCCTTGTATTGGAACTCCGTACTAACAGACCGCAAAACTCCCCGGACATCAGACAAACGGCCTGACTATGCCGTGGAGTTGCATTGCCCCGCATCGAGCACCTTGCCTGGCACCACGGTCGGGTCGGTGCTTCGCCGCCTCTCATCTATCCCCGTGCCACCTCCTTTCGGTGATGAATGACTCGACCAGTTTGCACAATCTGCGCCATCGGGGGTTATCGCCGGTGGGTTCCGTGCTTCGTGGCCATACCTCCAATCCATTTGGAAGGTCCTGTGACACATCCATGTGGACCTTCTCGAAGTCTGACTTGCATATTATCGGTCCATCGGATTCGTGTCAATTGCGATAACTACGTATTCTTGAATTTTTTTACGATTTCCGGCGGGCGTCCCCCAAGCGCACCAAGCGTAGGGATGCTGTCGCGCCCAAACGCAATAGGCACAAGACGTCAGTGCCTCCCAACCGAGTGCTGACCTCCGATCCCTGTTTCCCTAACAACCGGCCATTGACAACTGCCAACAGGTCCGTTGGCGCCAAAGCCGGCTTCAAGGGCCTCGCCGACCTCCTCCGCACCGCCGTCCTGGATCGCGCCCTGTTCAAGCGGTAAAGGCAATCTCTCGCCAAGCCCCCCATTCTTAACCTGAAAACGCGTATCTGGGCGGCGGAAACCGCCTTCACGAGCTGCTCTTGTGAGGTGTCTGCGGAACTCCGGCACGCCGAAAGTCCGGGAAACGTTTATGGAGGGTGGTGTGGCTGCCGATAGTTATTATACTATGTGGAGGGGAGGTTCAGCATGAGTGATGAGACCGGTCAATACGCTGGAGGCACGGCATATGCTTAAGGCAAAGGCAATCATGACCACCGACGTGGTGGCTGTGACGAGGGACATGGACATCTACGCAGCCATACAAACCATGATCGCGCACAACGTAACCGGCCTGCCGGTCATCGACAGCGAGCGAACCCTCGTGGGGGTCGTCACGGAAAAGGATGTCCTCACGCTCCTCTACAATATCGAGGATCGCCCCGGCAAAGTGCAGGACTATATGACCCCCGTCGTTGTCGCCTTCGATCAGGAGGATAGCATCGTCGCTATCGCCGAGAGTCTGGGGGACAACCCTTTCCGGCGCGTACCGATTCTCAAGGACGGCAAGCTGGTGGGCGTCGTGAGCAGAAAAGACATCGTCAGACATATGAAAAAACAACGGGCCCGGCAGAAGATGCCGGCTTAGGATCGGTTCGAGGTTGTCCTGTAAGGGCGTTTCCGATGCACGAGACCAAAACAATCATGTCGAAGGATGTCGTCACCGTCCATCCGGACACCCCCATCACCAGGATCATCGATCTTCTGGGCGAGCATGATATCACGGGCATCCCCGTAGTCGATGCCGCCGGACGCCTGGTGGGCATCATCACCGAGAAGGACGTCATGGGGCTCCCGCTCGACCGGGAAGAAATCTCGGGCCAGGCCGAGGACTACATGACCAGGGACGTTGTCAGCTTCGATGAGAATGAGGATGTGATCGCCATCTGCGAATGTCTGGTCAACCATGATTTCCGAAGGGTGCCCATTGTGTCACACGGAAAGCTCGTCGGCATCATCAGCCGGCGGGACCTCATCAAGTACATCGTCGAGCCCATCCGTCCCTGACCCCCGATCCGCGTCTATCAACGGACCACCGACTACCGGCAACTGCCAACTGGTTGCCGCCGCCAAGGCGGGCATCAAAGGCCCCGCCGACTTCATCCGGACCACCATCTTGGATCGCGTCCTGTTCAATCGGCAGCAGGAATCCGGTGTCCGCCTATCAATAATCGCTGGCTGTCCCCATTGTCTCCCCCATTTATAGGCGAATTAACATCGTAAGTGCAACAGGAATATGAGAGCGACATGGCGAGTCGGTACTCGGCGAGCCATGTGGTCCGAAGAAATGCGATGTGCAATCCTCCCCCGTATCTCACCGTGCACTGTAGCAAGACTGGTGATTATCATGATCGCCATGGTCAACATGACGACTTCGTTAAGTCCTTGTGCGACAAAGAGAAAAACATAAACCATTGATCCGAAAACAGTCACGAAAAGCCAACGCGCCGGGCCCACAACCCGGAGGTCGGAGGTTCGAATCCTCCCCCACTAGTCCCTATACAAGTGTGGTTTTCCCGCTTTTCTGAGGTGGGAATTCACAAAAAGGCTCGAAATGCCCTGAAAACTTGCGTATAAGAAGGTTGACAGAAAGATCCTGTTCATCCGCAAGGAGGCATTTCGAGTGAACAAGACCCTACCACGAAGGTTACGACGACGCCAGCAGAGAAGTGAGCGAAGGCTGCGGCCGCGACAGTGGGAACCCCAGAGCTGTCCCATGTTCCACGCCACGAACATTCCGTATGAGATGGCCGAGCGGACCCGCGGATTCGCTTATGGCGGCCTGGGGGTCATGCACCGGCTGGCCCAACAGACGGGGCTGGTCCCCGCCATCGACCGGGGGTTGCACCTGCTCAAACGCCATCTGCCGTACCACGAGTCGGATCACGTGCGGAACATCGCCTATAACATTCTGTGCCAAGGGGACTGCCTGGAAGATCTCGAACGCCTACGCAACGATGAGGTGTATCTGGATGCTGTGGGGGCGCAGCGGATTCCCGATCCCACGACCGCCGGGGATTTCTGCCGGCGCTTTTCCGCGCAGGACGTGCGGACGCTGATGGAGATCATCAATCAGCGGCGTGTGGCGATCTGGAAGCGACCGCCGGAGCCCTTCTTTCGGCAGGCCCTTGTCGAGGCCGATGGGACGGTCGCCGAGACGATGGGCGAAGGCAAAGAAGGGAGGGACGTCTCGTACCAGGGCGTCTGGGGCTACCATCCTCTGGTGCTCTCGCTGGCCCACACGGGCGAGCCGCTGTACCTGGTCAACCGCAGCGGCAACGGTACCAGCAGTCAGTCGGCCGCCGCGTATTTCGATCGGGCCATCGATCTGTGTCGGGCCGCCGGGTTTCGGGAGATTCTCTTGCGAGGCGACCCGGACTTCAGCCAGACGGAGCAGTTGGATCGCTGGGATCATCGACCCGAGGTGCGTTTTGTCTTCGGGATCGATGCGATGCCCAATCTCGTAACCTTGGCGGAGGGCTTGCCAGAGGGCCTCGGGAAGCCTCTGCCTCGCCCGGCGAAGGAGGAGGTCCGCACCGAACCTCGCCAGCGTCCCGAGAATGTCAAGGAGCGGATTGTCCAAGAGCGGGGGTACCAGAACATTCGCTTGCAGTCCGAGCAGGTGGCCGAGTTCGACTACCGTCCGACGAAATGCCAAAAGACGTATCGGATCGTGGTGCTGCGAAAGAATCCGTCGGGGGAGCAGGGCCAGCAGCGGCTGTTCGACGAGATCCGCTACTTCTTCTACCTCCCCAACGACCGGACCCATTCGGCGGCCGAGATCGTGCCCCTGGCGAACGAACGGTGCAACCCGGAGAACCGGATCGAGCCGCTCAATAACGGGGTCCAGGCGATGCGGATGCCGGTAGACAACCTGGTGAGCAACGGGGCCCACCTGGTGATGGCGTCGTTGGCCTGGACCCTCAAGGCGTGGTTTGCGCTATGGTTACCGGTCGAAGGCCGATGGGCAGACAAGTACGCCGCCGAGAAACAGTCGGTGCTACCGCTGGAGTTCAAGAGGTTTCGCCAGGCCTTTATCGAGCGGCCTTGCCAGATTGTCAAGACGAGCCGGAACCTGGTGTACCGCCTGTTGTCGTGGAATCGGTGGTTGCCCGTATTCTTTCGCGGTTGGCAGGCACTACGCTGTGGCTTCGGCTGAGGCCTTCGCCCTTGAGGTCGTGGCACGGACGCCACGATAAGCCGTCACCCCTTGTGATGAAGAAAGCCGCCACCGAAGGAAGCGAAGACAACCTGGAGCGAGGACCTCAAGCCGCCGACCGGCGGGAACAGGGACAGTATGCCGACACCGCACATCGTCTTCTCCGCCCACGAAGGCTGGGGGTATTCGCTTGTTTTGGGACTAGTATGGATAAGTATAGCAGGGACAGACGGTTGCGTCGGTTCCTGTTTGTTTCTGCGCGGCCGATTTGACGCGAACGTGGCCAAATTGCAGCCGTGTTTGCACCGAAGGTGGGCAGTGCTGACGGCCCGTGGCGGCTGGCGAACAGTCCGGCCCTTGCGATGGGGTGTGACAGGGAACGCGGGCGACCGCCTACCCATGCCGATGGGATGGGGGCACCGGGGCTCGGTCGCGTACGTGAGGTTCGCATGGTTCCGCAAATCCGGTAGGATCGTGGAGGGGCGACTTTGCGGTCGGTGAAAATATTGGTGAGCGTCTCTTGCATCCGGCCGATAGAGGAGCTACACTAATAAATTCCATCAATTTCCGGCGGATCTCTCGGACAGCCTTGGTTGGCTGCCTTTTCATCAGGCCGGCCAGTTGTGAGGAGTTTTCGAGCATGGGTTGTAGTGTAGCAGTGGCGGGAGTGACCGGCGCCGTCGGTCAGGAGTTTCTGAGCATTATCGAAGAGCGGAATTTCCCGTTCCGTTCGCTCCGGGTGCTGGCGAGCAGCCGTTCCGCGGGCAAGAAGATCACGTTCAAGGGCAAAGAATACGCCGTGGAGCAGATGACTACGGACAGCTTCAAAGGCATCGACATTGCCCTGTTCAGCGCGGGCGCTTCGCGCAGCCGGGAGTTCGCTCCGGCGGCGGTGAAGGCGGGGGCCGTGGTCGTGGACAATTCCTCGGCCTATCGCATGGACCCTGAGGTTCCGCTGGTCGTGCCTGAGATCAATCCGCAGAAGATCAAGGAGCACAAAGGCATCATCGCCAACCCGAACTGCTCGACGATTATCGGGATCGTGCCGATCTGGCCGCTGCACAAGATCAATCCGGTCAAGAGGATGATCGTCAGCACGTATCAGGCCGCCAGTGGGGCCGGAATGTCCGCCATGCTGGAGCTGGAGAACCAGGCGCGGGAGATCCTCGCCGGCAAGCCGCCGACGCGGAACATCTTCCCGCATCAGATCGCGTTCAACTGCTTCAGCCACAATTCCGCGCTGGGTCCGAACGGGTACAACGAGGAAGAGACGAAGATGGTCAAAGAGACCCGCAAGATTTTCGATTGCGCCGAGATCGCGATCACGGCGACGTGCATTCGCATTCCGGTGATGCGGGCCCATTGCGAGAGCATCAACCTCGAATTCACCCGGCCGATCACGCCGGAGCAGGTGCGGGAGGTGCTCAAGACCGCCCCGGGCGTCAGCGTCCTGGACGACCGCGAGCACAACCGGTTCCCGATGCCCATCGACGCGACCGGCAAGGATGACATCTTCGTCGGGCGAATCCGCCAGGATGAGTCCCTGCCGAACAACCGCGGCATCAACATTTGGGTTTCCGGCGACCAGCTCCGCAAAGGTGCGGCCCTGAACGCGATCCAGATCGCCGAGTTGCTCTGAGAAGACGTGCTGGTGCATAGCATTTTGTAGGGTGGGTTAGGAACCCACCCTATAGCGTTTAGGCCGATGTGGAATGGCACTTCGCAATATCAAACTGACAATTGCCTATGACGGCAGCGATTATCACGGTTGGCAGATTCAGCCCGGCTGCGTGACGATCCAGGGAGTTCTCACGGAGGCCCTGCGCAGCCTCCTGGGGCCGAGAGCCAGGATTTGCGGGGCCAGCCGTACCGATGCCGGTGTCAGCGCCCTGGGCCAGGTCGGCTTGATCCAGATCGATTCACCTATCCCCACGGAGAATTTCGCCAAAGCGATCACCGACCGGCTGCCTGAGAATATGGCCATTGTCAAAGCGGAAGAAGTCCCGATGGGCTTTGACGTCATCGGGGACGTCAAGAGCAAGCTCTACCGCTACACGATCTACTGCGGCCCGGTCCGCCCGGTGCTGCACGTGCGGCATTGCTGGCACGTTCCAGCGGATCTCGACATTCAGGCCATGAGTGAGGCGGCCGGGCGGTTGGTGGGCAAGAAGGACTTCAAGTCTTTCGCAGCGGCGGCGGACCACCGGGAAGACAGCGTCCGTACGGTGTTTCAGTGCGATGTCACCGATGCGCCTGCGGAGGATGGACGTTGGGTGTACGTGGATGCTGAGGGAGACGGCTTCCTGTACAACATGGTTCGCAATATCGTTGGGACCCTGGTCGAAGTGGGTGTGGGCCGCTGGAAACCGGAGAAGATTGCCGAGATCCTGGAGGCCAGGGACCGAAAAGCCGCCGGCCCGATCGCGCCGCCCAACGGCCTGTGCCTGATGTGGATCAAGTACTGATGCTCGTTGAACGAGATCATATCGGCATTTTCGGCAAGAGGAACTGCGGCAAGAGCAGCATCATGAACATGCTGACTCAGCAAGAGACGTCCATCGTCGATCCGACGCCGGGAACGACGGCCGATACGAAAATCGCCCTGCAGGAGATCCACGGGCTGGGGCCCGTCAAGCTGTTCGACACCGCCGGGCTGGATGAAGCCGGCGATCTGGGCCGGAAGAAGCGGGTAAAGGTCCTGGCCTATGCGCAACGCTGCGAGGCGCTCCGCAGAGTTCTGCGGCCCTTCGGATTGACGATCTAATATTTACAATTTACGAGTGGGTGAGCGGCGCTCTATCATGGCGGCGGGCACGGGGCACGTTTGCCATCTGCGCGCCAATAGTAGATAGTAAATCAGAAATAGCAAATTGAAGATCGTTCACATCATAACGCGATTGATCCTCGGCGGAGCGCAGGAGAACACGCTGATCACCTGCAAGCTCCTCGCCGAGCGGGGTCACGAGGTCACGCTGATCACCGGTCCGGCCCTCGGCCCCGAGGGCCAGCTCTTCGACCAGACCAAGGGCCAGAAATATCGAACCATCATTGTCGACGAGATGCGGCGGGCCATCCTGCCTTTCAAAGACTACGCCAGTTACGGCAAGATCAAGAGTCTCCTTCGCGAGCTCCAGCCGGACATCGTTCACACGCACAGCGCCAAGGCTGGCATTGTGGGCCGGTTTGCCGGCTGGTCGCTCAAGGGGGAATGGGCGCCGAATCGGCCCGGAATCGTGCACACGATCCACGGCCTGCCCTTCCATCCCTACCAGGGCTCCTGGTCCAACCGTCTCTATATCGCCATCGAGAAAGCTACGGCCAAGCGCACGGACTACTTCATCAGCGTCGCCGACGCGATGACGCAGCAGAGCAGGGCCAAGGGCATCGGCGTGAACAAGCCGTATGTCACCGTCTATTCCGCCATCGACGAAGAGCAGTTCCTGACCCCGATCCCGGACGATAGGCTGCGAGGATTCCGGCGAAAGCATGACATCCCGCACGGCGCGGTGGTTCTGGTGACGATTGCCCGCTTGTTCATGCTCAAAGGCCACGATTACATCATCGAATCGGCCCGGGAGCTGTCGAAACGGTTCGCGAACGTGATCTGGTTGTTCGTCGGCGACGGCAATCTGGCCGACACATACAAGCGGCAGATTCAGAGTCTCGGCCTGGCCGACCGATTCCGGTTCACCGGCCTGATCCCGCCCGACCAGGTGCCGCTGGCGATCCAGTCCTCCGACATCCTCGTCCACTGCTCCCTGCGCGAGGGTCTGGCCCGCACGCTGCCCCAGGCGATGCTTTGCGGCCGGCCCGCGATCTCCTTCGATGTGGACGGCGCCCGCGAGGTGGTCAACGAGAACACCGGCCGGCTCATCGAACCGAAAAACGTTCCCCAACTCATCGAAGCCTGCGCCGAGTTGATCCAGGACAAAGCCCTCCGTGAAAAGCTCGGACAGACCGGGCGCGAGTCCGTCCGGCAGAAATTCGCCCCCGACACGATGGTCGATGCTATCGAGAAGGTCTATGCTCAACTTGTGACTTGAGCATAGCGGCCTCAGGAGAACGTAAGGTGTGCGACATGGACCTGGCGGGTGCCGGCGGGGTCGATGGCGTCGAAGCAGATGGCATCGCCCGTGCGGCTCCAGCGAGGGTGGAAATCGCAGCGCAGATCGCCGCTGGCGAATTGCTTCTCCTTCATGTCCAGCGTGGCCAGCGTCGCGCATTCGTCGCGCTGCATGTCGTAGACGATGAGGGATCGCGTCAACTTTTGGCCGTTGCCGCGGTCTGTGGCGAGCCACCGCTGGTCGGGGGAGAAGGTGCAGTGGCCGTCGAAGTCGAGGCGGCCGCCGCCGAGGTGCTGATAGCCGTCACGGCCATCCGTGAAAAGAACATGGACGGCGCCTTGGCCGTGAAGGTTGAACGTCGCGACGATCTCCTTGTCGTTTCGCCAGTCGAAATGGGAGACGCTCTTGCCATAGGGGATGACCTGGCGCAGGTCCGAGCCGTCCACATTGGCGGTGAACATGCCGGTCTGGAGGCGGTCGCCCTGACCCCACGTGCGGGCGAGGAAGAGAAATCGCGTGTCGCTCTTGTTGAATACCGCGTGCTCGGACCACATGTGCTTGTCGGCCAGCTCAGGATGATCGGCCTTGAGCATGTCGTACACCTGCCGGAAGGATACGATCAGCTTGGACTGGCCCGTGGTCAGGTCCACGAGGAACACGCCGTCGTTGTCCGGGTGTGGCGAATCGGGATTCGGGTCTTTGGCGCCCGCGTATCCCACGACCTTGCGCAATCGGCCCACCCGCCCGTAGGTCATGCTCAGGGCGTATCGCCCATTGTGACTGACGGCGCTAACCGCACGGGGCAGTCTTCGCGTCCTGCCCGTGCTGATATCGAGGATGGTGGAGACGATCTCATCGCCGTCACGATCGTTGTAGATGATCTCGGTCTCGGGCTTGAGGGGATTCCAGTGCAGCATGGCACCCTGCTGAAAATTCCAGGCGTAGGTCTTGGCCACGCCGGAGAACTCGCCGGTTCTCGTGTCCACAAGGCCGATCACGGCGGGCTCTTCCGGGCCCGGCATGTGGTCCTGAAAAGGACTTTGCAGGCAGAGCACGTGCCGGCCGGACCCGTTCCAGGGACAGATGCCGTAGTAGCCGAAGAAATGATGACTCGGACCTCGCGTGAGCCGCTCGATTCTACAGGCCGGACCGCTGTTTGCCGACTGGGCAAAAGCTCGCTGGAGACCGGGTATCCCCATCAGTACGCCGATTTCGCTGACCTGCACGACGAATTGTCGCCGGCTCATATTCATGTGTTCTGCACCATCATGGTTCCAATATAGCGCAAGCGATGAACTCCGCCGGATATTCTATCGGGCTCTCGGTCTCTTGAACAGTTGGGCAGGGCGGGTATCTCTTACAAGCCTTCCTTGAATTATCCCCATTTGGGGACGGAGGATTTACAATTTGTGGTCTACCATCTACTATGGAAGCCGCCGTTACCGACTGATCGTGCATGGTGAGTGACAGATCATGA
>Ga0315275_10007151_pt1 | contig 10767 bp, 8 predicted proteins | sample YL17G03_0_MG_FD_205557 | JGI IMG/M metagenome (GOLD analysis project Ga0315275, IMG submission 205557) | Sediment microbial communities from Yellowstone Lake, YNP, Wyoming, USA - YL17G03_0 | ecosystem: Environmental > Aquatic > Freshwater > Lake > Sediment | place: USA: Wyoming | collected...
CCGCGCCTAGCGCGCGAAGGCGACGCGCCGGGTGAGCGAGCCCGACCTGAGGAAGTAGACGCCCTGCGGCAGCCCGGCCGGCGGCGTCCAACTCCACCGCCCCGGGGCGAGACAAGGGAGCCGGACCACGGCGCGCCCGCGGACATCGAGAACCTCGAGTGCCGCAGGTTGCCCGTGCGCCGGGCCGGCTCCCGTCAGCCGGATCTCGCAGTGCGAGGAGAACGGATTGGGCGTGGCCCAGAGCCGCGCGGGCGCCGCGCCGGGGGTGATTCCGGGCACGCCGACCGGCGGCGCGTACTCGTAGGCGCCGAGGTCGGGCGCCCCGTCGTCGGGGCGCGGGCGGCTCGCCTGGTGCTTCACGTATTCGAGGGTAGGCGCGTGCTCTGGCAGACACGCCGGCAGCAGCCCCACCGCCTGGTCCACGCACGGCGAGGCCGGGATCAAAGCGAAGTCGGCGCCCGCGAGATCGGCGAAGCCGGGGTCGGCACCCGTGACCTGCCCGGCGTCGATCACGTTGGCGCCGCCGCCGCTGTGGCTGGCCACCCAGCCGGTCTTCATCCAGTTGCGCGTGGCGGTGAGCGTGCCGCTCTGGTCGAGCAGCGCCAGGCGGTTCCCGGCCGCGGTCACCTGGATGATGTTGTCGCGGGCGTCGGCGGCCTCGCCGCTCGAGGACAGCCGCAGCAGCGTCGTGTTCCCCGTGCGCTTCGAGACCACCGTGTTGTGGTGGAAGTAGAGCGTGCCCTTGCGGTAGGTGGCGGTCTGAGCGCCGTCGCCGCCGTAGTGCGCGATCTGGCTGTTGCCGTCGTCGCCGGTCTCGAAGAGCACGTTGCCGTAGACGAAGGTGCTGCGATAGCTCGGGTCGTCGCGCAGCGCCGCGGCGTCGCTCTCCACGAGGTCGAGCTGCCGGTTGCCGCCCTCGATCCAGTTGTAGCGGATCACGGTGCCCGCCGAGCGGTCCTTGAGGTTGTTGCCGCCGGCCCCGGCGCGCAGCGGTCCGAACCAGTTGAGCTGGAAGACGATGCCCAGCGCCTCGGTGTAGTTGTTGTGCTCGTAGATGGAGCCGACGTTGCCGTTGTCGTCGATCCGGTTCCCCTCGAGCAGCAGGTCGCTCGTCTGATCGGCGCAGAAGAAACCGTTCGAGCAGTCGTGCAGCCGGCAGCCGCGCACCACGATGTGCTGGCCCTTCTCGACGTAGATGGCGGCGGCATTGCCGGCGTAGCTCGTCAGGCCGTTGCGGCCGGTGAAGGTGTTCTCGGGGCGGCCGCCGCGGATGTCGAGCCCCTCGATCACGATCCACGCCGGCATGGTGTCGGGCGGGTGGTTGGCCCCGCCGATCTTGAGGACTCCTCGGTTCTCGTTCCAGTAATTGAGGGCCGCCCGGGTGGCCGCCCCCGCGCCGTCGATCACCGGCACGCCGGCGGTCGCATCGGGGATGCCGCGCACGACGATGGGGGAGGTCGCCGTGCCGGCGCGGCAAATCACCCATTTGTCGCGGTAGGGCTCGCCGCGCCCGTAGATGAGGACCGAGTCGCCGGGGGCCAGGGCCTCCCAGGGCACCTCGCCAGGGGTGGCGTGCGGCTTGCCCGGCCCGACCTCGTAAGTCGTTGCCCAGGCGCCGTGCGGGACGGCGCTCAGCAGGCTGCACGCCAGTGCGGTGCGGATCCATCTCATCGCCGACTCCTCGAGTCCATTCCTCGACAACCCCATAGGATTGCAAGGGGCGAGCCAGCCGCCGGCGTCCGGCCGGGGGCGCACAACCCCTTGACTTGACCCGGGGCCGCCGACTGGGTTTCCCCGGGTCTGCCTGACATCGAGTTAGGGCAGGATGCGTGACTCGGAGGTGAGCCATGGGGCGGCGGGTGTTCAGTCGGGAGTTCAAGACCGAGGCCGCTCGACTGGACTTGAAGCGCGGGGTCAGAATCGGGGAGGCGGCCAAGGATCTGGGGATTCACGAGAACCTCCTGCGGAAGTGGGCGCTGGCGTTTTCGGCCGACTTGTGGCGATGTTGGTTCTCTGGGGCTTCCGGCTTTCGTGTGGGTGAAAAGGCAGGTCTGAGCCTGTCCTGGTAGAGTCCTCCCGGATCATTTCCCGGGAGGATGCGCGATGACCGACAGCCGGACGCTGTACGCGACGCTGCTGGGGGTGACGGAACCCTGGCGGGTGGAGCAGGTGGAGATGAAGCCGGAGGCGAGTGAAGTGCACGTGGTGATGGCCTTGCCGAGCCGGACCCGTTGGGTGTGTCCGGAGTGTCTGGCGTCGGCGCCGATCCATGACCACCAGGAGCGGACCTGGCGGCATCTGGACACCTGCCAGTTCAAGACCTTCATCCATGCTCGGGTGCCACGGCTGAGCTGCCCGACGCATGGCATCCAGCAGCGCGCCGTGCGGCGCGGCTTGGCCCGGCGCCAGCTCCAGCCGCTGCGCTACGTGGGCGCGGACGAGACCTCCTACCAGAAGCGTCACGAGTACGTCACGGTGGTGAGCGATCTGGAGCGCGGGCAGGTGGTCCACGTCGCGGACAGCCGGGGCCAGGCCGCCCTGGATTCGTTCTGGACGAGCCTGCCGCCGGCCCAGCGCGAGGCGGTCGCGGCGGTGGCCATGGACATGTGGGAACCGTACATCCGCTCGACCGGCGCCCACCTGCCCGCCGCCGAGACCAAGATCGTGTTCGACAAGTTCCACGTCGCCCAGCACCTGGGGGAGGCCGTTGGTCAGGTGCGCCGCCAAGAGCCCCGGGTTTTGATGGCCGCCGGCGACCCGTTGCTCAAGGGCACCAAGTACCAGTGGCTGGAGAATCCCCGAGGCCGCCGCTGGAGCCAGGCCTGCGCCTTCAACCTGCTGCGCGCGCTGGCGCCGCGCGTCGGGCGGGCCTGGGCGCTCAAGCAAGCGGCCATGGCGTTGTGGAACCTGCGCTATCCCGGGGCCGCCGATCGCAACTTCGCCGCCTGGTACGGCTGGGCGCGGCGCAGCCGGCTCGAGCCCATGCGCCGCGCGGCCGCCATGCTCAAGCGCCACTGGGCCAACATCCGCACCTTCTTCCGGCATCGCATCACCAATGCCGGGGCGGAGGCCATCAACGCCAAGATCCAGGCGGTCAAGCGCCGGGCCTGTGGATTCCGTAATCGGGAGCGCGTCCGCACGGCTATCTACTTCCACTGCGGCGGGCTCAACCTCTATCCGGCTGCTGCCCGGATCAACTCATGATTCCCGCCACACCATTCCCGGAAGCCCCGGCTCTCTGTCCATCTCGCCTCGCCCGGCATTACCGACTGCCGAAGCGGGACTAGTGGTGCCCCGCGTGCCCGTCAGCAGTGTCCATCGTGGCAAAGTGCAGCATCATGTCACCGGTCATCATCCCTGTGCCGTGACCCGGCATCATGCCGCCCCCTCCGGTGCGGTGCTCAACCATGTCCATCATCTCCCGGCCCATGTGGATCATGTACCGGGTGACGGGCGTCATCATCGAGTCCGGCTGGAACGTGCACGCGGTTCCGGTTCCGTTCCACGAGAAGCGCCCGGGCATCGAGTGATAAACATCCATATGGCCCATCATGGTGGTGTCGGCCATCCAGTCCGCCATGGCGCCGTGGTCCATCGCCGTGGACTCCGGGCAGGTGGAATCCGCCATGGCGCGCTCGCTGATGAGATGGAAATCGCGCTCTACCACATCGCGGCCCACCGGGCTCGCGAAGGTCAGCGTGACCTCGGCGTCGAGCCGGACTCCCGTAGCGCCGTCTGCCGGGCTGACGGTGAGATTCTGGGGTGTGGCGGCCGTGGGCGACTGAGAGTCGTTGGAGCAACCAGTGAGAAGGACCGCAGCGAGTAGAGCGACAACGGGGATTGCGCGCCGCATCGGCATCTCCTTGAGGTGAGTAGTCTGCTTTCTCTCGGCTCTCGTGCTCGGGCTTCTGCTCCAGCACGACGGGCCCGACGACGCGGCCATCGAATCCTACATCCTTGACACGAGAATCTAGGGCACCCGGCTGTCTTGCTTCGAGCCTCGCATACATCCCATCCAACCCACAAGCCCGCGCGTGATCTGCAACGGGGAGGCGCTGGCAGGCTGGCGCGACGCTCGGGGGTATCCTCGAGCGCGACCTGACGGCCGACAATCAGTTGCTTGCGTAGGTAGAAGGACCATCGCACCTTCCTGCCCGGCTGGCTAGCCTGCCCGAGAGGGAAATCGCGTGGCCACGATCGCCACATTGACTGTATACGTGTTTGCGGCCATCACAGGTACAAGGTCACTCGTCCTGCCAACGTCACTTCACCACGAGCGTGCCCGCGACCATGTCCATGCCGCAGGCGAAGCGGATCTCGCTGCGCTTCACGTGACCGAGGCGGATCGCCACGGGCTGGTTGAGTGGAAGTGGCCGGTTGATCTTGCGGGTGGCAATCACGAACTCCTTTGCGCACGTGTCGTCGGTCGTTCGGGTCACGACCAACACGACCCGGCGACCGGCCGTCGCGCAGATTCGTGCAGGCTCAAACCCGTTCGAGGTAACGGTGATCGGAATGCGCCGCGCAGACGGATGGGGCCTCGGTCCCGCGACGGCGCTCGCATCAAACAGGAGCATTAGCATCAGCACTGCAACTGCGGGTTTCATGGTCCGCTCCTTGCGGCCTGACAGACATCGATCTGGGTGGGGGAAGCAGGCCCGCAGCACAAGGTCCAGCTAAGGACGAGCACTCTTCGGCGGCGCTCCATCGTGGGGCTCACGACGTCCGTCCACGGTTCATTCGCCATGGGCGAGCACCCCGCCATAGAGACCGGCCACCAGCACGACGAGGGCGGCCGCGATCAGGAATAGCCACCCGAACCGGCGCAGCGGCCGCCATGTCGACGTCAGCGCGCAAAGCCCGATCATGACGACAGCGGCTGTTCCCCAGGCACGGTGGACCCGCAACACCCATTCCTTCGGCTCTCCTACGAACGCATCGGCCTGGAGCAAGCCCGTCACGTAGGCTGAGATCCCGCCCAGTGCCGCCAGCCAGGCGAGCCACCGGGCCGCCGACTCGTGATCGGGATCCCGACGACGCAAGGCGAGCAAGAGCGCGGCAGCCACGGTGAATGCCAGCGGGAAGTGAACGATCTTGTTGTGCAAGTGCTCGGCGATCATCCGTCCCGAGGGGGGTATGTGATACGGCGGCGCATTGCTCGGGGCCGCCGAGGCCCCCGCCGCTCCGGTTTCTGCTCTGCCAGGAGCAGCGAACGAGGACTCGGCCGCGGCGGCTGGAGTCTGGTGACGCTCGTGCGCCCCAGAGGGAACGGTGCCGAGCAGCAGCATCGACGCGGCAGCCATCGCCAGCAGCGGAATCGTTGACGCGGGCATCGCCTCTTCCTTCGGGGCCGCGGCCGGGCCCGGCACCGTCCGTATGGTGCTAACGAATCGGGATAGCACTGACCCGCTCATGTGCCGGCGGGTTCCCACGGGACGGTTCGGAGGATTCCGAGCAATCACCGGGGCCGACCTGAAGCGGTACGCGCGAGCGCCATGCCGCACTTTGGGCAAGCGCCCGGCTTGGCCGACGTCACGTCGGGGTGCATGGGGCAAGTGTAGACGGCGGCCGGCTGGCCGCCCGCAGCACCAGGAGCTGGCAGGGGCTTTGCGACCTGCTGCGAGACGAAAGTCCTCCACTCGGGAATGGCAAGTAGATGCGCGAGGAATCCACTTGTGAACTCACGATCCTCCAGCAGGGCCTCGGCGAGCACCCTGCGGCCCTGCTCGTCCGAGAGCAGGCGGCTGACGTTCTCGCGCTGCTTCTTCTCCGACGCGGACTGCTTATCGTCCGGGTCCTGGGCGGCTCCGTGATCGTGTCCGCCAGAGCCCATCATGCCGCACTGAGCCGTGGCCGGCCGCGGGGATACCGCGACTAAGAGAATCAGGCCGAAGAGGCCCAGGGTGGTTGCCCGGTGTTGCTTCGCGATTCGCATTGTCGACTCTCCTTGGAAGGATTCGCACCGCTCGGGCGCGACGCCTCACGGCGTGCTGCAATTCATTCGGCGGAAGATGCCGGGCGCTATCTGCTCGTTGCCTTCGCCGTTCAGGCGTACCAGGTCACCTCAGCCGGTGGCGAGCTCGCCCGCCGACGGGGTATGCGCGAGTGACCAACCAGCTGTTGGGGGACCTTCGGTGACCTCCTTGCGGCGCCACAGGTAGTAGATGGCGGGGTAGACCAGCAGCTCCAGCAAGAACGACGTCACCAGCCCGCCGACCATGGGCGCGGCGATGCGCTTCATCAGGTCGGCCCCAGTGCCCGTCGACCACATGATGGGCAGGAGTCCAGTGAACGCCGCCGCCACCGTCATGGCCTTCGGGCGGAGGCGCTTCACGGCGCCATGGATGATGGCCTCGACCAGGTCACCGGACGTCTTGAGCTGCCCGCGCGCCTTGGCCTCGTCGTGCGAGAGGTCCAGAAACAGGAGCATGAACACCCCGGTCTCGGCATCCAGGCCCGCCAGAGCGATCATGCCCACCCAGACCGCGATCGAGATGTTGTAGCCGAGCAAGAACAGGAGCCAGATGGCGCCGACGGCCGAGAACGGCACCGCCAGCATGATCACCGCGGCTTTGAAGCTCGACTTGGTGTTCATGTAGAGCAGTCCGAAGATGAGCACCAGCGTGAGCGGGACGATCACCTTGAGCCGTTCCTTCACCCGCATCATGTTCTCGTACTGTCCGCTCCACGACACCCCGTAGCCGGTGGGCAGCTTGACCTCGGCAGCGACGGCTTTCTTCGCCCGCTCGACGTAGCTGCCGACATCCGTCTTCGAGACGTCGAAGTCGACGTAGACGTACCCGGAAAGCAGCCCGTTCTCGTCACGGATCATCGACGGTCCCTCGACCAGTCGCACGTCCGCGATCTCGGACATGGGGATCTGCCCTTGCCCCCCCGGCAGCGGCAGAAGCACGCGCTTCAGCGCGTCGACGTCGTCGCGATAGTCGCGTGCGTAGCGCACGTTCACGCCGTAGCGCTCGCGGCCCTCGACGGTGGTGGTCTGGTTGTCGCCGCCGACCGCGGTCATCACCATCATGTTGGCGTCGTCGATGGAGAGGCCGTAGCGGGCGAGCCGGTCGCGGTTCAGCACGAAGTCGACGAAGTAACCGCCGGCGACTCGCTCCGCGTAGACGCTGCGGGTCCCGGGCACCTTCTGCAGGGCGGCCTCGATTCCCAGCGCCGTCTTCTGGATAACCGAGAGGTCGGCGCCGCTCACCTTGATGCCCACCGGCGTCCGGATTCCGGTCGAGAGCATGTCGAGACGAGCCTTGATGGGCATCGTCCAGGCGTTGCTGATGCCCGGCAGCTGCAAGGCGCCATTCATCTGGTCGACGAGATCCTCCTCCGTGATGCGGTCGCGCCAGAACGGGCGCAGGATTCCCTTGAACCACTCGGGCGCCCAGCGCGAGTACCAGCGTGGCTGCTCGCGCCACTGCGCCTCGGGTTTGAGGAGGATGGTGGTCTCCATCATCGAAAAGGGCGCCGGATCGGTGGGGGTGTCGGCGCGCCCGGCTTTGCCGAAGACGCGCGCGACCTCAGGAAAGCCCAGTAGCAGCTTGTCCTGCACCTGCAGCGCTTTCTGCGCCTCGGCGACCGACATGCCCGGCTGGACCGCGGACGGCATGTAGAGAAGCGAACCCTCGCGCAGCGGCGGCATGAACTCGGAGCCCAGCGCGAAGTAGACCGGCAGGGTCGCCACCACGACGAGCAGGCTGGCGATCACCGTGGCCTTGGCGTGCCGGACGACGAAGCGACAGGGGCGCTCGTACAGACGGTGAAGGATCCGGCTGATGGGGTGCTTCTCCTCTGAGTAGTACCGGCCGACGAAGAGCTGTGTGGCGAGCCAGGCGAGCGGCCGCGGCTTGAAGCGGAAGGGCTCGAAGCGGGCGAAGAGCATGCGCATGGCCGGGTTGAACGTGATCGCCAGGAACGCGGCGATGGCCATGGCCAGGTTCTTCGAGTAGGCGAGCGGTTTGAAGAGCCGCCCCTCCTGGTCCACCAGGGTGAAGACCGGCATGAAGGCCACGGCGATGACCAAGAGCGAGAAGAAGACCGACGGCCCCACCTCGAGCAGCGCCGCGAGCCGAACCTGGTGGAAGTCGCCCTGCTTCCCGCCGGCCTGCCAGTGGTAGATCTTGTTGTAGGCGTTCTCCACCTCGATGATGGCCCCGTCCACCAGCACGCCGATCGAGATGGCGATGCCGGCCAGGGACATCAAGTTGGCGTTGAGCCCCATGGCATACATGGGGATGAACGCCAAGGCTACGCTGACCGGGATGGTGAGGATGGGGACCGTCGCGGAGGGGATGTGCCAGAGGAAGAGCAGGATGACCAGGGAGACGATGATGACCTCTTCGATGACCTTGCTCTTGACCGTGTGGATGGCGCGCTCGATGAGGTCGGAGCGATCGTAGGTGGTCACCACCTCGACGCCCGCGGGGAGCGAGGGCTTGAGGTCGGCGAGCTTGGCTTTGACCCGGTGGATGACGTTGAGCGCGTTCTCCCCCTGGCGCATCACCACGATGCCGCCGACGACGTCTCCCTGACCGTCGTAGTCGGCGATGCCGCGCCGCATCTCGGGGCCCAGCGCCACCGTGGCGACGTCCTTGACCGTGATGGGCGTGCCGTTCTCGGTCTTGAGCACCAGCTTCTCGAGATCCGCGATGGACTTCACGTAGCCGCGCCCGCGCACCATGTACTCGCGCCCGGCGAGCTCGATCAGCCGGCCGCCGACGTCGTTGTTGCCCTTGCGCACCGCCTCGATGACCGCGTCCAGCGGCAGCTTGTAGGCGGCGAGGCTCGATGGGTTCACGGTGATCTGGTACTGACGCACCTGACCGCCGACCGTCGCGACCTCGGCGACGCCGGGCACGCTCTGGACCGCGTAGCGCAGGAACCAATCCTGGTAGCTGCGCAGCTCATCGGTGGAGTGTTTTCCGGAGCGGTCGAGGAGCGCGTACTGGAAGACCCACCCGACGCTCGTCGCGTCGGGGCCCAGCTCGGTCTTCACCCCGGCGGGCAGCCGTGAGGCGATCTTCGACAGGTACTCGAGGACCCGCGTGCGCGCCCAGTAGATGTCCGTCCCGTCATCGAAGATCACGTAGACGTAGCTGTAGCCAAAGTCAGAAAAGCCGCGGATCGCCTTGACCTTGGGCGCGCCGAGGAGCGAGGTGATGATCGGATAGGTGACCTGGTCTTCGAGGATGTCCGGGCTGCGGTCCCAGCGCGAGTAGACGATCACCTGGGTGTCGGACAAGTCGGGCAGCGCGTCGAGGGCGATGTTCTTCATCGTCCAGTAGGCGATCGCCAACAAGACCAGCGTTGCCGCGATCACCAGGTAACGGTTCTCGGCGGAGAAGCGGATGATGCGCTTGATCATGGTCACTTCCCCGCGATCGCCGCGAGGGAGGCGCGGAGCTGGGATTCGGAATCCACGAGGAAGTTAGCGCGTGTCACCACCTGCTGTCCGGCTTCGAGGCCGCCGAGGACTTCGATCTCATTGCCGGTCTTGGTCCCGAGCTGGACCTCGCGAGGCGAGAACTTGCCGTCTCCCAGGGAGAGAAAGACCACGTCCCTCGTGCCGGAGCGGATGACGGCGTCGGCTGGAATGCGCAAGCCCTCGCGTTGCGGCCCCTCGAGCACAACCTCGCCGAACATCTCCGGCTTGAGCTCGCCCCTTGGATTCGCGAAGTGCATGTGTACCTTCGCGGTGCGGGTCGTGGGGTCGAGAAGCGGGTCGACGAACGCCACCGTTCCCCGGAACGTGCGGTTCGGATAAGCCTCCAGGCTCAGCACCGCGGGCATCCCGAGGCGCACGCGAGGCAGGTCCGTCTCGTAGGCGTCGGCCATCACCCAGACCTCCCCGAGATCCGTGATCTCGTAGGGGGTGTCGCCGGGCTTCACACTTGCCCCCTCCACCACGTTCTTCGCCGTGACCACTCCCGAGATAGGTGACAGGAAGGTCAGCGTCTGCGACGGCTGACGGGTTTGTTCGAGCCGGTCGAGTTCCCCTGCCGGCACGTCCCAGAGCTCCAGTTTCCGCCGCGCCGAGGCCACAAGCGTTGCGCCGTTGTCGGCGAGCGTGCCTCCCTTGGCAAGCGCCTCCTTGGTCTGAAGGGCGAGGACGTACTCGTTCTCGGCAGCAAGCAGCGAGGGACTATAGATCGAGAACAGCGGCTGGCCTCTCCGCACCAGCCTGCCGACGAAGTCGACGTACATGCGATCGATGTATCCCTCGACCTTGATGTTGGTCTTGCGCACGCGCGTCGGGTCGACCTGTACGCGCCCGACGGTGCGCCAGCTCCCCGCGACCGAGCCCCGCGTCACGGGCGCCGTGCGCAAGCCGATCAACTGCTGGCGTGCCGGGTCGATGGTGACGGTGGCCAGCCCGGTGACGGGTTGGCCACTATTGCCCTGCACCTCGTCCTCGTAGACGGGGATGTAGTCCATGCCCATCTCGTCCTTGCTCGGCGTTTGCGATGTCTGACTCGGATCCATCGGTGAGCGGTAGAAACGGATCTTGCGCTGCCCAGGCTTCGCGGTAGGGCTTGGAGCAGTCTGAGGCTGCTTCACCTCAACCAGCTTCATCCCGCAGATTGGACAGTCGCCGGGATGGGCCGAGGTGATTGTCGGATGCATAGGACACTGGAAGAGCGGCTTGTGGTCGGCCGCCGCGCGGGTCCGGGAGCCTGCACCCGAGCGCATCGAGAGCCAGGTCCCGACTCCTCCGAGCGCGGCACCCACGACGAGCAGGACGACCGCCAGTCC
>Ga0315275_10007152_pt1 | contig 10767 bp, 7 predicted proteins | sample YL17G03_0_MG_FD_205557 | JGI IMG/M metagenome (GOLD analysis project Ga0315275, IMG submission 205557) | Sediment microbial communities from Yellowstone Lake, YNP, Wyoming, USA - YL17G03_0 | ecosystem: Environmental > Aquatic > Freshwater > Lake > Sediment | place: USA: Wyoming | collected...
GGCTGTCTGTTGCTAGTATGCGTAGTGGCGTATATCTTTTGGAAACAATGATGTAGCTTAACACTCCGGCGGTGGCTTCATCGAGCCAATCAATATTATCAATCAATATAACGGGTTTTAATTCCAAAAGTATCAGCTCAAATAGCTCGGATATGCCCTGGAATAATCTGGTCCTTGCCTCCGCATCCCAATTACCTGCGCCCTGCGTTTGGCCGATAAGCGCTTTTAGTTTAGGAAAAACTGCCAATACCTGCTGTTCTTTTGGCTCTAGGGCATCGTAGGCTTTTTTAAAAAGATCATGATGCTCATAGCTCATGGCCGTGATTATATCTACCAGGATACCGTAAGGCTTGGTCTTATCTATCTCTGCGCAGGTCAGGGAAAAGACAGGCGTATTTTGTTTTTTGAAAAAATTAGCTGCTTCTTCCAGCATGCGGCTTTTTCCGCAGCCCATAGCCCCTTCCGCTAAAACCAGTTTGTGCGGCTCTTTGGCCAAGAGATAATTTTTTATTTCTTCTAATTCTTTTTCCCTGCCCATGAAAGGCGGCTTAAGAAGCGCATTTTGTATCCTCTTTTCCTCTTTTACCTGCTGGAGGCTATCCTTGGCAAAAGAAACACGATTGCGTCCTAGCCGCTTGGATGAATAAAGCGCCTCGTCTGCGCGCAGGATGAGCTCATCTTCTGTCCTGCCGTCAGCAGGATATTCGGCAATGCCTACGCTCGTACTTACATTGATATGATGAGCTCCTTGCGGCAGAATAAAATCTTTCTGAGCCGCTCCTTGCCTGATCGCATCCCAAATATTCACCACTTTTTCCTTATCCAGGCCTTTTGATATAACTACAAATTCATCTCCGCCGTATCTGGCCACCAGGCTTTGGGTGTCTTTTAAGCCCTCAACAATGATCCTGGAAAATTCCTTAATCATATAGTCGCCGTTTAAATGGCCAAAGGTATCATTTATTTTCTTAAAATGGTCAATATCAACCAGGGCTATGCACAGAGCCTGGCCAGCAACAAGGTCTTTTCTTATGTTTTCCTTAAAGGCCCTGCGGTTGGCCAGCTGGGTCAAATCGTCGATGTAGGCTAATTCTTTGATTTCCATTTAAATGAGCAGACAACTTACGGAACTATTACTTACGCTGGTGACGTAAGTTGTAGCCCGTAGGGCGTCTGCGAATTAACCCAGCCCTAATTGGCTATTAGCATGTCTAAAATACAATTAGGGCTGGGTAAGCTCGCACACATAAGTTATGCCGCTCATATTTTTATTCATATTGGGCTCCATAACTTATGTGCTTGCTTATTTTTCGCCTTGCATACCCTTAACGATTTTAGCAAATTCTGTAGGCACAAGGATGATTAAGCTATTTTGTTCGGCACCGATTTCCTGCCAAGTTTGTAATTGCCTGAGCATAAGCGCATTTGGCGATTGTTCCATGGTCTTGGCTGCTTCGGTGAATTTCTTGCTTGCCTCTTCCTCGGCCGATGCCTTTACTATGCGCGAACGCTTTTCACGGATGGCCTCAGCTTCCTTAGCCATAGCCCGCTTCATATTATCCGGGACCTCAATATTCTTAATCTCCATACTAATTATGGTAATTCCCCAATCATCTGTAGGCCCCTGCAGCGCATCCAATATCTCCTTGCCCATTTTATCTTTATTCGATAAAAGAGTATCTAAATCGTACTTACCTAAAACATCCCTTAACTTTGACTGGGCAAGCAGGGTTGAAGCCATGGTAAAATTTTCCACTGCTATAATGGATTTGCCCGCGTCAAATATTTTGTAATAAACTACGGCATCGATTTTTACCGGCACTGAATCTTTAGTCAGTACTTCCTGCGGAACAACATCCATGGTGCGCGTGCGCATATCCACATAGCGCACGTATTCTATTATGGGGATGATGATATTCAGGCCGGGGTTAACTTCTCTGGCCAGCCTTCCCAAGCGAAAAACCACGCCCTTCTGCCACTGGGAAACGATCCTTATCCCAAAGATGCAAATAAGCACTGCTACGAATAGAAGTACTTTTATTAAAGGCATAACGCACCTCCTTATGTTTGCCACATCCTTATCAATACAACAAAATATTACCTGCCAGTAACGTCTAAAATATGAGTCTTCTTCTTTAGAATCAGAAGTGTAAAATATATCGCCATGCTTACAAAAAAGAAAATCAGCCATGAATTACGCACAAAAAAGCGTTTCTCAGTAAGAAGGTTTCCCGTTATCTCTAGAAAAAAATATGCTGCAACAATCGCAAAATAGGTCGAAAATTCACGGCGCAAAACAGTTTTAAATGAAAACGGCAGATCTGGCTTACGCCAATTTTTGAAATGCGGAACAACCATGGGGGTTCTTTGAGCCCAAGCAGTAAACTCGCTGCCAAATTTTCTTCTCAAAAATTCTTCTTCAGTAAAAATAATCCGTTCATAATAAAGCCAAAATCCTGTCCACGTAATAAGCGCGAACCACCAAACCTGGATAAATAATGTAATCCCCAACATTATTACAAAATTTCCCAGATATAGAGGATTTCGGCTAATCGAATACATCCCTGTGGTATTTAACATTTCGGCGACCTGCGACTGAGTGTTACGCCCTGAGGTGCCGCGCGACACATAGCCTACCGTAAAACAACGTATTGCTAAGCCTAGAAATGAAACGATAACCGCAATGCTTTCCCAAAGGTCACCGATATCGTCGCCGAATACTCGTTCTATAAATTCGGAATTTTTCAATGCTATAGCAAATAAAGGTATAAGCAGCAATGGAAGGTAACTTCTCCATTTAAAAAGCCAAGCTCCTTGTTTTTCTAAATCTTCTCTTAATGCCATATCCTTTTAAACCTGCATGCCTGTTTTTTGAAAGTGAAAATACGGTATCACTTATCTTTATTATACCACTTAGAATTTTTCCTACTATGACTGTGCCGCGGCGACCCCCCGACGAAGAAAACATCTTCTCCCGTCATTCTGAAGCTTCCTCTTAAACTTTTTCTTTTAAGAAACGGACATTTGTTTATATTTCTTAAATTTTAAAAACCCTTTCTCTAATTCTTTATTAGATTGTTCTATTTGATTAATATTTCTGTAGCAATTAGAAAGAGAGAAATTTACCTCAGGCTTTTGAGGACTTATTCTCTGCGCTTTTTTAAGTTCCTCTATCGCCTTCTTATATTGTTTAGTTTTCTCATAACAAAAACCTAAAAGAAAATGTATATTACCTTCTTTATAATCTAATTCTATTACCTTCTTTGCTTTTTTGATTGCTTCTTCATAGTTCTTGAGAATAAAGTAGGCCCTGGCTAAACCTCGATAAATAGCACCTTTAAATGAAGAGGTTTTTAAAATTCTTCTGTATATCTTTATAGCCTTTTCACTTTCTTTGATTCTAATGGGATGGGTTGAATCTAAAAAATAGCTATCAGTTATAACTGCCCTGTTTACTAATTTACTACAATAATTACATTCATTACAGTTGTTAGTACATTCAAGCATTCTTTTAAAAAAATTACCTTTATTAAGTATCCTCGAATCAATGTATCTAATATATGATGAAAGGCCTGAACAGTCCAACAATGATAGTAGATTGCCATTGAAATTTTGATTTATATACGCTTTTAAACGAAGTTCAATTAGAGAAGTGGGAGAATCCCGACTTGCAATTTTAAAATAGTCTGCAAATCGAATATAATATTTTAAAGCACCCGGCGGGATAAACGGAATGCTAAAAATCTTTGCAGGGTTTTGGAAGAGAATTTTCATACACCACTTCTCAAAAAAAATTCCACTTATCATCTCAGCTTTGGACTTTAAATTTGCGTGTGCTATAATATTAAAATGCATTTTCCTAAAGGGGCAGTTTCTTAAACATCCTTCATTAAGCATTAGTCTTATTTTAAGCCCCGTTTTATCTTTGATTTCCTTAATCAAGGAGATATCTCGATTTATATCCCTATCAATAGTCAAGATGTCTACGCCTAAGTCTTTAAGATATAAAGCATGCTCTACTGTTTTTACATAACAATTAACAGATGATTCTACTTCAATTTCTTTAATTTGCTCCTTAATCTCAGAGATATAGACAGGATTCGAAACTATAGCACTTTTTAATCCTAAATCTTTCAATCTTTGCATATAATCAATAACTTTTGAAAAGAAATTTTTCTCTAGTCCCGATTCTCCTTCACATGTTGCATTTAATAGCAGCTGAGATTTTATATTTAACGAGTTACATTTTTTAATTATCTCGGGAATTTCATTTAAATAACTATTTTTTTGAGGAATGCACCTCCCTGTACCTAAGTATTGGTTGGGTATTGGAAAGTAAAGAGCCTCAATATTATCTTTATAAACCTCTAGCAGATCCAATAATTTGATATCATGATTATACCCTATAGAGAATTTCATTTTTATTTTGGCTTAGATCGCTAGGTACTGAAATACATTATTCCAGTGCAGATTCCGAAATACATTGATTTGGTGCAGATGCTGGTTTACATTAAACCAGCATCCGTTGGACTTTACATTAATGTAAAGTCCAACGGAGAGGCTGGGATTCGAACCCAGGGGCCCGATTGCTCAGGCCAATTGCTTAGCAGGCAACTCCATTCAACCACTCTGGCACCTCTCCAAAAAATTTTAATGTAAAATTTTTTGGATTCTGTAGGCACTATGTTAGATTAATCTAACGTAGTGCCGTAAGAATCTCCGAGGGATCCTCTCTTCTTCTTAAAAAACTCTGATAAGAGCGCGCCGCATTCTTTCTTGAGAATATCCTTTTTTACTTGAATACGGTGGTTAAGTTTTTTATTGTGGGCTATATTTATCACGGAACCGCAGGCACCGGTTTTGGGGTCATCTGCGCCGTAGACTACTTGTTTTATCCGCGAAAGCACCGAGGCTCCCGCGCACATGGAACAAGGTTCAATTGTAGCATAGAGTGTAGCGCCATTCAACCACTTTGAACCCAGATAATTAGTAGCAGAAGTAAGGGCGAGCATTTCAGCATGCGCCGTAGGATCTTTTAAGCATTCTACTTGATTGTGACCCCTGGCAATAATATTATTTTTATAGACAATAACGCAGCCAACAGGGACTTCATCCTCTTCAAAACCCTTTTCCGCCTCTTTAAGGGCTTCTCGCATATAAATTTCGTCTATTTTTTTCATTAAGAAAAGTTATCCACAGGCACAGGGGAGGTTCAAACCTCCCCTGCTTTTAAAGTTCGCGCGCCCAGCTGGGATCGAACCAGCAACCTTCAGTTCCGTAGACTGACGCTCTATCCAATTGAGCTATGGGCGCAAGATTTAGTGGTTATAAATTAGCATAAGGAAGGCGTTTAAGCAAGCAAACTTTTAGGGCTATTTACTGTCACAGAGGCTTAATCCTTAAAAAGCTTATCCAGCGGGCTTCCTACCCCTGTCTCTTCCTGCCGTCCCTGTTCTTGTTGCGCCGGCTGCTGTTGTTGCTGAGCGCCTTGCGTTATTTCTTTAACATCGCAACAATGATTCGGTTCCCAAAATAAAATTTATTTTTTATTATAAAATCTCGAGAAAAAATTTGGCTGATTTGCCGAAAATTAAGTCCCCATACCGGGAACTGCTGACGAGATAAATCCTGTTTTATGCTTCTGCCTGTCTGATCCAAATTTTCATAAAATAAAGGGTCCCTGGCAGGATGGCCGCTTGGAGTAAAAAATACTCTCATAATATAATGGCCCCCTTTTTTTAATACCCTTAAGATTTCTTCTTTGACATATTTTCTTTTTTGAGGTGGGATGCAATGAAACAACCCCCAGTCAAGAGCAACATCAAAATATTTATTTGTATATGGTAAATGCGCTGCATCTGCCACAACAAAATTAGCTGATGGAAGTCTCTTTTTTACGACAGATATCGCCTTTCTTGAAATATCAAAAGCATGTATTTCAAATTTACTTGCTTTTAAATAAGTAGTATTTTTGCCATTTCCACACCCCATATCCAATATTTTAGTATTTGACGAAAGTTGTAATTTTTCTATTGTGTAAATAAAATCTGGATCTGCATTTTTATAACCCCAAGGAACTCTTTTGGGATTTATAGTATAAATTTTATCAAATGAGTTATTAGCCATCTTAGATGATAGGTATTTCTTTGCTCTCAGATGCTAGGGTAGCGTCTTCGTGTTTTATAAATTAAACCATTCCTGTTTTAAAATGGTAGGAATTTACAAAGTGGATTAATTTAAAAACCCTTATTTAAGAGCAACTTAGTGGGATATAGTAGAACGGGCCCGACGAGATTTGAACTCGCGATCTTCAGATCGACAATCTGACGTGCTAAACCAGGCTGCACCACGGGCCCTTATTTATACAGTTTAGGCGAAGTTTCGTGTAATGCGTAAGGGATTTCATTATACATACAACATCAAACAAATCAATATTTTTCTCTTCCCTTAAATCGCCTCCATGGTCGAAGGCGGTTTAGAAGCGATATTATAGGTAACGCTTACCACTCCCGGAACCTCAAAGGTCATCCTGTTGGCCAATTTAATGAGCGTTTCATAAGATAACTTTGTGGGGTGGGCCTGGCGTGCATCAATACTATCCCAGCACCTTATTTCCATTTGTAGGCCAAACTCTCTTTTGCCATCGCGCATCCCGGTAACTCTATCATTATGCAAAATCGCCATATATTGAAATGCACCACTAGTGGCCAATTCTTCTTCTACTATTACTGTTGCCATCCTCACAATTTTTATCTTCTCAGGCGTAACCTCGCCGATTACCCTTGCGGCTAAAGCCGGGCCGGGAAAAGGCATGCGGTTAAAAATGGACTTGGGAAGACCTGCAGCCTCTGCCACTTTTCGCACGCCGTCTTTACGCAGTTGCACCAACGGCTCAATAATTTTATAGCCAAAAGTAGTCTGCGGGTCTATGCCTAATTGTTCAAACACATTGTGCTGCCTTTTGATGCCTGCAACTGTCTCATCTACATCTGTCAAAATAGTGCCTTGCAAAAGATATTTGGCGTTGCTTTGTCTAACTAATTTACCAAAAACATCTTTATAGAATGCCTGAGTAATAGCCTCTCTTTTTTCTTCCGGATCAGTAATGCCTTTAAGCGCCTTAAAAAACTGCTCTTGGGCATCTATAACTTCTACATGCACACCTAATTTCTCAAACATGGCTACAATTTTTTCCGGTTCGCCCTCTCTCATGATGCCGTTATTGATAAAATATGTCTTTAACCTGTTACCTAAGGCCTTATGTCCGAGCATGGTTACTGCCGAAGAATCCACGCCGCCGGATAAAGCATTAATGGCTGCACCGCTACCGACTAAAGAAGAAATCTCCTTTGCCTTTTCCTCGATAAACTCTTTGGCATTTAAATCTTTGAGTTTAATTTCTTGTATACTCATCGCGCCACCCCCTGTTTTGAGGAACAAGATCCTGTTTTATTTTCTTCCTGTTGGCATATTTCTTTTTGATATTCTTGTATTGACTTTGGCTCATCTGCCTTTTTCTTGGCCGCCTCAATACCCTCAACGCTGGCATGCGCTGCAGCCATGGAAGTGATGTAGGGAATTTTGTATTGAATAGCCATAATGCGAATATAGCTATCGTCGTATTTGCTGTCCTTTCCGACAGGCGTATTGATAATCAGGTGAATTTCTCTGTTTTTGATGGCATCTGCTATGTTAGGTCTGCCCTCATGCAATTTTTTTACCTCCACACTGGGGATTCCTTTTTCTTTTAAGAAACGGTTGGTATTCAGAGTAGCATAAATAGTAAAACCCAGGTCCTTCAACCTTTTGGCCATAGATACTAATTCTGGCTTATCCTTGTCTGAAACAGTTAATAACACATTTCCCTCAAGAGGAAGTTTTGACCCGGCTGCTTCTTGTGCTTTATAAAAAGCCAGGCCAAAGGTATCGGCAATGCCCATGACTTCACCGGTTGCGCGCATTTCCGGACCAAGAATCGGATCTACCTCAGGGAACATGTTAAAAGGAAATACTGCTTCTTTTACCCCTACATAAGGAAGCTGGGATTTCTTTAGTTCCGGAAAGTCTTTGAGTTTCTTTCCTAAAATTAACTGCGTAGCAATACGGGCTATAGGCACTCCCATGACTTTAGAAACTAAGGGCACTGTGCGCGAAGCCCGTGGATTTGCCTCTAATATGTAAACTTTGTTATCGCAGATAGCAAACTGGATATTGATCAACCCCACGACTTTAAGTTCCTTGGCAATCTGCGCCGTATATTTCTCGATAGTTTTTAAGTGCTCTGGTTTAATAGTACGCGAAGGTATGACGCAGGCAGAATCTCCAGAGTGCACTCCGGCATATTCTATATGCTCCATCACTGCTGCCACAAATGTATTCTCTCCGTCACAAAGCGCATCCACTTCTGTTTCCAAGGCGTGATCCAGGAAGCGGTCAATCAACATGGGGTATTCCGGGCTGACCTGGATTGCCTCTTTGGCATATTTGGTAAGCATCTCTTCATCATAAATCACTTCCATGCCTCTTCCGCCTAATACAAACGAAGGCCGCACCATCAAAGGATAGCCTATTTTTCTGGCAATAGCCATTGCCTCATCTAATGATCGCACGGTTGCACCCTCTGGCTGTAAAATGTTCAACTCAATCATCTTTTTCCTGAATAAATCGCGGTCCTCGGCAAAGGCGATGCTTTCCGGAGTAGTGCCCAAAATATTCACTCCGTTTTCCTTTAATTCCTGCGCAATGTTTAAAGGAGTCTGGCCTCCGAATTGCACAATCGCTCCTATGGGTTTTTCCTTTTCATAAATGGCCAAGACATCCTCGACGGTGAGCGGTTCGAAATAGAGCTTGTTTGAGGTATCGTAATCCGTAGAGACTGTTTCGGGGTTACAGTTAACCATGATCGACTCATAACCTTCATCGCGTAAAGCAAAGGCAGCATGCACGCAGGTATAGTCGAATTCTATCCCCTGTCCGATCCTGTTGGGACCACCTCCTAGGATCATGACTTTTTTATTGCTAGAAACCGGAACCAAATCTTTACCTTGGCTATACGTAGAATAATAATATGCGGCATTTTTTACTCCGCTGACCGGCACTGGCTCAAATCTGGCGCGCTTGCCCAGAGATAACCTCTTCTTTCTCACTTGGGATTCTTGGACATTAAATAGCTTGGCCAGATATTTATCGGCAAAACCTAATTCTTTTGCTTCTAAAAGTAGTTCATTGGGAAGCTTGTCCCAGGAAAGTTTAATTAATTTTTCTTCAAAATCCACCAGCTCTTTCATCTGCTGAATAAACCATTTGCCGATATGCGTCATATTATAAAGCTCATCAACAGATATGCCTTTGCGCAAGGCTTCATACATCAAGAAAACTCTTTCACTGGAAGGAAATGCTAAACGTTCTTTTAATTTTTCTAAAGGCAGTGTCTTAAAATCTTTTGCGCCACCTAAGCCGTATCTGCCGATTTCCAGCGACCTGATAGATTTCTGAAAAGCCTCTTTAAAGTTTTTGGCAATACTCATTACCTCGCCTACTGCCTTCATCTGCGTGCCTAAAATATCCTTGGCCTTGGGAAACTTCTCAAAGGCCCAGCGGGCAAACTTTATGACTACGTAATCGCCGCTAGGTGCATATTTCTCTAGTGTCCCTTCTTTCCAGTAAGGAATCTCATCCATGGTGATACCTGCAGCCAGTTTTGTAGAGATGCGCGCGATAGGAAACCCTGTGGCCTTAGAAGCCAGGGCAGAGGAACGCGAGGTACGCGGATTAATTTCAATAGCTACTAAGCGGTCATCAACTAAATTATGCGCAAACTGGATGTTGGTCCCTCCAACTACTCCGATAGCATCCACAATTTTATAGGAAAGTTCCTGCATGCGTTTTTGCAATGCGACGGGCACGGTGAGCATGGGTGCCACGCAAAAACTATCTCCTGTATGCACACCCATGGGGTCGATATTTTCAATAAAACAGACGGTGATTTTCTGATTTTTTTCATCGCGCACAACTTCTAATTCCAATTCTTCCCAGCCGATAACTGCTTCTTCAACTAAGACCTGATGTATAATGCTAGCAGCTAAGCCCCTGGTACTAATAGTCCTGAGCTCTTCTACGTTGTATACAATCCCACCGCCTGTGCCGCCTAAAGTATAGGCTGGACGGATGACCACCGGGTATTTTAATCTTTCGGCTATTTTTTCCGCCTCTTCTACAGAGTGGCAAATCTCAGACTGCGGAACAGAAATACCTAGCTGTTTCATGGTGTCTTTAAAAGCCTGCCTGTCTTCGCCGCGCTCAATCGCATCGGCCTTAACACCGATAATATTTACGCCGTATTTTTTTAATACCCCTGCCTTATGTAGGCTGGAGGCCAGATTAAGCCCGGTCTGGCCGCCTAAATTCGGCAGCAGGGCATCAGGCTTTTCTTTGGCAATGATTTTTTCCAAACTCTCCACAGTTAGCGGTTCTATATAGGTTTTATCCGCAGTGCCAGGATCGGTCATAATAGTAGCGGGGTTAGAATTAACCAAGACTATTTCATATCCTTCTTCGCGCAAGGCCTTGCAGGCTTGGGTTCCTGAATAATCAAATTCGCAGGCCTGGCCGATGATGATGGGGCCTGAACCGATAATCAAAACTTTTTTAATATCAGTACGTCGGGGCACAGTGATCCTCCTTTAATATTTCTAAAATATTTTTTGTCGTCATTGACACTACTTTTTATAAGCTCGTCTTTGAGCGTTAAATGGGTAGGCTAAATAA
>Ga0315275_10007155_pt1 | contig 10765 bp, 10 predicted proteins | sample YL17G03_0_MG_FD_205557 | JGI IMG/M metagenome (GOLD analysis project Ga0315275, IMG submission 205557) | Sediment microbial communities from Yellowstone Lake, YNP, Wyoming, USA - YL17G03_0 | ecosystem: Environmental > Aquatic > Freshwater > Lake > Sediment | place: USA: Wyoming | collected...
CTTTATATCCGATAAAGAATTGACTCAGAAGTTGTAAATGGGGACCCACGATATACTCTCCCCTTTCGGTCATCTGGTAGCTATAGATCAAGCCATCTACCCAATGGATAAAAAGGTAACGCTATCATAGAAGGGTTGGATAGATTCTTTTTTTTATTTTTCTGATTCCAAATTTAAGGACCTTCCCCAAAACTCCAATTTCGATACTGTTCAGGATATTTTCGAATGTAGGATTCCAACAACCTCACGTACTGAAGCACACCTTTTTCCAATACCTGTTCTCTCCCCACCTCTATCTCGATAAGAATGGGAGGCTCAATGATTAAACTTGTTTTACCATTTTTTTCCTGGATGCAAAATATTGGAAGAATGGATGCCCCCGATATTTTTGCCAGACTAACCATGCCCGTGGAAAATAGCTTGGTGTGACCCAGGAATCTCATGGGGAGGAGTTTTTCCCCTGACCGGCCATCCCCCGGAATACATAGGATAGCATTCTGCTTCAATCGATCGAGAAGGATTCTCGTAAAAACGAGGGAATCCGAACTGGGCAGATAGATGATCTCTGCAAGAAATGGTTTTTCAGACCTCTCCATTTCCGTTTTGATCATGTGGTCTCGAACCCAGGAGTTAGACCGATCAGGATCAGTGGTCAGGAATCCTCTGAGATGGACCTCCCCGTAAACCTGATGGATCAAAAATCCATTTTCATGTAAGATCTGTTTTGATAAGGTCCTTCTCCCAAAGGCATTGCTCTCCCAGAGAATGACCCCCCTTCCATTTTTCAACGCCTTATGCAAATGTTCTACCCCTTGGATCTCTACAATCTTGAGGGCTGCTCTCTCCTGGCGGGTGGACCATCGTGAAAATGTCTCCCGCCAGAATTCGTAGAAAGCTCCTTTCACGATTTCCCGTCTCTGGTATTCAGCAAGTTTTCCATCAAAAGCTTCGGAGAGATTTTTTTCCATACTATGTCTTTTTTTCTTCGAAACATGATAGGCAGCGAAGGCAATGCTTTTAATGGTCAGGTCTTTGAGGAGAGGGGAAGGAAAGCCACTCACTATTTTTATCAGTACGATCACAGTAAGAGAGTAAAGGTCCTGAATCCGTAAGCATTTCATTTTTAATTGATTACTCCGAGATCAGCAGGGTTCGGCGAATTTTTCCTGTTGGACTCTTCGGTAAGCTTTCTTTAAATTCAACCAGACTGGGAATTTTGAAGTCGGCAATCTTACCCCGGCAGTATTCAACTATTTCTTCCTCTGAACAGGGACCCTTCAATACGATCACGGCTTTTACCTTTTCATCGCCAAAGGGCGTAGGAACACCAATGGCAACCGCTTCCTCCACTCCGGGATGACTCTCAAGGATTTCCTCGATTTCGTGGGGATCAATCTTGTAGCCTCCTCTGTTGATGAAAAACTTCTTTCTTCCTACCAGATAAAGCAATCCCCCCTCATCTCTCTTCCCGAGATCGCCCGTGAAGAAATAGTCGCCTCGATAGACCTCTTTGTTCACCTCGTCTAAACCATCGTAGCCTTTGATGGTGGCTATGCTTTTGACAGCACATTCTCCTATTTCGCCGGGTTTGGCAATTCGTCCATCATCGGTAAACACTTCCACCTCGACACCCGCGATAGGAGTTCCTACCGAATCTAAAGACCTTTCGATATCCGGACTTAAATTGACACTGATCGTCCCCGTCTCCGTCGAGCCATACAGTTGTCGAACGTAAATTCCAAAATTCTCATAAAACTGTTGATTCAGCTTCTGGGGCATGGGAGCGCTTGCCGTGACACAAAGGCGGAGGGATGAGAAATCCGGCCGCCGGCGGAAATGGGATTTGGCGAGTATGCTTGGCATAAAGGGAACCCCGATGAATATAGAGATCCTGTTTTTCTCTATGGTCTCGGCAACGACCTGACGATCGAACCTGGCAAGGGGGTAAAGCGTCGCACCTGCTCGCAGGCTCGCCATCATACTTCGCATGAGACCATTGACGTGAGAAAACGGGGCGGCGCCAAGGAATCGGTCTTCGTGGGTTATTCTTAATGTTTGAATGAGACTGTCGAGTTCGAAAAGTAAATTGGTATGGGTCCGTCCAATGCGTTTTGGTCTCCCCGTTGACCCTGACGAAAATTGATACATCACGGGAGCCTCTGGGTCAATGTCCACTTTGAAATCATCCGAAGACAGAGATTCTGATTCAAAAGGTTCTGGGAGATCCTCTGCCAAAAATAACTGGCAGGGAGATTTGCGCATCGACAGAACTTGATCACATAAGGGAGCAAAATTTTTTGAAGTGATGAGCAGTGAAACACCACATTCATCTAAGAAGTAAAGTAGTTCGGTCTGTTGGTAATGGTCATTCATGGGGACGACAATTGCTCCTACTGCGGCAATACCAAAATAACCGGTGACAAAATCCAAGCCATTCGGAAGCAGTAAGGCAATCCGGTCCCCTTGACGGATTCCCATCCGGTAAAGTTTTAAAGCCAACGTGCGGATTCGCTTCTCAAGGGTTTCGTAAAGGATTACTTTTCCTCCATCGACAACAGCCGCTCTCTTAGCATGTTGCTTAGCAACTGAGGAGAACATCTCAGGGATTGTCTTCATAACCCATCCTTTCCTGTAGATCTATCTTTCTGCTCTGTGATCTTTTGTAATACATATTCAGTCAGGGTCCCGAGACTCTTGAAGAGCTCCGCGGTTAAGTCTTCATCATCAATGTGGATATCAAATGCTTCTTCAATCCCGGCAACAAGTGTCAGCGTTTCAACGGAATTAAGCCCGATGCCACGTCCTAAAAGGGGAGTATTTGAGTCGACCGTGGACAATATGGCAGGGTCAATTTCCAGATCGGAGATCAGAATCTGTATGATTTTTTTTTCAATTTCTAAGGGTAATTTTTCTTTCATATTTCAAGAGAGCGTCGATAACATATTAAAATTAAAAACGAATTATACTTTTTCAAAATCCTTAGGTCAAGATGAGCAGGAACCATTTTATCTCCCTGAACTTTTCTGGAAAATACGCCGAACGGAGAGGGGAATGTTTCGTGCCCGAATGTACGAAGGAAACCATCTCGTTAAGATCACACCAAACAACCGATCGGTGCGGAAATAACAAGCATCGATGCGTTCAAGGGAGTGAAGGTCACTCCTTGCAGTGACCAGGCCGAATTTATCGGAACAGGCACAATCGAAGTGTTGGCGAACGATTTCTCGAATACGGTCATTATGACGACCATAGGGGTAAGCGAAGCATGTCACTGGGGCACTCAGGGCATCCTCAATAATCGACTTTGAATCGCAGATTTCAGATTCGGTCTGATCGAGGGGTAGCCGGGTCAGATCCGGATGGGTTAGGGTGTGGGCACCAAAGGTGATCCCCCACTGGTGCATCTCACGGATGTTATGCCAGCTCAACATGGAGCGTCCCTTAAGTGAGGGCAATAGACCTGCGGCCATTGTTATTCCTCTTTCTCCCACTGTAAGAAAAACCGTAGCGGACATGTTATACCGCTGCAGTATTGGAAAGGCTTCCTCATAAACGGTTTGGTATCCATCGTCAAATGTGATCACCAAGGAACGTTCCGGAAAGGGTATCCCTTGACGTAAAAAATTTATTGCTTCCAGGAGGTTTATGGTCCGATACCCTTTCTCATGGAGCCTTGCCATACCTCGCCGAAACACCTTCGGGGCAAAGGAAACGTTCGATGAGTGGTCATCGAGGGTATGGAAGGTTAGAATAGGCAAAGAAGCAGCCATTTTGTTCAGGCCTCCTGACCTGTTTCCCAAGGTCCCAGTACCCCTTTCATCAACACCGAAGAAATTTGGATCATTTCTTCTCCATAGGTCGCTTTAACCACTCCCAATAGAATCCAATGGCATTGGCCACTTGTGACATCAACAGCAGCACGGTAACCTGCAACGCTCGCCAACCCCGCTCTTGCAAAAATGGATAACAGAATAAATTTAGGTAAAATTTGAGATCCACTTTGAAGCGTCCCGAACTACGACCCGCGACTCCCTGGTGAAAGCGAAAAGCACCGCGGCCATAATTGAAGTACCTCCGCCAGAAAGTGGAGAATGTTAACGCATGGGCATGGTAAACTAAGGCTTCCGGGGCATAGGTCATCTGGAAGCCATGGTGACACCAGCGGTCCCCGAAGTCACGGTCCTCCGATGTTGCAAAGGTTGGGTCAAAGCCCCCTATCGCATAGAACTGGTCTGCAGGCATTGACAAGTTGGATGAGGGAAAGAAAGGCCTCTGCTCGTGGTTGGCGTTGTAATAATCGTAGACAACATCAAGGATGATTTGACTTGTCGTTGAATACGGGTTTCCAGGAAGGGGGTTGAGCACCCGTCCTCCGATGGCATGATCTGGTGCCGTGGCAAAGCGGGCAGCCAGGTTTTGTAACCAGTTGGACACAGGCATGCAGTCGGTATCCGTGAAGGCCAAGAACTCCCCTCTTGCCTCTGCAGCGCCTTTGTTGCGTGCTTCTGCCGGTCCGCCGTGTATTTGCGTGATCAGTGTCACATCGAGACGGTCGAGAAACTGAGCCACAACGGCCTCAGGTTTCACTTGACTGCCATCGTCTACCACGATTACATTGAAACAGTCCCGAGGGTAGTCAAGACGAGAAAGGGATTCCAGGCAATCAGCCAATTTTTCTGGCCGGTTGTAAGTCGGGACGATAATCGAAAAGAAAGGCTTTTTCTGCTCCATCAGAAATGATCCCACACTTCGAGGCGAAAGGTTGCTTCACAGTTGACTATCTTTTTTGACATAGTGACAAATCCTTTTATCAATAGGGGTGATTGCTCCGGTGACGAATCCCCTGATAAATGTTGCGAGCCTAAACCACTTGTGTGAATTTTTTCCAAAACCTGCAGCGACCTGAGACACCCCAAAAGCCCATCGCCAAGCGAGGCGAGCTAAAAGTGGGACAATAGGCCAGTGGCCACATATGAGGTGTTTGGCAAGGGTTGCCCCTGTGCCATACCAATAGCGATACATGAGCCACTTACCTTGTTCCCAATTTCGAAATCCATGGTGGAGAACTGTTATCTCAGGCGTTTCGTAAACGAAGTAGCCAGCCAGCAGAACCCGGATGGTGATGTCAACCTCCCCGGCTGATTGAAAATGGGCTCCAGCTCCAAGCATCTCGTCAAAACCCCTTATCATCTCCCAAACACTCCGCCGAAGTCCCATACACGCTGAAATTCCCTCCACCCGATGTTTGTCTCGAATGCTCTTGGCCAGAAAGGGTTCATTTCTCACATAGACCGGGATAAATCCCGCTGTTGGGTCGTGTGGGCCAGGGAATACATTGCCAAAAACGATTCCTATCCTACTATCCACTGCAAATGCGGCCGCTAATTCACGTAGCCAATTTGTGGGCGCCTCACAATCATCGTCGATGATAGCAATTAATTCACTTTTTGCATCATGGATTCCAAGATTGCGTCCCTGAGAGACGCCTTTCGTAGCTGTTTTTTTATGCAGAATGCGAGGGTCAGTCAGGAATGGTTGCAGGGAGGATTCGGTAAAATTATCCTCACTCTGGTCCACCACTCTCAGTTCAAAATGAGGATAATCATTCTTCAGGACTGTCTGAATGGTTTGGATGATGCTCTCACTTCGATTCCGGGTGGAAATCACAACTGTTATTGGAGGTGTATCCATTCTATCCCTCTCCAACGCTTATCTCTTTTTGGTTTTTTGAGTCTTTCCCAAAAAAACCTATGGCATTGGCCACTTGTGATATCATCATTAGTGCTGTCAGCACAAAGGCTCGTTTCCCCTGCTCCTGGATCAATGGGCTAAGAATTAAACGCATATAAAATTTGGGATCCGGCCTGAAACGCCCTGTGCCACGCTTGGCCCTTGCTTGGTGGTATCGGTAAGCGCCTCCGCCATAATTAAAGTGTTGCCGCCAGAAGGTGCGGAATGAAAGATCATGGGCATGGTAGATTATAACGTCTTGAGCATAGATCAACCGATAACCATGATGGAGCCAGCGGTTACAAAATTCACGATCCTCTCCCGCAGCTTGGGGAAAGGTTGTGTTAAAGCCGCCAACCGTGTGGAAGCGGTCTGCTGGTAGAGCGAGATTGTTGGAGGTCAGGAAGCACGCATGATGAGGGTCAGAATTGTAATAGGTATAAAGGTAATTGATAACCAACTGACTGGCTGTGGAATAAAGATTGTCTGGGAGAGCATTAAGGGTCCGACCACCGATGGCATGATCTGGTAGTGTGGTGAAATATGCTGCAAAGTTTCGAAGCCAATTAGGAGCAAGTTGACAGTCGTCATCGGTAAATGCGAGGAAACTCCCATTTGCTCGAGAAGCACCTGTATTTCGCGCTGATGCCGGACCCCTATGCGATTGTTTAAGAAGGGTTAGATTGATCTGCTTTTGAAAGAGAGAAATTACATCATCCAGGGATGTTTTGCCACCATCATCCACAACAATCACCTCAAAGCGATTGGTTGGATAGTCCTGAAAGGCAATGGACTTAAGGCAAGCAGTCAGTTTCCTTCGGCGGTTGTATGTGGGTACAATAATTGAAAAAAAAGGGTGTTCCTTTTCCATCAGTTACACCTCAATCTTACCCAAAGGTTATTAGGAAGATGCCCCAGAGGGTAAGGTGGTAAAAAGGTTCGCTGTTAACATTCAGAATAGATGTAATGCTGCTGATTATGGACAAATCCGGCCTGAATCAATGGATCATTGGGTTGGTTGGGGAAATGGGTCTTCTGAGTGAAGGAGGTAACCAACACATTCACCTAGAGACCAGGCCACAAGCCCTAATATCAACAGGGGGCATATTTTTAAAAAATGAGCAAAATAGATTCTATTTTTAAGATTCCGCACCCCCACCTTCAGAAGAAGCCACCAAGGGATCAAGAAAAAGAAGGTTCCGTAAAACAATCTTCTCCATTCGGAAAAGTCTTGGCTTTTCATGCGGACTCTGGCAAACGATCGTCCATGTTCAAATTCATGCCTTAAGAACCTTCCCAATCGATCAATATTGTGGTGGAAGACGAGAATAGAGGGAACAAACTGTAAGACATGCCCATTCTTTTCCAGGCGCCAGTGAAACTCTGTATCAGAGGAATAAGTCCCTTCAATGAACCCTCCATATTCTTCAAAAACTCTTTTTTTGTAGGACATATTTGTTCCTGCGATATCTCTGAACGGTTTGGAAGGTGCATTCGGCATCCACTGGCTGAACTCACAGAAATAGGCCGCTCCTCCGATATAACTTTCAGGGTTTCCGTTTGCAATGGGGCCGCCGATGGCAAGGGATGGCGATCGGTGGGCTCTGAGAATCTGACCCACCCAGTTTGGGGCAGCCCTGCAGTCCGCATCGATAAAAGCGATGATTTCAGCCTTGGCGACAGAGAGACCGAAATTACGGGCATCGCCACAGAATTTTCTTTCGGGGAATTGGTAGAGCCTGACATCAGGAAATCTTTTTTTGATCAGTGCGGCCGTCCCATCGGAAGAGCTGTCCACCACGATGATCTCGAAACGTTTGTACGTTTTTTGATTCTTCAAAGACTCCAGACAACTTTCTATCGTTTTTCTTGAATTATAGGAAGCGACAATGATTGAGAGTTGAGGTTTTTCAGGCATCACAGGAGTTCTTTCCTTCTGCATTCATTTATAAACTTCATTGACCAAGGTCTCCGGTATTGAAGAAGATAGCATCGGCAATGATCTGGTTGCAGCAATTGCCTCCCTCATAGGCATAGCTGCAGTCGCGGCAAAGGGGGAGTTTCCCCCAATCGGCACGGAATTGGCGACGCAGACGGCGATATGGTACTCCCAACCAGATGTTTTTAAAAGTTTGATGCTTGAGATGGCCAAGGACATATTTTTCTTTGGGATCATAGGTGCAAGAACAAACTGCCCCACTCCAATGGATAACAGGGTTATTCCAAACTTGTTTGCAGGGGTTCCGTCGGACCCGAATCACATTCTGGCCTGTTGAATCGTACTTGAATCGATGATAATGATGATCTTGTGGGAGAAACTCATTCTTTATTCGTACTTCCGATTTGTTTTCAGAATAAAAATCCTGATTAACGGGGTTCAGGGTTTTCAAAGTTAACGCATCTACTCCTAGAGACTTCGCCAATTCCTTAAGCTTTGGGATCTCATGCTCATTATGCTTCATGACAATGAAGCGGAGGTTAACGAATGGTGTTCTTGAATTGAGCTCCCGCCTTCGGGCCACTACCGTTCGGATAGCCTGAAGAACCGATTCCAGGCTTCCGCCCTGTCGGTAAGGTTCATAGGTCTCCTGACTGATCCCATCCATGGCGAAAATAATGGAATCGAGCCCCGATGCAATCAGCTTATCTGCCTGCTCTATTTTTTTGAAGAGATGGCCGTTCGTGCTGGAAACGAGCTTGATTCCCTTTTGTTTAGCATAAGAGATCATCTCGTAAATGGATGGATTGAGGAAAGGCTCCCCCCAATCCCAGAGTAGGATCAGAAAGACATAATTTCCTATTTCATCAATGATCTTTTTAAAGATATTAAATTCCATATCTCCGGAAGGGCGGTCCATGCCCATGGTAACAGGACAGAGGGCACATCTAAGGTTGCAGCGATTAGTGGGTTCTATCTGGAGGTGGGTTGGCCAACCCCACGGATGTCCCGGCTTGAAATAGATAGAGGTTTCAACAGCAAGCCAGTTGAGAAGCTTCCTAAGTGGGACGTTATCAAAATGGTAAGGGATGCGATCACACTCGAAACTCACCTGTCGAGTAGCCAGTGCTTTGATAGCCTGATAAGATCTTGCCATCAGATGTCCGAGCATGCCCGTTTCCTATCCTTTGCTTTCACCCGCAAGATCTCCCTGTCGTGGTTTTGTTGGGGTAGAAGGCATAAGAGACACAAGGGATCCACACCTGCAAAATTCTCCATCGAAATCGCCCTGGTGACAACATTTTTCTTAGGTTTCTCCGGTGATCCCATCGAGAGCGAGCAGGTAAAATTGACTTTATCGAACGTGAACGTAAGATTTCGTGTGGCGAAGATTCTTAACGTTTTAAATATTCTTTGCATTCTCAGATGTCTCGTCTATGCTATGGAGCGGCCACTTTTTTGACCGGGTTAGAAAGGGTGAAACGAATCGAAATAACCGATGAACACGTAGGTTATCCCTGACCAGACAGCAGAAACCGCAGTCACAATCTTTTGTTATCGAAGCCAACCCTTCGCGGGTGAGCGTTCGCCGCCGAAAAGTAAAATAGCCAGAGCCGTTCCAGATTTCTTGAAAACGGTTCTCCTTTAAATGGCCTAACGGTTGGTTCCATTGTCCACATGGAAGAACCGTACCGTCTACCTTGATGCGTGCATGGAGCCACCCGATGTAGCATGGGAATTTATCCCACACGGCTTCACCGATCCGGTAGCGCCAGAGGGTTTCATCGATGTTATGTTTCATCGAAAGTGAATTCAACCCCTTCTTTATTTTCATTAAGGAGAGGGTTAAAGACTTTTCTTCCTCTGGAGAAAGGGTATAGGGTGCTAACTTTCCGCGATGGGAAAGAAAAGGAGAAAAAGATATGGCATTGCATCCAGTTTCATAAGCCAGATCGGCCATTGCATCGGTCTTTTTAAAATTATGTTTGTGGATAGGTTGGTGCAAAATAACCGAAGGAAACTCACTTTTTTTCTCAGCTTTAAGAATGGACAGAAGTTTTAATCCATTCACAGTTCTTCTAAAATAATCTGGGTTTGTTCCTGGATAATTTTGTTCATATTCCTCGATCGAGGTGGCCCATAGACTCACTTTTAGGAGATCGAGTTGGGAATCGATGAGAGAATGAATGCTGGCCTCATCAAGTAAGGTGCCATTGGTAATCAGGGTGACATGAAACCCTGAGGCTTTAGCTATTGAAATGGAGTCGATGAGGTGGGGATAAAGCATCGGTTCTCCTTCTCCCATGAGAGTAATGCTATGTGTCCCCATGGTGGCGAATTCATCGAAAAGTTTCTTAATTAAATCGAAAGAGATGTCCAGGATAGTCTGGTCGCCTGGTGCAGGTATGTTCAACAGAGGGGAATGATAACGGCAACCCACACACCTGAGATTACAACGACGGGTGATATCGATGGTCACATAGAGAGGTCCCACATAGGCCCTCTCCCCGGTCAGTAATCCTCTCAGGAGTTTTTTCTTTTCCGTTAAGGTTGCCATAATTAAATACAACCCCAGGTTTTACTCAAGGTATTCTTGGTTTTTGTTTAATTCCCACAGGTCATGGTTTGCCCCTAAAATATTTTCAACTGCCAGCATTCCCGTGAACATCGAGTGATCCTGATTATTGTAACGATGCAATCCATTACGACCGATGGTTTGTAGATTTTCTATCGTTAGCAGGAAGCGCTGGATTACTTGAAGATGCTGTTGATAATCATTATTGTACACGGGATAAGCCTTAGGTTGACGGTACACCACGCCATCTTCCACTTCGGCTGCTTCCGCCATGCCTAGATGGACAAGCTCCCTCTTAGCCAATTCCAAGAGTTCTGTGTCAGGCATCCTCCAAATTTCATCGCCTTCGGTGCAGAAATATTCCATCCCTAAACTCGTCTTTTTTGGGTCAGGAACCATCTTAGGGCTCCAATTCCTAAAATTCTGGATACGACCTACCTTGACCTCCGGGCTGTGCACATAAATCCATTGATCAGGGAACAAGTCTCCACGGTTAATGATCAGGCCGACAAGAACAAAAG
>Ga0315275_10007158_pt1 | contig 10763 bp, 8 predicted proteins | sample YL17G03_0_MG_FD_205557 | JGI IMG/M metagenome (GOLD analysis project Ga0315275, IMG submission 205557) | Sediment microbial communities from Yellowstone Lake, YNP, Wyoming, USA - YL17G03_0 | ecosystem: Environmental > Aquatic > Freshwater > Lake > Sediment | place: USA: Wyoming | collected...
TAGCCATCGTCCACCTGTGTGTCCCCGTCGTTGTCCAGCCCGTCGCAGACCTCGGGCGTGCTTCCCTCCGACCTCGTCCCGGCCAGCGGGCAGCCATCGTTGACCCAGGTGTCGCCGTCGCTGTCGGCGGCGTCATCGCACTGAGCGCCGCTTTCGGCTGCGCCTCGCAGCGGGCAACCGTCATTAACCTTGCCGTCGTCGCCGACGTCGTCGTTGGTGGCGTTGTAGCACTTCAGGTTCAGCGGGTCAGAGCCGCGGGCGTTCTCCTTCGTGTCCGGAAAGCCGTCGCCGTCGTCGTCGGTGTCGCAGGCGTCCCCATCTGGGTCAGCGTCATGGTTGGCCTGGTCGGGGTTGCTTGTGGCTGCGCAGTTGTCGCAGACGTCGCCACGGCCGTCGCCGTCAGAATCCATCTGATCTGGGTTGGCCACCAGGGGGCAGTTGTCGACGGGGTCGAGGATGCCGTCGTTGTCGTCGTCCAGGTCCTCCAGCGAGATGACGTAGGCCTCGCCGCAGCTCAGCCTTGCCTCGCCTGCTCCGTCGGCGTAGGGCGCTGCAACCAGGATCTCATCGTTGCCGTCGCCGTTGACGTCGCCCGCGGCCACGGAGCCAAGGTGGTCGCCCTCGTTGCCACCGTAGATGACGATGCCTCCCTCGGACGTAAGCAGGTCGATGGTTCCTCCCAAGGTTGGCGTGCCGAAGACGACGTAGGCCTCGCCGCCCAGGTTCCGAGCATTGCCGGGCCCGTCGGCGGCCTCGCTGCCGACCAGGATGTCGTCCGCGCCGTCGCCGTTGAAGTCGCCGATCGCCAGAAGGTATACGTACTGAGCGAGCTTGTCGTCGCTGTCGACGCCATATATGGTTAGGTCCTGTTGGGACAGAGCGGCATCAACCACACCACTCTGCGCGACCGGTCCGAATACGGCGTAGACTTCTCCGACCGTGGGCCGGGCCTCGAGTGGCCCGTCGCCCCGGGACGCCACCACCAGGATGTCGTCGGCGCCGTCGCCGTTCAGGTCGCCGGCAGCGGCGCTGCCTATCTCGTCCTGGAGGTTCACTCCGTAGATGGTGAAATCCTGCTGAGAAATGGCTATGTCGACAGTTCCGGAAAGGTCGGCCGAGCCGAAAATGACGTAGGCGTCGCCGGCCAGGCGGGTGTTGTCCGGTCCGCCGCCCCACTGGGCGGTCACCAGGATGTCATCGGTGCCGTCGCCGCTGAAGTCCCCGCTGGCCAGCCCGTAGCCTAGACGGTCACCCAGGGCGCCGGCCTTCTCACCGTAGATGGTAACGTTCGCCCCGCCGGTGGCCAGGTCGATGGCCCCGCTCAGCGTGGGCGAGCCGAAGATGGCGTACGCCTCGCCGGCGCCGCTTCGGGTGTTGCCCGGCCCGTCTCCCTCGTACGTGCCCAGCAGGAGATCATCTGTGCCGTCGCCATTCACGTCGCCCACGGCAACAGATGCGGGCAGGTGGTCGCTGGCGTCGGCGCCGTAGATCGTGACGTTCTGCTGCGCAGAGGCGGTGTCGATGACACCGCTCATCCCGGCGGAACCGAAGACCAAGTAGACTTCGCCGGCGTCTGCCCTGTTGCCCGCGGGGCCGTCGCCGAAACGGGCAGCGATCGCCGCGTCGGCAAACCCATCGCCATTGAAGTCGCCGGTGGCCAGCGGCGTCCCCAGGTGGTCGTTGCTGTCGGCACCCAGGATGGTCACGTCCTGGGCCGAGTTTGCCAGGTCGGCCGTTCCCAGATTGGCGGAGCCGAAAACGACGTATGTCTCGCCGGCGGCCGTCCGCGCGTTACCCGGGCCGTCGGCCTCGTCCGCACCGACGAGAATGTCCTCCATGTGGTCGCCGTTGAAGTCACCGGCCGCTATGGACTGTCCCAGCTTGTCGGTGACGCCCGCGCCGATGATGCGACCGCTAGCCTGGTACGATGCCATGTCGATGACGGCCAGCGGGCTGGCGGCGCTGTTCTGCCCGGCTGCCACCAGCAGCACACAGACGGCCAGAGCGACGATAGTTTCCCTTCGTCTGATACTCGCCATCGCAGTCAACCAGGAAATGCACGGTCGGCTGGGATCACCGCGTTCTGACCGTGTCTCTATCTATAGAGACGCTCTGGCCCTACGCGCCGTTTCGTTTATGTCATCAACGTGCCTCGCATCCCTGGTGGCGTAACCGTGTGACGGGCGGACCAGCGGGCGAGCAATGCTTCGCCAAGGACCACGGTGAAGAAGCGGCCGCTCAACGAAGCCGACCAATGAAGTCATAGTGTCCACCTGCATGACGGTCCCCAAGACCTCTACCTGAGCGCGGCTGCCTTCTCCATGGCCGCCTCGGCCGGCGGGGCGGTCAAGGCGGCCAAGACCACACCGTTGATGACGATGGAATAGGGGATCGAGGCGATGCGGAAGGCCGGCACTGCTGGCTATCGCCCGCCTGGATGAGCTGACCCTCGCCCGTTACCGTAGGCCCCAAGGTTAGCGGAACCGCCGGACGGCGAGGACGCCTCCTCCCTACCTATTATATTCTTACACGTATGCCGCGTACACGATGGCATGTCCGGCCCTTGCCTCCCGCACTGGCGGCTGGTATACTAACTTGCGATTTTTGCCTATGACTACAGTTGCCACGCAATACGAAACCGTCATCGGGCTCGAGGTGCACGTCCAACTCCTCACCAAGAGCAAGATGTTCTGCCCCTGCAGCACCGCCTACGCCGACTCCCCACCCAACACCCACGTCTGCCCCGTCTGTTTAGGCATGCCCGGCGTCCTGCCCGTGATCAATCGTCAGGCGATAGAGTTTACGATCATGACCGGCCTGGCCCTCAACTGCGAGATCGCCTCGGTATCGCGCTTCGACCGCAAGAATTACCCCTACCCGGACTTGATGAAGGGCTACCAGATCTCCCAGTACGATCAGCCCCTCTCCCCCAACGGCTGGATGGACATCGAGGTGGACGGCCAGCACAAGCGCGCCGGCATTACCCGCGTTCACCTGGAGGAGGACGTGGCCAAGCTGGTGCACGCCCGCAACGAGGCCGGCGAGACCTACAGCCTCGTGGACGTCAACCGCTCCGGCGTACCCCTGATGGAGATCGTGGGGGAGCCCGACTTGCGCTCGCCGGACGAGGCGCGCCAATACCTGGTTAAGCTGCGCCAGATCCTCCTCTATCTGGGCGTCTCCTCGGCCAACATGGAGGAGGGCCAGTTCCGCTGCGATGCCAACGTCAGCATCCGGCCGCTGGGCAGCCAGGAATTCCTGGGCAAGGTAGAAGTCAAGAACATGAACAGCTTTCGCGCCGTCTATCGCGCCCTGGCCTACGAGGTTGAGCGCCAGCGCGAGGAGGTGACGGCCGGCGGGCGCATCGTGCAGGAGACGAGAGGCTGGGTGGAGCCGGAGGGTCGCACCGTCTCGCAGCGCACCAAGGAGTACGCCCACGACTACCGCTACTTCCCCGAGCCGGACCTGCCGCCGCTGTCCATCTCACGTGAGTGGGTGGAGGCCATCCGCGCCCGCATGCCGGAACTGCCCGACGCCAAGCGCGAACGCTTCATGCGCCAGTACGGCCTGTCGGAGTACGAGGTGGACCTGCTCACGGATAGCCGGGCGCGGGCTGAGTTCTTCGAGGCCTGCCTGGCCGCCATCCCCAGCGACGACGAAGCCCGCCTGCGCCAGCGAGCCAAGGCTGTGAGCAACTGGATGCTGGGCGACTTCGCCCGCCTGCTGAACGCCGCCAGCCACGAGATCGGCGAGTCGCTGGTCAAGCCGGAACATCTCTCCCAGATGCTGGACTTGATGGACAGCGGCGTCATCACCGGCAAGATCGCCAAGACGGTGTTCGAGGAGATGTTCAACAGCGGCAAGACGCCGAGCCAGGTGGTAGAGGAAGCCGACCTCACCCAGATCGCCGCCTCGGACGAGCTGGCAACGGTGGTGGAAAAGGTGCTTGCGGAGAATACCAAAGCAGTGAGAGACTATCAGGAAGGGAAAGAGGAGGCCCTGCGCTTCTTGGTGGGTCAGGTGATGCGCGAGACTCGCGGCCGGGCCAACCCGGGCGTAGTGCATGACCTCCTGGGGAAAAAACTAGGCGAAGAAGGCTAAACTTCTTGGGCTTGACTAGCGTTATTACTTTGAGATGATTCAACGCCTGCGAGACTCCGATATCCTGAAGTGGTTCTACCCGGGCATGCACGTCAAGCGCTGGCTGGCGCTGATGATGCTCGGGGTAGTAATCATGGGCTTGGGCCTTGCCTACGTCCTGCGCGAGGCCTACGTCTCGTACACCTTCCCTGGCTTCGTCTACTACCTGACGCTGCAGTTCATCCCCCGCATCTGGCGTGGTGTCATGTTCATGACCGCCAGCGTATGCCTGATCATGTGGGCCCTCTGGCACCTGAACCACTCCATCCTCAGCGCCGTGCTGCCTCAGCGGCGGCAAGGCAGCCTAATAAGCATCATCCACAGCCGCCGCTTCCTGCGGCGGGGCCCCAAGATCGTGGCCATCGGCGGCGGCACCGGCTTGTCGACGCTCCTTCGCGGTCTCAAGGAGTACAGCGGCAACCTTATCGCCATAGTCACCGTGGCCGACGACGGCGGCAGCTCCGGCCGCCTGCGCAAGGAGTTGGGCGTCCTGCCCCCCGGCGACGTGCGCAACTGCATCGCCGCCCTGGCCGACGCTGAGCCCCTGATGACCAGGCTCTTTCAGTACCGCTTCTCCGACGGCTCCGGTCTGGCCGGCCACAGCTTCGGCAACCTGTTCATCGTGGCCATGAGCGGCGTCGTGGGCAACTTCGAGGAAGCTATCAAGCAGACCAGTCGCGTCTTGGCCGTGCGAGGGCAGATCATCCCGTCCACCCTGGCCAATGTAACCCTGAACGCCATCACCGAGGACGAAGAGACCATCGAAGGCGAGTCCAATATCACCGGCAGCGACAGCCGAATCAAGGAGGTCTACCTTCTGCCAACCAACACCCAGGCTTCCCCAGAGGCCATCCGCGCCATCCTAGAGGCGGACTTGATCGTCGTGGGTCCGGGGAGCCTCTTCACAAGCGTTCTGCCCAACCTTCTGGTGGATGGCATCCGGCGGAGCATCAAGGCCTCGGCGGCGGTCAAGGTCTACGCCTGCAACGTGGCCACCCAGCACGGCGAGACGGACGGGTTCGATGTGGCCGACCACGTGCGGGTGCTGGAGAGCCATGTGGGCAGGGGCCTCTTCCAATACGTGCTGGCGAACAGCAACATCGGCAACGGCCTACCCGAGGACTCGGAGCCGGTGCGCATCGACGGCGGCGACGCCCTGCGCACTCGCCTCATCTCCGCCGACGTGGTGAGCGAAGAGAATCGCTACCACCACGACGCCAAGAAGCTGGGAACTGCCATCATCCGCTTGTACTATGACCGCAACCACTTGGAGCAAACCGCCCTGCTGGAAGAGGAGGAAGAGGCGGAGGACAGGGTGGTCGGCGCCCTGGACTAACCAGGGCGAGCGCTCCCTTGGCCGAGGCGAACGAACGTGAAATTCGAAGACTATCTTAACGTCGCCGAGATCATCGTCTCTATAGCGCTGATCCTTATCGTCCTGGTGCAGGCGCGAGGAGAAGGATGGAACCCCCGTGGCGGAAGCTCCATCGTCCGTACCCGTCGCGGCGTGGAAAAGACCATCTTCCAGCTAACCATAGTCCTGGTGGCCATCTTCCTGTTCATCTCGGCCTTGAGCGTCGTCGCCGCCCGCTAGGGGCCTTCGGCCGACGGACGGGGGCCAGACCAAGCCCAGGACGTTCGCGGGGAGGCACGGCGTGAGCAGCCGCTCCCGGTGGCTTCTATCGGGTCTCGTGCTGGCCATCCTGGCCCTTGCCGCCTTCTGGTACGGCCATAACCAGGCGTCGGGGCCCCGGGCTCCCGCCCACGGCGGCCGCTACGTGGAGGCGGTGGTAGGCGTCCCCTCCATCGTCAACCCCCTCTTCGCTACCTTCAACGACGTCGATAAGGACCTGGCGGCCCTGATCTACTCCGGCCTCACCCGCCTGGGCCCCGACGGCACCGTCCTGCCCGACCTGGCGGCAGGATGGGACGTGGGCGCCGACGCCCGCTCTTACACCTTCCGCCTGCGACGGGGCATCACCTGGCAGGACGGCGCCCCATTCAGCGCCGACGATGTGATCTTCACCTGCGACGCCCTGCGTGACCCCGACTTTCGGGGAGAACCGTCGCTGGGGCTGTTCTGGCAGCAGGTGACCTGCACCAAGCTGGACGACTTCACCATCCGCTTCGAGCTGCCCCAGCCCCTGGCCCCTTTCCCCGCCTACGCCACGATAGGCATCCTGCCCAAGCACAAGCTGGAAGGACTGACCGCCGAGGGTCTGTTCCTTAGCCCCTTTAACGAACGCCCCATCGGCACCGGCCCCTTCGTGCTGACCTACATGGACACCCAACGCGCCGTCCTCAAGAGCAACCCCGCCTATCTGGGAGGTGAGCCCTTCATCGCCGAACTGGAGCTGCGCTTCTTCCCCGATTACACGACTGCGGCGGCCGCTCTTCAGGAGCAGCGCCTCCAGGGCCTCTTGCTAGGCCCCGAGGCGCCGCCCGCCGACCAGGCGTTGCTGGATGGGCTAGGCGACGTCCAACACCTTGTCAGCCGCCGCAACAGCTACACGCTCCTGTTCTTGAACACGCGGGGGCCGTTCCTGGACGATAAGGTGGTTCGTCAAGCAATCCTGTATGCTCTGGACCGTCCCACGATCCTGGCCGACACTCTGGACGGTCGGGCCGACCTGGCGGACAGCCCCATCGTGCCCGGTACCTGGGCCTACAGCGACGACATCCGCAGATACACCTACGACCCGCAGGAGGCGCAGGCGCTGCTGGAGAAGGGCGGCTGGAAGCTGAACTCACGGGGGGTGATGGAGAAGGATGGCCAGGAGCTGAGCTTATCGATCCTGACGGACCCCGATACCGCCCGCGCCTCCATCGCCCAGGAGATCGTCCGGCAGTTGGGGGAGGTAGGCATCCACGCCACCCAGGAGACCAAGGGCGGGACAGCCCTGGTGCGCGAGTTCCTCTTGCCGCGCAAATTCCAGATGGCCCTCTACGGCTGGGACCAGGGCCCCGACCCCGATCCCTATGCCGCCTGGCACAGCTCGCAGGTGCGGGAGCAGGGCTTCAACCTGGCCGGCTTCAGCGACCAGCGCCTGGACGACGTGTTGACCGAGGCGCGTCAGACCAGCGACCAGGAGCGACGGCGGGCCCTCTACGCTGAGTTCCAGCAGATCTTCACCGAGGAGGTGCCCAGCATCCTCCTCTTCTACCCCCTGTACCACTACTACGTGCGCGACGACCTGAAGGGCATCGCCATGGGCGTCCTGTTCGAACCCTCCTCCCGCTTCGACAGCGTCGAGCAGTGGTACGTCAAGACCAGGCGCGAGTTCAGCCTGTCGCCGCCATGAGCGGTCCCCCACCCATCATCACCCTCACGACCGACTTCGGCCTGCAGGACCCCTACGTGGCTGCCATGAAGGGCACTATCCTGGCCATCAACCCTGCCGCCCGCCTGGTTGACGTGAGTCACGCCATCCGGCCCCAGGCCATCGAACAGGCCGTCTTCGTCCTCGCCGCTGCCTGGCCCTACTTCCCGCCGGGCGCCATCCACGTGGTGGTCGTGGATCCGGCCGTCGGCAGCCGGCGCCGGGCCCTGGCCCTGCGCACTGCCGGCTCCACCTTCGTCGGGCCGGACAACGGCGTCCTCTCCGCCGCCCTAAGCGACGACGTGCGCGCGGCCGCCGGCGATTTGCCCGCGCCCGTCCGCCTGCCCGCGGGCTGCCGGGCTGTCTCCCTGACGAACGAGCGCTACTTCCGCTCGCCGGTTAGCAGCACTTTCCACGGCCGCGATATCTTCGGGCCGGTGGTCGCGCACCTGTCGCTGGGCGTGCCGCTGGAGGACCTGGGCGACCCCGTGGAACGCATCGTCGCCCTGCCGCCCTTCCGCGCCCGCCGCCAGCCCGACGGCTCGCTGCGCGGACGCGTCCTTCACATCGACGCGTTTGGCAATCTGATCACGGACGTTCGGGTGGACGACCTGCCCTCACGCGGCGCCATCACCGAGGTGGCTGGCCGCACCGTCAAGGGGGTGAGCGCTACCTACGAGCCGGGGCCGGACCTGCTGGCGGTGACGGGGAGCAGCGGCTATCTGGAGATTGCAGCGCCGGGCGGAAGCGCAGCCGCCGTTCTGAAGGTGGGGCTAGGCGAGGCCGTCGTGGTGCGGCCCGCCTAGGGCTGCAGCAGGACGGGAACCTGCACTACGTTCACCAGGTGCCCGTCGCGGGGACTGATCTCGTACACGCGCACGCAGCCCGGCTGCGCGATGTCAACGTCGAAACTTATGTCGACCGCAAACGGAGCCGTGAACTCCGTGACCTCCATGCCCGGCGGGGGAGTCCTCCCCTCCTTGGGTAGAGGGGGACCCTTCATCTCTTTCAAGGACTCGCCCGTGGCATCGAAGACGGCCACGTGCACGCCCTCCGCCTCGAAGCCGATGCCCACGCCCCAACCGCGCACGTGAGCCGGGCTCGTGAGGCGAGCGTCGGGCTGGGGCTCTTCCACCACCATCACGTTCGGCTCCGCCGGGCTGGGGTTCTCTGGGCAGACGTTGGGCACCGGCGTCGCCGCGGGGGTCGCCGTCACCACGACGGGCGGGAGGGTGGGCTCGGGCGTGGGAGCGGGGGTGGTGGTCACGATGCGCAGGCCGATCTGGGTGGGCTCTGTCCCTGCGGTGCCCTCCTCCTCGCAGGCCAGGAAGAGAAGCGGCACGGCCAGCGCTAGCGCCGCCAGGCCAAGCCTCCACCGGACGGACATCGGCATCATCGATCGCGCCCTAGTATACCACGCCCGCCGATTGAGAGTTGTTCACAGGCTGTGCTAGAATCGGCCCGCCATGCGCATCGTGTTTATGGGCACCCCCGAGTTCGCTTTGCCCAGCCTGCACCGTCTGGTGGAGGACGGCTACGACATCGTGGGCGTCTACACGCGGGCGGACCAGCCCGCCGGCCGCGGGCGGGTCATGACGCCGCCGCCGGTAAAGACGGTGGCCCTGGAGCTGAGCCTGCCGGTCTTCCAGCCCGCCGGTCTGCGCCAGCCGGAGGCCATGGAGGAGTTGGCTGCGCTGCGCCCCGACGTCATCGTGGTCTGTGCCTTTGGGCAGATCCTGCGCCAGCCGGTGCTGGACATTCCAACCAGGGGAGTAGTGAACGTCCACCCCTCGCTCCTGCCGCGCCACCGGGGCGCCACGCCCATCCAGGCGGCCATCCTGGCCGGCGACGAGGAGACGGGCGTCACCATCATGCTCATGGACGCGGGCATGGACACCGGCCCTATCCTCGGCCAGCGCTCGCTGGCCGTCTCCCCCTGGGACAGCGGTGGCAGCCTGGGCGAGAAGCTGTCGCGGCTGGCAGCCGACCTTCTAGGCGAGACGCTGCCCCTCTGGCTTGCCGGCGAGATCGAGCCGCAGCCCCAGAACGAGGCCCAGGCCACCTATTCGTCCCTCATCCAGAAGGACGACGCGGCCATCGACTGGACGCGGCCGGTGGTAGACATCTGGCGGCAGCTACGAGCGATGAACCCCTGGCCCGGCGCCTCCACGACACTGGACGGTGAGGCGCTCCACATCTGGGAGGCTTGGCCCCTGCCCGGAGAGAGCAGCGCCAGTGAGCCGGGCACAGTGCTGCCCCTATCGCCGGCCCAGAGGGAGAAGTTGCCGCCGGAGGCGCAGCAAGAGGCCCTCGCCGTTCAGACCGGCGAGGGCCTTCTCGTGGTCCTGCGCTTGCAGCGGGCCGGCCGGCGGGCCCTGCCAGCCGAGGAGTTCGTCCGCGGCCAGCGCCATCTGTTCGGCCGGCGGCTGGGGCCGGCAGCGGGCGGCTAGCCTCCCTCCTGTTCGGCCTTCCCGGCCTTCGCCTCCTCCTCCGCGACCTCGGCGGCCGGCACAGCCTCCTCTTCGACCACCTCTTCCACCTCGACGCGCGGCGGCGACACCTTCACCACCACCAGCTCCGGATCGACCAGGAGGGTCAGGCCGGCGCTTATCGGCAGATCCTTGATGTGGATAGCATCGTCGATCTCCGCCAGGCCCGATACGTCTACCTCTATGTATGGCGGCATCTCGGCCGGCAGGCCTTCAATGGCGACGGAGTTAGTGTTCTGGAGGAGGATGCCGTGGTAAACGTCCACCGCCGGCGCCTCGCCCACCACCACGATGGGCACCTCCAGGCGGATCTTCTCCTTCAGCGACACTTGATAGAAGTCGACGTGCAGCAGGTCGTCGGTCAGGGGATTGCGCTGGACGTGGTGCACAAACACCGGCCGCGCCTTCTTCTCGCCCTCCACCAGCACCTGGAGCAGGGTGTTGCGACCGGCGACCCTTATGGTGTGGGCCAGGTCGTGGGTCGGCACCTGGACGGCCAGGGAGTCCACGCCGTGGCCGTAGATGTTGGCCGGCGTGACGCCCTGGCGGCGGAGGAACCTCACCTTCTTCCCCAGGACTTCACGGGATGCTACCGCCAGTTCCAATCGTTCGGCTGCTTGCGTCATCACTGTCACCTCTTTCGCGACGGAGTTCACCTTACCAGAGGCGGCAGGCTGGATCAAGGCATGTCGTGTTCCAAGACATGTGAGACAGAGAGGGGGTGGAAAGGAATCCGGGCCTGATTGTAGGGTAGGCAAAACAGCGGCAAGCCTACAGCCTACAAGGAGGCCCGACATGCACAAGGTTCGCACAT
>Ga0315275_10007159_pt1 | contig 10762 bp, 11 predicted proteins | sample YL17G03_0_MG_FD_205557 | JGI IMG/M metagenome (GOLD analysis project Ga0315275, IMG submission 205557) | Sediment microbial communities from Yellowstone Lake, YNP, Wyoming, USA - YL17G03_0 | ecosystem: Environmental > Aquatic > Freshwater > Lake > Sediment | place: USA: Wyoming | collected...
ATTTCACTATTGCCTTTTCCTGCATCAATGAGTTGAATAATTTTTCCTACGGTATCTTTTCCAGAACCCATTTTTCCTGATATTGAAATAATCATATTCTTAGATTTTTTTGAATTCTTTTTCTAAAAGTAGTATTGCTTCTAAAGTAGCATCTACTTCTTTTATGATTAATTTTTTGATTTCTTCTTTTGTTATATTAGTAAGATACAATTCTTCTTTTCCTCTTGCTGCACTAGGAGTATATGTTACTTTTATATCTAAAGAACAACCGTCTAATGATTTATTTAAATTGTAAATTCTTCTTTTTAAGGTTGCTATTTCTTCTTGAAGTTGTTTTGCTGTTTCAAAAGTTGCACTAGTCATAGTCCTGGGTTTTCATTTAGAAACTTACATATAGAAAGCATACGCTTATTGTTTTGCTTTTCCCATTCCCATACTTGGGTGTCTGTCATTTTGTTTAGTTCTTCATCGTTAGGAAGAACAGCACTAATTACACTTTCGGCATAGCCAGATTTTATTTCCTTTCCTACCGAAAGAACAATATCTCCTACCATTATTGGTATATATTTCATACGTTTTTTTAAATTAAAAGCCCCATATTTCTATGGGGCCTTTGGTTAACTTAACCCCTTTGGAGCCAACATATCCACTTTGATTGCATCGTCAGAAGTATACCCCACAAGTTCAAACATGCGTGGTTCTAGTGCATTGAATAAATCATCGATAGAATCGTAGACTTTCTCAGGACGGTCAAAAGCAAGTTCACAATTTGAATGCTTATTAGGATCTCTTGATAAAAGTTCTTTTACAGCATCGTACTGGTTATCGTAGAAGTGTACACACTTCAATGTTCCTTCAATGGCTAATGCTTTATATCCTGTGATTGATTCAAGGATCATAGCAAGTAGGCCGTAGGAAGCAATGTTAAACGGAAGCCCAAGGAATGTATCAACGGAACGTTGGTTCCAATGTAGTTCAAATCCAAACGTACCATTTTCCAACGGAACTCCAATTACTTGAAATTCTGAATGACACGGTGGTAAGGCTGTTAATTCTGTTTCAGCCGGATTCCAAGCATTTACTTTTAATCGGCTTGACATAATATCCTTCACCATATCGGATAATAAATTTGCTATCTGGTCTGTTGTTCCATTGAAGTTTCTCCATTGTACAGAATAATTCTGTCCTACAGATCCTTTACCTTCTGCATTAAATACTTCTTCTGTTAATATCTCCGAAGGTTCATGAGCCCACTTTTTCTTGTGCCAATTGTAAGCATCCTTGTTCCAAATGGTAACTCCATTTTTATTAAGAAACTCAACATCATTGTCTCCGCGAAGGAACCAAATAAGCTCTGTTACAATTCCTCTCCAATAGAGTTTCTTGTTTGTTAATGCAGGAAACCCATCAGCCATATTATGACGAAATGTGTAACTTGGAATTTGAAGTCGTTTAGCTCCGCGATTTTTGTTTTCATACTCTCTACCGTTGGAGAGTATTTCATTACAGAGTTTGTGAAACTCTACATCTACTTTTGACATTTATTTGGATTTAAAAGTTACGCAACAGCAGGAATTAATTTTATTCCTTTTTTTGGTTTATTTTTTTGGTTGTGGATTTTTGCAATCTGTTTCATATTACTATTAACAAGGCTTATAATTTCCTTATTGAATTCAGATTCTTTATTTCCACTACCACGAGCCTGGATCACTTTCATTTTAGTCAAGGATACTTCAACGGTTTCGATAATTTTACCATCTACTTCTGCTTTAAATAAAAGTGATTTCTCTTTCTCGTGATACCTGTTTGTAAATATACAGTGCCTTAATATGTCACTGCATTCTTTGAAGTCATATACAGATTTTAAAACAACAATTCTAAGGTTTTCTTTTTGAAACTCAAGATTCATAAAGTTTTTCTTTTGTTCTGCATAAAGCAACTGGTCTTCTTCCATCCTAAGTAAAGTTTTAATTAATTCTTTCTTACGTTGTTGCTCTCTTCTTTTTTCAACATACTTGTCGTGCTCTTTTTTTAAATCGGAAGGACAGATATACTTTGCATTCAAAAGGTCTTTTCCAAAATGTTCTAGAAGTTTTAAATAATCAAACCACTCTGTTGCATCTTTAACAATATAATTGTTTCGTAAACAAATCTTTATTGATACCCATCTTTCCTCAACTGCATTGCTCCAACCATCAATCTTTTTTAATAATGAAATTTGACCTGCTTTTATTAGAGTTTCTGCTTTTTGATTTCTCAAGATTAAACTGAATAATTCTTGTGGATTACTATTGTAGTAATTTCCACTAAAACCATTTCGTTTCAATATTGGTAAAACTTTTTTTTCTGGATGAATCTTGAATGGTATTATCGTAAACCTTCCTGACTTTTGAAAGTGCGTATGTTGTATTGACATTTCTGACATATAATTCCATTGGTCATAATACCTTGACATCCCTTGAACTGTTTTTGAAAAGGAAGTTATTTTTCCATTATCTTCAATCCAATGTTGCATTACCTCTTGATGATGAACTGTACATGGTTCTTTTTTCTTCATGTACTTTGTTAAAGTAAAAATCCTAATCACTTGGAAATTTTCTATTGTTGTAAGGATTCCAAAGTAAGCTAAATCTTTAATATCTCTTCCTCCAGTTTCTTTTAATCTTTTCTTACAAGATGGACATTCTGTAGTTATTACTTTTTCTTGCCACTCTTCTCCTTCCATTCTCCAAGTATGCCCACATTCTAAACAGTATACTGTTTTTCTAGAAATAAGATAAAAGGGATCTAAACATTTGTCATAACCCCATTGTATTTTTTTTTCTGTAACAGGCTTTAATTTTAAACGTAATTCATTTAACTTTTTCTGATAGTTCGTTTTTGGTTCCATACCTTAGAATAATGATGCTTGTTCTTCTTCTTCTTTCTTTTCTTCTTTTTTTACCACAGGCTTCTTTGTAAGCTTCTTTCTTTCTTCTTCGATTAAAGCTTCCATTGCTTTTGATTTTGCTTCGGCACGGTCTTCATCTGTGAATTCTACTTGGTATGGAGAAATAACGTTCACGTTACCTACTACCGGTTTCCCAATTTCAAGATTATCTTCATCATAATAATGAACTGCTAATCCATATATATCAGAATCTTCAAAGGCATTGCGCTCAGTCTTCTTTACAATATTTAATATGTAAGTAATACAGTCTTCAATATTTTTATTTTCTTTTTTCATTGTTTCAGCAAACAATGGATGTTGTGCTGCACGCTCTTCCAAATGTTTTTGAATGACGCGTTTAAAGTTTTCTGTTGCTTTCATTTGAAATTTGTATTTAAAATTAAAAAAATGCCCCACTATGGTAGGGTGCACACCTCCTTTCTAATCATTCCTGCATGAACTTACCGCGAGGACAGGTTTTCGTACTATTGTTTGTTAACATTAAGGGCCAAAACAATTTAACGTGATTAAATCTTTTTACATTATCTCGGAATTGATAATGCTTTTCATATAATAATCCTCACTCCCTTTTATAGTATTATTGCAATACATAGAAGCACTCACCTGTAGAATCAATTGTTACATTGATTTGGTTGTTTGCTTCTTTTGCATGATACTGTTTTAATTCTCCGTAAAGATTTATCATTCTTTCCGATATAAGTTTTTCTTGAGCTCTTATACTTTCTGGAACTTCAAATCCTTCTTGTTCCTCTTCTTCTTCTTCTTCCTCTACTTCGGGTTGAATAAAAGGTTCTTCATTTCTGATTCCGTGTTCTTCTTCAATCATTGCTATCTGATCCTCACTCATTGCAACTGCGTGTTTTTCTGCAGCTATTTCTGGAGTTAAAATTTCAACGTCATCAGTTATTCCACTCATAGCTTTTATAACTTCTTCACTGAAAGGGTTTACTGCTTTTACTTCACCTTCTTCAGAAATATGTATAAAACCTTTACCAAAAACCAACTCATCTTTAAAAGATTCTTTTAATGCAGTATCGATTGGTGTTGAGTGTAAATTCAAATCTTCCTCAAGGTTATTTCCAAATTCATCTTTGAGTGTTGGTTCTTCCAACTGAAATCCTGTATCTTCACTTACTTGAGTTTCAGTCTTGACAGGTGCTACTTTAGGTTCGTGCCATTTACGGAAAGCATCAATGTTTTCTTGCATTGATAACGTATCATTATAATGCTCCTCCGTAAAGTACTGAATTAGATGTACACTTATCCCTTCGTTTTCAGTCATATACTTTACAAAGCTTTCTTTTGTAGGCAAGACTTCCTCTTCCGATTGTTCAACTTGATCACCATATCTTTCTATTACTTCTTCGGTGGACATAACCTCAACTTCCAAATCAACAACTTCTTCTTTTTCTCCAAGGTTATGATCAATTTCCAAACCTTCTGCAAATCCCGATTGTTCTTTTTCAGGTTCTCCTTCAATTTTTGCTATACGTTCTTCATACTCTTGGTCAGATTCAACATGAATTTTTGGTTCTTCTGATTCATCAATAGCAAACTTCACACGTTCTGGTGCAACTTCTTTTTCAGAAAAATCTGTAATCACCATTTTAGCTGATACTAAAGGTTCTCCATTTCCATCTTTTTCATATACTGTTTCCGATGATTCAAGATCCACAGTCGCCATAGAAATTATAGGGGATTGTTCTGTAACTTCTTCAATAGAAATGTTTTCTTTTTGAATATCCGTATCTAAAATCACCTCTTCATTTTTATCAACAGCAATTGCATATTGATTCATAATTAAATGATGAAGTACTTGTTGGGAAGTTTGCCATTTACCAGGAGCCATCTCACGAATTCCAAACATTATAACTTTGTATAACCACCATAAAGTATCTTGGTCATTATAAAGGTTTGTTGGTTTTCTTTTTTCTTGAATGATTGCTGACGACTGTGTAACTGTAATTGCTTCGTGTTCAAAATATAAAGCACCCAATACACATCCATAATCCTCTATAGATAATGGCATTTTTTTCATCGTTTCTTTTTCCAATAAAACTTTATCGAATAGTTCTTCAGAACCTTCAACTAAATGCTTCATGACATTGTAAGCTTCTTGGTCAGCTGTTCCCGTATGTTTACGAACCCATCCTGTTCCTTCTTTCCCAATGAATGCAGTTTGATTATCCACAATGAATCCTCCCACTGAACAAGAGAATTTAACTTTCTTGTTATAGGAATTAATCCACGTTAATATCATTGTCATATCCGGATCATTCCCGTATTCAATATGCAAGATTCCTCTTGCAATATCTCCATCATCTGTAGATGTATATTGTTTTTTCGTTACCACCAATCCTTTTTTCTCAAGTTCTTGATCTATTGTTTCAATAATAAATTTATGAGAGATTACTGTATAACTCTTTTCATGTTGCGGTAGAGGAATAGCTTTTAAATATTCTTCACTTGCTAATAAAATTTCTGTTTTCTTTGCCATTAAAATTCAAGTTTTGATTGTACTACGTCTGGTTTAACACTGTTAATTTCTTTTTGAATAATAGATTTATAGAACTGATAGTTCACTCCATATTCTTCAAACTCTTTCTCGGAATTATATCTTATTAATACATGTTCCATTACTTGAGAAGCTTCGACTTTTTCATTTTTAAGAAGCACATCTCCTTTTTTATAAGACTTTGTAATCTCTCCTTTTTTGTTTAACACATCTAAATCTTCTGTAAGTACCGTTCTTAAATGTTTTATTAATTTACATCCTTTATGGGCTACAAAATATCTAACTGTTTTCTGTGTATTATAATTGATTATGTCACCATCTTCAACACAATGCTGTTTTATTTTCCATTCTCCTTTTGCTCTTATCCCTGCACAGAAATCAAAAATATTTTTGTTTCCTTCCATGGTTTTTTCAATTGGAACACCGTGAACAAAATAATTATAGATTGCAATTGCCTTTATTCTATAACTTTTATTTTTATGTAAAGCCTTGTCTATTTCAAAACGACCTTTAAGTTTAATTGGATAATGGAATATCTTATCTCCTACCTTTTTTATTTTTGGTTTTGGATATTCAGATTCAAACATTGCCTTTGCTTTTTCAGAATCTATTTCGTACTCTTTGAATATAGCAATGTAATTATTCACATCCCAAATGATAAGTTTATCATACTGTTCGTACTCAAGAATAAGATTTGTTTGTTCTTCCCAATCTTTACAAATTTTATCATACAATGATTCGTACTCTCTTGGAAAGATAATCTCTCCACCGTCTGTATTTACCATTATAGGTCTTGCTCCTGGTATTGCTTCACATAAGCTTTCCATTAACATTACTAATAGTAGTTGACCGTTACATGTAATCTGCATCGTAAGGAAGCTATCTTTTAGGAAGCTGTTCTTATCATTACTTAATCCAAATCCTGCATTTAAAATAATCTTATACAGATAATTTAATGGATCTTTCTTTCCGTACTTCAAACGTTCATCATAAAACCATTCATATCTTTTACAAAATATTTCAGGATTTAAATGTGCCGGTGACCAATTGTTTCTGATTACTAAGTTTGGATAATAAGATTTAACATCGAATGATTTAATCATCAGTTTGTCAGTGCTTTCATATATGCCCCTCTTTGCTCCATGGATACCACCTAATGCAAACGAATACTCTAAACCTCTATACACTACGGTATGCTTAAAACTTCCTTTTAATTTCTCTCCATCGAGTTTCAATCCTTTAAATTTATTTAAGGTATCAACTAACGGTTTTGTTTTGAATGAGATATACGGAAGGATAGCTTCTCCTAGATTTATTTTACTACGATATGTTTGTTTGTTTTTTAATTCTGCTTCATCTATATCTAAATCTTTTGACAGAAGGTCTAACAATATTGCCTTGACAAGTTTCGGTTCAGATAAGTTCTGAAGTGGTATTCCAAAGTATTCAGTTAACTGATCGCGTATTTCAACCTGTTCAATATTCTTAAAGAATAAATGTCTTGTTGATAAACAATCGTTTAGACAGTATCGGGACAACTTCATTATTTGTTGCTGATCCAATATGTCTTCTGGCTTACAATCCATATCAATAATGCTTGGCCAATCCATATTGAATTGTAGCCATTTTAATGATGCAAATTTTTGTTGGTTATTGTAATTGTTTATTGCTGCTAAATCAAGTTCGTTGAATGGAAGTTCATTAATTCTGTATATTGTCCAACCTTTTTCGTTTTTTAATTCAATTAGTTTCTGTACAAACTCAAATACTTTTCCCGATATATATTCCCCACTGCTTGAGAGTAATGATCTCTTATGTTGTAAACAATAAGATGCCACCTGACTGTCAAAAGATAATCCGTTAAAAGATATAATATAGTTTTGTGTTTCTATGAGGTCCTCTATAAAGGCAATGTATTTAGCAAAGTCATTTTGAAATGTTGACATTTCAAATTTTAAAATTTCTTTTGGATTACGAAGATCAACGTACATTGCTAAGTAGCAGTTTTTTATTGTTTCATAATCATATACCCAAGCTTTCTTCATAATTTATTAGATAAAAAAAGGGTACCGATTTTATCGATACCCTTAATGATTTAAACTTTGGAATTATTTTTTTACTTTCTTGAAGTATTTTTTGTAATCAAATTCTGTGTTGATTGCGAAAGCATTTAAGAATGCTTCTACTTCTTTTTGACTTCTAATATAATACTCATGATAAGTATCCATTGTGATTCTTTGTTGTTGATGAACTATGCCAGATGCTAAAGCACTTTTGTTTTTAACAGGAACATTTAATCCGTCTTCTGTTACTCTTGGTATCCATTGAAACATAGGTTTACTATGTTTACTTATGATTCCTAAAACTTGATTTTTAGGATCGAATACTATTTCTATAAACGGACAATCATTGTTTACAGGTATCCCTGTAAATGTTGCCAAAGGCGTTGCTCCGTCCATGTGTATTCCTTCAACAAGCATTAATGTCTTGTTCTCAAATGTTGGTTTTTCTACTGACATATATTTTTTTCTTCAAATGTATAGAACTTATTACAATTCTACAAGTCCTAATTCAAATTCGTATGGAAGATTGTATGATTGGTTTTCATAATGGTACTTTCCAATATCCAAAACACCCTTCGTTCTTTTCTCCCAACGTATTAATGATTCCGTACTTACAGGAAAACAATATACAGCATTTTTACCATCAACCACAATAAAATTAATTTTTAATTTCCAGGGTCTAGTGTTATCTTTTGGAACAAGACTTAGTATTAATTCTTTGTAGATGATTGCTTGAAGCCAGTAAAGATATTTTTCAACACTTTCAATCCAATCCTTTAAAGTTGCTGATGTAGTTTTTATATCAGAGATATAGATTGTTTCTTCTTCATAATCAATCTTCACACAATCTAAAATTCCTTTCAACCCAAATGGATAACCCGTAAGTTCTGTTTGAAGTTTCATTTCTTTTCGAACGTCTACCTTTTGAGACTCACCTGTCAACAATTTCATTGCTTTAGCATCAGCAAGAATCGCATCAGCTTTTGCTTTAGTCTTCATGACCATTTCAATATCTACGATACGTTTCTTTTCTCCTTCTATTAATACACGGAAATAATTTTCTGTTTCTTGAGTCATTGCTTTCTCTAAACGTTTATCATTTCCTGTTAGCATATTTCCAGCTTTATCTTTTCTTAATGCATCTGTTAACGATTGATATAAATCATGCTTAACCATTAGGTTTATAATTTCTTTTTTGAAATTACTAAGTGTTGGAATTTGATTCGGATTATCTTTAAGATATTGTTTTCCGTGAATGTCAAACAAATCATCTATTATAATCTTCATTCCTCCACCAATTACTTTTCCCATTACAACAAACTTCTCGTCAAAGTTTTCAGGTTCTAACACAAGACAGTGTAATATCTCTCCTTCTTTCAAATATTTGTCGTCCATTACTTCCCATTCATTCATAATATATTCCTTATGAAATTGTTTAGGATCCCTTAATAGTTTCGATAGGGATGAGAAACTAAAATAGAATTTCTTCTCTTTAAATTCTTTTATTTTTTCTTTACGATATTCTTCCATTGAAATATCTTTTGCTTCTGATTCCATTATTTCTTTTTTGGTATTGGTTTAAAATCATACATTGTACTTTTTTCACCATCTGGCTGTACATAGTTCGTAATGATTAAGTTTTTCAGAACTTTATATTCTGAAGATGTTTTTTCTATTTTTTCTTCTTTACAATGAAGGTCGTAGGTATGGAGTAACCAATCTAGTGAATACGTTAATGGTAATATGTCGGTATGTAATATAGCCATATACATCAATGCATTCTTTGACATTCCAATTGTAGACGTTAACCTCCAGAACTTGTTATTGCTCTGAGGGATTAACGCTAATATTATAGGTAAAGACTTTACAACATCACAATTATCAACAATGTTTGCTACTAGTTTAGCATTCTCTTCCGATCCTTGTAATAAAACTTTTAACTTTTTGAAGTCTTCAATTTTTAAAATTTTTTGTGACATTTTTCTTAATCTAAAATATTATTAACTACAGCATCAGTCATAAGTAATGCAGCATACTTACCGTCAAGGTTTGTTATTTTTCTTCCAAGTACAAATTTCAAGTCAGAACCGTAAGCCTCTGTACAAATCACTTGCTCCAACCTTTTTAATAAAACATCATCTATCTCGTCGGACTTAACATTAAATTGTAAGTGATTTAATAAACGTGTTCCGATAATGAAAGCAATGTCTGCTCTGTATTGTCCTGCACCTTTGACTGAATCTTTGATTCTTTTTTCAATATCCTTCCATTCAGTTTCGGGATCCAATATTTCTTCAACAGAAATCAACTGGTCCATTTTATTATGAATGAAAGCTGTAAACATTGTTGTAGCTTCAGTACCCAATGAACCTTCTCCAATCAACTGTATTAATTCCAAGTCGTTATTGAAGTTAGGAAGAGAGGATATCGTATCAAAAAACATTGTTGAACTTCGTGCATTAATTTCAGGATTATCATCTGATATTAACTCTTTGTTCATTAACAGAAAATTGATACAACGTGAATCAATCTTATTTTTCTCAGCCCATTCTGCCCAAATAAGAACATCAAATTTCAAATAGAATTTTAAGTATCTTGTTGTTTGTGCAGGATCTTGGTCTGTAACATTATAGATGCCATCATCAGGATTGCTTGACAAAAGAATCGTCCATCCTTCCGGTAATGACCAAGAGCCATACTTTTGAGATAAAAGTAATTGCATTATGGCTTGAGTAAATCTTTGAGAAGCTCTCGTGTAATCATCAAGAATTAGAATTCCTGGACCTGTAAGTCCTTCAATCCACTCGGGAACTGAATATGTCATCCGTGATCGATTGGTTGCCTGAAACCCCATAGAAATATAGCTTGTCATAGCAGGTTGTTTAATCCATACTTCACGAAAAACTTTCTTTTCTAAAACCATTTCTTCTCTCACCATACAGTATTCTGTAACAGGAATACCAACAAGGTCTCCTATTTCTTCGTATGTTGCTAACGGAAGGAGAACAATGTTTTCTTTTTTGAATCCAAATTCTTCTCCTATTTGAGTTATAGCACTTGTTTTACCAAGCCCTGCGTGTCCAATAATATTTGCTCCAATAGGAACACGACCTTTGGATTGTAACATTTTATTGGTAGTGATAAGATGTTTCAATACCCTTTTCAATTCAACGATATTAATTTTTGTTGGTTCTGCTGCTGATTTCATATTAAATATTTTTTATTTAGTTTAAT
>Ga0315275_10007160_pt1 | contig 10762 bp, 7 predicted proteins | sample YL17G03_0_MG_FD_205557 | JGI IMG/M metagenome (GOLD analysis project Ga0315275, IMG submission 205557) | Sediment microbial communities from Yellowstone Lake, YNP, Wyoming, USA - YL17G03_0 | ecosystem: Environmental > Aquatic > Freshwater > Lake > Sediment | place: USA: Wyoming | collected...
TCGTGCGACTGAATACACGCGATAAGACGGAGCTGAGCGACGGATTCCCCAAGACCAGGGAGGAGCTGTTCGAGTACCATGCGGTCATCCTCGACGACGTGGAGGCCGATTTCTTCACTCGCGACCAGATGGACCTGCTCCACCGCTTCGTCGCCGAGCGCGGCGGCGGGTTCCTCATGCTCGGCGGCAAGGAGTCGTTCCAGCAAGGCAACTTCCGGCGCACCCCTATCGGCAATCTCCTGCCGGTGTATCTGGAGCCTGCGCCAGCCGATTCAACGACGACTCAGGTTCGCCTGCAACTTACCCGCGAGGGCTGGCTGCAGCCCTGGGCCAGACTCCGTGACAACGAGAAGGAGGAACAGCAGCGGCTGTCGGAGATGCCGGAGTTCCGCGTGCTCAATCGGACAGGCGCCGCCAAGCCCGGAGCCCGAGTCGTCGGCGAGATTGGCGAGGCCGACACGCAACAATCTCCCGCCCTGGCCGTTCAGCGGCTGGGCAATGGGCGTACGGCGGCATTGACCATCGGGGATATATGGCGATGGGGCATGCAAAAGCCGCCGATGCACGACGATATGGGCAAGTTCTGGCGGCAGACGCTTCGATGGCTTGTTACGGACGTCCCCAGCCGGATCTCCCTCCAGGCGGTGCAGAAGCCGGGCGAGACGAACCAGCCGGTGGCGCTCCAGGTTCGGGTGCGTGACAAGGCCTTCGAGCCCGTGGACAGCGCCTCCATTGCCATCGAGGTGCGCGAGCCGGGAAACCAGCGGTTGCAATTGACGGCGGCCCCCGTGCCCGCCGAGAGCGGGCTGTTTGAGGCCACCTACGTTCCGCGCACCAGCGGCAGCTATCTTGCCCAAGTCACCGTGACTGATGCGACGGGAGCGAAAGTGGGTGACGCACAAGCCGGATGGACGGTCGATCTCGAGGCGAGCGAGTTCCAGTCCGTGAAGGCGAACCGCCCTCTGCTTGAGAAGATCGCCCGCAGCACGGGAGGCCGGATCGTGGAGATTGATGAGCTGGAGGATTTCGCGCGCAACTTGCCGCGTCAGAAGGCTCCTGTCATGGAGGTTTGGATCAAGCCACTGTGGGACCTGCCGGGGATTCTGCCGGCGGTCTGCCTATTCATCTTGACTTGTTTCGCCGTCGAGTGGGCGCTTCGCCGCTGGAAGGGAATGCCGTGAAAAGAGCACTGACATTGCTGGCCGGCATATTGGCTTGCGGCGGGTTAGCCACACAATCTGAATCCGCAATCCGCAATCCACAATCCGCAATCGAGAGCCAGACTGTGATCATGGTGGTCGGCGCCGCCGGGACGTCGGAGTACGCGACGCAGTTCGCCAAGTGGGCGGGCCTTTGGGAGCAGGCCTGCGCCAAAAGCCATGCGAAATTCATCGCCGTCGGTCTGGACAAGAACGAAGGCACATCGGACCGTGCGAGCCTTCAGGAGATATTGGCAAAGCAATCCGGACAGACCACGACCGCCTTATGGCTGGTCCTGATCGGGCACGGCACGTTCGACGGCAGAACAGCCAAGTTCAACCTCCGGGGCCCGGACCTGGCCGCAAACGATCTTTCCGAATGGCTCAAACCTGTGCGCTGTCCCGTCGCCGTGATCAACACGGCCTCATCCAGTGCGCCATTCCTCAAGGAGCTATCTTCGCCCGGGCGCACCGTGATTACGGCCACCAAGAGCGGCTTCGAACAGAACTTTACACGATTCGGCCAGCACTTCGCCGAGGCGATCATCGATCCCCGAGCGGACCTGGACAAGGACGGCCAGACCTCCCTGCTCGAAGCGTTCCTCAGCGCCTCTCATGCCGTCACTGATTTCTACTCCGCCGGCGGACGGCTCGCCACCGAGCATGCACTGCTCGATGACAACGGCGACGGCCTGGGCACGCCCGCCGAGTGGTTTCGCGGCATCCGGCCGGTGCAGAAGGCCCAGGACGACGCCGCCCTCGACGGCTACCGGGCCCACCAACTGCATCTGCTCTATGGCCTCGGCGAGACCGTCATGCCGCCGGACCTGAGGGCCAGGCGCGACCAATTGGAGCTCCAGGTCATGGAGCTGCGCGATACGAGGGCCGCACTCTCGGATGAGGAGTACTTCTCCAAGCTGGAGCCGCTGCTCCGCGAGATCGCGCAAATCTATGAGCAGAGTGACGAGCGTGATTCACCGGCGCCGTAGCCGTTCGATCAGCATGGGCGGCAGATTGCCCATCCCTCGCCTCCTCATGCAGTGCCCATTGTCCACCGACACCTGGTCGGGTATCCTTGCTTCAAAGAACATTCATCAGAACGATGTGACGATGCTGGTTGGGGACATCAGGCAGGGCTTCAGGCTATGTTCGGACTGTTCGACGCGGTTTTCTTTTTCGGGTACATCGTGGTCGTGTTGGTCATTGGTTTCGCCGTAGCCCGACGGGAAAAGCCGACGGTTCAGGAGTATTTTCGCGCCGGCAACCGCCTGCCCTGGTACGCCATCGGGGCCTCCATCATCGCGGCGGGAGTCAGTTCCGAGCAATTCGTGGGCGAGGTCGGGTACGCCTACAAGCTCGGCATGCCGGTGATGAACTGGGAATGGATGGTCTTCCCGGCCCTGTCGATTCTGCTTTTTATCTTCATCCCGCTCTACGTCCGCAATCGCATCACGACCATGCCGGAGTACCTGGAGCGCCGCTACGGCCCGCACGCCCGCACCCTCTATGCCGTGCTCATCATCGCCAGCTACATCTTCGTGAACTTCGCCCTGGTGTTCTACACGGGCGGCTACGCCCTGGAGAAAATGTGGGGCTTTGACCGAGTCGCGGCGGTCTGGCTGCTGGCGATCGCCACGGGGGCATATACGATCTACGGCGGGATGCTGTCGGTGGCATGGACGGATTTCTTCCAATGCCTCCTGTTGATGGGCGGAGGACTCTACGTATTCTTCGCGGGCATGCACCACCTCGACTGGAACTTCGCCGCGGTCATCAGCAGCGGCCAGCGCGCCCACCTGATCGCCCCGCAAAGTCACGAGGTGCCCTGGACGGCCCTGGTGATCCTCGGCCTGTCCACGAACGTCTGGTACTACGCCACAGACCAGTTCATCAATCAGCGATGTCTCGGCGCCAAGAATGAGTGGCACGCCAAAATGGGCGTCCTCTTTGCCGGGGGTCTGCAACTGCTGCTGCCACTGGCTACGGCCGCTCCGGGGATGATCTACTACGCGATGAACCCCACCCTGCCCGATCACAACGCCGCGTACACTTCTGTCGTCGCCGAACTGATTCCAGCGGGCATGCGCGGCCTTGTGGTAGCCGCCGTGATCGGCGCGATCATGTCCACAATCTCCGGCTTGGTGAACTCCACATCGACGATGGTGACACTGGACCTGTTCCGCCGCTGGAAAGGCAAGGACTGGCCCGAGCACCGGCTGGTCCGGTTCGGGCAATGGTCCGGCACCGTCGCTCTCGTGATTGGCGCGCTCTTTGCGCCCGTGGTCATGAAATGGGACAGCATTTTCCGCTACTGCCAGGACATCTGGGCCCCGATGGCGGCGCCGGCGGTGGTGGTCTTCGTCGGCGGAGCGCTCTGGCGGCCCGCCCGGCAGCGCGGCGCCGTCGCCTGCCTGCTGCTGGCCATGCTGACTGTGCCGTTGACGTTCCTCAAGTCGTTCCTGGCCGACGCCGGCATCCACGTTCTGCCGCCCAATCTTGAGAACTCCCTCCTCTTCGGTGGCGGCGTATTCATCCTCTCCATCGTCCTGCTGGCAGTGCTTTCGCTGGTGCGATCATTGACCGTCGGCCTGCTCTGCAGTGCCGTTGCCGCGGTGTTTATCTTCTGGCTGATCAACGCCAACCCTGCCATGATCGCCGTCCTCATCATCGTGTCCTATATCGCCGCGATGCTCTATGGCTGGCGCATCGGCTCGCACGAGGCAGGCGACAGTTACATGTGGAGTCGCTCGATGCTGCTGGGCTCGCCTGCGGGCCAGTCGCAGAAGTGGTACAAGAGTATCTGGTTCTGGTGGCTGGTGAGCTTCGCAGTCTTCGCGGCCATCTACATGCGATTCTGGTAGTTAGCCGGCAAACGACGCAAGGATCTCCGCGAGCCTGGCCATCTGAGTTGAAGAGGGTTTGTTGGGCTCCGCCTGCGCGTACTCGGCCACCTTGTCACGCGCGAGCTGATAGACGTCTTTCTCGCCTTTGGCGGCCCAGGAGCCGTACTGCTCGCGGACGGACAATCGCGGCGCGACGTATTCATCCGAGTAAAGCCACTTCAGCGTGTGGTCGGCCGTCAGATACGACGGGTTCTGCGGGCCTGTTTTGACGATGAGGTCCTTGGCGATCGTCTCCTCGTCCACCCGCACTCCGGCGGCAATCCTGCGGCAGATGGCGGACATCTCCTCGTCCATCAGCAGTTGCTCGTTGCTGCACGTCAGCCCGGTGGCGAACATGCCGCAATTGACGATCAGGTCGTGGCCAGCGGCGACGGAGCAGAATTGGCTCAGCGCCTTTTCCCACGCGTTCTGCTCGTCGTGCGTGTGATTGTCCGAGTTCGGCGCCGTGGTATGGGAAGGGACCTTGTAGAAATGCGCCAACTGGGCGGCCGCGATCCGACAGACGGTCGTCTCCGTCGAGCCGACCAGGGCGGCCCCCATCCGCATGTCACAGGTGGTCCATGAGTTGGCATACATGACCTTCGCGTGCGGCCTGAGCATCTGAATCATGGCCAGACCCGACAGGCATTCCGCGTTGCACATCGTCAGCAGCCCCGCCAGCGTATAGGGCGCCGAAATCCCCGCGATCGGCTCCGGAAGAATGGCGATTGGGACCCCCGTCGGAACGGTGTCCATGATCGCGTCCAGCACGCCCTCTTCCCAATAGAGCGGACTGGTGGAGGAAAGCTGGCTGATGCCGTACACCTGGCTCTGCAAGTCGCCTTTGAACGCGGCCTTCAGCATCTCGATGCACAGGCTGTTGACTTGCGTGCTATCCGTGGAGAAGTAGATGGGCTTGGTCGTGTTCTCGATCACGGCTCGCACGGCGTAGAGAAGCGTCGCCCCGGGGTTCGGGACGTCCTGAGGCATCACCGGCACGCCGACCATGTCGATGCACTCCAGCCTGTCGCAGATGCGAGTGAAAAGCTCCACGTCGGCCACCGTAGATTCCCGCCTCTTGCCCGTCTGTGAGTCCACCCAAAAGACGGCGTTGTGCCCTGCCGCGATCTTCGGCTTCCCGTCGCCCAAAAGGAAGACGAATTTCCCGTTGCGGTCGAAGACCTCGAACTGCGCAGGGACATGACTCAAGGCGTCCTCGATGGAAGCGCGAGTGAAGGTGACTGTGCGGGCCTCCTCATTGACGGCAAGCCCCCGGTCTTTCAGGAACGCCAGCATGCGCTCGTTGAGAATCCTGACACCGCACTGCTGCAGGATGTCGAGCGACGCGTTGTGAATGTCCAGGATTTCCTGCTCGGAAAGCACCTTGAGCCACGGCAACCGCATCTGGAATGTCTCCTCAACCTGCGACCTGTCTGTGAAGGTCGGCATACGTGCAGGGCTTCAGTCCAAGCCGGCGAGCGTGAGCGAACGTCATTTCGAGCATCTTCATTTCCGGGTCGAAGGAATGGAGCGACCACGGGTGCCAGATCAGGGAGACATAGGGCTTGCTCGTTTCGAGCGTCTTTTCGAGGAAGACCCGGTTGACCTCGAATTCCTCGCTGGGCGTCCTGACGAATTGCGGCGGGATCGCCTCTGGCATCGGCGAAGGCCACAGCGTCAAACGCCTGGCCCCCCATCGGTCGTGGTTCTTGAGCAGGTTCTCATGCCAACCGTGGCCGGGCAGCTCCCACAGATCGGCGAAGCCGTCCTCGCCATAGTGGAACGGCTCGCGGATCAATGCGGGCATGGAATAGTCCGGCCCCCACAGCAGGCTGCTGACGTACTTGAACCCGGCCTCGCGGATCAGCTTGAGCACATCGACTGCACCTTTGAAGCCGTTGTCGAATCCGCAGCCCGGCCGCAGACCTAAGCAAGGCCGCTCGAAAACACGCTCGATCAGCTCCCTGGCCCGGAAGATCTCTTCCTTCCTTTCCTCCGCGGGCACCGCCGGGCCGCAGAAGACATTGTCCCGGAGCATCTTGTGACTCCAGGTGTGCGAGGCGACCTCGAAGAGCGGGTCGGCCAACAGTTCCTTGTATTCCGTGGCGTTCCCTTCGAGCGTCTTGCCGGTGATGAAGAAAGTGGCCGGCACCTGGAGCCGCTTGTGGACCTCGACGATCTTGCGGCACGCCTGCAAACAGGCCGGCGATTCGGTGTCGTAGGCGGCGATGTACATCGCGCCCGTTCCCGGCGAGACGCCTGCCTTTGTCCGGCTCCGCGATATCCCGGCAGTCGCGGCAGCGCCCAACGCGGCGCCCATAAGGTCTCTTCGTGAAATGCGACGCATCGTGATCTCCCCTTGAGAAGCGTCAGCGCGTCAGGTGCGCAAGTGTCCTTCGCACGGAGTGTTCGTGGTCGGTCGACGGCAGGTATTCGAGCCCGAAGACGCCCTGGTAGCCCAGCTTTTCAATCTGCCCCAGCAGGAACGGGTAATCGGTCTCGCCCTGGTACACCTCGTGCCTGCCGGGCACGCCTGCGGCATGGAAATGGCCGATCACGTCGATATTCCGCTTAATGTGATTGACGAGGTCGCCCTCCATGATCTGCATGTGGTAGCAGTCGAACAGCAGCTTCAGTCGCGATGAGCCGATCTTGCGGCATATCTCCGCTCCGGCGTCGCTGCCGGCAAGGAAATATCCGGGGTGATCGTACGTCGTGTTCAGCGGCTCCAGCAGCAATGTCACTCCGACCTTTTCCGCCATCTCGACCGTGGGCTTGAGCCCGGCAATCACCGACGCAAGCATCTTGCTGTGGGTCATCCCTTTCACCTCATTACCCGTGCAGACAATGGTGGCGGGGATCTCGGCCTGTTTGGTGAATTCAATGGTCATCGCCGCCCTGGCGAGCCACTTTTTGCGCTTGGTTGGATTCGTGAGGCCGCCGCCGATAGAGCCGTCGGGAGAGCCGATCACGGTGTTCGTGATCGCAACGCCGTGCGCCTCGGCGATCTTCGCGAGCTGCTCGGGCTTGCCCTTGAAGCTCTTATCCACGAACCACATCTCGACGTTCCTGAACCCGCAACCCGCTGCCTTTCTGATGCGATCCTCAAACGGAAGCTTCGTGAACGCCATTTCGATACACAGTCCCAGTTTCATATCCGTCCCTCTCACTTGAGAATGGTCCGCAGGACCTTGTTGATGCCCAGCGAGATGGCGGCACAATCCTGCGGCGAGTAGTTCCAGTGAATGTCCAGCATGATCGCCCGCGACAGCAGGTCCAGCGTTCGCGGGCACATGTCACGCGAGTATTTCGGCAGTTCCGCCGCCGGCACGGCGCTCCAGGGCAGTCCGTCTCCGGCGACGGACTTCTTGTCCAGGATGTGCTCCCAGTAATTGTAGACATGCCAATCCCTGATCTTGGAATCGTAGATGCCGCTGGCGGGGACGCCCTCCGCCTGCATCGCCTCAATGGCCTTTCGCGTCTGGTCCGCCCGGGGCAGGAACATGACGAGGCAGATGCCCGTGTCGCCCGCCTCGTCGGTCAGCCGGCGAAAGCGCAACCCGGGCAGCCGCTCGAAGGCGTCCTTGATCTGCTTCTTGGCCCTCCGGTAGCCGGCGAGCATCTCATCCGTCTTACGGATCTGCGCCAGCGCGACGGCGCCTTCCAGCTCGCTCATGCGATAGTTCTCGCCGCAGAACAGCTCGCCCTCTTTCCGCTCTTTGGCGAAGCGGTCGGGCCTCCAGCAGGCGGCGCAGTCGTGCCAGCTCTGGGCGCGGGTGTAGAGCCATTCGTCGTTCGTGGTGACGAAGCCGCCCTCGCCGCTGACAACGATCTTATAGTAATCGAAGCTGAAGCAGCCCATCGTGCCGATGCTACCCAGGCGCTTGCCGCCGAACGAGCCGCCGGCGGCCTGCGCCACATCCTCGACCACCGGAATGCCCTTGCCCCTGGCGATGTCCATGATCGCATCCATCTGGGCGGGCGAGCCCCGCATATGCACGGGAACGATCGCCTTTGTCCTTTTCGTGATGGCCTTCCTCACCGCATCCGGGTCAATGTTCAGACTGTCATCGACGTCCACGATGACCGGAATCGCATTGGCGCCGGCCACAGTCGCGCTGGTGGCGAAAAACGTGTAGCCGGGAACGATGACTTCGTCGCCCGCGCCGATGCCCAGCGCCCGGTAGCTCGCCACGAGGGCCGAGGTGCAGGAATTGACGGCGAGGCAGTACCCGGTGCCAATGAGTTCCCGCATGGCCTCCTCGGCCGCCGCCACCTTGCTCGGCCTGGGATTGTAGTAGCGAAACAGGTGCGGGCCCGCAACCTCCGGCTCGTTCTCGATCAGCTCCTTGAGTTTCCGCTGCGTCTGCGGGCTGAACTGCCACATGCTCACGATCTCAAGAAGCTCCTCCTTGCCGATCTTGCTGGGGAACGGGCCCAGGAGCCCCACCGCCTTGCCGCCGCCCTCGATGGCCAGTTTTTCCACGCTCACGTTTCTCCCCTTTTTGCAGTATCCATTCACAGGCCCTCGTCCATCTCAAGACACAGACGTATGGGTTATAACGCACCACCTCAGATTGTTCAAGATTAGCCGCCGCTGAGCTGCGTCTGCAGTTGCTCCAGGGAGACCCCCTTGGTCTCGGGCAGGTACTTGAGGACCAGGAAGAACTGCAGAACCATCATGACGGCGAAGATGGAAAAGGTCAGGGCGCCCGACGTGCGGGCGAGGACCGGGAACGTCCAGCTCACGACAATGCAGAGCGTCCAGATCAGGAAGCATGTTGCGGCCGAACCGGAGGCGCGAATGGCATTGGGCAGCAGCTCATTGATGTACACCCACACAACCGCCCCCTGGGAGTATGCGTGCGACCCGACGATTCCCATCATGGCCGCAATCACGATCCACCCCTGGGCGTGCGTGTAGAACACCCATGCCGCCAGCAGATGGGACATGACAAAGGTCACTGAGCCTACCAGCAGAAGAAACTTGCGCCCGACGCGGTCGATCACGGCCATGGCCACCACTGTCATCACCAGGTTGGTCAAACCGACGATCACTGACTGCATCAGAGCGCTGGTCTTATCGGCCCCGGCCATGCGGAAAATATCGGCGGTGTAGTAGATCACCGCGTTGATGCCGTCAAGCTGATTGAACGCCCCCACCATAAAGACGATCAACAGGGGCTTGAGGTACTTTCGCTGGAACAGATCTCGGTACGCACCGGCGGGCTCGGAGGCGAGCGATTGCTCGATCTCATCAGTCTCCCGCAGAGGATTCTCGTGCCCGAATCGGGCCAGCACTGTCTCGGCCTCAGCGCGTCTTCCTCTCTTGACCAACCAGCGGGGGCTTTCCGGAATCAGGGTGGAAGCGATGAAGAAAGCTACGCAGGGAACAGCCTCTACGCCAAACATCCAGCGCCATGCGGCCGGATGCTCCGGCCCCAGTAGATAGGATATAAGGTAGTTGGAGAAGTAGGCCGCCAGGATACCTACCACGATGTTCAACTGGCTCACGGCCACCAGCAGGCCGCGACGCCGGGCCGGCGCAATCTCCGTGATATATACCGGCGATACGACGGACGTCCCCCCCACCGCCACGCCGCCGATCCAGCGGAAGAAAAGCAGCGAGTACCAGTTCCAGGCAAGAGCACAGCCGACCGCCGACACGAAGAACAGAACCGACAGGATGGTCAGCACGGGTCGCCGGCCCCACCAGTCCGACGGCCGGCCCACCAGCAGAGCGCCGAACAACGTGCCGATCAGTGCACTGGAGACCGTGAAGCCCAGGAGGTTGTCAGTGAGCGAATAGACCTGCCGCAAAGCCTCCGTCGTGCCGGAGATCACCGCCGTGTCGAATCCGAACAGGAATGATCCCAACGCCGCGGCGATCGCGCTGGTCAACAGCACCATACCGCCGCGCGCCTCGCTTGCCCGACTCTGGCTCACTGAATGCGTATCCATAAAGTCACAATCTCCTATAGGACACTTTCATCGTACGATCATTTGAACTCTGCGCGCAGGCTCACGAGTCCGGAGGCGGGGACCTTGATCCGGCCGCCCACCTCTTTGCCCGCACGCTCGCTGGTATCGCTCAGGAACACGCCCGTGGGCTGCGAGCCGCCCCACTTGAGGCGGGCAGACTTTGCCTGCGTGGAGGCGCCGAACAGCCGGACGATCACGGCCCGGCCGTCGTCGCTGGGCTTGAGCGCGGTCACGATCACGTCCTCAGGCTCCACGCGGAGGAATGGCGTGCCGGAGGGTTTGGCGACGCCTGCGCGAACGGGCAGGAGCGGATGACTGAACCCGGTGGCAAAACGCGACGCCTCCGCAACATCGCGCCGATGGTGCGGCCGCAGGATGAAGCGGAACACGGTCGGCCCCTCCTGGTAGGCGCGATAGTTCGTGCCCCAGTGGTTGTTCATGGCCCACGAGTAGAGCTTCTGCGTCGGTTCGACGTGCTTACGCCAAACATTGGGATCGTATTGCGAGTTGAGCAGCGTGGCGGTGATGCCGCCCACCTGCACCAGCGGTGCGTCGAGCGTCACCCACGTGATACCGCGGCTCTTGTTCGAGACATCGGCCCAGCGGCCCACAGTGAACCAGTTCTTGCACGCGCTGGGCATCTGGTCGGCCTCCGGACGACACACGGCCAGCGGAAGATCGAGGAGCATGTCGCCACCC
>Ga0315275_10007161_pt1 | contig 10761 bp, 9 predicted proteins | sample YL17G03_0_MG_FD_205557 | JGI IMG/M metagenome (GOLD analysis project Ga0315275, IMG submission 205557) | Sediment microbial communities from Yellowstone Lake, YNP, Wyoming, USA - YL17G03_0 | ecosystem: Environmental > Aquatic > Freshwater > Lake > Sediment | place: USA: Wyoming | collected...
GGGAACGTGGTGCCGCCCACCGTGACCTGGCGCTCCTCCATCGCCTCGAGCAGGGCCGACTGTACCTTGGCGGGCGCCCTGTTGATCTCATCGGCCAGGAGGAGGTTGGTCACGATCGGACCCAGGCTTGGCACGAAGCGCCGCCCCTCGGGGTCGTAGATCTCGGTCCCGGTGAGGTCCCCCGGCAGCAGATCCGGTGTGAACTGGACCCTGGTGAAACGGCCCTGCACGGCGGCGGCAAAGCTGCGCGCGGCGAGCGTCTTGCCGAGGCCCGGGACGCCCTCGAGCAGCACGTGGCCCTCGCACAGCACGCCCAGCAGCATGTGCTCGAGCAGCGACCGCTGTCCGATCACGGCCCTGCTCACCTCGGAAAGCAGAGCTTGGGCGCGGGCGCTGTCGCGCCCCACCCTCTCCCGCAACGCGGCGTCGTCTGGCATGCCGAGCCTCCGCTGCCCGTCGAAGCAAGGCACGTGCCGGGTTTCCACTTGAAGACACGGCAGCTTCGGAGGCTTCCCTGCCGTTTTGGCGTGGCCAACCTTGACTTCGGGCGGCCGACGGCTACAATGCGGGCTCCAGAGCGACGCGGGGTGGAGCAGTCCGGTAGCTCGTTGGGCTCATAACCCAAAGGTCGCAGGTTCAAATCCTGCCCCCGCAACCATGACATATACGACCTCCTCAGTTGCCGAGGAGGTTTTTCATATTCAGAAGGATATGAACCTCGACCGGGCGACTCACGCCAGTCTCGCGATGCGCCACCATCATGTCTTCCACTGAGGGCCCGTGGCTGGCGGCGTGCTGTGGTGTGAGCTCCTTGACCGCCTGACCGCACCGAAGGCAGGGGACAGCGTCGTCAGCGAGCGCGGCATGGTGCCCGACCGCCTGCGCCGCGAAACCAGCGTCAATGCCACCAAGAACACCACAGGCGTCCGCAAAGTTGTGGACCTGATCTAGACGGCGGCCCGAGACGTTCAAGGGGCAGGCTGCCGGGCAAACACGAGTAGGAGTGTTCCAGGCGCTGTCCTGCCGCAGGATCACTGCCGCGATCAGCCCGGAGTGTGTCGGTGATCCCCGACGGTGTCACGAATTGCGCACGGTCTCTCAGGCCTCATCCGGCACGTTGAGAACTCCCGCGAAACCTTCGTAAGTTATACCAAAACAACTGCTTCCCGTCCATCCTCGGAGCGCGCGTCGACGCGTCGAACGCTTGGCACCGGCCTTGCCCATAACTGCGGTGTGCCCCGGGCGGCACGTCCCGGGAGACAGAAAGGCACCCGATGAATAGATCCCGACCCACAACAGCGCCCATCGCCGGTGTGTTGCTCGCGGTTGCTGTGGCCCTTTCCGGCGCATGCGCCTACCAGCGCGCCTACGTCGCCTATGACCATCCCGAGCAGGGACTACCCCTCGCCGCAACGTCGTTTGCCGGCGAAGCCATTGGTGTCGTCAGGGCGGCTGAAGGCGGCCCGGTGTGGAAGGACTGCACCGCGGTCGCCCGAGCCGCGGTGTGGGTGCTGATCGACGAGACCCGCCGGCTCGGCGGCAACGCCGTCGGCAACATCCGCTGGTTCCCGAACGACCCGGGCGACACCACCGACCGCCCGTGCTGCCGGCAACGCTGGGGCTGGATTCTGGTGTGGCCGCTGCTCGCGACGCCGGCGTTCCAGATCGCCGAGGTCGAGGGGACCGCCTACCGCCTTGCCGAGCCGGTGAACCACGCAAGCGCCGTGTACCTCATCCCGGAGAGCGCCGAGGCCCGAGCCGAACTGGTGGCCCGAATCGTCGACGACGCCCAGGTCGGCGCCCGCTGACGCGGCGCCGAACCGTTGGCCTTGACAGCGAGAAAGGAGGAAACCATGAGTTTCCAGCGCAGTGCCGAAGTTGCCCTGATCGTCATCACGCTCGCAGTTGTCCCGGTCGCCGCCGAGGAGTGGCACGCCCGCTTCTCGGTCAATTCGACCGACACCGCATTGAGCCTTCGCCAGGTGGACGGAGACGGCAATGCCCTTCGCTTCGAGGGCGGCGACTCCCTCGGCCTCAGCCTCGGGTTCGAGCGGCGGCTGAGCGACCTGCTCGGTCTCGAGCTCGCGATCGACGCCGCGCGCCCGGAGAACCGGATCGGCGTGACGCCGCCCGGTGGCGAGGAGATCTCGGCCACCGCCACGATGGACCTGTGGACCGCACGAGCCGGGCTGAACTTCCACTTGCTGCCCGGCCGCCCCGTCGACCTCTACCTCGGCCCGACCGTCGCCTGGCTGTACGCGCCCGGCTCGTCCACGTTCCGCGCCGAGGTCGGCGGCCACACCTCGACGGTGACGATCGACGCCGACGACAGCTTCGGCTGGGGCGGCACCGCCGGCGCTGACGTCGATCTCGGCGGCGGCTGGACCCTCGGCGTCTCGTACACCTATCTGAAGGCTGAGATGGACTTCACGGACGGTACCGAGGGAGGGGAGCGCACGCTCGACCTCGACCCGTCGACGCTGCGGCTCGGCGTCGGGGTCCGGTTCTGAGTTCACGCTGTTGAACGGTCCGCTCGGCCGGAAGTCGGCCGGCCGGGCGGCCCGTTTCGAGCGGAGCTAAGATGACAAAGTCGATGCCACTCGAGCCGATCCGAAGGCAATGCCGGATCCGGGTGCTCGCGCTGCTGGCGTTCGCGCTGGCGGCGTGGACGACCGGAGCGGCTGCGCAGTCCGCGGCGACGCTGCGGCTCGAGGAGGGACGCTTCTTCCTCGAGAAGATCACGGTCGAGGGCGTCACCACCTTCGCGCCCGAGATCGTCGTCGCCGAGTCGCTCCTCAAGACCGGACGGGTCTACTCCGAGAGCGAGCTCCGCGACGCGGTTCATCGCATCAAGCGGCTGCCCCTCGTGCTCGACGTCGAGTTCTCGCTCAAGAAGGGCAGCGAACGCGACCGCTACGAACTGGTGATCCGGGTCCGTGAGACCCGCCGCTGGTTCTGGGGCCTCGACCTGAACCTGGCCGGCTGGAGCGAGCCGGTCTCGGTGAGCGGCGTCGAGACCACGAGCTTCACCGAGTCCGACCTGTTCCTGATCGGTCGCCGTTTCGCCGCCGGCCGCTACGGCATCGCCTACGCCGCGCTCGGCGGCGCCGACGGCACGATCCAGGTGGGCTACAGCAACTACAACCTGTTCGGGCGGGGCGGGTTCGCGTCGGTGAGCCTCGGCTGGGCCGACTGCGCGTCCGAGGACCACGGGCCCGCCGACCCCTCCGACGTCGGCGAAGAGGGGTGCCAGACCGAACTCGTCGGGCTCGGTCTCGACCCGACTTACAGCAACTGGAGCGCGACCTCGGACACGGTCCGACTGCGCCTCACCCTGGGGTACCCGCTCGGCGGCAACCGGTCGCTGCGCCTCAAGGGCTCCTACCGCGCCACCGAGTTCGGCCTGCGACGGCTCGCCCTCGACACCGACCCGGAGCGCCTCGCGCTGGTCTCCGACCGCTACGACGTCGCCCTCAACCTGTCGTGGGTCTCCAACTCGGTCGATGACCCGGTGTTCCCGACCAAGGGTGCCCTCGTCGAGGTCGGGCTCGACGCGCAGTCGCTGGAAGCGAACGTGTTCCAGTACGACATCAGCGGCGACCCGCTCGCGGTCGCCGCGGCGAGCCGATCCCGCCAGCTCGCGGCGCTCGCCACCGCGACCCGGCACTGGCCGGTCGGGGAGCGGGGCGCCTTCTCCCTCGGCGGGGAAGCGCTGCTGGGCCGCTCGCGCATCCGGGACCTGCCGGGCTACGACCTCGAGCCGCTCGACGCCGACGTGACGGTGTGGTCGACTTCGGTCAGCGCCGGCTACGCGCTGTTCCTCAAGCGGCTCCACACCGGCGAGCGGTGGCGGGAGTTGCGCTGGGAAAGCTCGGCACAGCTGTTTGCCTCCGGCGTCGCGCCTTCGCTGGGCCAGGACCAGGTGCCGCACTACGGGGCCCGGGTCACCACCGGACTCACCTACCGCAACACCTGGGGCGTCCTGCGCTTCACCATCAGCTGGATCGGCCTGGAGGCGACGCCGTGAGGCGGGCCGCGCTGGTCGCGCTCACTCTGGCGTCGGTGTGCACCGCCGCCCGTGCGGCCCCGCCGCCGGGCGTCTCGCTCGACGCCGGGCAGCGGCTCGTGGTCGGGAGGTTGGCGGCGATCCTCGCCGAGGAGGCGGTCGCGCGGCAGCTCCAGAGCGGGCTGACCACGACGTTCGTGTTCCGCGCGGAGGTGGCTGGCCGGGTGCTCGGTGGGGCCCGGGTGGACGTCCGCTACGACCTATGGGACGAGGTGTTCGAGGTGGTGGCGGTCGGTGCCGACGGACGCGGCGAGCGCGCGACGCTTGCCGGTCGCGCGGCGCTGGAGACGTGGTGGTCGAGCCTCGAGCTGGTCGTCGCCGAGCGAGCCTCGTCTGCCGCGCTGATGCCTCGGGAGCTTGTGCTCGCCCTCGAGGTGATCCCGTTTTCCGCCTCGGAGCAGGACGACGCCCAGCGCTGGTTCGTCCGCTCGTTCGGCGCGACCGGGACGAGAGACGGCCCGCAGGTCACGGATCCGGCCGAGCGCCGCGGCGACTCCCTCGAGAAGGTCCTCGGCGTGCTGATGGCGACCTCGATCCGGGGTTCGGCGCTGTACTCCGCGCGCTGGGCGGTCGCGGTGACGGGAGGGCGGTAGCATGCGCCGGCTGACGACACTGCTGATCGTCGTCGCCGCGGTGGTCGCGGCGACGCTGCTGTTCCGGACCGTGCAGAGCCGTCTGTCCGAGGCGGCGTTCGCGTTCACGGTCCACCCCGACGTGCTCGCGCAGCTCGAGGCATCGCGCGCCGACCAGCGCGACCTCGCTCGTCTCGATCCGGAGCGTCGCGACCTCTATCGGGCGCGCTTCAACGAGCTGACAACCACGGTGCAGCGCCTCACCGTGCTGACACACGCCCGCGAGCGCCTGCTCAGCCGCTACAACACCATCCTGCTCGTGGTCTTCGGCGCGAGCGTTTTCGCCGTCGCCTCGCTAATCGCGGTCCGCCAGGCCCGGCTACAGCCACGTCTCGCGCGGCTGCGCGACGCGCTGGCCGCGCTCGCCCGGGGTCAAACCGACCTCGCGGTCGGGGTCGCCGGACGCGACGTCGTCGGCCGGATCGCGGCGATGATCGAGGAGACGTCGCGAGTTATGGCCCACGACCGCCGCCGGCTCGCCGCCCTGCAGAACCTGTCGTCGTGGCAGGAGGCCGCGCGGCGGCACGCGCACGAGATGCGCACGCCGCTGACCGGCGCGCGCCTCGAGCTCGCGCGGCTCCGCGACCTGCTTGAGGAGACCGCGCCAGAACGGGACGAGGCGATGCGGCAGGCCGCACACGGGGTCGAGCAAGAGCTCGAACGCCTGCAGCGGATGGCGACCGAGTTCACGTCGTTCGCGCGTCTGCCGAGCCCGCGACTGGAGCGGGTGGACGTCGCCGCCTGGCTGGGCGAGTTCGTCGCCACCTACCGCAGTGCCTGGCCCGGGGTCGACGTGCGGCTGGGGCCTACGGAGCTGGCGTGGGCCGCGATCGACCGTGAAATGCTGCGACAGGTCCTGGTGAACCTGTGCGACAACAGCGCTCGCGCTCTAGCCGGGCGGGTGGGTATCATAGAGTTCGAACTCGGCGTGGTGAAGGACATGGTCACCGTGGAGGTCTCCGACAACGGCCCCGGCGTCGACCCTGCAGTCCGGGATCGGCTGTTCGAGCCCTACGCCACCACCCGTGGGTTCGGGGAGGGCATGGGCCTCGGGCTCGCGATCTCGAAGAAGATCCTGCTCGACCATGGCGGTGACCTCGAACTCGCTGACACCTCGCCCTCCGGGGCGACGTTCCGGCTCACCCTGCCAGCCGCCGCTCAGGAGACACCGTGAGCGCAGCGCTGATCGTCGAGGACGACGCGCGGATTCGCGCCAACCTCGTCTACCAGATCGGTCGGCTGGGGCTCGACGCCGAGGCGGTGGCCAGCGCCGAGGAGGCTCTCGAGCGACTGGCCGCATTCCCGTTTGACCTGCTGCTGCTCGATGTCCGTCTTCCCGGGATGAGTGGGGTCGAGCTGGTGCGCCGACTCAAGTCCTCCGGCAGACTGCCGCCTACTGTCATCGTCTCGGGCGAAGCGTCCGTCAGCGAGGCGGTCGAGGCGCTCCAGCTCGGGGTCCACGATTTCATCGAGAAGCCGTTCTCACCCGAGCGTCTCAAGCGCTCGGTGCGTAACACCCTCGACCACGCGGCGCTCAAGCGCGAAGTCGCGCGACTTGAGGCTGCCCTCGCAAGCACCCCCGAGATCCTCGGCACCTCGCCTGCCATCGAAGAGCTGCGAGCGGAAATCGCGCGCGTCGCACCCACCGACGCGCGGGTGCTGATCAGCGGCGAGAGCGGCAGCGGCAAAGAGCTGGTCGCCGACGCGATCCACCGCGGCAGTCCGCGCGCCGAGCGGCCGTTCATCAGGATCAATTGCGCCGCGATGCCGGCGCACCTCATCGAGGACGAGCTGTTCGGCCACGTCCGGGGTGCTTTCACCGATGCCAAAACCGCCAAGGCTGGCCTGTTCGAGGAGGCCGACGGCGGCACCCTGTTCCTCGACGAGATCGGCGACATGCCGCTCGAGCTCCAGGGGCGGCTCTTGCGGGTCCTCGAGGACGGGCGCGTCCGCCGCCTTGGCGAAACGCGCGATCGCGGGGTCGACGTCCGGCTGGTGGCGGCCACCCACACCGACATCGAGGCAGCGGTCGCAGCGGGGCGGTTCCGGGAAGACCTCTACTTCCGGCTCGCCCACCTGCCGCTCGATGTCCCACCGCTGCGAGAGAGGGTCGGTGATGTCCGCCTGCTGTTCGACCACTTTCTCGAGCACTACTGGCGTCACCACCGGATGCGCCCGCGCCGGGTCGAACCCGAGGTCTACCCGATCCTCGAGGCCTATCCCTGGCCCGGCAACGTCCGCGAGCTGAAGGCCCTCGCCGAGCGGCTGGTGGTGTTCGGCGCCGAGCCGGTGACCGTGTCTCAGCTTCCCGAGCGCTACCGGAGTCCCGGAGGCTCGCTGGCCGGCGCCGCCGAGGCGGGCCACAGAGACCCATTGTTGCCGCTCAAGGAGTTCAAACACCAGGCCGAGCGGGAGTACCTGGCGCGGGTGCTGCGCGAGACCCACGGCAACGTTGCCGCCGCCGCGAGGCTGCTCGGTGTCCAGCGCACGCACCTGCACCAGCGTCTGGTGGCTCTGGGCGTCCCGAGGCCGGGGGACGACGGCGACGACAGCTGACGGCTGGCCGACCCCGCGGCGGCGCTGATCAACGCGCCGCAGCGATGGCGGGGGCACGGCTTGGTCTCGGAACGCTGTCGCCGTTGCTTGGGTCGATGCACCCGGGGGCGCAGGCCGCTTCCTACCCTCCGGTGAGGTGGCGGCGGGGACGGCGTGGGGGTGGGGTCGGCGCATCGGCGGGTAGTTTCACGCGCCAGGCCCCTCGTCCATGGGTGAAGGCGAAGAGGTACCGCGACCCATCGTCGCCGGTGCCCAAGGTCAGAAACTCGGTGACGACCGTGGCAAACCCGGTGTTCTCCACCGCCCAATCCTCACCGCCATCCTCCGAGACAAAGACGCCGATATCGGTTGCCAGGAACAGTCGTGCGCTCCTGCCGGGATCGACCAGCACGCAGTGCACGGGTACGTCCGGAATCGTCGAGGAACCTTCCATGCCCATGCTCTCGAAACTCTGACATCCGTCTCGGCTGCGGTAGAGGTGCGCGCCGCCGAAGCCGCCGTAGGTGGCGTAGACGACGTTGGTGTCGGCGGGATCGAAGGCCACCCAGGTGACAAAACCCTGGCGGGGCTGACTCCTACTCCAACTGGTCGAGCCGGTGCTTGAGAGAGCCGTATCGGAGTAGAGGATCGTGCCCGAGTTGGTTCCGACGACGACCCGCTCGCTGTTCCCGGGAGCAACGGCGATGGCGCTGGCCTTGCTCGACCAATCGAAAGCCGCACTGGCCGCGACCCAGGAGGTAGCGCCGTTCGTGGACCGCCACAGCTGAAGCCCGCCGGCCCAAAGCTTCTGCGAATCGTTGGGATCCATCACGAACGGCGGGATGAACAGGAAGGACTCGCTGTTGGGGACGCCCCTGCGGCTCCACCTGAACGTGTTGCCGCCGTCGATCGACTTCTGCAGGTCGAAGTACTGCGACTGGACGTAGATCACCGCCGGGTCTGTCGGGTCGATCGCGGAGTAGCCGCCGTCACCGCCGTAGATCCCCCGCCAGCGTTCCTGCCCCGAGTCATCGCTGCCCAGAATGGTGCCGTTGTCCTGGGTCCCCCCCAGGTACCTCTTGGCACCCGGGAAAGCTGCTCCGTGGTAGAACTGAGTGACACCGAGGGCGTGGTTGAGGCTGTAAAAACGGACCCGTGATGCCTGGGGTTGGCAGAGGTCCTCAGCGTCCAGACCAACCGTCAATCGGGCGAGGTCGGTGCGATACACCCCACCGTCGTTGGCGGTGTACATGGTCTGATTGGTACGACCGTTGTATCTAGGGTGAAACACGATGTTGTGGTGATCGCAATGGACGAAGGAAGCTTCCCTCGGATCGGCCCACCAGTACGATGCGATCCCCCAGGTCCTGCCGCCGTCGTCCGAGCGGAAGAGGTCGACGCCTGCAGCCCACACGATGTTGGGGTCTGCGGGATCCACGGCGATGACGTTGCAGTACCACCCCATGTTGACGTAGACGTCCTGGTCGTCCCAACCGCAGCGCACATAGTTGGCTGCAACGGGGTTGGTGAGGATGAGGCTGTTGAGGGGGTTGGGGTTCGTGGCGCGCACCTGGGCCGTCCACGACCCCCGTGCCCCTTCGGCAGTGGAACGAAAAACGGCGAAGAGGCCCTGGTTGTAAGGGTTGGTTCCCGAGGCAACGTTGCTGGCGGAGAGCGCGTAGATCACGCGCTGGTCGGAAGGGGCGATCGCCAGGGTGGTTCGGCCCATCCCGGCCTCCGAAAGCACCGACTCCCATGGGTCGGTGCCCTGGGCTGCGCGGCACCGGTATACGGTGGCCTGCTCGAGGGTGCCGCACGAGGCAAAGATGTAGTCGCTCGAAGTGTCGGATCGCATCGCCAGGTCGAGGCAGCCGCCTCTGACGGTCGTGGCGAGCACTCGTGTCCAGGTCAGCCCCTCATCGGTCGATCGCCACACCCCCGTGCGGGTGGCGGCGTAGATGCGGCGGGGATCGATTCGCGAGATGACGAGATCGTTGACCCAGTAGAAGTCCTCCGACTCCGTGCTCGTCAAACGCGACCAGGTAGCGCCGGCGTCCGCAGTCACGAAGATTCCCGCCCCCCGGAGGGGAAGCCCGGTGCCCCGCACGTCCTCGCGGAAGTAACCCTCGCCCGTCCCGCCGTAGATCACCTCAGGGTTCGCGGGATTCATCACCAGCGAGTTGAAGGCGATGTTGGCGAGCTGGTCGGTCGCCGTGGCCCAGGTCGTTCCGCCGTCGGTGGTCTTCCAGATTCCCCCGGAAACCCCGGCGACGTACATAATGTCCGGGTTGGTGGGGTGGATGACGAACCCGCGCATCCGTCCGCCGACGTTCCCGGGACCCAGGAACTCCCACGCCGGCAGCTTCGCCATGATCTCGCCAGACGTGGACTGAGACTGGGCGAGGAGTTCCGGTGCGGAGGGGAGGGCCAGGGAGTGGCGGGGCATGTGCCGGCGCTGCTCCTCCGCCCTTGCATAGGCGCGCATGGGGTTGATCGACGGATCGAGCGGTTGTCGTTTGGCCCGGTAGTACATCTCCGCTTCATCCGGCTGGTCGTACCGCACCGGGACGATCACTCGCGCAGGTTTGAGGTTCGCCGGCCTGGCGCCGTGACGTGTGACGTTTGGCTGGCAGCCGCCAAGAACGAGACCAACCAGAAGGAGCGTACCGATCCAAGAGACTGCCGCCGGCGGCCGGCGGAACCCAACCCCGGAGAGGGACTGACCGTGCCAGAAATTCTGCACTCGCACAGAGCAAATGTCGGTCCGCGGCGGTCGGGACGCCACCTGAAACGGGCGAACGGGCCGCTCAGGTAGGGTTTTGGAACGTCGAGGAAAGCGAAGCGCTCTCCAACCCCTTTTTGGCCGTGTCCGTCGCGATGCTCCTGACGGACCCAAACGCATGAGACTCGCCGCCATCTGGACCTCCTTGCGGGCGAACGTCTCCCGCAGTGGGCCTCGCGTCCATCCGCTGGTCGCAAGTCCGCCGCGGGTCGCACCGCTCGTCGCCAGCGCACCTCCGGGGCAGCACGTCCGTGCTGCCCGGGGCGCCCGTCATCGGGGTCCGGCACGCGCTGCCCTTTGGCCGCCAGCGCCGCCTCGACGCAGCGCTCCCAACGGTACGGCTTAGCCTGTCCCTCGGCCGTGCCTGCCCGTTCGAGGACCTCCTCGCCGCCGTCAGGGGTCTTCCGCGATCACGGTGGCGAGCGCCTAGAGATCGTACGCGTTCGCAGAGCGGATGGTTTCCATCAGGCCCAGAAGGTCTTCTTCGACGAGTTCGCCCGCCGTGCTCAGCCCCCCGAACCCCTGCGCTCCGCGGAAGTGGATTCCGCTCCGCTTGTTTCTTGGCCGCGCGAAAGCGCGGCTGTCCATTGCTTGGGGGCAGGACTTGGTCCCGCCCTCCGACCCGCCGCCCGCGGGGTCAAATCCTGCCCCCGCAACCATGCAGATCCCACGGGCCACGCGCAGGCGTGGCCCGTTCCTTTTGGAAGTGTGGTCTTGGCCTTGTGCCCGACTTCACGCCTGCGGGT
>Ga0315275_10007162_pt1 | contig 10761 bp, 11 predicted proteins | sample YL17G03_0_MG_FD_205557 | JGI IMG/M metagenome (GOLD analysis project Ga0315275, IMG submission 205557) | Sediment microbial communities from Yellowstone Lake, YNP, Wyoming, USA - YL17G03_0 | ecosystem: Environmental > Aquatic > Freshwater > Lake > Sediment | place: USA: Wyoming | collected...
GCCTCCGACGGCGACGCCGTGCAGGTCGTGGTCTCACCGACCAGCGAGAGAATCCAGCTCTTGCAGCCCTTCCCGCGCTGGGACGGCAAGGACTTCATCGAGCTAGCCGTTCCGGTCAAGACCAAAGGGAAGACGACGACGGACCACATCTCGCCGGCAGGGACGTGGCTTCTCGTGCGAGGGCATCTCGACAAGATCAGCGACAACATGTTCCTCGGGGCGAACAACGCGTTCACGGGTGAGGTCGGCAAGGGCACGAACCCGGTCACGGGTGAGAAGGGGCAGAACTTCTCCAAGATGGCCCGAGAGCTCAAGGCCAAGGGTCTGCCGTGGGCCGTCATCGGCGACGAGAACTACGGCGAGGGCTCGAGCCGCGAGCACGCCGCGATGTCACCGCGCTATCTGGGCTGCACGGTCGTCATCGTCCGGAGCTTCGCGCGGATCCACGAGACCAACCTCAAGAAGCAGGGCGTCCTGCCGCTGACCTTCTCGAAGCCGGCGGACTACGATCTCGTCGAGCCGGCGGACTTCGTGAGCGTGACGGGCCTGTCCCAGCTCGCCCCCGGCAAGCCGGTCGCGGTCGTCATCACCAAGCCCGGCGGCAAGACCGTCACGATTCAGTGCCAGCACACCATGACCGACGAGCAGATCGGGTGGTTCAAGGCGGGTTCCGCCTTGAACGCCCTGACATAACCTTTTGCAAGGAGATCCAGCCATGGCGTCCCGAGTGAAGATCCCCGCCGGCGATAAGATCACCATCAGCCACGGAAAGCTGCAGGTGCCCGACCGCCCCATCATCGCCTTCATCGAGGGCGACGGCACGGGCGCGGACATCTGGGCCGCCTCGGTGCGCGTCCTCGACGCCGCCGTCGAGCAGTCGTACCGCGGGAAGCGCAAGATCGCGTGGGCCGAGGTCTATGCGGGTGAGAAGGCGAAGGCCGTCTATGGCGAGGACTGTCCGCCCAACCTGCTGCCGGACGAGACCATGGACGTGATCCGCGACTACCTGATCGCGATCAAGGGCCCGCTCACGACGCCCATCGGAGAGGGCTTCCGTTCCTTGAACGTGACGCTGCGCCAGGTGCTGGACCTGTACGTCTGCCTCAGGCCCGTCCGCTACCTCAAGGGCGTGCCGTCGCCGGTGAAGCACCCAGAGAAGATCGACATGGTCATCTTCCGGGAGAACACCGAGGACATCTACGCCGGCATCGAGTGGGAGCAGGGCACCCCCGAGGCCAAGAAGGTCATCGACTTCCTCGTCAATGAGATGAAGGTCACCAAGATCAGGTTCCCCAACACATCGTCCATCGGCATCAAGCCCGTGTCGAAGGAGGGCTCCGAGCGGCTGATCCGCGCGGCGATGCGGTACGCAATCGAGAACAACCGCCGCAGCGTCACCCTGGTCCACAAGGGCAATATCCAGAAGTACACGGAAGGCATGTTCATGAAGTGGGGCTACGCCCTCGCCAAGCGCGAGTTCTCGGACAAGCTCGTCTCCTGGGACGACTGCGGGGGCAAGCCGCCGGCGGGGAAGATCCTCGTCAAGGACGCCATCACCGACGCGTTCCTCCAGCAGATTCTGACCCGGCCAGATGAGTTCGACGTCATCCCGTGCTGCAATCTGACGGGCGATCTCCTGTCAGATGCGACCGCCGCGCAGGTGGGAGGCCTCGGCATCGCGCCGGGCGCCAACATCAACTACGACACCGGTCACGCGCTCTTCGAGGCGACCCACGGCACGGCGCCCAAGTACGCGGGGCAGGACAAGGTCAACCCGGGCTCGGTCATCCTCTCGGGCGAGATGATGCTCCGCCACATGGGCTGGACCGAGGCGGCGGACCGCATCAACGCGGGAATCGAGAAGACCATCGCGCAGAAGATCGTGACGTACGATTTCGCGCGGCTCATGGACGGCGCGAAGGAAGTCAAGTGCTCGGCGTTCGGGACGGCCGTCATCGACAGCATGAAGACGCTGTAGGGTACAAGGAGAACGGACATGGCTCGCCCAAAGATCACAGTGGTCGGCGCCGGCAACGTCGGCGCCTCAGTGGCCCAGTACGCCGTCGAGCGCGAGCTCGGCGACGTGGTGCTCGTGGACGTCGTGGAAGGCATCCCGCAGGGTAAGGCGCTGGACCTGGCCCAGGCCGCGCCGGTGCACGGCTACGATTCGCGCCTGGTGGGTTCGAACGGCTACGACGAGACGGCGGACTCGGACATCGTGGTCATCACCGCCGGGCTCGCGCGAAAGCCCGGGATGACCAGGGACGATCTTCTCTTCAAGAACGCCGAGATAGTGGGCGCCGTTGTCGAGCAGGTGGTGGCGCGCTCGAAGCACGCGATCCTCATCCTCGTGACGAACCCGCTCGACGCCATGGTGCATCTGGCGTGGAAGAAGTCCGGCTTCCCGCACCAGCGCGTGGTCGGCATGGCGGGCATCCTCGACGCGGCGCGCTTCCGCACCTTCATCGCCCAGGAGCTCAAGGTGTCCGTCGAGAATGTCACCGCCTTCGTGCTCGGCGGCCACGGCGACACCATGGTGCCGCTGCCCCGCTACTCGACGGTCGCCGGCATCCCGATCACCGATCTCCTGCCGGCCGACAAGATCCAGGCGCTCGTCACGCGCACGGCCAACGGCGGGGCCGAGATCGTCGCGCTGCTCAAGTCCGGCAGCGCCTACTACGCGCCCGCCGCCGCGGCGGTGGAGATGGTCGAGGCCATCCTCAAGGACAAGAAGAAGATTCTGCCCTGCGCCGCATACCTCGACGGCCAGTATGGCGTCACGGGCCTCTATGTCGGCGTGCCGGTCAAGCTCGGACGGAGCGGCGTGGAGCAGGTGATCGAGATCAAGCTCACGCCCGAGGAGCAGGCGGCCTTCCAGAAGTCGGCCGGGGCCGTGCGGGAGCTCGTAGACAAGCTCAAGCTGTAGCGCCGGCCGGGGCGACCACCATGGCGACCGAAAGGCCCGAGCGGCTCCACGGTTACGGGTGGTCCGTGGTGACGCACAGGGAAGACGTGAGCCCGGCGAAGATGCAACGCCGCGCCTACCAGGATGGCATGAAGCAGTACGCGAGGAAATGACCATGTCCAAGCGGACGTTCACGGATCAGCGAGGCGAAGTCATCCCCGGCGCGACGCTGCGCACCGACGCGTGGTGGCTCGAGTTGCTGAGTGTCATCCTCCTCCTGGGTGGCTTCGGCGTATACGCGACGTGGGCGGCGCTTCAGAACGCCCACTACTACGTCGCCCCGTACCTCTCGCCCTTTTATTCGCCCTGCCTCGCGGCCAACTGCCAGCACGTGAGCCTGCCGCTGATCGGCTCCTGGTGGAACCTCTCGCCGGCTTTCCTGGTCCTGTGGATCCCCGGCGGCTTCCGCGCGACGTGCTACTACTACCGCAAGGCCTACTACCGCTCCTTCTTCGGCTCGCCGCCGGGCTGCGCGGTGCGCGACGTCTCGAAGAGCTATAGCGGGGAGACGCGCTTCCCGTTCATCCTCCAGAACATCCACCGCTACTTCTTCTGGCTCGGCATCCCGGTCATCGCCTTTCTCTGGTGGGACGCGATCATGGCGTTCAATTTCAACGGCCGCTTCGGCATGGGCGTGGGCACCCTGGTCCTCATCCTGAACGCCGCGCTCCTGTCGCTCTACACCTTCTCGTGCCACTCCTGCCGCCACCTCTGCGGCGGCGGCCTCAACGTCTTCTCGAAGGCGCCGGCCCGGCACGGGATCTGGCGTGTCGTGAGCCGCCTCAACGAGAAGCACATGCAGATCGCGTGGGTGAGCCTGATCTGGGTGGGCCTGACCGATGTCTACGTCCGGCTCCTGTCCATGGGTGTCATCCGCGACGTGAGGTTCTTCTAATGGCGACGAACGAGACCCACGAGAGCCACGAGTACGACGTCATCGTCATCGGCGCGGGAGGCGCGGGGCTGCGCGCGGCCATCGAGGCCAGCGCGGCCGGGGTCAAGACGGCGCTCATCTGCAAGTCCCTCCTCGGCAAGGCGCACACGGTCATGGCGGAGGGCGGCATCGCCGCGGCCATGGGCAATGTGTGGAAAGAGGACAACTGGCAGGTCCATTTTCGCGACACGATGCGCGGCGGCAAGATGCTCAATAACTGGCGCATGGCGCAGCTCCACGCGATGGAGTCGCCCGATCGCGTGCTCGAGCTCGAGGAGTGGGGCGCGCTCTTCGACCGCACCAAGGACGGACTGATCAGCCAGCGCGACTTCGGCGGGCACCGGTACGCCCGCCTGGCGCATGTCGGCGACCGCACCGGCCTCGAGCTGATCCGGACGCTCCAGCAGCACGCGGTGCACAAGGGCATCGACGTCCACATGGAATGCAATATCCAGCGCCTGCTCAAGGACGGCGACAAGGTCTGCGGCGCCGTCGGCTACTGGCGTCCCTCGGGGAAGCTGGTCGCGTTCAAGGCCAAGGCGGTCGTGCTGGCCACGGGCGGAGTCGGCAAGGCCTGGAAGTTTACGTCCAACTCCTGGGAGTCGACCGGGGACGGCATCACGCTCGGGCTCGACGCCGGCGCCGACCTCATCGACATGGAGTGCATCCAGTTCCACCCGACCGGCATGGTCTGGCCGACCAGCGTCCGCGGCCTGCTGGTGACCGAGGGCGTGCGCGGCGACGGCGGCACGCTGAAGAACTCGGAAGGCACGCGCTTCATGTTCAATTACATCCCCGAGTACTTCAAGGGCGAGACGGCCGACAACGAGAAGGAAGCCGACGCCTGGTACGATGACAAGAAGCACCGGCGCACTCCCGACCTGCTGCCGCGCGACGAGGTCGCCCGCGCCATCAACGCCGAGGTCAAGGCGGGGCGCGGCAGCCCGCACGGCGGTGTCTTCCTCGACATCTGCACGCGGCGCTCGCCGGACTATATCCAGAAGCGTCTCCCGTCGATGTACCACCAGTTCAAGGAGCTGGCGGGCGTGGACATCACCAAGGAGCCGATGGAGGTCGGGCCCACCTGCCACTACATCATGGGCGGGATCCGGGTGAACGCCGACACGGCCGCCACGTGCGTGCCCGGGCTCTTCGCCGCGGGCGAAGTGGCGGGCGGCATGCACGGCGCCAACCGCCTCGGTGGCAACTCGCTCTCCGACCTCATCGTCTTCGGTCGCCGCGCCGGACTCTGCGCCGCGGAGTACGTCAAGGGGCTCAAGGGCAAGGTCACGGTCGACCAGGGCGCGGTGAAAGCTGCGATCAGCGAGCTGCTCTCGCCCTTCGAGCGCACGGGCGGCGAGAATCCCTACGCGATCCACGCCGACCTCCAAGAGTGCATGCAGGCGCTCGTCGGCATCATCCGGACCGAGGGAGAGCTCCGGAAGGCGCTGGAGGAGATCGCGGTCTTCAAGCAGCGCCTGACGCGCGTGAAGGTGGACGGCGGGCGAGAGTTCAATCCCGGCTGGCACCTGGCGCTGGACCTCCACTCGATGCTGTCGGTGTCGGAGGCGACCACGCTCGGGGCCATTGCCCGCAAGGAAAGCCGCGGCGGGCATACCCGCGATGACTACCCGATGGCCGACGACCGCCTGGGCAAGCTCAACGTGGTCATCCGGAAGCGCGCGGAGCAGTTCACTGTGACCGAGGAGGCGCTGCCGGACATGCCCGCCGATCTCAAGGCGCTCCTCCAGGAGAGGAAGTGATGGCTGCCGGCATGGTGACGCTGCGGGTGTGGCGAGGCGACGCGCGGGGCGGTGCGTTCAAGGAATACCGCGTCGAGTCCCAGGACGGCATGGTGCTGCTCGACGTCATCCACACGCTCCAGGCGACCCAGGCCGGCGACCTCGCGTGCCGCTGGAACTGCAAGGCGGGCAAGTGCGGCTCGTGCAGCGCCGAGATCGATGGCAAGCCGCGGCTGATGTGCATGACGCGCATGGACACCTTCGAGCCGGGCGAGACCATCACGGTGTCACCCATCAAGACCTTCCCGCTGTACCGGGATCTTGCGACGGACGTCTCGTTCAATTTCGAGAAGGCCAAGCAGATCCCGGCCTTCAAGCCCGGGCCGAAGGAGGCGGACGGCACGCGGCGCATGCAGCAGGAAGACGTCGAGCGGAGCCAGGAGTTCCGCAAGTGCATCGAGTGCTTCCTCTGCCAGGACGTCTGCCACGTCATCCGGGACCACCCGGAGAACAAGCCCGCCTTCGCGGGCCCGCGCTATCTCATGCGGATCGCCGAGCTCGAGATGCACCCGCTCGACACCAACGACCGCCTCGAGCTGGCCCGGGCCAAGGCGGGGCTCGGCTACTGCAATATCACCAAGTGCTGCACCGAGGTCTGTCCCGAGCACATCCACATCACCGACAATGCCCTCATCCCGCTCAAGGAGCGTGTGGTGACCGAGAACTACGACCCGGTCGCCTGGCTCGTCCGCAAGCTCTCCGGCAAGTCCTAGCCTGTGAAGATCCACGAGTACCAGGGCAAGGCGATCCTGCGCGAATTCGGCGTGCTTGTGCCGAACGGCGACGTGGCCGACACGCCCGCGCAGGCGAAGGCGATCGCGGTGAAGCTGGGCGGGAAGGTCGTCGTCAAGGCCCAGGTGCACGCCGGCGGGCGGGGCAAGGCGGGCGGCGTGAAGCTGGCCGACGACGCCGGCGCGGCGGAGTCGGCCGCGAAACAGATCCTCGGCATGATGCTCAAGACGCCCCAGACGCCTCCCGAGGGCATCAAGGTCCTCAAGGTGCTGGTCGAGGAAGCCTCTCCCATCGCGACCGAGCTGTACCTCTCGATGACGCTCGATCGCGGCAAGGGAACGCATGTCGTCATGGCCTCGCAGGCCGGCGGCATGGAGATCGAGGAGGTCGCCGCTTCCCATCCTGCGAGCATCGTCCGCGAGTGGGCCGACCCGGCGCTGGGCCTCCAGCCCTTCCAGGCGCGGAATCTCGCCTTCGGCCTGGGACTCAGCGGCGACCAGTTCAAGGCGGGCGTGGCGCTCATCCTCAACCTCTTCCGCGCCTACCTCGAGAAGGACTGCACGCTGGCCGAGATCAATCCGCTCGTGGTGACGCGCGACGGGCGGGTGATGGCGCTCGACGCCAAGCTCAACTTCGACGACAACGCGCTCTACCGTCACAAGGAGATCGTGGCGCTGCGCGACATCAACGAAGAGACGCCGCTCGACGTCGAGGCGTCCAAGTATGACCTCAACTACATCAAGCTGGACGGGAGCGTCGGCTGCATGGTCAATGGCGCGGGGCTGGCCATGGCGACCATGGACATCATCAAGCTCGCGGGCGGTGAGCCCGCCAACTTTCTCGACGTGGGGGGCGGCGCCTCGCCCGAGCAGATCGAGAACGCCTTCCGCATCCTGTCCTCGGACCCGTCGGTCAAGGCCGTCTTCATCAATGTCTTCGGCGGCATCCTCCGCGTCGACCGGCTCGCCGAGGGCATCATCTCGGCGGTGAATAAGCTGGCCCTGAAGCTGCCGGTGGTGCTGCGGGCGGAAGGCACCAATGTCGAGCAGGGCAAGAAGATGCTCGCCGAGTCGGGTCTCGCGCTCGTGATGGTCGATGACATGGGCGAGGGCGCCAGGAAAGTAGTCGAGCTGGCGAAGGCTGCCCGCTAGGATGAGCATCCTGGTCGACAAGGCGACGAAGGTTCTGGTGCAGGGGATCACCGGCAAGGAAGGCGCCTTTCACGCGCTGCGCTGCAAGGAGTACGGGACGCAGGTCGTCGGCGGCGTGACGCCGGGCAAGGGCGGGACGACCCACGAAGGCTTCCCCGTCTGGAATACCGTCGCGGAGGCCGTCAAGGCCTCGGGTGCCGACTGCGCCCTGATCTTCGTGCCGCCGCCGGCGGCCGCCGACGCGATCATGGAGGCGGCGGACTCGGGCGTGCCGCTCGTGGTCTGCATCACCGAGGGCGTGCCCGTCGGCGACATGGTTCGCGTCAAGGCGTTCCTCGGGCGCAGGTCGAGCCGGCTCATCGGGCCGAACTGCCCGGGCCTCATCTCCCCCGGCAAGGCCAAGATCGGCATCATGCCCGGCCACATCCACAAGGAAGGGCCGATCGGTGTCGTCTCGCGGAGCGGCACCCTCACGTACGAGGTCGTGCACCAGCTGACCCAGCGCGGTCTTGGGCAGTCCTCGTGCGTCGGTATCGGCGGCGACCCGGTCAACGGCACCAGCTTCATCGACGTGCTGCGGTTGTTCGAGGATGATCCGCAGACGGAAGCGATCATGATGATCGGCGAGATCGGGGGGACGGCGGAGGAAGAGGCGGCCGCCTTCATCAAGGCCCATGTCAGGAAGCCGGTCATCGGCTTCATCTGCGGACAGACGGCGCCGCCCGGCCGGCGCATGGGCCATGCCGGCGCCATCATCGCGGGAGGCAGAGGCACCGCGGCGGAAAAGATGAAGGCGATGGAGGCCGCCGGTATCACGACCGTGAAGAGCCCGGCCGACATGGGCGCCACCGTCGCCCGCGTCGTCGGTAAACGATAGATTCCGAAAGGACGAACTCCAGCCAATGTCTGTCGAACGCACGCTGACCATCATCAAGCCCGACGCAGTCGCCAAGAACGTCTCGGGGCAGATCATCGCCCGGTTCGAGCAGGCCGGCCTCAAGGTACTGGCCGCCAAGCTGGTGCACCTCACACCCGCCCAGGCGGGGGGGTTCTACATCGTCCACAAGGAGCGCCCCTTCTACGGAAGCCTCTGCGCCTTCATGACCCAGGGGCCGTGCATGCCCATCGTGCTGGAAGGGGAGGGCGCCATCGCGCGCCTGCGTGACTTGATGGGCGCGACGGATCCCGCCAAGGCGGCGCCGGGGACGATACGGAAGGACTTCGCCTCGTCCATCGAGGCCAATGCCGTCCACGGCTCGGACTCACCGCAGTCGGCCGCTTTCGAGATCCCGTACTTCTTCAGCGCGACAGAGATTCAGCCGCGATAGCGGGCCGACGCTCAGCGCTTGAGGTGCCGGTCCAGGAAGCGCATGGCGTCGGGCACGAAGAGGGGATAGCCCTCCACACGCGAGAAGAGGAAGTGCCCGTTCTGCTGGAAATCTGGATAGACCGTCATCTCGACACGCTTGCCGGCGAGCCGGAGATCCTTTTCGAGCTCGCGGCCCACGTCTCGCTCGAGGAGCATGTCGTTCTTGGCCCAGAGGATGAGCACGGGCACCTGGATGCGGCGCGCCGACTCCTCCCAGATACCTTGCAGCGGTCCCCAGGCCTCGTCCACGCCGCCCTGACCGCTCTGCCGGTAGCCCCCCGCCATCGAGATCAGCGCCTTGAAGCGCGAATCGCGCGCCGCCGCCATCACGCTCACGAGGCCGCCCAGCGAGACGCCGCCGACGCCGACCCGGTCCTTGTCCACGTAGGGCAGGGTGAGCAGGTACTCGAGCGCCGCGATCACGTCGCCAACCTCCTCCTCGGCGCCGCGTATCACGTCCGCCGCGCGCCGGCCGCTATAGCCACCGGACGTCTGATTCTGCGTGTAGGTGGCGGCGGCGCCCTCCGAGCCCTTGTAGCCACGGCGCGCCAGCAAGAGGACGACGTAGCCATTGCGCGCCAGCGTGTCGGACAGCGAGTCCTTGGTGATGTGGGTCCACGGATTGCGGCCGGCTTCCTGGATCGTCATGGATCCGTGGTTCTGGATATAGGCGGGGAAGGGGCCGTCGCCCTTGGGCCGGCCGAGCAGGCCGCGGAGCGTGAGGCCACCGCTCGGGATCGTGACGATCTCGGTGATATAGGCGTCGGCGGGCTGGGCGGCAGCGCTCCCGGTCCATGGGAGCAAGAGCGCGGCGGCGAGCAGGAATACCTTCACGTAGTCATTATAGATTGTCCGGTCGCCGGGACGATACCAGCATGAGCGACGAGACGTTCGCCGCCGTCCTGGGGACGCGCCAGCGCTGGATCGCCGGCCTCTGTGGAATTGGCCTCGGCTTCGGCGTGCCCTTCGTGCTGAGCGTCTTCCTGGTCGCGACCAGCGGCGATATGCTCTTGCTCATCCTGCCGCTGCCATTCTTGGGCGTGCTCTGGGCTGTGCAAGGGCTCGCGCCTTCCGGCTACACGCTGGGCGAAGACGGCCTGGTACTCGAACGCCGGTGGCTCACGCGCGTGCTGCCCTATGTCACGATCAGCTCGGTGGATCGCCAGCCGAGGCCGGCGGGTGGGCTTGGCGCGGTGGTGCTCAACTCGCTCTTCGGCTCGCATGGGCTCCGCTGGAACCCGCGGACCGGGCGGCACTACATCTTCATCACACGGACGTCCGATCTGGTCTGGCTCACGACCTCGCGCGGGCTCATCGCGCTGTCGCCGGATCGCCCGGCAGAATTCACGGCGCGGCTCGGCGAGCGGCTCGCCGGTCCCGGGCCCACGTCATCGCGATGAACGCCAGTCCGGCCACGGCCAAGATCGCGGCGAACAGCGCGATGTCCTCCTTTACCCCGAATCTCTCGCGCAGCCGCTCGATCCAGCCGCCGAGGCCATAGCCCACGCCGTAGCCCACGAGCACGGGCCACGGCACGTAGCAGACGGCGCCCAAGAGATTGGCGGTGAAGAAGCGGAGTGGCGGCAGCCCGCCCGCGCCCGCGAGCGGCCCCGCCACGGTGCGCAGGCCGGGCACGAATCGCGAGACGAAAACGGCTCGGGCGCCGTCACGCGCGATGAACCCCTGAGCTTGCGCCACCCGCGCCGCCGGCAGGGGCAGGCGCGCGATGGCCCGCTGGCCATAGCGGCGCCCCACCCAGAAGCCGAGGTTGTCGCCGAGGCTCGCGCTGATCACGCCCACGACGATGA
>Ga0315275_10007163_pt1 | contig 10760 bp, 9 predicted proteins | sample YL17G03_0_MG_FD_205557 | JGI IMG/M metagenome (GOLD analysis project Ga0315275, IMG submission 205557) | Sediment microbial communities from Yellowstone Lake, YNP, Wyoming, USA - YL17G03_0 | ecosystem: Environmental > Aquatic > Freshwater > Lake > Sediment | place: USA: Wyoming | collected...
GGCCGGCTGCGGCTTCGCCGGGCGGCGTCGGCCTGCATCGGCGATGCTCTCCGGTTGCATCGCCTGCTTCGGCCTCCTTGCCCGGCTCGTCCTCGCTCGGCCTCGGGCCGACGGCGGGTTATTCGGAGAGGCTCTTAGAACGACTCGTCGCGCGGACGGTTCAAGGAATCCTCGAGCATCGCCGTCATCTGCCGCATGCGGTCCCCGACGTCGGCCCACAGGCGCAGCACTTCGTTCAGTATCCTGGTCCACAGGAGGATGAGTCCCGCCAGGACGAGGCCGCCCACGAACGAACCGATGCCGATCAGTGGCCGGCCGCCCACCGACAGAACAATCAAGGCCGTCAGACCGCCTAGCAACACCAGCACCGCCAGCGCGATGCCGACGCCGAAGATCGCCAACGCCAGCGTCCGCATCATCCCGTAAGGGCTGGTGCGCGACATCAGGCGGCCGACCGCCGTCGTCGAGTGCGTCGAGGAACGAGAGCCGTTCCGGACCGCCGACGGCCGGTCACTGGCGGAGATCACGACCGGCGTGACCGGCAGGTCCGAAGGCGTTGCGACGGCTTGGGCCGCGTCGGGACCGACGGCGACCGCCTGGGGAATCTCGACGACCGCGCCACAGTCCGGACATCGGGCCTTGTGTCCTGCGGCCGAGTCCGGCGCCGCGATGGTCTTCTGGCACCCCGGGCATTTCGTGGTGACGGACATGCGTGGGACCTTCAGCCCCCGTCAACCCGTCATTCTACATCAAAGATTACGATAATGCAAATAAAGCCGGATTGAAACACGCCCGTCCGGGCTTGCCACCCTGGCACGGCCACATGCCATGCCGTGGCTGGCGGCGCCGCCCTGGCGAGCCGGGCGCGGCCGGAGCCGCACGCCGGCCATGCGGCCCGTAGGGAGCCCGCGAAGGTCAGCGCTGCGGCTGGAGGTGGCTCTCGACGAAGTCCGTGACCTTGCGGCGGTCCACGTCGCTGATGTCCTCGAACGCGAGGCCGACCTCGAACAGTTCCGGGTCTATCCGCGACGGCTGGCACCAGGAGATGAGACCGCGGCAGGTGATGACGTCGGGATCATCAGGCAGACTGAACGACAACTTCGGCCGCGACCCTTCGCGCATCGGGTCGGCCATCAGAACGCACATGCCGCCGGCCGAGATGTTCAGCGTCGGGCCGATGGATTCCACCGTGATCCGTGTCGTGATGCGAGGCGAACCCCGCTGCTCCGTGCGTAACATGGATGATCTCCCGCCGCCGCCCTCACCCCGAAAGGGCCGCACAGGCAACAGGTTTTATCGGAATCACGCCGGCCTCGCCTGTAGCCAAATCCGAGAGAGCAATGACCAATGCCCAAGCCACAATGACCAATCAAGAGAAAATGTCCAATGCCTAATGACGAATCCCCCGGTGCTCGAACGTGGGCCTTGAATTGGGAATTGGGCATTGTAGTTTGATTGGACATTGGTGCTTGGTCATTTGTCATTCCAGTCATTGCGGCTTTCGGCCCGCCGTGCTACAGTCTGGTCATGCTGGCGACTAACCATCTCATCCGTCCCGTGCATCTGGGGCCGCTCACGCTCGCCGGAAACCTCGTCCTGGCGCCGATGCACCATCGGACGCACCTGGCGATGAGGCTCCTGGCGCGTCGGGCCGGCGCGGCCCTCGCGCACACCGAGATGGCCACGCCCGAGGACCTCCTCGGCCGGAGCGGTCCGCGCAAGGGCGGCAACATTCTTGCTTCCACGCCCGAAGACCGGCCGCTCGGAGTCCAGATCCTGCCGCGAGAGCACGGTCCCCTCGTCGAGGCCATCGCCCTGCTGGCCGAGCGCCGGGCCGGAGACCTCGTGGACCTGAACTTCGCGTGTCCGAGCCAGCGCGTCGCCGGAAGCGGTCGCGGGGCCGCCATGCTCCTTGAGCCGGAGCGGGCCCTGCCGCTCGTCGAAGCCGCCGTCCGCGCCGGGCCCCTGCCCGTCACGCTCAAGATGCGCTGCGGCTACACCGATTCGGCCGGCCATCGGGAGCGGGCGATGGAACTTGCGCGCGGAGCCGCCGCCGCAGGGGCCGTCGCCATTACGCTCCACGCCCGCTCCGCCGTCCAGCAGTATCACGGCCAGGCCGACTGGACGATCATCCGCGAGTGGGCCGAGCAACTGCCCGTTCCGGTCTTCGGCAGCGGAGACCTGAGGTCGCCGGAGGCGGTCCTCGAGATGCTGCGGCTGACCGGTTGCGCGGGGGCCAGCATCGCGCGCGGCGCCGTCGGCGCACCGTGGATATTCCGCCAGGCGATTGAACTCGCCGCGCGCGGCTTTTACACGCCGGTCATACCGGCCGAGCGAGCGCGGGCGCTCCTCGATCATTACGACGGCCTCGTCCTTCAGTACGGGCCGCAGGGGGGCCTCCGCCTCTTCTGCCAGGTCGGGCGGATGTACGCGCGCGGCATCGGGGGTGCGGCCGAGGCCCGCGCGGCCATCCAGAACGCCCGTAGCCGCGACGACATCCTGCGGATCGTCGAGCGCTGGTTTGGCGGGGCCTAAGGGCGCGGTCAGCCGGACGCGCTTTCATCTTCGTCCGGCCCGGACTCTTCAGGCGCTTCCGGTTCGGGCGATTCGGGCTCAGGTTCCGCGGCCTCGCGCTCCACGACCTGATGCTTTCGGGACCGCTTGTGGACCACGATCATGATGAAGAGGATCACGAGGCCGAGGAATCCGGCGCCGGCGGCAAGGAGGGCGCCCAGACCTGGAGACTGAGCGTCGGCGCCCGGCGGCGGAGTGTCGGCGGCAAGGAGCGGCGAGGCCACCCCGCCAAGCGCCGCCACTAAGGTCACAAGGCCACATCCGTCACCACTTGTCATGCGTCGCATCGAAGTGCCCCCTTTCCGCAGTCGCTACGGATCACAAGGCTTGCCTGCCGTTGCCTTCAATCCGAAATCCGAAATCCGCAATCCGCAATCCCGTCAGTCGCCGTAGCCTTCGGGATGCTCCCGGTGCCACCGCCAGGCTGTCTCGATAATCGTTTCGAGCGCGGGATATCGCGGTTTCCAACCGAGCGCGCGACGGATGTGGTCGCTCGAAGCGACGAGGACCGCGGGGTCGCCCGGGCGGCGGGGGCCTTCCTTCGTGGGGATGGGCCGGCCGGTCACGCGGCGTGCGGCCTCGATCACCTCGCGGACGGAGTACCCGGCGCCGTTGCCGAGGTTAAAGGTCAGGCCCTTTCCCGGCCGGATGGCCTCGAGCGCGAGGATGTGGGCCTCGGCGAGGTCATATACATGGATGTAATCTCGTATGCACGTGCCGTCGGGCGTCGGGTAGTCCGTGCCGAAGATCGAGACGGCCTCCCGCCGGCCGATGGCGGCCTGAAGGACGATCGGCACCAGGTGCGTCTCCGGGTCGTGGTCCTCGCCGAGCATAGAGTCGGGGGCCGCGCCGGCCGCGTTGAAATAGCGGAGCGACGCATAGCCCAGGCCGTAGGCGGCGGCGTAGTAGGCCAGGGCATGTTCGAAATCCAGTTTCGTCCGGCCGTAGGCGTTGATCGGCTCGGTCGGGTGGTCCTCGGTGATGGGCGTCCTGACGGGGTTTCCGTAGGCGGCGGCGGTGGAAGAGAAGACGATCCGGCCGACGCCGGCCTGGCGCATGGCGGCCAGGAGGCGGAGGCTGGCGACGACGTTGTTCCAGTAGTACTTCTCGGGGTTTGCCATGCTTTCGCCGACGGCGCAGGAGGCGGCGAAGTGCACGACGGCGTCGAAGCCGCCCGCGAGGGCCTCGGCCAGGCGCCGCTCGTCCGCCAAATCGCCTTCCATGAGCAGCCCCTCGGGGACGGCGGCGGCGTGGCCCCCCGAAAGGTTGTCGAAGACGCGGACCTTGTGGCCGGCCTCAAGGAGCAGCCGGACCGTGTGGCTGCCGATGTAGCCGGCGCCGCCCGTGACGAAGATGTTCATGCGACGCGCTCCTTGGCCGGCCGCCGCGACGCACCCGGCGCGGACGGGCCTCCTGCTGGAACCGCATTATAAACGGCTCGGGCGGGAGTGCCAACCGCGAAAGGGTCAATTCGCCGGCGAGGACCCCTCCCGGGGGGTCGCTCCGGCACCGGTCGCCGGGGCGGGGGGCGCCGGCGGCAAGGCGGACACCGGTTGGAATTCCGGAACGACACTCTGGAGGGCCTGCTTGACCTCGTCGGCCGAGGCGCCGTTCGAGACGACCTCGAGGCGGTCGAGGGCCTTCTCGATGTCCTCCAGGGCGCAGTATCGGCTCTGCCAGACGAAGATTTTGTGGTGGGGCGTCGGAAGGACGTCTTCGCCGGCGGTGCGGAGTTCCTCGAAGAGTTTCTCCCCCGGCCGCATCCCCTGGAACTCGATCTTGACGTCAATGTCGGGGCGGAATCCCGACAGGGTGATCATGTCGCGCGCCAGGTCCACGATCCGGACGGGATTGCCCATGTCCAGGAGCATGATGGCGCCGGACTTGCCCATGGCGCCGGCCTGGATGACGAGTTGGGCGGCCTCGGGGATCGTCATGAAGTATCGGCGCATATCGGGGTGCGTGACGGTGACCGGCCCGCCGCGCGCTATCTGCTGGCGGAAGATCGGCACGACGCTTCCGGCCGACCCGAGGACGTTGCCGAAACGGACGGCGACAAACCGCGTCGCGGCGCACTCCGGGCGGGTCGAGAGGCTCTGGCAATACATCTCCGTGACGCGCTTCGTGCACCCCATGACGCTGGTGGGGTTGACGGCCTTGTCGGTGGAGATGAGGACTAAGGCGTCGGACTTGTACTGGGCGGCCATGTCGGCGACGTTCTTGGAGCCGAAGACGTTGTTCTTGATGGCCTCTCCCGGGTTATATTCCATCATGGGCACATGTTTATGAGCGGCGGCATGAAAGACGACGGCCGGGCGGTAGTCGCGGAAGACCTGGCCGATGCGGGGCCGGTCGCAGATGTCGGCTATGACCGGCACTACGTCCAGGCCCGGATGTGCCTCGCGCAGTTCGCGTTCGATGCCGAATAGGCTGTTCTCGGCCTGTTCGAGGAGCACGATCTGGCGCGGCTTGAATGCGACGACCTGTCGGCAGAGTTCGGACCCGATGGAGCCGCCCGCGCCGGTCACCAGGACGACCTTCCCGGTCAGGAAATGGCCGATGCCCTCGGTGTCGAGCGTGACGGCCTCGCGTCCCAGGAGGTCGTTGATGTCCACCTCGCGCAGGCGGCTGACGTCGAGGCGGCCGTCAATCAGGTCGGCCATGCCGGGGACGATCCGGAAGGTCAACTTCTGGCCCTTGCAGATTTCGATGATCCGGCGCAATTCGTCGCGCGTCGGCCGGGGCAGGGCGATGATGACTTCCTCGGCGTTCTGTTTCTGGGCGATTGCCGCCAGGTCTTCGACGCCGCCCAGGACCGGCACACCGTGAATCCGGACGCCGCGCTTCCCGACGTCGTCGTCCACGAACGCGACGACGTGGTACCGCTCGACCGGCAGGCGATAGAGTTCCCGGAGGACGCCCTCGCCGGTGTCGCCGGCGCCGACGATGAGGACGCGTGTCAGGCCCGCCGGGCTCACCGGCCGCGACCCTTCGCGGACCACGCGCACCAGGAACCTGAGGCCCCCAGCCAGCGCGATCGTCGCCGCCCAGTCAATGATCAGCACGGTGTCCGGCACCTGTATCCGGAAGGCCACCAGGTTGTACACGTGGAGGGCGCGGCAGAGGTAGACGCCGCCCAGGATGATCGCCGTCGAGATGTGGCTGGCCTTGAACGTCTCGATGAGGTCCTGGACGCTCACGTATTGCCACCACCCGGCGTACAGCCGGAAGTAGCCGAACACGATGAGTTTCACAAGGAGGACGAAGGCCAGCAGCGCCCAGAAGGCGCCCCAGACCGACTCGGGAACGCCCACCTCACCCGGCAGGACCGGCACGTTGTCGGAGATCGGCGCCGCCGCCGGCGGAATCCGGAATTCGTACCGCAGTCCGTAAGCCAGCCACAGCGAGAACACGAACAGCATCAGGTGGACCGCGCCGATATAGAGATGGCGCACCACGGGACTGACGCGGGACGACTCGTGAACGGCAACTTTGGCGTCCGCCATGGGCGTCCTTGAACCGGCCGGTCATCGCCGCCGCGACGCCGGAGGTCGGTGATCGGTCATGTGACGCGGGCCGCCCCCCTGCCCCGCGCACCAGACAATGGTCGCCCTTCGGCCACCCTCCAGACCGGCGGCCCCAGGCAAACCCTGTGCTGTCATGGTAAATCGGCGGGGCCGGAAGCCTTTCTTCATCGAATGCTTCGCCCCACGAGTGGACAAGCCCCCCCGGCGCGCCGATTTCGCCTCGTGCGCCGCCAACAAAGCATACGGCCCGAGCGCCTCCGCGTCAACTAAACGCATCAGTCCCCCACACCGCGAAGTCTCTGAGACCACTGCGTGGTATCATACAAGTTTGACCTCGGTACGGGGAAAAATGCTCAATGTTCATTGAACATTGAACATTCATCCTTTCTTACAGGTGAAACTTTCCGTCGGCCTGGAGCACCTTTCCGTCCACTTCGATCCGGCCGCCCTGGCGAAGGTCGCAGATCATGTCCCAATGAAGCGCCGACTTATTTCCGCCGCCCGTCTCGGCATAACTCCGCCCCAGCGCCAGGTGCACCGACCCGCCGATCTTCTCGTCGAAGAGGATGTTCTTGATGAACCGCGCGATACGAAAGTTCGTGCCGATGCCGAGTTCTCCCAGGCGCGACGACCCCCCGTCCATGGCGATCATATCGTGCAGGAACGCTTCGTTTTTCGCCGCCATCGCCTTGACGACCTTCCCCTTTTCAAACTCGAGGTGCACGTCCGTCACCTCCTTTCCGCGGTAGCAGACCGGGTAAGTGTAGCGGATGCGGCCCTCGGCGCTCGTCTCAACGGGGCCGGTGAAGATCTCGCCGTCCGGCATGTTGTGCGAGCCGTAGGAACTGATGAAACGCCGGCCCTTGATGCTCATTGTAAGGTCCGTGTCGGGAGCGACGATGCGAAACCGGTCCGCCCCGCGCAGCCGCGATAGGACACGGGCCTGAAACACCTTGGCCTTCCGCCACTCGGCCACCGGGTCGCGCCTGTCCACGTGCATGGCGGCGTAGGCGAACGTCTCGAACTCCTCCAGGCCCATCCCGGCGTCCTGGGCGTAGCCGGCAGTCGGAAAAAGCGTCAGCGTCCACTCGTTCTTGCCGAGCATGAGTTCCAGGAGCGGCCGGCGGGCCATCTCGGCCAGGCGCTGCCTCTTCGGCGCCACGGCGGCCAGGGCCTGCGTGTTCGTCTCGGCCTGGATGTTGATGTAGTGGTCGGCCTCGCGCGCTGCCGCCAGCGCCGAACGGGGAAGAAACTTCAGTTGCGCCTCCCCGGCTTCGGCATAGAAGACCTCGGACGCCGCATCCGGCGCCATCCGATACATCGGGTGGCCGCCGGCCCGGAGGACCTCGCGCCCGCATTCGAGGATAAGCGGCTCGGCCGCCGCAGGACCGTTGATCAAGACCTTCTGTCCGCGGCGGACGTTGCGGCTGTACCGGACGAGGACGCTCGCCAACTGACTCACACGCACGTCGGCCATTGTGTTGCCTCCGTATGGTTTTGCTTCAGAAGTTACCGCTCCGCAGCCTACTCCGCCGAAGCAGCCGCTCCGGCTGCGAAGGCTGGAAGCAGAGCGGCTAACCAGGATGCTCAGGCCGGCCGCGGGCGGCTGGTCATCAGTGCCAGCGCCTCGGCCCGCGTCGCCGGTTTCTGACGGAAGAGGCCCCTCACGACGCTCGTCACGGTCATCGTGCCGGGCTTCTGGACGCCGCGGATCGCCATGCACAGGTGCTCGGCCTCGATGACGACCATGACGCCTCGCGGCTGGAGGGTCCGCATGATGTCGTCCGCGATGGCCATCGTCAGCCGCTCCTGGACCTGGAGTTTCCGGGCCTCCAGTTCGACGATCCGCGCCAGTTTCGAGAGGCCCGTCACGCGGTTCTTCTTCGGGATGTAGGCCACGTGTGCCCGGCCGATAAACGGCACCAGGTGATGTTCGCAGATGCTCACCAGGGGGACGTCCTTGACGAGGACGACCTCGTCGTAGTCCTTGACCGGAAGGACGGTCATGACGTCCTCGGCCCGCTGGTCCATGCCGGCCACCAGTTCCCGCCACATCATCGCTACGCGCCGTGGCGTGTCCTTGAGGCCCGGCCGCGAGGGGTCCTCGCCGATGCCCTCGAGGAGGAGCAGCGTCGCCCGCGCCACTTTCTTGAGGTCAACCATGGTTTCCTCTTTCGTTTTTGCTCGTCCGTATGGTTCCGCCGAAGGGTGCCATGCTTTCGCGTGCGAAAGCATGCATCCCCGCACCGCGCCGCTAATGGGATTCAGCATAAGTCAATCGCGGCGGATTGTAAAGCCGTTGGCCACACTAGCACCTTGAACCCCCCTCGCGGCGGACCTATAATCGCCATCTCGATTGGATGGACGCAGCCAGGCAGACGCTTATGAACGTCAGTTACCAGTGGCTCAAGGAATACGTGGCGACGGACCTTGCGGCGAGCGAGGCGGCCAAGGCCCTGACTCACGTCGGTCTGAACGTGGACAGCCTCACCGACCTCGCGGACGGCGACGCGCGCCTGCTGGTGGAGGTCACGAGCAACCGGCCGGATTGCCTCGGCCACATGGGCGTCGCGCGCGAACTGGCGGTGGCGCTCGGCACTAAACTCAAACGCCCCGAAGTCGCGTACGCGGAAACCTCGGAAAGCGTCGAGACGCTCACGCGCGTCGAGGTTGAGGAACTCGACCTCTGCCCGCTTTACACGGCCCGCATCATTTGCGGCATCCGGGTGGCCCCGAGCCCGGCGTGGATGGCGCGGCGCCTGGAGGCCGTCGGCATCCGGCCCGTCAACAATATCGTGGACGTGACGAACTACGTGATGATGGAGTGCGGCCAGCCGCTGCACGCCTTCGATTATCGGCGCTTGGCGGACCACCGGATCATCGTGCGGCGGGCGAAAGCAGGCGAGCGGTTCATCGCCATTGACCACACGGAGCATACGCTCTCGCCGGAGCGGCTGGTGATCGCCGACGCCCATCGGGCGGTCGCGATGGCGGGCGTCATTGGCGGCGTGGACACCGAGATCGCCGACTCGACGGCGGACGTTCTCCTTGAGGCGGCCGTATTCGATCCCCTGAATATCCGTAGCACCGCGCGGTCGCTCCTCATGGCCAGCGAATCGAGTTACCGGTTCGAGCGGCGCGTGGACCCGTGCGGCACGGACTGGGCCAGCCGCAGGGCATGCCAGTTGATTACCGAGGTCGCGGGCGGCCGCGTGGCGCGCGGCGTGGCGGTCGCCGGGAAGCCGCTCCCGAAGCCGTGGGAACTGGCGCTTCGGGTTTCGCGGATACGGACGCTCCTGGGCCTCGACATTCCCGCCGACGCGGCGGCGGAGATCCTCCGGCGGCTGGAACTGGAGGTCCTCGATAAGACGGCCGAGCGGATTCGCGTCCGCGTCCCGTCGTGGCGGCCGGACCTGGAGCGCGAGGCCGACCTGATTGAGGAAGTCGCCCGCCATCACGGCTACGAGAAGATCCCCGAGCGCCGCGAGATCCGCCTTTCCTACGCGCCGCGCACCAAGACCGAGCGCGTCCGCGAAACCGTGAGCCAGGTCCTCGTGGCTGCCGGATACTTCGAGGCCGTGACGTTCACCTTCACCAGCCGCGACCACGCCGTCCGCCTGCGCCGGGCCGACGTGACCACGGAGCCGCTCCTCTGCCGCGGGACGGCGCTTGCGCTTCGCGAGTCGGTGGCGGCGGGCGTCCTCGAATCGCTGGCCGTGAACCAGCGGGCGGGCGAGCCGGGCGCGCGGCTCTTTGAGATCGCCAAACGGTTTATCCCCATCGAAGGTAAGTATCTGCCTCAGGAAGACGCGATGCTGGCCCTGGCAGGCGCGGACGATTTCGAGACGGTGCGCGGCGTCATCGAGGCGATCTTCGACGCGCTCCGCCTCAGCGGGCGAGTCCGGTTCGCCGCGACCGACCGGTATCCGGACCTCGAAGCCGGCGCGGCCGCCGAAATCCTCTTCGACGACCGGCCGCTCGGCATGATCGGGCGGCTCGCCAAACCGGCGGCCCAGGCATTCGACCTCGACGGGTCGCCGACGGTGGCCGAGGTGAGTTTTGTGCGGCTCGTGGAGGCGGCGGCGCTCGAACCGGTTTTCCAGCCGCTGCCCCAGTTCCCCGCCATCACGCGCGATTTGGCGATCGTCCTGGCCGAGGCGGTCACGTGGGCCCAGGTGGCCGAGGCCGTGGCCGCGGCGCGGGCCAAGGTCCTGCCTGACCGGCAGGCAGGCCTCGAATCGCTCGAACCGGTGAGCGTCTATCGCGGCAAACCCATTCCGGCGGGCCGCAAGAGCGTCGCCCTGCGCCTCGTGTTCCGCTCGAAGCAAGGGACACTGACGCACGACGAGGCCGACGCGATGCAGGCCGCCGTCCTCGAGTCCTTGAAATCATCCCTCGCCGCAGAACTGCGGGCATAAATGGCTTGAACCCAAATTCAACTGGTTACTGGGTTTCACAGAGTGGGGGGGCATGGCTCTTGATGGCGCGAAAGTTATACCAGCATCAGTCGCTCACCACGGTTTTTCAGGGACTTATCGAGACTGTAGCAACGTTACAGAGCATTTTCTCGCCTTTGGGCCATCTTCTGGCCGATATCTCCGAGCGAAGGACCTCTTGGAGGCACGGTCATGGATGGACCAGGAAGTTATGTTGCCGATC
>Ga0315275_10007164_pt1 | contig 10760 bp, 11 predicted proteins | sample YL17G03_0_MG_FD_205557 | JGI IMG/M metagenome (GOLD analysis project Ga0315275, IMG submission 205557) | Sediment microbial communities from Yellowstone Lake, YNP, Wyoming, USA - YL17G03_0 | ecosystem: Environmental > Aquatic > Freshwater > Lake > Sediment | place: USA: Wyoming | collected...
CCCTTCTCTCAGATTTTAAGCAAGATAAGAATTAAGAACGCTTTCGTAAATTTATTTTATACCTCCTAAAAATTTTTACAAGTACAAAATCCCCCCATAAAAAGCGAGTCCATTCTACATATCTAAAAAATAATTGCAAGTAAAAAATTCCACACAATAATAAGAAAGCCGCTACCCGAAATTTATTTTCGGATAGCGGCCCGACTACCCAGCTTTCTAACCTCCAGAAATATTAGAATATATTTCTGAACCCAATGTAAAAATATATAAAAATATTTTTAATGTCAAGGATTTTTTCACTCCAGTTTAGTCCATCAAATACCTCTATAAAGATTATCGACAAATTGGATATAGGATGGTTAAATATAAAACTGTAAATACAATAGAAACGTAGCGATTCCAAGGGTTAGAATGGACACAATCATCCCGGGTTTGATCCACTGGCCAAAAGTAATATGGCCAATTTTTTGACGCTCTATGATTCCAATAGCCACAATATTTGCCGTGCTTCCAATCATTGTTAAATTTCCAAAGAGCGTCCCTCCAAAGAGTATCCCCCACCAATAGGGTGTGACATCCACCCCAGCCTTCATAATATCCTCGATGATGGGGATAAAGGTTGCCACGGCTAAGACATTGTCCATAAAGCCGGTTAAAATGCCGATGGTCCAGGTGAGGACGACAAAAAGAATCTTGGGATTCCCTCCTACCCCTGAGATAAGGGACTTTGCAACAACTTCCGTAGTCCCGGCATACTTGAGGGTTCCGACAGAGGCAAAAAGCATCATGAAGAAGGTGAGCGTCCACCAATCCACCCTTTTCTCAACCAGCTCTCTTGCCCGTCCCCTACTTAAGAGGAGACTGATTCCAGCGGCCATCAAAGCCGTCCCAACCAAGAGAGCATTCTTCTGCAATCCTAAGAGCTTTTCAAACTGCGCATGGAAGACCAATCCGGCTATGGTTCCCGAAAAAAGGATCATGCTAATGGTCCACTGATTGGAATTTTGTTTAGAAGACCTCACCTGCTTACCAAAATCTGAACGCTCCATTTTCTGCTTCCATTCTCGAATCTCTTTTAAATAATAAAGGAGTACGATTGGAATAGTCACCAATAGGGCACACAGGGAGATGGGCGATGCCCAGCGGAGAAAATCCTGGAAGGTCAAACCTGCCCTCATAGCGATCATGACGCCGATCGGATTTCCAACGACAGTGGCACTCGATCCAATATTGGTGGCAAAGACTTGAATGATGACAAAGGGAATCGGGTTGATGCCGAAACGAGAGGTGAGATGGATCATCGTAGCTGTCATAAACAAGATGGATGTGACCTCATCGACCAATGCAGCCGAAATCGCTCCCGCCACCATGAGTGCCACCACAAGAAGTATTGGCCTTGGTCCAACCAGGCGAACGAGGGCGTTAACCAGTGATTCAAAAAACTGCTTTTCCTCCAGGTAGCCTACAAGAATCATCATTCCGACAAGAAAGAGGATGATATCCAGTCCAGCAAATTCGATGAGATGAGGGATGTCGAGCAGACCAAAGGCAAGCAGTAAAGAAATTCCAAGCAGAGCAAAGGAGAGTCGGAATTGCCAGAAGAGAATTGTTCCGAAGATTACCATAAAGAAGATGGAGAGAGACAGAACCTGATGGGTGGAGAAACCGATTAGAAAAGAAAGGCCGCTTAGACTCAGAAGGATAAAAATATAAATAATCGCCCTTTTCATAAAATGCTCTTTAGCGGCCCATCATTCCTGGAAGAAAGAGGGCAATCTTAGGAAAAATGGTTATAAGGATAACAATCGTTATGATAGATATCAGAAAAGGGAGGGCTCCCCTGAAAATCTCTTCCATGGGTACATCCTTTGCCACCCCTGCAATGGTGTAGACATTGAGCCCAACGGGCGGAGTAATAAGTCCTGCCTCCATCATGAGCACGCAGATGACGCCAAAATAAATTGGATTAAAACCTAATGCTTTAATAACAGGGAAAACAACCGGCATCGTGAGCACCATCATTGAGATAGCATCTAAAAAGCACCCGAGAATTAAATAGATGCCCAAAAGGACAAAGAGAATCACATAGCGGGAAACCTGAAGCCCAGCCATCCAGGTAGAAACAACCGCAGGTATAGTGGAAAGGGCCAGAAAATAACTGAACACATTCGCTCCCGCAACCAGAAAGAGAACCATGACAGAAATCCGGAGCGCTTCAAGGAGAGAGGTAGAAAGATTTTTCAAGGTTAATCTTCTCTTCATTAAAACAATAACGAAAAGGGCTGTTGCACCAATTGCTCCAGCTTCTGTAGGATTAATAAAACCCAGATAGATTCCACCCATGACGATGAAAAAAACAAGCAAGGTCTCCCATACACCTGAAAGGGCGAATAATTTCTCCTTCCAGCTTACCTCTCCAGGTGTCACCGGGGCTAAATTCGGATTTACTTTAACCTGAATGACGATGATCACTATGTAAGCCAAAGAAAGGAGGATGCCGGGGAAAATACCAGCAATCAGAAGTTTCCCAATAGACTGCTCAGTTAGCATTCCGTAAACCACAAAACCAAGAGAGGGCGGAATGAGAAAACTGAGTGTTCCGCCGGCAGCAACCACTCCTGTTGCAAACCTCGGAGCATAGTTAAATCGTCTCATCTCAGGGAGGGCAATTGTACCCATCGCCGCTGCTCCAGCAACTGAGGAGCCACTTAATGCGGCAAAACCTGCACATGCACCAATGGTTGCAATACCCAATCCACCTGGCAACTTCCTGAACCACTTATCAAAAGTTTGATATAGTTCCCTTGTTATCCCCGCGCTCCCTGCAAATCCTCCCATCAGAATGAAAAGGGGAATAATTGTATAAGGGTAGTAAGAGGCAACCTCATAGAATGTTCTTCCGATAACAGGTAATGCGGCGTTAATAGACGCCAAATAACTGATGCCCAGGAATCCCACAAACATCATAACAAAGGCAATGGGCATCCCGAAAAACAATAATACCACGAGCAAAACACTCCCGATGACCCCAACAACAATTGGGTTCACTGATAACTCCTGATTAGTTTTTTATCGAACCAATGTGAATCGCAATGGTTGAAAAAGAGATTGATATGTATTTCCTTATTTGACAGTAAACACCTCCGAAGTCCCACGATAGATTTGCCTATACTGAGAAAAAACTCCTTTATTCCGAAAAAATGATGAGCCCTGCCAATAAGATCCCTCCTAATAGAATGAGTATTATCAAGATCAACATAGGAATTGGGGACTCTTCCTTCGGTGAATCTTTCTTTCCTTTCATCTCTTCATTTATCTCCTTCCCGGCTACTGAAACATACTCCAACCCTTCATTTCAGATGTGAGAAATATGGTCCTGTCCTTTATCCCCTTCATCTCTCCCCTTGGAGAGCTTTTCAAGAAAGTTTTTGGCTAATTCTTTCCCCCCCCATCCAAAGGCAATGGCCAAAGCAAGGACAATGCCGCCAAAGGTGATTGAGAAGGCAGCCACGATCACTTTCTCTGCGATGCCCAAATGATAGAGGGTCATAGTCAAGGAGAGGATAATGATGAACCAACGGACAGCACGACTGAGAATTTTAGCTGATTCCATCTGGGCATTGACCGCTGCAATGAGTGTAGCCTGACCCAAAAAGATGGCGATCAAATAGCCAATCGCCAAAATGATCATAGCAGCAAAAAGGTGGGGAAGATAATTAAAAAAATGCGAGATGAAGTTCTGAGTGGCGGCCACCTCAAGGGCATTGATTCCCAAGATGAGTGTGATGAGAACAATGACCCAATAGAAGAATCGGCTCAAAAGATCGGCAGGGGAATAGGTCACCCCTCCTTTGGATAAAATGTGGGGCAAACCCCACCGTTCGCTCACCCTGTCGAACTGAATCGCTTTAAGGAACCGAAAAAGAAACTTTTTCAAAATCCAGGCAATGAAAAACCCGATAATGATAATCGTGATCATCGCCAGTAGATTGGGTAAAAATGTGGTCACTTTCCCCAAAAATTTATTGAAAGAATCAGTGATGGCAGTGCGCCAGATCTCTCCCATGTTATTCACCTCCTCCTTGACTCCCTATGCCCAGCGATCAATGAGATAAGGTTTCATCTCATCAAAGACCATGCAAAGAGATTCAATCTCTTCTTCAACCTCTATTGCAGAACTTTTTTGATTTTCCATAACAAACGAGGCCACCCGGCCAAGATAAAGTGGGATCATCGATTTCAATAGATGTTCGCGATGAACCGATCCCTTGCAATAGGCTACGGCGAAGTCGTAAACGGTATGAACCCACAAATCTTGAGGAAGCGAGAATGCCTCATCCGACAGTCGTCCAATCGATTCGAGCCAGGGAACTGTTTCAGGAAACAATACCTTTCTCCAGATCTCCATCAGATCCTTGACCCCTAATCGAAAGTTTCCAATCATCCGCTCCACATTGACAGAGACCGGCTCAACTCCCACTTCATAATGAAACCCAAATGTTGGGACGGGTTGTGATTCCCTAACCTCCTTCCAAATATTTTGATAATCCCCCATTAATCTAAAGACAGAAGAGACAACTTGAGTAAACATCGGCCCCAGATCGCTTCCAGGATCTTTGACATCATGGATTTTGGCTCCCAAGTAGGATTGGCATACCTTATATCCTTCGGTAATGGCGAGGGTGGTCATCCAGATATCGATCCCAAACCGAGCTACATCGGTTTCCCACACCTCTTTGGTCAAATAGAAACCCGCCAACTTTCCGGAAAAACCAAAGTCTCCCCCAATCGGTTGACGAACCCTCTTTCCGTAAAGAGCCCGTGTCAGGGGATAGACAATACTGTTGGTGATGGTCCCATCAAATTTATGCCGGGCATAAAGAGGGGCAACATAATCGAAACCCTCTTCATAAATGGGCCTGAGGAGAAGTTCCATCCACTCCGGTGTGATTGACCTTAAATCTGAATCCACCACTGCACATGCCTTTGCATTAAGCCTTTTTGCAACCTCGAAGATGGTTCGAAAGGCACTCCCTTTCCCTGGGATGCCGTGATAGGGAGTAACGATTTTTTGAATAGTATGTACGGGATGGGAAGTCAGGATCGTTTTAAAATCTCTTATCTGAACTTTTTTCACCTCTTCTTGAGTACCGTCCTTTGATCCGCCATCTGAATTAACTAAAACTGCCTTGGCTTTTGGAAAATATTTGGCCAGACCGGCCATTACAGCCTGCACCACATGACCGATGGTGCGGACATTATTGTAACTCGGAATCCCTATCAATATGTCGGTCTCCTTAATCTCTTCCAATTGGTTCTGCAATGATCTTTCCATCTGATCTCTCAGAACTTATACCCAACAACTCTTTAATAACTCTTCCATCCCTTCCTTTTGAATTTTCCCCATGGCCATTTCCCAGTCGCTCCTGAATTTTAAATACTTTAGCCACCCTCCATTTCTCTCTTGGAAAAAGAGGTTAATATTAGAAAGGCATTCCTTTGCTCTCTTCCATTCCTTTTTCCCCAAATAATCCAGACTCAGGAAGAGGGAGGTGATTATGGTTTTTGGATAGAGGGTCCATCGCAGGAAATGTCCTGGATAGGGGTCTAGATCAATATTCAATTCCGCATTAACTTTTTTTCGTTCATAGAGGAAACGCTTGATATCCCATTTTAGTTCTTCATAAAAATAGTCCCCTGTCCTCTCAGGGTGGAGGTGCTTAATTCGAAGTTGCTTATCAAATAGGAGGCAGAAACCCAGTTGGCTGGCATTGATGAGATAATCCGTATCTTCCCCCCTTGGGATATAAGGGTCAAAGGGAATGCTTCGAAAAAGATGCCGATGGAGGACGAGATTCCCACCTAAGAGTATAGGTGAAGGGACAAGCCGATCTTTTGAAGAAAGGATCTTTTCCCAGACTCGATTCATCCATTTCGTCTTATTCCAAAAAAATCTCCACCAGAGAGGTTGAGGAGGAAGTAAGATTGTTCCGTCTGGATTGACGTAAAATCCTCCTTTCCCACACACCACCTTCCCTTTCCACTTTCTGTTTAGATACTCACAAGCCACCATTAAAAAGTTTGGGTCTTCGATGATTTCGTCATTATCGATGAAGATAGCCACATCCATTGAAAGCGCCTGCGCGAGAAGAAGACCTGTATTCCGAATTTTCGAAAACCCCTTGAGATCGATGAGGGAATAAAAATCTCTAAAATTTAATTGTTCCAAATATTTTCTTAATTGTTCCAGATGTTGCGAGGAAAAGACCAATGCTCTCTGCAACCCAAGGTTCTTCAACTCTTTTCTGAGAAGCCTATCCATCTCCGAGAAGGAACTCTCTCCACCTCCTCCAATCTGGTCAAAACACACAGGAAGAATGAGTTTGAAGTTTTGGTCCTTTAATATCCTCAGGCTTTCGATGGCCCTCTTTGCTAACCTCAACCCTTCCGAATAGGGTAACTCATCCGGTTGATTGAACTTAAGATAAATCGGAATAATGATCGCTTTTTTCATAGTTCCTTGATTTCGTTTCCCTCTCTGTTACGTTTGATTTCCAGATCCTTAATTTCCTTATGCAATCTTTTGGTCCGAAAGGAGGTTCGGATGGCCCTGGGAATCCAGAAGAGGAGTGCAACAAGAATTCCTAAACCAACAGATCCTAAGAGGGTGTAGATCAGAGAAGTTTCAAATCTCCATATGAGAAACTTCATCACCACAGGAGGGGCAGTGGAATTTTGTACTGCAAAAATAGCCATCCCAATGACTACTAAAAAGGCCGACCAGTAAAAGACTTGCATACATTTCCCCCATTCATTTATTCCTATACCCATACCATAAGCATATTAGCAAAAAGTAAAAAGACACCCCTGCCCCAGCGTAAAAAAGTCTTGTTCCAGAAAGTATTCCAACCAGTGTAAATAAGACTCCTATCGACCCAAAAAACATCACAAACTTTGTAGCCCTTTTCTTAATTTCTTCTGCGGTTTCCATATTCCCTCCAAGGAAAGAAGGGGGTGTTAAGACACCACCTCTTCTTTAGACCCTTTTTTATCTCCCGGGGATACAGTCGAATTTTGAATTGTAAAAATAGCTATCCCTATGACTATGAATAAAGCTAACCAGTAAAAAACTGCATTTTTTTCCAACCCATTTAAGTCTCTAACTCATTTAATTCGTGCAGAATTGCCTCATTCCAGGCTTTGGGTCCTGTTCCATTGACAATGGTCAAATTCCGATTTGACCTGAGGGTTTCTGGTAAAAGGCTTCCTTCTTCTTTGAGAAAAATTGGATGATCTACAGCCGACAACATGGGAAGATCATTTAGGCCGTCCCCAATTCCGACCGTGGAGATTAAAAAAAATTGATTCTCAAATAGTTCTTTTAAAATCTCAACAGCCTTCCCCTTGTCGTTTTTGCCAAGGATGTGGTGAAACTTCCCACCCCAGACATAGTTCAATCCCTTTTCTTCGATCTTCTTTTTTACGACCTCGATTTCTTTTTCCCCACCTTCGGTCAGAAAAGGTTCGTCGTACTCTCTCCTTTTAGCCAATTCGGCTTCGTCCAGGCTCAAACCACAATGGGAGATCAGTTCGTCCTCCGTAAGATCAAAGAATCCCCTGATCGGGATCCCCGTTTCTTTTTTAATTGAATTTAAAACCTCAATGATCAGAAGATAAAAGGTGCCTAACTCCAAAACGAAATATTTCTCTAATTCCCTGTCGTATGGAAATGGAAATGAGAAATACCCCTTGGGGACAAAGATGGCACCCCCGTTCTCAGAGATGAAGGGATGATCGTTCTCTAATTTTTTCCGATAAATTTCAATTTCAACCCTCGTTTTACTGCTGGTGAGAATAAGAGGAATATTTTTGAGCCTCAGCAGATGGAGGGCCGGTTCGGCTGGGCTAAAGGAATAAGTAACTCGATCAAGCAAGGTTCCGTCGAGATCGGAAAAGATCACAACCTTAGGTGTTGTCGTCGTCAACGGCATTTTTCAACCTTTCCAAAAAGTCTGGGATGGCAGAAGTGACTCGACTCCAATTAGGAATGAGGGGAATGCTGAGAGGATCTTCCACAAAGGCCTTACTGGCTAACTCAATTCCCTTGGTAAAGGTATCCACGGCCACTCCCTCTTCATGACGGTCAAAATCGAGGCCGTTCACGGCTGCATCGTCATGATATTTCGTGATGGCTTCCTGAGCAATTCTTAAGTAAGTGGCCTTCAACGTTTTAAGCAGACTATCCGAGAGATCGATCCCTTCACTGGCTAAGTTCCTAAAGAGGCTCTTGGCAATATCAGTGGACATTCTTAAAAGTCCTTTACTTGGATCATCTGGAGAAAGTTCTTGATGTTTATGTTCATAATTTTCTGTCAAATCGACCTGACAGATCCGTCGTAAGGAGCAATTACGAAAAACCTCCGATAAAACCCCAACCTCCAGACCCCAATCCCATGGGATTCGGTTAATTCGTGCCAAATCTGAAATCATTGAAAATTCTCCAGCTAAAGGGTAACGAAAGCTGTCCAGATAAACCAAGAAAGGAAGGTGTCCCAAGAGTCGTTCAAGAGATCGCAGGAGGGGTGTTACAAAAAGCCGTGTTACCCTCCCGTGCATTTTATTAGTGACCCGAGCATAATATCCCTTGCAGAATTCATATCCTAAATTGGGGTTGACCACTGGGTAGCATAAACGGGCTAAAAACTCCCTATCATAACTGAGAATATCGCAATCGTGTAGGGCAATAACGTCACTTTTTTCGCTCGCTAAGACATAACCGAAGGCCATCCAGGCCGAACGTCCCTTCCCATCTTCACCTGCTGAAATATCGTTCTTATTTAAGATCTCGTAAAGAGATTGGACTCTTGGTCCATCGTTCCAGATGATAATCGTCTCCTGAGGAAGAACGGAGAAGAATTCCTTGGCATGTTCAAACTCATTCTCGTCCGCTTTTCCTAAAGTGACAATGACCTGATTGATGTATTTGACCCTCTTGATTTCGGAGATGATCGCTTTGAGTGCCTTCTCCTTCAGTTCGGAATAGAGGGAAGGAAGAACCAGCGCAATCGGATTATTTCTTGAATAGAACTCCAGTTCCATCTCGATCCCTTCCAAATTCATCTTCTTTAAACGATGGAGAGTTGTGATTACTCCGGGTTGAAAGAAGTCGCTCATAGATCTGCCTCCTTGTCTGTTAAATAAATCTGGGGTATCCTGTTCATTAAAGGCCTCACCAAATCGCTTCAGCAAACTGAATAAAGAGAGGGCAATTTAGGGATAGACCATTGAAAAGGCCAAAGTAATGGTAAGCGTTAACTCTGAAAAAAATTGCCTATACGATTTTGTTAAAGCTTTGGCACTATTTACTTAAAATGGAGATAAGGGTAATAATTGCAACTATAAACACGACGATCAGCAACCATCCCCCATACATCAAAAAGTTTAAAAAGCGACTCAACCATTTTCGTTTCCCTTTTTTTTCCTCCCTAACAGTAGTTTCTTTTTCCTCTTTGATTGTTGCCTCCATTATTTCCTCCATTCTAAATGAGCCTCGTTGACTCCTGTCAAATAGCCCCCGGAAAGTATCAAGTCGGGATGCTCGTCAAAAGTCTCCCATCCTGTTAGCACCACTCCCTTGCGTTGGGCTTCTGCTGGTTTAAAGATCCGGAGAAATTTCACAGGTTTTCCCTCGTTTAAAACACCGTGACATTCCACGCACCTCATTTCCTTATAAAGTGTGTCCACATCAATCTTGTGCACATATACCAAATGACCCCACGCTCCACCAACGATTTCCTTTATGACCTTCTTTTTGAAAAGCCCCATTGCATATCTCCTTCCCTCTTATTCAAAAAACTAAATGTTACCAGGCGACAATCTCATTGGGGGTAGGCAATCCTCTCGAAAGCAGCAATTCCATTGATCGCAATAATCATGGGCAGAGCCAAAACAATCAAAATTCCCCTCGGCCTTCTGAATCTGTCGAATCAAATCCGCTTTCTTAACTCCTCTTATTCTAATCCCCAGAGCTTTTGCCTTTGCCATAACCTCATCCATTTTCATATCTGATCTCCTTACTCCCTAACCTCTGCTTTATGAATTCCTCCCCAATGATTCAAAGTCTTTTTATCAACTCCTTGATCCCGTTTGTCTGAGGCAATTTGGGTATGTAGTGATCGACCCATTCTTTATATTCACTGGGACATTGGAAAAATGTAGAGTATCCTATCCATGGAATATCCGGATATTTTTTCTTTAAATTTTCAAAATTCTCCCTGATAAATCTCTTCTGCCTCAATTCCAAAATAACGAGGTCAGGGTCGATCCCGTTTAATTCTGACAAGGCTTCTTCAATATCCCTTGCAGTCACTACCCGGTATCCCTCCTCTGTCAATTCTTCCTGAAGTAGAAACTTCCAACTTTCAGAATGATCGATATAGAGGATAGTTTTCATAATATCTCCTCCTCGTCCTCCACGAACTACTTTTTACCTCATCCCTCTTTTTCTCCCCAGTATTTCTCTAGCCAGGACGATGCTTCGACGGCCTGACTTCTTCACCAACTTGCCGATCTCTCTTAACGACCTCCCTTTTCGATAACTGGAGAGGGTTAACAACATGGGCATATTCACACCTGTCACTACTTCAACCTTTTCCTTTTCTAAAAAAGATATACTGAGGTTCGTCGGTGTCCCACCCAGAACATCCGTTAGAATTACAACTCCATCCCCATCATCTACCTCTTTGATTTCCCTTTGAATC
>Ga0315275_10007165_pt1 | contig 10759 bp, 8 predicted proteins | sample YL17G03_0_MG_FD_205557 | JGI IMG/M metagenome (GOLD analysis project Ga0315275, IMG submission 205557) | Sediment microbial communities from Yellowstone Lake, YNP, Wyoming, USA - YL17G03_0 | ecosystem: Environmental > Aquatic > Freshwater > Lake > Sediment | place: USA: Wyoming | collected...
TTCGCTTCGCGAATGAGGACTGCAAAGCCCGCCCTCATTTGCTTCGTGAATGAGGACTGCAAAGCCCGCCCTCATTTGCTTCGCGAATGAGGACTGCAAAGCCCGGGGAGTCAAATGGGTTGATTGGAGCGCGTGGCCGTGATATATATCGGCCGGAACTCGGGAGCACCGTGTTGCGGGAGGGCGCATGAAAAAAACGATGGCGGTCATGATGGGACTTCTTCTTCTGGCCGGGCTCGCGGTGGCGCAATCGCCGAAGCCAGAGCTCAAGGTCTTTGTCTCGGTGGATATGGAAGGGATCTGGGGCGTAGTCCATGGTGACCAGACCTCGCCGGAATCCCCGGAATACGGGCCGGCCCGCCGTTGGATGACGGACGACGTCAACGCGGTCGTCGCCGGGCTTTTCGAGGCCGGGGCGACCGAGGTCGTGGTCAACGACTCCCACGGCAGCCAGCGCAACATCCTTCCCGACGAGTTCGACCCCAGGGCCAGCTTGATCAGCGGGTCGCCGAAACCCCTCTCGATGATGCAGGGGATCGGCGGGTCCTTCCAGGCCTGCCTTTTAATCGGCTACCACGCCAAGGCCGGGACCGAGGCCGCCATCCTGGACCACACCATCTCCGGCTCGGTCGTCCGGGCCATCAGGATCAACGGCATCGAGATGCCCGAGCTCGGCATCAACGCGGCCATCGCGGGCTATTTCGACGTCCCGGTCGTCTGTGTCAGCGGGGACACCGCGTTCTGCGCCCAGGCGAAGGCCATGCTGGGCCCGGGGACGGTCGCGGTGCCCGTCAAGGAGGGGGTCGGGAGATACGCGGCCCGTCTCTTCCCGAAGGACGCGGCCCGGAAGGCGCTCCGGGACGGGGCGCGGGAGGCCCTGCTTCAGCGTTCGGCGGCGAAGGTCTATAAGGTCGAGCCGCCGTGCCGGTTCGAGGTCGGGTTCCAGACGAGCGGTCAGGCCGAGATCGTGATGCTCCTCCCGGCCGTCGAGCGGGCGGATGCCCGGACGGCGGTCTTTTCCACGAACGATTACCTCGAGGGGTTCAAGCTGATGAGGGCCATGATCGCCCTCGCCACAGGCCGGTGACCCCGTGAAGAAGCTTATCGTACTGGCGGTCTTGGCCGCCATCGGATATTTCGCCTACGTCCGGTTCGTCGCGCCTCCCCGGACCGCGGACGAGAGGGAATACCTCCGGATCGCGAAGGCCTTCGACGGGGCGATCGGCCGGTACGGCCAGGCGAACCGGATGACGAGTGTCAGCGGGATGGACGTCACGGCGGACATCGGGGACATCGCCGAGACGGTCGACGCTCTCAAGAAGGAACTGGCCGTTCTCGAAGCGCGGATCACCGACGAAAAGCTCCTCGCGAAGGTCCGGGACTTGGGAACGAGGATGGAGCGTTTCCTCAGCGACAAGCGATGAGCGCCGCTATGAAAACGGCATCAGCGGCCTTTTTCCGGAAATAAAAGGAGGATCCATGGGCGGATTTTTCGGGATCGCATCGCGCCGGGACGCCATCGCCGACCTGTATTACGGGACCGATTACCACTCCCACCTCGGGACGAAGAGGGGAGGGCTGGCGGTTCTTCAGGATGACGGCCTCCGCAGGGTCATCCATAACATCGAGAACGCCCAGTTCCGGTCGAAGTTCGACGACGACATCGACCGGATGCATGCCCGTTCAGGGATCGGGGTCATCAGCGACACCGACGACCAGCCGCTCCTCATCCGGTCGCACCTCGGGGACTTCGCCATCGCCACTGTCGGGACCGTCAAGAACGCCTCCGACCTGGCGGACGAGGCCTTCCGGAGCCGGCGGCTCCACTTTTCGGAGATGGGCGGCGGCGAGCTCAACCCGACCGAGCTCGTGGCCACGCTCATCAACCAGGGAGAGAGCTTCGAGGAGGGGATCCGGATCGCCCAGGATTCCATCGTCGGCTCCTGCTCGATCCTTCTGCTCACGAAAGACGGTCTCTTTGCCGCCAGGGATAAGCGGGGCCGGACGCCGGTCATCATCGGAAAGAACCACGAGAGCGTCGCCGTGACCATGGAGACCTGCGCCCTGCCCAATCTAGGCTTCGGAACTTGGAAGGACCTGGGGCCGGGGGAGATCGTGTTCGTGACGGCCGACGGCTTCGAGCGCCGCGGCGAGCCCGGGAACCTCCTCCAGATCTGCTCCTTCCTTTGGGTGTACTACGGTTATCCCGCTTCGAGCTACGAAGGGATCAACGTCGAAGCCGTCCGGAACAGGTGCGGGGCCGCCCTCGCCCGCCGGCATCCGGCGGAGATCGATTTCGTGGCCGGCATCCCGGATTCCGGGGTGGGGCATGGGCTCGGCTTCGCGGCCGAGGCCGGGGTCCCATTCCGGCGCCCCTTCGTCAAGTACACGCCGACCTGGGCCCGGAGCTTCATGCCCCAGAACCAGGAGGTCCGCGACCTCGTCGCCCGGATGAAGCTCATTCCGATCCGGGAGCTCATCGAGGGGAGGAAGTTCCTCTTCTGTGAGGATTCCATCGTCCGCGGGACCCAGCTCAAGGATACCGTCCAAAGGCTTTACGACGTCGGGGCCCTCGAGGTCCACATGCGTCCGGCCTGCCCGCCTCTCGTCTATGGCTGCAAATTCCTGAACTTCTCGGTCTCCCGGTCGGTCATGGATCTGGCCGCGCGCCGGGCCATCCGCGAGCTCGAGGGCCCGGATTTCGAGGATTTCGCCAGGTACACACGTTACGGCTCGGCGGAATACTTCGCCATGGAGGAAAGCATCCGGAAGCGCCTCGACCTGACCTCGCTCAAGTACCAGCGGCTCGACGACCTTGTCGGGGCCATCGGCCTTCCCAAGGAAAAACTCTGCACCTATTGCTGGGACGGGGTCGAGAGGTAAAACGGGGACGCGATGGCGATGAAGGGTGGCCCTCATCGCCGTGCCTGTGTCCTGCGCCTGCGCTTGAAAGCCGAGTTTAACCTCGTCGTCTTAGGATCGCCTCACGTCCTCGCTTTATAAGATATCTGGGGCAGGAAAATAATTGCCTAAGAGCGCTTGACAATGGGCGTACCCGTACCTAGATTGATATTGGCTGAGCAGAAAGGCCACAATCCGGGACGGCCGGATCGACCCTTGGGTGGGGCCTTCACGAGACAGCTTCGAGGGAGCCCGCTGATGCGAGCGGAAGGTCTGTAGGGGCCTTAGATGAGGCAGGCCCGACAGACGCATAAGAGGAAGGCCCGGGACGGAGAAGGGGAGAGAAGGCCGCCCCGGTCTTTTTTTTTATCCGCCAAATATCGATTTGGGCCCTCTCATCTCTCACTCCAGCCCGGGCCATCCGATTGACAATTCTTCCGGCCTGGGATATACATCCGAAGAATTTTATCCCTTGGAGGCCCATGATGTCGATGAGGACCAGACTCGTAACCGTGTTCGTGATCGCGGGACTTTGGACGATCCCGGGTTTCGCCGAAAGCGAAAACCCCCTTCTTCTTCGGCAGCCTTCGATCAGCCGGACGGCGGTCGTCTTCAGCTATGCCGGGGACCTGTGGACGGCCCCGCGCGACGGCGGGGAGGCCCGCCGGCTGACGGCCGGGGTCGGCGTCGAAAGCGGTCCGGCCTTTTCGCCGGACGGAAGCTTCGTGGCCTTCACGGGCAATTATGAAGGCAACATCGACGTCTATGTCGTCCCCGCCGCGGGCGGCGTCCCCCTCCGCCTGACGCACCACCCGGAGGCCGATTCCGTAGTCGGGTGGACTCCCGACGGGACGCGCGTCCTTTTCATCTCTTCCCGGAACAGCTTTTCGCAGGTGCCCCGCCTGTTCACGGTGTCCGTTGGGGGCGGGTTCCCCGAGGAGCTCTCCCTGCCGACGGCGACCCAGGCTTCCTACGCGCCCGACGGGCGGCGCCTGGCTTACGTCCCTACGGCGCAATGGCAAAGGGCCTGGAAACGTTACCAGGGCGGACAGACATACCCCGTTTGGATCGTCGACCTCGCCGACCTCAAGGTCGAGAAGGTCCCGCGGGCGAACTCCAATGATTTCAATCCCATGTGGATCGGGGACAAGGTCTTCTTCCTTTCGGACCGGAACGGCCCGGTCTCGCTTTTCGCCTACGACCTCGCGGCGAAGACGGTGAAGGAAGCCCTGCCCAACGACGGCTTCGATTTCAAGTCCGCTTCGGCCGGGCCGGGGGGGATCGTCATCGAACAGTTCGGGGCCCTTCTCCTCTACGATACGGGAACGGGAAAGGCCCGGAAGCTTCAAATCAGGCTCGGGGGGGATTTTGCCGAGGTCCGGCCGCATTTCGTAAAGGTCGGGAGCCGGATCGCGGCGGCGAACATATCGCCGAACGGGGCCAGGGCGGTCTTCGAGGCCCGGGGAGAGATCCTGACCGTCCCGGCCGAGAAGGGCGATATCCGGAACCTGACCCGGACGACCGGGGTCATGGAACGCGACCCGTCATGGTCGCCCGACGGGCGGTCGATCGCCTACTTCTCGGACGCTTCCGGAGAATATGCCCTGCACATCGTCGATCAGGCGGGGAAGGGTCCCGCCAGGACGATCGGGCTCGGCGAACCGCCCTCGTTCTTCTATCGCCCGGTCTGGTCTCCCGACGGCAAGAAGATCGCCTACAACGACAAACGCCTGAACCTGTGGTTCGTGGAGATCGAAAAGGGCGTTCCGCTCAAGGTCGACACGACCTATTACTATAATCCCACGTTCGCGTTCGACTTCGGCTGGTCCCCGGATAGCCGGTGGCTGGTCTATGCGAAGCAGCTGAAGAACCACATGAACGCCGTGTTCGTCTACGCCCTGGAGACGGGGAAGGCGAGCCAGGTCACCGACGGGCTGAGTGACGCGCGTTTCCCGGCCTTCGACAAGAGCGGCAAGTACCTGTTCTTCGCGGCCAGCACCGACGTCGGCCTGACGCCGGGCTGGCTCAATATGTCCAGCATGGACCGGCCGGTGACCCGGAGCGCCTATGTCGCTGTGCTTCGAAGGGACCTCCCTTCGCCTCTCGCGGCCGAGAGCGATGAGGAAAAGCCCAAGGAGGAGGCGAAGGCCGACAAGGCCAAATCCTCCGACAAGGACGGGAAGGGAAAAGCGGATGCCGGAAAAGCCGAGGATAAAGCCAAGGAGCCCGAGAAGGTCACGATCGACCTCGAGGGCATCGGCCAGCGCATCCTTGCTTTGCCCGTCGAGGCGAAGAATTACGTCGGCCTTGCGGTCGGCAAGGAAGGAATCGTCTTCCTCCACGAGGGGCCGCCGGTCAGCGGCGGGTTCGGTGCTCCCGGCCGGACGCTCCATAAGTTCGACCTCGCGACCCGGAAGCTCGAAAAATTCCTGGACGGCGTCAACGGGTTCGTCCTTTCGGCGACCGGAGAGAAGATCCTCTTCAAACAGGGAGAGTCGTGGTCCATCGCCGCGGCGGCCGGGCCGGTGGAGCCGGGGAAGGGCACGCTCAGGACCTCCGAGATGGAGGTCTTTGCGGAGCCGCTCGTCGAATGGAAACAGATGTTCGGCGAGAGCCTCCGGATCGAGCGGGATTTCTTTTATGATCCCGGCCTCCACGGGCTCGACCTCAAGGCGACCGAAGCGCGTTATGCCCCCTTCCTCGACGGGGTCGCCAGCCGCGAGGACCTGAACTATCTTTTCGAGGACATGCTGGGAGAGCTTACGTGCGGCCACGTGTTCGTGGGCGGCGGGGACCAGCCCGAGGTCAAGCCCGTGCCGACGGGGCTTCTCGGCGCCGACTACGAGATCGCCGGCGGCCGATACCGGTTCGCCCGGATCTACGACGGCGAGAACTGGAACCCCGGTCTGCTGGCGCCATTGACCCAGCCGGGGGTCAACGTCCGGGCCGGGGAATACCTGCTCGCCGTTGCCGGGCGCGATGTTGCGGCTTCAGAGGAGATCTATAAATATTTCCTGGCGACGGCCGGCAAGCAGGTCGTCCTCAAGGTCGGGCCGAGCCCGGACGGCAAGGGCGCCCGGGAGGTGACCGTGGTCCCCGTCGGGGACGAATACCGCCTCCGGAACCTCGCCTGGGTCGAGGACAACCGGCGAAAGGTCGACGCCATGAGCGGAGGGCGGCTGGGTTATGTCTGGCTTCCGGACACGGCCGAAGGCGGTTTCACCAACTTCAACCGGTACTATTTCGCCCAGGTCGGGAAGGAGGGCGTCGTCGTCGACGAGCGCTACAACCAGGGAGGGCTCATCGCCGATTACATCATCGATTACATGAGGCGCCCTCTCACGGGGTATTTCGCCTCCCGGGAAGGGGCCGACTATGCCACGCCCGTCGGCTCGATCTATGGGCCCAAGGCCATGATCATCAACGAGTACGCCGGATCGGGCGGGGACATGATGCCGTGGCTGTTCCGGGCGGCAGGGATCGGACCCCTCGTCGGGACGCGGACCTGGGGCGGGCTCGTCGGCATGGCCGGTGCGGCCCCGCTCATGGACGGCGGGATGACAAACGCGCCCCAGAGCGGCTTCTGGAACCCGAACGGGACGTGGGACGTCGAGAATCACGGCGTCGATCCCGATATCGAAGTCGAGATGGACCCGGCGTCGGTCAAGGCCGGGCGCGATCCCCAGCTGGACAAGGCCGTAACCGTTGTCCTCGAGCTTCTGGCCAAGAATCCGCCGCCGAAGCATACCAAGCCCGCCTATCCGGTTTATAAAAGGAATTGGCGAGGGCCGCTATAAAAGCTTCCGGGCCTCCATGTAGAACCGTTTCTCCCAGGCCTCGCCGAGCGAGAATGTCTTTCGGGGCAGGGCCCCGTCCAGGATGACCGTGCGGAACAGCTGATTCTTGTCCATGGCGGGGAGGTAGAAGCCCCTATTTCCTAGATGGCTCCCCAGTTTGACGGCCGCGTTGGTCCCATGGACGTAATCGATGCCCGCGGCGCCCTTGCTCTTCAGGAAGACGTCGAGAAAATTCTGAAGGGTCCCGACGGGAAGGTTGGAGTCCGGGGAGGCGATCTCGATGACGCCGAATTCGCCGGCCCGGATGATGCCGATCCGGTGCATTCCCGGAGGCGCGCCGTCCACGGCCGCCTTCATCGACTCGAAGTCCGTCGCGGGGTTCAGATCATAGCGCGGCCGGTAGAACTCCTTTATCTCCTCGAGCGGATAGCGTCCCGGCGTCGTGTCGAAAATGACCCTGTGGATGGGCTCGAAGCGCAGGGCGTCGTCATGGAGGTTGACGAGCTCGACGAGGGCGTACCTGAGCGGCGAGGACATGATCGCCGCTCGGTCGGCCGCCGCCTCCTTGGCCTTTTCCCAGATGGCCTTGGCCGTGGCCAGGGAATGGTTGCCGTCGCCCATGGCGTAAAGGAGGACCGGCGTCCCCGGATCCAGGCCGAACTTGGCGGCGAACGGGCCGGGGTCGGCCAGGGCCTCGAGGGCCCGCACGACGCCCTGTTCGAGGGCCGGGTCGTTCACCCGGCGGCCCGCGACGCGGCCGGAGTCCATCATCAGCTCGAAGTCGTAGAGAAGCTCGAGACGATCCCGGCCCTCGGAGAGAGGCCCGATGACGCTGTCCGCCGGATCGTCGATGAGGACCATGATGTGGGGGATCTCGAGAGTCGCGCCTTCCCGGATGCGGACCCTGGCCGGGATGCGCTCGAGGATGGTGCCCTCGGTCGCCCGGATGAGGCTCGTCGAGCCTTTCCGGAAGTCGTAGTGCTCGAGGTCGAGGCAGACCATCAGGCCCTTGCGCGTCCGGGTCCCGGTCTGGCGTTCGATGTAGACGAAGCCCTCGAGCTCACGGAACAGGCCGGCCGCTAGATACTCCTTCATCGATTGCCGGATCCCGCCGATCCGCGCGTCGGGGTCCCTCTCGTTGAGGTAGACCTCGGGGTAGATGAGGTTCAGGGTGGAAGGGGCGGAGCCGACGATCTCTCCGGCCCTCTGCCAGTATTCGGGTTCCGACGTATATTGATCGCAGGCGATGACGGCCCATCTCGCAAGGTCCGTGCCCGGCTTCGGGAGGCAGATCTCAGGGACGCCAACACAAATCGATTCGTAAATCCTCATGATCGTTCCTTTCGGCGAAAAAAATATCCGGAAGAATTTTATACATCATCGATGGCCCGTTTTCAACGTCTTGTTCGCCCGGATGGCGTATGATATAAGCGGGGCGTTGGGGAGATAGGTCGATGTGCAAGCCTCGTTCCACCGAATATTGGCTCGTTTTCGGGCTGGCCGCGGGCCTCTTTTCCGCAGGCTGCGAGACCCCGGCCTCGCTGACGAAGTCGAGGATGAAATAGGTCGTGAAGGTCCGATGACGACGGACAAGCTGTCGGTGTTGTTCAACCCTTCGTCGGGGCAGGGAAGGGCCCTCGGCCTCCGGACCCGGGTCGAATCCCGTCTCCGGGAGAACGGCGTCCCCTTCGACCTTTTCGTGACCCGGAGCGTTGAGGAACTGAAAAGCCTGGCCCGCGAGCACGGCAGGAAATACCGGACGGTCGCGGGGGCCGGGGGGGATTCGACCTTCCACATCGTCGCCAACGAACTCGTGGCGACCGGAGCGACGGCCCGCCTGGGCATGATCGGTGTCGGCTCTTCCAACGACATCGACCGGGAGTTCGGCCTGGATTCGCTGGACAAGGCGTGCGCGGCTCTGCGAGCCGGCCGCGCGCGGCGCATCGATGTCGGACGCATCGTTCAGGGGAACGAAACCCTGCGCTATTTCCTGGGGCAGGCCAACGTGGGACTCGGGGTTATGGTGAACACGTACATCGCGGGGCTATCCCGGAGGAGGCCGCGGCTGGCCAAGCGCCAGACGTCCGCCGGAATCCTCGGGACGCTCGAGGCCTATCGATCCGGAAGGATCCCGCTCGAGCTTGAGGTCGAAGGCGGGGGTGGGGCGGCCCAGGGCCGATTTGTCCTCGCGGTCTTCGGAAACACGCGCTTCTGGGCAACGGGGAAGGAGATCGTTCCCGATGCCAAGCCGGATGACGGGCTTCTCGATGCCTGCCTCATCGGGGCCTGCCCGTTCGTCCGGCTCGCCCGCATCGCCTTCCTGGCGGCGCGCGGCGCCCACGGGCGTGCGAAGGAGGTCTCGTTCCTGAAGTCGCGGGGATTCGACGTATCCGGGGCCGTCCCGTTCGAGATCCAGACCGACGGCGAGATCCTCGGCGGCGCCGCCCGCCCCAAGCTGTTCGACAGGGTCCGGTTCGACGTCCTCCCGGGGGCCTTGGACGTTGTCTGCTGAGCGGTCCTCCTCGCTATCTCTTCAAGCTTCCGATTCCGCCCCTGACGTAAGCTTCCCAGAACGCCCGGTAGTGGCGAGCGCTCGTCCCGATCTCCGCGATCTCTTCAGCCGTGAGCTTCCGGGCGACCCTGGCCGGGGACCCCAGAATGAGCGACCCTTCCGGATAGGTCTTACCGGGGGGGACGAGCGAGCCGGCGGCTACGACGGAATCGCGGGGGACGGCACAGCCGTCGAGGAGGATGGCCCCCATGCCGACGAGGCAATTGTCGCCGACCGTACACGCGTGGAGGATGGCGCCGTGGCCCACCGTGACTCCCCGGCCCAGGACCGTGTTCCGGCCGCTTTCGACATGAACCACGCAGTTGTCCTGGATGTTCGTGTTCTCGCCGACAATGATGTCCGCGATGTCGGCCCGAAGGACGCTGTTGTACCAGACGCTCGATCCGGCCTCGAGCACCACCCGGCCGAGGAGCCGGGCCCCCTCGGCGACGAACGTCTCCGGGTCGATCACCGGAGCCCTATCCTTGAATCGTTCCATTCCGACCTCCCAACCGACGTGTTGCCGACCCGCAAGAACCCTGAGCGCGCCGGGCGTCAGCCCATCGCGCGTCATGGCCCCGATATAACAGGAATCGGCCCTCAAGTAAAGCCGGCCGGGCGCGGCCACGGGACCCGGAGGCTTCCCAAACTCCGGGGAGTCGGGTATACTTGGGCGTTCACTCCAGGCGGTATAAGAATGATGACGATCAAACGAGCCATGGTTCTGATCGCGTCCCTCGCGGCGGCGGTCCCTGCGGCGGCCGAGACCCGCGCCGTCCCCTCGATCCGGTGGAGCCTTTCCCGAGCCGACCGGGCGTTCGTGACGGTCTCTGTCCTCAGGAACACCCTGGATGGCGATTTCGACGGAAAGCTCGTCCTCGGGAACTTGGAGAAGGTTTTTTATGTCCCCAAGCTGGACGCGGGGCTGGGCCTCAGCGTCGGTTACGGCCGGACGCGCAAGAACGGGCTTTGGATGGTCAATTTCACGCGCTCCATCCACGACACGGCCTTCCGCGGCATCCGGAGCTCGGCGTCGTACAACGCGATCGAATTCGGCGGCAAAGGCTATCTCTGGACGGGAGGGGCTGTTCTCCCGTATATCCAGGTCGGGTTCGGCCTGCCGTGGGTCCATGTCCGCGACGCCGCCGAGAGGGACGGGAAGATCTACGACGCCAATTATCTCGGCCTGTCGGTCAACGGCGGCGCCGGGCTCCTCGTCCCGTTGGGCTCCCGGACCTTCCTGACCTGCGGCGCCAATTATCGCTTTTTCGCCGGCATGTACGCCAAAGGGCCGGGGCGGGGAAGGGACGTGACCAACCTCAATATCGATCGCAGCGGTCCGCGCCGGGACATCTTCCTGAAGGTCCCCGGACTCCGGATCGAGGTCGGGATCGGATATCTCATCTGAGCTTTTCCGGAGGCTGTCATGAAGAGAATACCTGATTATGTCGCGATCGTCCTCGCTGCCTTCATCTCCGCAGGGAACGGCGCTCTGGCCGCCCAGGACCTG
>Ga0315275_10007170_pt1 | contig 10757 bp, 11 predicted proteins | sample YL17G03_0_MG_FD_205557 | JGI IMG/M metagenome (GOLD analysis project Ga0315275, IMG submission 205557) | Sediment microbial communities from Yellowstone Lake, YNP, Wyoming, USA - YL17G03_0 | ecosystem: Environmental > Aquatic > Freshwater > Lake > Sediment | place: USA: Wyoming | collected...
CGAATATCTGAAGCCCCGAGCTCCGCGACCTCGGTGAGGTCGCCGCCGAGCTTCAGACTTCGGGTGCCGTCGTGCTCGGGATCAGCGGCGACTCGCCCTTCTCGCACGCGGAATTCCACAAGCGCCACCAGTTCCCCTTCCCGCTCCTGAGCGACGTGCACCGGAGCGTGATCCGCGCGTACGAGGTCTGGGACGAGGACCGCAATGTCGCCTACCGCTCCACTGTCATCGTCGACCGCGACGGCCGCCTCCGCTGGTCGCAGTCCGGCGACCGGTTGATGACCCGCAGCGGCGCCGAAATCGTCCGCGTCCTCGCGCTCATCCGCAAGCTGCGCGAATCTGGGTAGCCTCGCGTCGGTGTAGCAGGGCGGAGGCGGGGTCACGCGAGTCGGAGTGGCCCCGCGGATTGCGACTCAGCCCGGTCCGGGGAGGGCCCCCCAGCCCCACCGCCCGATTGCCGGCACGCCTCCGAAACCGCTAAGCCGAGCGAAAAACTAAGCGAGCTCGGGGATAATCCAGCTCGCCCGCTTGCCCGTCGCCACGCGCTGGATATTGTCGAAGCCGTTGCGGAAGCGCGCGGTCCAGTTCTCCCACGTCGGTCCCGCCGAATGCGGCGAGAGCGTAACGTTGGGCAGCGCGAAGAGCGGATGGTTCGGCGCCGGAGGCTCCTCGACAAAGACGTCGAGCCCCGCGCCCGCGATCTGCTTCTGCGTCAGCGCGCGGTGGAGCGCGTCTTCGTCCACCACGGGCCCGCGGCACGTGTTGACGAGGATGGCGCCCGGCTTCATCAGGGCGAACTCGCGCGCGCCCAGGAGCCTGCGCGTTCCGTCCGTCAGCGGCACGTGCAGGCTGACCACGTCCGACGTGCTCAGGAGCTCTTCGAAGAGGACAAAGCGGGCGCCGGTGGCGTCCTCCTGGTCCTCGGTGAGGCGCACGATGTCGTAGTACTGGACCTTCATGTCGAAGGCCGCCGCGCGCCGGGCGACCTTCTTGCCGATATTGCCGAGGCCCACGATGCCGAGCGTCCGGCCCGCCAGCTCGTAGACGGGCGTCTCGTCCGGCTTGCCCGCCCGCCACCTCCCCGCCGCGACGTCGTTGTGGAAGCGGACGAGCCGCTTCTGGACGGCGAGCATTAGCATGAGCGTGTGCTCGGCCACGGCAATAGCATTGGCCCCGCCATTGTTCGAGACCGGCACGCCCGCCTTCCGGGCCGCCTCGACGTCCACGTGGTCGTAGCCGGCGCTCAAGAGCTGGACCAGGCGCAGCTTCGCTGCCGAGCGGAAGAACTCGCCGCCCATCTGGCGGGCAAGGCCGAGATAGAACTCCGCGGTCGGAGCGGCTTCGTAGAACTCGGGCGTGCCGATATCCGCCACCACGAGCTCGAAGCCTGGCGGGGTCAGGCTCCGGGCGATCTCCATGACCGCGTCGGATTGCTTGGGAGCGAAAAGGATCCTGGTCGCCATGGAGGTCTCCTCTCTCACTGCTGCTGGAGCGGGATGGTCGCCGTCATGCACGGCACGCTCCCGTAGACCTTCGTCGTATGCCCCTGACCCGTCGTGTCTTCGACCAGCCGCGCGTCGCCCGCACCGAAGATGTGCTTGGAGCCGTCGCCCAGGCCGATCTCGAGCTGGCCCGACAGGATGATGACGAACTGCCGGCGCGGGGCCGGGTGCCAGTCCTGGAAATTCCCGGCCGGGCTTTCCCGGAACGAGATCTGCGTGGTGGCGAGGCCCTTGCCCCAATCGGGGGTCTTGGCCAGAGGCATGGGCTCGACATGGGACTTGCCGTCGGCGCCTGTGAAGAGTCGGAACAGTGGCATCGTGACCTCCTCGGGTCGGAGTCGAAAACGACGGGATAGTAGCACGTGGGAGAGGCGCGGAAACGCGCCTTGAACAGCCCGGGCCTCCGCGCTACTCTTCCCCCGCCATGCACTTTGGCGTCTTCCTCGAGGAATCCAGGCTCGGGCTGAGTCAGGCGGACGCATTTCGCGAGATCCTGGAGTCCGCGGATGCGATCGAGGCTCTGGGGCTCGACTGCGTCTGGCTCGGGGAAATCCACTTCAATGCGACCCGCTCCGTCATCTCCGCGCCGGTTGCCGTCGCCACCGCCATCGCCACCCGCACCAAGCGTGTCCACGTCGGCATGGCCGTGACCGTCCTGCCCCTCAACCACCCGCTGCGCATCGCCGAGGAAGCCGCCACCGTCGATCACCTGAGCCAGGGCCGCTTCGAGCTCGGGATCGGGCGCAGCGGGGCCGCGCGCACCTACGATGTCCTCGGCATTCCCTACGGCGAGAGCCAGGCGCGCTTCCTCGAGGCGCTCGAGATCATCAAGGAAGCCTGGAAGGGCGAGCCGTTCAGCTACGACGGCAAGTTCTACCGCTTCCAGAACGCCACGGTGGTGCCGCGTCCGTATCAAAAGCCGCATCCGCCGCTCCGGATGGCCGCCAATACCCCGGAGACCTTTCCGCTCGTCGCCCAGATGGGGCTGCCGATCTTCGTGGGCCTTCGCGACGTGGACATCCCCGAGCTGCAGGTCTCGCTGCGCGCGTATCGCCACGCCTGGGCCGAGGCGGGCCATGCGGCCAAGTCCAGCGTCTATCTCCGCATCCCCGTCTATGCAGGTCTCACCGAGACGGGCGCGCTCGACGAGCCGCGCGAGAGCATCACGCAGTTCTTCCGCCGTCACGTCGAGCTCATGCGGGCCACCGTCGGGCGGTCCGGCGCGGGCCCGGCGGGCCTGCGGGCGGCGAAGGCCGATGCGCTCGAGCGGCTCTCATACGATGAGCTCCTCCGCAGCCGCGTCGCGTTCGGCACCGCCTCCCAGCTCATCGACCGCCTGCGAGAGCTGCGGGAGCAGCTCGGCCTCGACGGCATCGTGATCGAGCCGAATCCGGCGGGACTCATCCCGGCCGAATACGCGGCCCGGAGCCTGCGCATCGTGGCCCACGACGTGATGCCCGCCTTCAGGTAAGCGACCCGCTCGACGGTGAATCGGCGGCGGCTGATGCCGCCCGCTAGGCGCGAGACCTGCCTCGCAGCGCCTTGAGCACTTCGTCGAGAGACGGCGGCTCGGCCGCATCCTTGTAGGCGGCGAGACGATCGTAGATCTCGCCTGCGGCCACGAAGAAGCCCCCGGGAAGCCCCGCATCCTCGAAGGTGGCCGCGATCTCGGCCATCTCGCCAGTGAAGCGCCACGCCTTGCGGGCGTTGTCGCGCGCGGCGTTCTCGGATCGGGTCCCAACCCCGGGCTGGCTGCGGGCCCACTCCTCCTGGAGGGCCTTGTCGACACCCGCCTGGCTCGCGAGGGCGCGAATGCTCATGAGGAGGGCCGACGTGCCCTTCGTATACGCCGCATAGGCCATCTTGAGCGCCGAGGCCGCGCCGGGGCCGCCTTCGATAGCTATCGCTTCGAGCGGCCCCTGCTCGAAGAGCCCGGCGATGTGCGCGGCCTCCGCGCCGGAGAGATAGAGGCGCGTCGTGCCGCGAGCGCGCGGCGGCGGGCCGATGATGCCGCCATCCACGAAGGTGGCGCCGCCGGCCTCCACGATCTTCCCGATCTCGCGCCCGGTGGCGGGCGACACCGCGTTCGCGTCCACATAGGTGCCGGAGAACGACCGCGCCATCACCAGTCGTGCGAGGTCCGTCGCCGCATGCGGCGGACAGATCGAGAGAATGACCTGGCTGGCCGCCACCAGGGGCGCCAAGGTCTTCACGTCCTCGAGCCCTGCGGCTGCCGCGCGCGCGACCGTCTGTCCGCCTCGACCGTCCGAAGCCCAGAGCACGCGCAGGCCGTTGGCACGGGCCGCGGCCCCGACCATGCTGCCCATCTCACCCGGATGCAGGACACCAATCGTCACGTTTGCCATGTTGCGTCTTCCTCCTGTCGGTTTATCCACACTGTTACGTCTTCTGCTTCCTCAGAAGCCAGATCTCCTCGGAAGGCCAGCGGTTCGCCCACTCAGGAGACACGAACGTGCACGGTGTCGAGGCGCCAAGCGGGGCACGGAGCTCGATCAGGTCGAGCAACTCGAAGCCATTGGCGCGAAGGAGCCGGATCCACTCGCCTATCGGAAGCGCGAACTCCACCGTCCCGGTGTCGGCCCATTCGAGCCGGTGCAGCCCGAAGGAGTCGCGAAGCAGCCGGTCCGTGGCGGGACTGTCGTCGTCCCGAACGCAAAGGCTCAGGATCGTGCCGTTCTTGAGAAAGACGAGATCGCCTCCGGGCCGCAGGAGCCTGGCCGCTTCCGGGACCCAGCGGTACGGATCACACCATAGGCTGGCGCCGTACTCGGAAAACGCAAGGTCGAAGCTGCCGTCGGGCAGCGGGACGCGCTCGGCGTTTCCGTGAATGAGCGGGAAGTCGAGCCCGTGCTCGCGCTGAAGGGCCCGGGCCGTCTCGAGCTGCTTTGCCGAATTGTCGATGCCGACAACGCGGGCGCCGCGTCGGGCGAACCAGGCCGACCAGTACGCGGTGCCACAACCGAGCTCGATGACGTCCCTGCCCTTGACGTCCGGGAGGGCGCGGAGCTCGCGCTCAGGCAGCCCCCAGATTCCCCAGGCCGGCTCCGCGCTCGCCCAGTTCCGCGCGCCCCGGCCGGCGTACTCGTCGCTGAGCTTGTCCCAGACCGCCCGGTTCTTCTGGACGTGATCAGGCAAATCGGTGTCGCTCATGGCGCGGCCACGGTAGCATACGGCGATCCGCTGACGTAGAGTGTTGCCGCACACCACCTCGCACCCTCAGGAGAACATCCATGAGCGAAGCGTCGGCCCTCTTGCTGGAGAAGGACGGACCCATCGGCTGGATCATCTTCAACCGGCCCGAGAAGCGCAATGCCGTGGGCATCGAGACGTGGCAGCTCATGCCCGACTACATGCACGATCTCGCCAACGACAAGGACATCCGCGTGGTCATCATGCGCGGCGCCGGCGACAAGGCCTTCGTGGCGGGCGCGGATATCTCGCAGTTCAAGGACCGCCGGCGCAACATGGCCGACGAGGAGGAATACCGCAAGATCGGCGCGCGCGGGCGCGAGGCCATGGCCACGCTGTCGAAACCGCTCCTCGCCATGATCCACGGCTACTGCGTGGGTGGCGGCGTCAGCATCGCCATCGCCTGCGATATCCGCATCGCGGCCGACGACGCGCGCTTCGGCGTTCCGGCGGCGCGCCTCGGCCTCGGCTACCACTATAGCGGGATGGAACAGCTGATGGCGCTGGTGGGGCCCTCGGTGACCAAGGAGATCTTCTTCACGGCCCGCACGGATTGGAGCGCCCAGGACGCGCTCCGCATGGGGCTGGTGAACCAGGTCGTGCCCAAGGCGGATCTCGAGAGCTTCACGCGCAGCTACGCGCTCATGATGGCCAAGAATGCTCCGCTCACGCTCCGCTCCGCCAAGGCCAGTGTGAAGGAGCTGCTCCGTCCCGCGGCCGAGCGCGATCTGGGCAAGCTCGAGAAGCTGATCGCCGACTGCTTCAATAGCGAGGACTATCAAGAGGGCGTCCGGGCCTTCGCGGAGAAGCGGCGGCCGCAATTCCAGGGGCGGTAACGGCACGCCCCCTCACCCTTCGCCCCCGATGGGGGAGAGGGACTCTTCATCCCTCGCCCCCGCGAGGGGGAGAGGGTAGGGTGAGGGGGCGTGCCTTGACTCGGGTGGGGCGACGCACTACCGTTCACGTCACGGAACTGAGGCCGCGGGATCGCGGCGCCGACGCCGCAGGAGGTGTCTGATGAGCGACCATGGTCATGCCGGCCCCGCAGCAATTCGCGCCCGCCTCACTCACCCCGTGATCGACGCCGACGGGCACTGGCTCGAATACGGCCCCGTGATCACCGAGCAGCTCCGGCGTGTCGGCGGCAGCGCCGCCGCCGACGGCTTCACGTGGCTCGGACAGCAGACCCGCGATGCGCTCGCCATGTCGGTGGACGAGCGCCGCCGCCGCGGGCTCTCGCAGGAGGCGTTCTGGGCTTCCCCCGAGAAGAACACCCGTGACCGCGCCACGGGTCTCCTGCCGCGGCTCCTCTACGAGCGGCTCGACGAGCTCGGGCTCGACTTCGCGGTACTGTACCCCACGGCGGGTCTTCGCCTGCCGCGCCTTCCTGACGATAAGGCCCGGCGCGCCACCTGTCGCGCCTTCAACGTGGTCACCGCGGAATACTTCCGTGACTTCGCCGACCGGATGACGCCCGCCGCGGTCATCCCCGTGCACACACCCGACGAGGCGATCGAGGAGCTGGAGTACTGCACGCGCCAGCTCGGCTTCAAGGTGGCGATGTTCGGCAGCCTCGTCCCCCGCCCCGTGCCGGCCCCCGAGGCGGGACAGCCGACCATGCGGTACGACCCGCTCGGCCTCGACAGCGCGCACGACTACGATCCGCTCTGGGCCAAGTGCGCCGAGCTGCGCATCGCGCCCACCTTCCACACCGGCTTCCGCCGGCAGGGCCTGCGGCTGTCGCCGACCAATTTCACGTACAACCACATCGGCCACTTCGCCGCCGCCAGCCACGCCGTGTGCAAGGCGCTGTTCCTGGGTGGCGTGACGCGGCGATTCCCCGGCCTCAACTTCGCCTTCCTCGAGGGCGGAGTGGGCTGGGCCTCCATGCTCTACGCCGACCTCATCGGCCACTGGGAGAAGCGCAACCGTAAGGCGCTCGAGCACACCGATCCCCGCTCGCTGGACCGGGCGCTGCTCATGGACCTCGTGCGGAAGTACGGGAGCGAGGACATGGCGGCCGCGCTCCGCGAGCGCGACGGCTGGCCCAGCCCCGACGCCGTCACCGCCACGGGCGGCGTCGCAGATCTCGACGACTTCGCCGCGTGCCGGATCGAGCGCAAGGAGGACCTGCGGGATCTCTTCACAACCCCGTTCTATTTCGGCTGCGAGGCCGACGACCCCATCAATGCCTGGGCCTTCGATCGCCGCGTGAATCCCTTCGGCGCGCGGCTCAATGCGCTGTTCGGCTCGGACATCGGACACTTCGACGTGCCGGACATGATGGACGTGCTGCCCGAAGCCTATGAGCTGGTCGAGCACGAGCTCATCACGGCCGACGATTTCCGCGACTTCACGTTCGCCAATGCCGTGCGGCTCTGGGGCACGGTCAACCCCGCCTTCTTCAAGGGCACGGTGGTCGAGAAGCAGGCCGCCGACACGCTCGCGAGCGCCTGAGGAGCCAGCCATGACCACCAATGGGCCGTTCTCAATCACCGTCGAAGACGTCGAGTATCTCCGCCACGGGGACAAGCTCCTGCTCACCCGGATCTTCAGGCCGCGGGGCGACGGGCCCTTCCCCCTGATCGTCGATCTCCACGGAGGCGCCTGGTGCGTGAGCACGCGCGAGAGCGACGTGGTCATCAACGAGGCCCTGGCGAAGAGCGGGGCAGTGGTGGCCGCCCTCGACTTCCGCATGCCCCCCGACGCGAGCTACCCAGGCTCGATGGCCGACATCAACTACGCGATCCGCTGGCTCAAGACGCGCGCGACCTCGCTGGGCAGCCGTCCGGACCTCGTGGGCGTCCTCGGCGTCTCGAGCGGCGCGCATCAGGGCATGCTCGGCGCCATGCGACCCGCGGACCCGCGCTACGCCGCCATTCCGCTTCCCGCAGGCTCCCCAGCGGTGGATGCGACCGTCCGCTGCGTCGTCCTCTGCTGGCCCGTCATCGATCCGCTGGGACGCTTCCACTACGCGAAGAAGCTCAAGGCCGGCGGGCCCCCCTACCCCGACGTGGTCGACCGGGTCCTGCCCCATCACTATTCGTACTGGGGCACCGAGGCCGCCATGGCCGAGGGCAATCCGGTGATGGCCCTCGAGCGTGGAGAGAAGGTCCTCATGCCGCCCGCCCTCTATCTCCAGGGGACCAAGGACGTGGCGCATCCGCGCCCCGACCTCGACCGCTTCGTGGCCGCGTATCGGAAGGCGGGCGGTCAGGTGGAGCTCGAGCTCTACGAGGGCGAAACGGAAGGCTTCATCAACAGGAATCCGAATTCGCCCGGCGCGCAGAAGGCGCTCGCGCGGATTATCGAGTTCGTGCACAAGGAGATTCGGTAAGCCATGGCCGCCGTGAAGAAGGGGACGGGGCTGCTCATGGTGTGGACGGATGTGCCGGCCGACAAGGAGGCCGAGTTCAATCGCTGGTACAACGAGGAGCACGTGGTGGAGCGAATGTCCGTGCCCGGCTTCCTGAACGCCGCGCGCTACGAGGCGGTGAAGGGCGGCCCCAAGCATCTCGCCGTGTACGAGCTGGAGAGCCCGGCCGTGCTGGACAGTCCCGCCTACAAGAAGGTCCAGGCCAATCCCACGCCCTGGACCAAGCGCTGCTCGCCCGATGTCATCGGCACCACGTTCATTCGCAATGTGTACACCATGATCCATCCGCGGACGCTCGACGCGACCGCGGCGGCCAGCGATCTCGCGCCCGCCCTCCAGCTCGGGCGCATGGACGTGCCGCCGGAGGTCGATGCGGAGTTCAACGAGTGGTACAACACGATCTATGTTCCGAACTACGAGAAGGTCCCCGGGGTGATTCGCGGGCGGCGCTACCGGGCCACTGTCGGCTCGCCGACCTACCTCACCTTCTACGAGTTCGAGCATCCGAAGGTGTCGGAGACACCCGCCTGGCATGCCCAGCGCGACGCCGTGCCCGCCTCCATCCGCATGCGTGAGCACATGCGGCATGCGCCGGGCTCGCCGGGCGTCTACGTCAAGACGTTCCAGCTCGCACGCTGAGGAGACGCGTATGCGTGCCGCGGTGATGCGCAACCGCGCCCTCGTGGTCGCGGACGTCCCCACGCCCGAGCCCGGCCCCGGCGAGGTGCTGGTCCGCACCCTGGCCTGCGGGATCTGCGGCTCGGACCTCCATGCTCTCAGGCACGCCGACAAGTTCGTCGAGAACTCGAGGCGGGCCGGCAATCCGCGCGTGATGGATCTCGGCCGCGACGTGATCATGGGCCACGAGTTCTGCGCCGAGATCGTCGATCACGGCCCGCAGACCACGCGGGCGCTCAAGGTCGGGACGCGGGTGTGCTCGCGCCCCGTGCTCATGCGCGCCACGGGACCGCACAGCATCGGCTACTCGAACGACGACCCCGGAGGCTATGGCGAGTACATGCGGCTCAGCGAGTCCCTCCTCCTCGAGGTGCCGAACGGACTCTCCACCGAGCACGCTGCCCTCACGGAGCCGATGGCCGTGGGGGTGCACGCCGTGGCCAAGGCGCATCTTTCGCCTGACGACGCTCCCCTGGTCATCGGCTGCGGGCCGGTGGGTCTGGCCGTCATCGCCGCGCTACGCCTGCGTGGCGTCCGTCCCATCGTCGCTGCCGACTTCTCGCGCCGGCGGCGGGAGCTGGCGGCGGCCCTCGGCGCCGACGTGTTGATCGACCCCGCCCAAGGTGGACCCTGGGTGAGCTGGCGTGAGGCGGCGGTCTATCGTGACGCGAGCCGGGCCCCGGCGCTGCCGTCCTGGATCGCGGGCCCCGCCGTGCGTCCCGCCGTCGTCTTCGAGTGCGTCGGTGTGCCCGGCGTGCTCGACGAGCTCATGGCGGCCTCACCGCGCGGCACGCGGATCGTCGTGGTCGGCGTATGCATGGAGCCGGATACCATCCACCCGATGCTCGGGATCAGCAAGGAGCTTAACTTGCAGTTCGTCCTCGCCTATACGCCGGACGAGTTCGCCGCCACCTTGCGCCATCTCGCGGAGGGCGAGATCTCCGCGGCGCCGCTCATCACCGGAGAAGTCGGTCTCGACGGCGTGGCCCAGGCCTTCACCGACCTCGCTTCGCCCGAGCGCCACGCCAAGATCCTCGTCCGTCCCTCGTCGCGCTGAGGATCTAGCACTGCGTCCGGAGCGCGAGGCGGGGCGGGTGGAGGGCCGAGCCTAGTAGCCTTTCTGCTTGTCGATGAGGGCGAGGAGGGGGCGGCCGTCGCGCCGGCGGCGGAGATTCTCGCAGAAGGTCGCGATCACCCGCCCCGCGCGGCGCGGCGAGCCGCCAGCGGTGTGCGGCGTCACCACCGCGCGCGGATGCCGCCACAGCGGATGCTCCTTGGGCAGCGGCTCCGGATCGGTGACGTCGAGACCCGCGCCCCAGATGAGCCCTTCCTCGAGGGCGGCCAGCACGTCCTCCCCGCGAATGATCTCGCCCCGGGTGACATTGATGATGATGGCGTGCCGCTGCATCTGGGCGAAGCGCTCTCGCGTGAAGAGATGGTGGGTGGCCTTGGTGAGGGGGAGACAGATCACCACCACGTCGGAGGCGCGCAGAAGGTCCGGCAGACGATCGGCGGGCCAGATGGCTTCGACCCCCGGCTCGGGCGCGACGTCTTCAATGTCCACCCCCAGCACCCGCATGCCGAAGCCGAGCGCCCGCTTCGCCACCGCGCGCCCCGTGCCTCCGAAGCCCACGATCCCCATGGTCTGCTCGAAAAGTTCTCGCTGATAGACACGGATGGGCTCGCGCAGCTCGTAGTCGGGGGTGCGGATGGCGGTATGGAGCCCGCGGGTGAGGGCGAGGAGCAGGGCAAACGCGTGCTCGGCCAGGTGGATGCCCACGTCGCCCTTCTCGCTGGCCAGGGGCACGGCATGGTTCACGAGCTCGGTGGTGAGGATATTGTCGACGCCCGCGCCGATCGAGTGGTAGTAGACGATCTGCTTGGCCAGATGAAAGTTGTCGGCGTGGACGCGGCCGAAGATGGTGTCGGTGTCCGGCAGCTCGCGCCGCTGCGAGGCGCTGTCCTTGACCTCGACGATGCGGGAGCCGGAG
>Ga0315275_10007171_pt1 | contig 10756 bp, 10 predicted proteins | sample YL17G03_0_MG_FD_205557 | JGI IMG/M metagenome (GOLD analysis project Ga0315275, IMG submission 205557) | Sediment microbial communities from Yellowstone Lake, YNP, Wyoming, USA - YL17G03_0 | ecosystem: Environmental > Aquatic > Freshwater > Lake > Sediment | place: USA: Wyoming | collected...
AAAGTAATTTTAGGGACGTTGTTGACCTGCTTGACTTAATGAACTACCCCGCAGCAGAGCTGCGAGGTATCTAATATCTCCCCTCCCTCGAGGGGAGGGTTATGAATATTTCTTAACCTCTTTCTCAAGATGTTCATGAAATTTATTTTTTAAAAAACATTGTCTTCCCCCAGTATTTGCTCATGATATTCAGTAAAATGCGATATAATGTCAGTAACCGTTCAGATGTGAGCAGGTTGCCATGGAGAAATTGAAGACAAAAAGAGGATGCAGGCATGTCAAAAGATAATCTGAAAGACCAGATAAAACTGATCGTGCAGGCCAGCCACTGGGACCCGTTCCAGGTTCTCGGCAATCATATGGTGAAGAAAGATGGGAAAGCAGTAGCCATACATGCCTTTCTGCCTGAAGCTAAAGAAGCATGGGTAATCGACCTAAAACTGAAAAAGCTCTATCAGATGGAGAGGATTCACAAGGACGGCTTCTTTGAGATTGTCCTTCCGGAAAAGAAAGACATTTTTCCCTATCAGATACGGATAAAGACGCATGAGGGAACCGTGACAGAATTTTATGACCCTTACTCCTTTCTGCCTGTTCTCACAGATTTCGATTTGCATCTTATCGGCGAAGGCACGCATTACCATTTATATGAAAAGCTCGGTGCCCGTGTCATGGAGGTCAATACAGTAAAAGGAGTCCATTTTGCGGTCTGGGCGCCAAATGCAAAACGCGTGAGCGTTATAGGAGATTTCAACCGGTGGGATGGCAGACGCCATCCCATGCGTGTGCTCGGCTCATCAGGGATATGGGAGATTTTTATTCCCGGTCTCAATGAAGGTGCCCTGTATAAATACGAGATTAAGACAGAGAAGAAGCAAGTTCTCACAAAGGCAGATCCGTATGCATTTTTTGCGGAAATAAGGCCGAAAAGCGCCTCTGTTGTCTGCGATATCAGTACATATCAATGGCGTGATGCCCGATGGCTCAAAAATCGTTCGGAAAGAAACTGGCTTGAATCACCTGTTTCGATATACGAAGTTCATTTAGGTTCCTGGATGAGGGTACCGGAGGAAGGTGACAGACATCTTACTTATAAAGAAATGACCGAGAAACTTGTCCGCTACGTACGGCAAATGGGGTACACCCATATTGAGCTCATGCCTGTCACTGAGCATCCGTTTGATGCATCGTGGGGATATCAGACGATCAGTTATTATGCACCGACAAGCAGGTTCGGCAAACCGCAAGACTTCATGCATTTTGTTGATATATGTCATCAAAACGATATTGGAGTTATCCTCGATTGGGTTCCAGCCCATTTTCCGACTGATGGTCACGGGCTCGGCGAGTTCGACGGGACCTGTCTCTATGAGCATGAAGACCCCCGGCAGGGTTTCCACCCCGACTGGGGTACAAAGATATTCAATTTCGGCAGGAAAGAGGTGAAGAATTTTCTGATATCAAACGCACTCTTCTGGTGTGAAAAATATCATATTGACGGTCTCCGTGTGGATGCTGTTGCATCGATGCTCTATCTCAATTATTCACGGCAGGAAGATGAGTGGATTCCGAACATGTTTGGCGGAAGGGAAAATCTTGGAGCCATAGATTTTCTCAAACGTTTTAATGAGATTCTCCATCACTTTTATCCCGGGATACTCGCTATCGCGGAAGAATCAACCGCATGGCCGGGAGTTTCAAAGCCTGTGTATCTTGGGGGCCTCGGTTTCAGCCTGAAATGGAACATGGGGTGGATGCATGACACGCTTGAGTATTTTTCGAAAGATCCCGTGCACAGGAGATATCACCACAATAACCTCACATTCAGTCTTCTCTATGCCTTTACGGAAAACTTTGCCCTTGTGCTCTCTCATGATGAGGTCGTGCACGGGAAGAGTTCCATGCTCAGCAAGATGCCGGGAGATACATGGCAGAAGTTCGCGAATCTCAGATCGCTCTACGGATTCATGTTCACCCATCCGGGGAAAAAACTGCTCTTCATGGGTGGTGAGTTCGGACAATGGGACGAATGGAATCATGACAAAAGCATCGACTGGCATCTTCTGAAATTCACACCGCACAAAGGTCTCCAGAAGTTTGTCATGGACATGAACCGGATATATTGTTCAGAGCCCGCATTGTATGAAGTTGATTTCCGTCATGAAGGATTCGCATGGATCGACTTCCATGATACTGACCATAACATTATCTCATTCATACGGTACGCAAAAGACCCTGGCAACTTCCTTGTCATCGTATGTAATTTCACACCTGTCCCGAGGACCGGTTATCGTATTGGCGTTCCGTCCGATTGTTTTTATAAGGAGATTCTCAACAGTGATGCAAAGATATACTGGGGAAGCAATATGGGAAATACAGGGGGACTGAATTCTGATGCAATTGCTTGGCACGGGAAGCAGTATTCGATACAGGTCACTCTCCCGCCCTTATCGGTGCTGATATTGAAACCGCTAAAACATTGACCGTATTCTTCCTGTCCTTTTGTCGATCAGGATTAAATCGACAAGAACACCCTTGTTATTGATAACTTCAGCTATATAAAAATGGGCTTTCTCACGCATTCTGACAATCCTGATTCCCCTGTCCGGAAGAAGGAATTGTTCAATGATCTCTTTTGCCTCAACCGGTGTTCTGACTTCCCTGCGTGCTCCGTACCATCCCCACTTGTAACTGCGCCAGTAGTGTCCATAGACAGGCTGACACTCGACCGTCTCTTTTTTCGTCTGCTGCGCGTAGGACAATTCAGCAACCGGAAGAAGTGCAAGAAAAATTACTCCCCATGCAATATTCGCTTTAATCATCGGTTCATGAACGTATATCAGGGGGCCGAATGGCCCCCTTCACTATTATAATCTTACCGGGCATTGATGGCCTCTCATCATCATTTTTTTGCCCATCATTCCCTTTCCTATTTTGCCACCCTTCCTATCAATAAGCGTCTCATAATTGAATGTACATTTATGCGAAAATCTCCCCTAACCCCTCTTTACCAAAGAGGGGTATTATTCCTCCCTTTGGCAAAGGGAGGTTAGGAGGGATTTTATAAATTAATGCCGTCATTATTATGAGACTCTTAATATTTATATACAGGATATCAGAGGAATGTGAAGAGGCGGCGAAGGAATTATGAAGATGTTGTGAACTTCGGGATGGAGAATATAAAGGTTGCGCCCCTGCCGTATTCACTCCGGACCTCGATGCGCCCTCCATGCGCATCGGCAAGTTCCTTTGCTATGGTAAGCCCGAGGCCGAGTCCCCCTTCGGAAGCTTTGTAAAACCGTTCGAATACAAAAGGCAGGTCTTCTTTTTTGATACCGGCACCTGTGTCGGTAATTTCAATAAAACTATCGGTTCCTGTCGAGCCGGCTTTCATCAGCACCATGCCGCCCTGTTCTGTTGCCTTGAGGGCATTGCTCAATAGATTGATAACGATCTGGCTCAGTTTATCAGGGTCTGCGTTGATAGTCGCTGTATCGTCACATTCGAATGCGAGTTGAACACCTTTATCGGAAAACAACTTATCAAATCTGTCTTTAATATTGATCAGAAAGGGTTTGAGAACAACTTGTTGTGTATGCATTTCAAGGACACTTGCCTGAGCTCTCGAAAGCTCTTCGATTCCTTCAATGATATGTTTAAGCCGGTTTGTTTCTTCATGAAGGGATATCAGCCGTTCTCTGTCAATCCTCATGAGTCCATCGAGCATACCCTCGATCTCCCCCTGCATGGCACTCAGAGGCGTTCTGAGTTCATGGGCGATATTGGATGTCAATTTCCGCCGTAAGGTTTCCTGCACCTCAAGGTTATTTGCCATCATATTAAATGTTCTTGAAAGATCGCTGATTTCATCATTCCCTTTTACAGATACCCTGCTCTTGATGTTCCCTTCGCTTATATGTGTTGCAGCGATCGTAAGTTTCTTGATGGGATCAGTCATTCTCTTTGAATAAATAAGACTTAAGAGAACAGACAGCCCCCCCAGTACAAAAATAACGAGAATAAGAAACCGGTCTGACCTCATCATGAATATGGTCCCTTTGCCCTGACCTTCCCTGGTCAGCACAGGGCGAATCTCAATGAATCCGATTCCCTCACCTCCTAAAAATAACGGGTAGTTCGTGAAAGGAGTATCGGAAACGAGCGGATTGTCTCCAGATGTGAAACCTCCAAGGGCTGAAATCCTTCTTTGCATGAGAGGGGGAAGATGATCAATCGCCTTCTTTGTACTGAGCAGTTCATTGTTCTCTGCATCAAGTATTTTGACCTCGTAACCGAGCAGGAGCGCCCAGACGGCATTCTCTTTGAGTGATTCTTCATTCCATCCGGAGTACCGTTCGTATGATCCCTCGACTGCCGCCATGACCCGGTAAATTCTGTCTTCAGTCTCACCCTCAAGATACTCCTCAAAATCCTTTATGATGAGTCCGCGCAAGGTTAAGGCTGCTGACAGAGAAATGACCGAAATTGAAAGAAGAAGAATAAGGAACTTAACCCAGAGACTTTTTATCATCCCGTATTCCGGTAAACTTATATCCTACTCCATAGACAGTATTGATAAAGAGCGGGCTCCTCGGGGCGTCTTCTATTTTCTGACGGATATTTTTAATATGAGCATCAATACTCCGTTCATATCCCTCGAATTGGTATCCGAGGGCACTTTCAACAAGTTCTCCCCGTGTAAAAACTCTTCCCGGAGAATGAGAAAGCACTGAGAGTATCTTGAACTCGGTTGGAGTCAGTGTTAAGGACAGTCCATTTTTCTTCACTTCATAACTCCGTGCATCAATGGTTAACATTCCCTTGTTGAAACTCATCTGTTCAAGAGAATGAAGCTCATGTTTGGGAGCCCTTTTCAGGACGGCTTTGACCCGTGCAACAAGCTCTCTCGGGCTGAAAGGTTTTACGACATAATCATCAGCGCCAAGCGCAAACCCTGCAACCCGCTCATTTTCGGAGGATTTTGCCGTGACCATAATGATCGGGAAATCACCGATTTCCCTCAATTCCTGACAGACCTCCTCTCCTGATATGTCAGGGAGCATAAGATCAAGTATCACCAAAGACGGGATATCTTTCAGCGCTGCCTCAAGGGCTTCTTTGCCATTTTCAGCAGTCATGACCCGATATCCCTCACCCTCAAGATAAACCTTTACGACCTTGGATATCTTCTTATCATCCTCAACAACAAGAATCGGCCTTATCATCCCTAACTATACCATATACATGGAGTGCGGGATACGAATCGATAAGTATTCTACGTAGCCATCCATATCTATAATATTTTTGAATAAAATTCTTTCGAACATGCTCGCTGACTTTCATCCTCTTCTATGCATCTCCTAATTTGTAGATCTAAATGCACAGTCCACAAAATAGTCTTCAAGGTGGCTTATATTATGACGAAGGCTAATCTCGTTGAGAAGATGGCAAAGGATTCAGGCAGGTCAAAAGCAGGTGCGGAAAAACCTCTGAATTCACTTGTTGACGCAATCACGAAGACCTTGAAAAAGGGAAACAAGGTTGCACTGGTGGGATTTGGTTCTTTCTCTGTTGGCAAGAGAAAAGCAAGGACGGGAAGGAATCCTCAGACAGGCGCAACTATTAAAATCGCTGCACGCAAAGTCCCCAAATTTTCTGCCGGCAAGACTCTGAAGGATGCAGTAAAATAAGCATTTCATAAAAACTGTAAAAGTGCCTCTCCATTTCCGGATCGAGGCACTTTTGTTTTGTATATGCGCACACTTTGAGCATCTGGCAACAAATTGTATTCATTGATTTCGATAATAGAGAAAGGAACCGAACCATTATTGTTCAGGTGATGGGTGAGAGCTAAATTTTGCTATACTTATCGATAGCATTAGCCTCGAAGTGCAAATATGGGCGTAAAAAATATATACGAACGTTTTATCTGGTTTGATGACCGGGTCAGGCAAAAGAAATACCCTAACACGACAAGCCTTGCCAAACAATTCGAAATCTCAGTAAAGACAGCCCAGAGGGATATCGAATTCATGAGGGACAGGCTTAACTGTCCCCTGCAATACGATTCCAGCCTAAAGGGATATTTTTACGAAGACGAAACATTCTCCCTCCCCCTCATTTACCTCTCATCTGACGAATTGCTCTCCCTCATGGTTGCAAAGAAGCTCCTTGAAGATATGAGCGGAAGCTTCATGGCTGATGAAATAACCTCGGTTATTGATAAGATTACTTCTATCATTCAGAAGCATAGCAGCGGTTCCGGCAAAATGGATGAGGTATTATCATTCCATCTCATAGAATATTCCCCTACCCCTGAAGAGATATTCCGGACTGTTCTTGAAGCCTGCATCAAGAAAAGGGCTCTCTCCTTCAATTACAGTTCACCAGCCCGCGGGGAAGTGACCGAACGGCGTGTTGACCCTTATCACCTTTTTAACTACATGGGTACCTGGCACCTCATTGGGTATTGTCATATGAGGGATGATATCCGCACATTCAAGATAAACAGGATAAAGAATCCCGTTATGCTAAAAGATACATTTGCTGTTCGTCAAAAATTCACATTCAAAGACTACTTCCGCTCGTCTTTTGGCCTCATGAAAGGGCATGACACCAGGCAGGTAACCTTACGGTTCACCCCTGGAAAAGCGAAATGGATAAGCGATCAGATCTGGCACAAGGATCAGAAGACCAGGATACTTGAAGATGGTTCGCTTGAATTGAGTCTACCTGTAGCTGAATTTTCTGAAATCGCCAGAGAGATCATCAAACATGGATCTGGCGTTGAAGTCATCCAACCTGAAAGTCTCAGGCAGTTGATCAGGTCAGAAGCAGAAAAAATCCTCAAAATCTACGAATAATTCATCACAAAATAGGTAACCTCGTAAAGAATCCGTCACCCCCGCGGAGAGGCTGTGTCGCAATTACCTTGAAATGTAAATTTGTCATTCTGAATCCTTCGCTTTGTCATTCTGAGCGCAGCGAAGAATCTCGCTGTTTGGCTCAGGATAAACTCCGTGAAGAATCTCATAAGATCAATGTGTTGTAAAACCGAGATTCTTCGGCTTGGGCCTCAGAAGGACATTGCGACACAGCCTCGGAGGCGGGGGTCCATTTAAAGCTCCGAAAAACATGGATTCCCGCCGGAGTTTACCCTCGTGAAGACGGGGGCGGGAATGACGAAAGCGTCCGGACCGATGATGAATCTGACAAGTGCTTGAAAATACCCCAAAATACCCCATAGATCAAGCTTTTCACTCCCCTTCCCTTCTATATATTTCTGTATGTCTACATTCTTTTCGATATATTTTGATATCTTTTTTATCACTTTTTTTTTCACGGTAAAAATACTCTTTCAAGGAATTATAATTTGATAATTAATGTTATCCTCCATTAGAATATTCATCAAGGAGGGATTGAAATGCGAGAGAAAACATTTTCCGCAATTATCCATAAAGAAGAAGACCTCTATGTTGCTGATTGCCCCGAAGTCGGCACGGTAAGTCAGGGATATACAATCGAGGAGGCTTTAGCTAACCTCAAAGAAGCAACCGAATTATACTTAGAAGAATTTGCCTTACCAGACACTTCAAAGCCCATAATGACCACATTTGAAGCCACTGTAAATGCCTAAGTTACAGAAGGTTTCTGGAGATATTGCGATCCGCACTCTGGAAAAACTTGGAATGAAGAACCCTGCGGCAGAGACCGCAGGGTATCTTAACGTAAGGAATTGTTTTTTTATATTCGCTCGCTAACCCCGCGGCAAGCCGACGGGGAATGCACTCGCTATCCGTTTCAAATAAATTCGTCAGCGTGGCAGTCATGTTATTCTGAAGAAACAGACACCTGAAGGAGAAATCGGTTTGTTCCACTGCATAAGGAGCTGGCTGTCGGAACTTTGCGAGGCATTTTGAAACAGGCCAGAATAAGCGTTGACGAATTTATGGAAGAATTGTAATCATCCTTTCCATGTCATTTGCCCGCATGTAGTTCTCATTGTTATTCTTTTTCCCTGTTTTGCTTCATAATTGTCGCGATGGATTTTGATTCATCTGTGAAAACTATAAACAGTCTACTCATCAAGAAACGACCCCACACATTCAACAGTTCCTGGATACGAGAATATGCTCCACACGTCTATCGATTCATTCAGAAACACATAAGAAGGGAATGCGGCGGCATCGATTGGGACAGCATTACCCGTGCTTTAAATCGTAAATTTCAAAAACGATGGATTACATCCCGGCGTAACAGAACCAAACTGTATCGGAGTAAAGCTGAGGTTGATAGTATTCTTCAAAAATACAATGGCAAACTTTATACATTCCTCACTCCGGCCGATAAAGATAATAATTCTATAAGAGATATTATTAGCATTGCTTTAGTAAGAATTGCACAAAAAGGAAATGTGACAGCCAGACAGGAAATTATCAAATTGGTAAGGTTTACTATCGATGAGTGGATCGAAAATTGTCCCAAAATTTCTCGTTGGAAAGGATATGAATATTTGATTCCAAAGCGCATTGAGGGCTGTGTACGTTGCTATCGCTATTCGGGATCGTTTATGGGTTACTTATTCAAAACACTTGAATATGCAGGAAGAGGATTAAAACCAATAATTGCTTATTCTTTGGACGATTCTATATATTCCGGAGAAAAAAGAAGAATCGATAGAATTGCGCGTAATCCTGAAACTGGAGAAATACTGACATTCAGTTGAAATATTTTATTTTACGTGATCGTGATGAAAAAGGCTTTTCCTTTGCGGACCATTCCATCAATAAATTCCCCTTGCAACTCCGCACAAACTTTCTTTTGGAATTTATTGCGAATAACACATAGGAACACGCACCACTGAAACTTCTAATGCCTGCGTATTTCCTGGTCAAGCATTCATGACAGAGTTCAGCAAGAGTAATTCCAACAGTTTCATACATTTTATTTAATATAGCTCGATTATAATAAATCTATAATGAATATTCTCATTATAAGTTCAAACCGAAATCAGTTCCCTATGCCCGTCATTCCTGTTGGTGCGTGTATGATTGCTGAAACAGCTCAAAATGCAGGGCACAATGTGAGATTGTTGGATCTCATGTTTGAGGGCGACCCCTTGAATACCCTTCAAGAGGAATTAAAAAGATTTAAGCCTAATGTTGTCGGATTCTCGATAAGGAATATCGATAATAATGATATGCAATATCCCTCATTCTACATAAAAGAACTTCTTCCTCTTATAGATGCCGTCAAGCGTAAGACTCCGGCGAACATCATCCTTGGAGGTGCAGCTGTTTCTGTCATGCCTGAAGCGTTGCTTCGTTATACCGGGGCAACTTTAGCTGTAACAGGGGATGGAGAAACTGTATTCATTAAACTTCTTGAAAGACTGTCAGAAGGTCGCTCACCGAAAGACCTTCCGGGGGTATCCTGGATAGAAGAAGATATATTTAAAAGCAATGCTCAACCTCTGTCAACAAACAACTGCCATTGCTGGTCTCCTGATTTTTATCGCTGGATTAATGTCAAAGCTTACCGTGAAAGACTGACAACTGTCCCTCTGCAGACTAAACTCGGATGTCATTTTAAATGTATATACTGTACATACCGTAAAATCGAAGGCAACCAATACCGTCTCAGCAACCCTGAAGAAGCTGTAACTACAATTATTAGTCTTGCCTCAAGGGGTTCCCGCCATATTGAGTTTGTTGATAATGTATTTAACTCGCCCTATCATCATGCTTTATCCATATGTGAGTCGCTTGCTAAAGTTAAGCATGGCGCATCGTTGCAGAGCCTGGAACTGAATCCACTATTCATAGATGATACACTTATAACAACGATGGAGCGAGCTGGTTTTTCAGGTGTGGGTATTACAGTTGAAAGTGCATCGGATAGTGTGCTCTCAGGACTCGGGAAAGGCTTTACTGCCGAACATGTCTACAAAGCGGCTGAAGTCATCAAAAGACACAAAATACCCTGTGTCTGGATATTTATGATGGGAGGGCCTAATGAGACAAGAGAAACTGTGGCTGAGACATTGCAGTTTGCAGAGAATTATATTCGTCCGCATGATGTAGCTTTCTTTGGATTAGGCATTCGTATCTATCCAGGGACAGAGCTTGAATCACTTGCAAGACAACAAGGAGTTCTCTCATTAACTCCAGAAAATATGCTTGAGCCTGTATTTTATATATCACCAACAATCGAATACAGCCGGATGCAGAAACAGGTAAAAGTTTCTATGAATAAACATATGAATTTTATTAATACTGACTCGATAGGATTTCCAATTTTGTTGCCAATTCATCGTTTTGGATATAAATTGGGGCTACGGCCTCCCTTATGGAAACACACGCGCTCTATCAGGCGAAGTCTCAGATTTCTGGGAATGGATGTGTAAATATGATTCAGGCTAACAATTTTTTTTGAGGTGGCAAAATGAGAAGATCTTTTATTGCATCAATCGCTACTGCAACTCCGCCCTTTTCATTAGATCAGGCACAGTCGGGAGAATATCTTCTCAGACACTATGCTGACAAGCTGCGCCCAAGAAGTTTGACATTGACACGCAAGCTTTTTTCCCATCCCAGTATTCTAAAGAGACATTTTGCTATTGAGGATCCAGACTCTTTTCTTAATGAAGATCCTGATAGGCGTATTGCACGGTTTACCGAATCGTCAATAGAACTTTCATCGCAGGCAATCATTAAAGCACTGGATGCAATTAATTTATCAAAAGACGCAGTACATG
>Ga0315275_10007174_pt1 | contig 10754 bp, 14 predicted proteins | sample YL17G03_0_MG_FD_205557 | JGI IMG/M metagenome (GOLD analysis project Ga0315275, IMG submission 205557) | Sediment microbial communities from Yellowstone Lake, YNP, Wyoming, USA - YL17G03_0 | ecosystem: Environmental > Aquatic > Freshwater > Lake > Sediment | place: USA: Wyoming | collected...
TGCTGAATTGCCTATCATATAAAGCCCTATAATTCCTAAACTAAAACTTAAGCTTAAACCCAACATCAATTTAGTATTTGCGTTTGGATGAAGCAAAGCATTAATCCAATTAACCGGATTAAGATTGTCTTGAACTTGATCTGTTATAGTTCCGCCTTTGCATAAGCCAGTAGTTAATTCACAACTATTAACACATTCAGAAGATAATGTAGCATTAGTAGTACAATCCGGATTTTCAAAGATAGAATAATCTATTAGGCCGGCACTCTCACATTTATAACCACCACATAATTTATCGCATGAATAACATATATCTCCAATGATCCCATATTTAATCCAACCTTCATAACCAAACCAATTAGAAGAAACTTTACATGGATAACCATTGACAATGAATCCGGCTTTAGCTGAATCCCCGCCTATATAACTATCTGAATTTTTTGAGAAAGTAAGGTTGGAATAATAAGCATCTTGACAAACATAACTATCATTATTGTCGCATAAAGTTAAAGGATTGCATATGGTAGTTGTGAATTGATTTTGTTGGGTTCTGAAAACACTATCGCTAACAACTGTATATAAATTGAAAGAAGAATTTACAATAACATTCGTGCAATTCAAAGGTATAGTTATAGATACATCTCTCCTTAATGTGGGATTTTCAGATGAAGAAACTAATCCGCTATCAACACTTATACAATCGGTGAATGTCTTGGTTTCTTGAGTCCAAATCCCCTGAGTTTGATTATATTGTTTAGCACAATAAAAACTTGGTATATATTGCTCTTCATTATCACAATCATTAGCGCAAACCCTGATTTGTTTTTGCTGTTCTTCCAAACATACAGTAGTATTAACCCAAACAGAACAAGAACAAGAATCATCATAAATCAATCTCAAATTATCAGTAGTTCCTGTATCCCATTCATAGAATAAATAATTCTTGTTCCAAATATCCTTAGTGAAATAAGGTTTCTTAATTCTGTTTGTATTATTAGCGGTAGTTTCTAATTCTGTTTGGTTGAATGTTTCAGAATAAACATTAACTAATTTTTCATCTCCGCATTCCCATGCCTGAATACTAATCTCCGGAGTAACAGAAGTATAATTCACCATAGACAAGAACAATATATTATCTTTCTCATAGACGGAATAATCATTCTCATTAATAATCCAATCGCTTGGAGAAACTATATAGGCGGTTTTATAATTTCTATTATAATCATAAATCAAATCATATACCCTATTGTTCTTCAACAATACAACATGGTAAGAACCGCCACAACTTGTTAACTGTAAATCGTATGGAGTTTCATAAGCAGTAGGCAAATCCAAACCGCCTTGACCTGAAAAACCACTACCTAAAGTATTTAAATTAGTATATCTCGGCTCCGGACTATTAGAAACTAATTTCCATAACTTCAAAGTTGAATCAGAAACCGCCGGATAATAAACTTGGTCGCCGGTATCTGTGCTATCACTTCCTTTTGTATAAGTATCTGTATTGAAAGTGTAATTGGAAACTATTCCATAATAGTAAGATCCATGCTTTGTTGTTGAACCTATACAATCATAATAATAACCCTTAGTTATAGAATATCTTACTTGGCAATCGGAATAAATACAATCCGGCCATGTAGAACCGCAATAAATAGTTGTTGATAATAAAGAAGTAAATTCATAATCAAATTTTTCTATAAACCTTTGATAGCCGGATTCTCTTGTTGCGGTAACAAACCAATAACTTCCATTATCATACGCCTTAATCCTATCGGAAATATTATATGTTCCTAAAGTTTCTTTTGTATTAAGGTTTAAGTCATAACCCAATCCAACCGGTATCAAAAATAAGAAGAGGATGGGAATAAATATTAAAAGTTTCTTCATGAAATTGTTTTAATTTATAAGGATTAATTTTTTATGTATTTTTAGATATATATTATAAAGAAGATAAAAGAAATTATAAAAAAGATTAAGGATATAAACATTTGGTTAATTCCTATATGATAGACTTTATTTTTATCCGCTATCTTATTTCCATCAATGCCTATTTCAAATTCATTGGGTTTTAAATTCCATGCTACATCTATATTATGAATACCAATCAAGAAATATATGACACCGCATATAAATAGGATCAGAATTAAGACAAAAATATTATCCATGCTTTAAACCCTTGAATAGATTATCTATAAATTGCTTTTGCGACCATGAAGAAAACTTCTCTTGAGTTTTTGAATCTATCATTAAATCACATTAGGAAATTCTTTAATAACTTTATATCTTGAATGAGAATCTATTTCTAATAATTCCATACTGAAAAGTGTTTTAATATATTCTCTTAATGTTTTAAAAGATAATTCCGGAAAATTTTTAGTAATTTCTTCTATTCCAATCCATTCTTTTTCTTTAATTAATTCATAAACTTTTTTAATTCTATTTAATCTTTCTGTATTTTGTTTCATAATTTTAATTAGAATAATATATATAAATATATATCTCGTGTCCCCATTATTTCCACTCGAACTAAAAATAAATCATATCATTACATTATACAATACATTAAGAAGTAGTAACAAAATTAAAAAGAAAGAAAGTAACAAAGAAAGAAAATTAGTAACCACAATAAAGGCATTCATCACTACATAAAGATAGAACTAAGACGATAATATTATTTAGAAACTTAACTTTAAATATAAGGATTGATATATTGCTTTCTTAATTTCTTCTTTAATCTCTTAATCTCTTTAGCAAATTCTTTATTTAATTTCCGTAATTGATAACATTTAGATTTCCAAAAATCAATAGAATCAAATTCTTTATTGTTTAGGTTTGACATCTTCTTTTTCCGCTTTATTCTTTTCAATTAATGTTTTCATGATCTCAATTTTTCTATCCATTTCTTTAACAGCTTCTTCCTTATCAAAAATTAATTTATCCAAATAAATTTCTGCTTGTTTTAAATCATTAAATCCTTCTCCAGATTCAATCTTAAAAACATAATTAAGAATTTTATTTACAAAAGTACTGTGTTTTTCCTTCTGATTATGTATCCATTTAACTATATAGTCATCCAAAGTTATAGATAATGTATTTTTTACCATAATATAATATCTTATAAATCATTATATTATATAGATATATCTTATTTAGTAAATGGATTATCTATCCAATTTTTTTTATTTTCTTCTAAAATAGCTCTTTTCCCCCCTAAAAGTATCTTTTTCTTCAAGTTATAATCCAATTTCATTTTAATGTATTCCTCGATAAATTTTGGGTATATATTATATACATTAGGGGCATTTTCCCAAGTATCTAAAGGTTGAAACCATGCTTTATCCGTAACCGTATTGAGTTTCTTCTCGCACAATATTATATTCACTCTATCCTTAGTCTTTCTGATAGCCCTTAATAATAGATGTGCCTTCAATCTAGTTCCCTTGAATATATCAAAGATATAAGGAAGATTCAAGATAAGGTTTGTATTGTCTATACCGAAAATCTGAGTAAGCTTATCAAAGTTAATAGTTTTCTCATCAAAGAAGCTCATTTTATATTGTTCAAAACCTTGTTCCTCTAAGGTTATGAATTTATTCTGATTCTCTGGATTCTTTGTAGCATCTATGAAGTCATCCAAATTCCAATAGACATCCTTCAATGGATTTAAATTATTTTCTTCCGGCTTATATTCTTCCCTTGAAAAATAACAATAATTCATATAACATTGTAGCCAAAATGAGAAGAAACTTTTCCCACTTCTTGGGGTCCCAACAACTATTATTATTTGGTTTAATCCAGTATTCAGATTCTTTACAATCTTATCTATTAGAGGATTGAAATTTTTATGCTTATAATTATAGCAATAGGGTTTATTCCTTAACCATCCTTTAACCCATACATCTTGAATATGTTTATCCTCATATATAAAAATCACCCATGAGTCTTAGCTCTCTTCTCTTCTTTCTTCTCTTCAATCTCCTTCTCCTTCATGTCTATCTCATGTGAATAATCCGTTCTGATCCTAGAAAAGTCTTTCTGTTGCTGTCCCATAGCATTTATAATATGGTCGGACATAAGTTTATAAGTCATGTCCGTAACCACTCCTAGCATATCTTGATTTGTAGTCGTTTTTATACCGCTATCATACATCAATCTAACATTATCGTTTATCCTAAGTGTATCGTTCCTTACCATGTTAAGCTCTGTGTTCCTAAATAAAAGCAATTCCTTTTTGCCCATTCCTAGAGAACTTAGGAATCCGCTACAAACAAGAAATACATGACATATTTTCAAGTCTTGTTTTTTAGGGTTAGCTAGATAATCTTTCATTAATTGGTATTGTTTTACCTTAATTTCACTCTCATTAAATGCTCTCTGTACCATCTCCTTCAATTCCAATAATGGATTCTTCTCAAATGAAAACCATAATTCACCTAAAACCCTATATTTTATATTGACATGAATTAGATATTTTATTGTTGTTGGATTGAACCTTAAAACATCAATAAGCTTTTCCTTGTTTTCCTTTATTTGGTCGTGATATTGTATTTTAGTTTTTTGTAATTTAAGGAGAAGGTTTATAACTACCACTCCTAAAAAACCCAATGCTAAAAGATACCAATGGTTAATAAGCCAATTTAAATAAGATTGAATATTCATTAAACCACTCTCGGCATATGCTTAACAGAAAAATCCAAACTCTCTCTAATAACCATAGAATAATTTTTCTTCTTATCTGATATAATCCTTTTCCTGATCTCTTCTATATTTTCTAAATCTCTTGGTATTGCTCGGAAAGAAATGATCCTAACATTAGGATAGACATATTTAGGTTTAAGGCTTGAAGGTAATTCAGAAACCTTTATTTCTTCCATTAAAATTCTACACCTTCAACTCCTTTAGAATGTATATTACAATAGAAACTTAATTTTACTAATCCTATAATTCCATATCTTAAATAATAATGTGTTGCGGGTTTATCACATAAACTACATTCTTTAGGAATTAAATTTATATATCTCAAGAAATCACCAATTAATTTATAATACAAATAAAGATTTATATTATAAATCTTAGAAAGTTATTCTTCTAAGCAATGTTTTACCACATGAACGGCATCACTTACCTCATGGTATATAAGCATTCACTAATTACCGACACAATCCATTTCCCAAATAGGCTTTAAATTTATATTTATATTATAAATTATTATTTATATGATAAAACCCAAACTCTTGGGTTCGGAAAAGGATGAGGCTTGTGGGATCGTTCTGTACAGGCGTAACCTAAAGCCAAGTAGAGCAACTCCATCCGAAAAACCCAAGAGGAAATTAAAAGGTGAGGGATAGATGAAAACAAATGAAAACATAATAAAGCAAGTCATAGAAGACATCAAGTCCAACATGGATTTGGTTACAATAGAGGATTTAAAGGGTATAGAAGGTGATTATACTGACATTGTGCCTTATTACACGATTGATAAATATAGACTTAATTTAATCGAAGAAAAATGGTTGAAGAGGATTGAAAATGAACAACTGTAGTTGTGGCAGGGAATCCAAATACACAGGTCAATACGGGGATTTGTGCGAGGAGTGTTATAACAATAGTTGGAGTGGATGAGAATGAATTGGAAAGAAATATGGGATGAACTCAAGGAAGAACCAATACTTCAATTATTATTCCTTCCGATAACGATACCAATGTTTCTGGCTATGTTAATAATTTCATTATTCTTAAAAGGTGAATCTATTCCAGAAGAAGAATTGAAGAAGATTATAGAAGGGGATAAGAATTATATATAAAGTATCTTTTGAAACCCAATTCAAGATCATAAAAACTTTACTTATATTAGTTTTGATTTGGGCTTTCTTATCAGTAATAAGTTTTAATATTAATAGCTATATCAAATATAAGATATTCCTAGAATTGCAAAAGAATGGAGTTACTAATATGATGAATTGCATTCTCGAATGTAAAGCAAATATGATCAATCCCAATTATCCTCTATTCAATTATTCTTAAAATAAGAGAAAAGAAAAGAAAGTCTAAAATCCTTCTTTACTCATGGATGATTTAACCCATACAACAACATAACCGACTACGGCTACGATTATTCCATATGGGGCTAATCTTACAACTGTTATTAATGTATTACCAACTGTCAAATAACTTGCATTAATTCCGACCAATGTCGCATTAAATGCTATAACTGCGGTTTCTGATAGTTGTAGGAATACTGGGATTAGAGTTAATCCAATGAATAAAGCCAAATAGAACTCAATACCTTTATTCAGAAAATCCATTTTATCACTTAAAGATATTTCCCCAAAAACATATTTAAAGAAAGATGTATAATTTCAATAAAAGAACCTTAGGTTATATTCAATCTTAAAGGGGTATTTGTTGCCATGATTTAACAAACATGATATGAATAAACCCTTATCTGTCAATTGATAAGAATTTCCATCTTCCTCCATTTTAAAATGGGTTATCAAGTCAAGCTCGATAAGCTCTCCCAACATCTTAAACAATGCATAGCTCTTATATACTTTCTGCGTTTTGGCATTAAGCCTGAATCCCTTCTGAAATAGCATGAATAGAAGTAGCTCTTGTTGTTTTTTGGTTAAGGTCATTAAATCAAACTTAAAACATTTGATAATAAAAAGTAGATCAATAAGAAGATTAAGAATATACCTAGATATAATATTTCAGTTGAATATTTTAATGTTACTGAATTAAAGAAAGTTGAAAATAAAATAAATCCTATTAAAGTTGATATAATTAAAGCTATTAATTTTTTCATCATTTTATTAGCCCCTTGAAATAAATTTATATAACCAAAATACAATAAAAATTATGAATAAAAATATCAAGACATATAAAATATTATTCATCATCAATGAATAATTGCATGATGCATTATTGAATAAAGTTTGATTAGAACACCCATATTGACATGGTATAGTTTGGTTGAATTTATAGGAAGTTTCTACTCCATTCTTAACCTTAACAAATTGTTCTTCCACGTAAAGATTATTCTCATCAATACAGTATCGTAAAGGAGTTCCTGAAATTAATGTAGTTGTAGTAGTTGTTAAAGTTGTTGTAGTTGTTGGCGGTATATAATCATAAATGATTTTAGCATTATCTATTATACCTTCTAAAAAGTCATGGTATCCACTTCCAACAGTATATCTACAACCAACTAATAAATCAATAGTATTATTAATATCTCCTATACTTCCGGTTTCATTTATCTCTAAAATATCATTAGCATAAAGCAAAAAATTATCGTCTATTCTTTGAAGTGTAAGATTAAACCATTCATATTCATCATAAGAAGAAACTGTTTCATAATTAACTGATGGAAAACTTCCGCTTGATAAATATATTTCGAATTTTCGGTTATTATTATATTTAATATACCAACCATTATAAGCCGGATTGGTATCAAAATCTATCTTGGAAATAATATAACCTTCTGTCCATGTTCCGTCAGTTATATTAACCCATGTTTCAACAGTAAAATTATTGCTTCCAAAATTCAAAGTTTCATCATTCCCAAAAGATACATATTGGGAATCGTCTTGATTAAATTCTAAGCCATAACCAAACATTCCATTAACATAACCATTAACAAAATTATATCTTGTTCCGTCATTTGAACCAACACTATCCAAAACATTATTTTCAAATTCCCAATAGGAAATTACAGCACTTGAAACGGAGTTTATGCTCAATAAAACAGATAAGATTATTGTAACAAATAACCCTTTTCTCATATTATTTTCATCTCATTTTGTTTTTTAAGATTAGCTTCCATCTCTTGTTGTTGGTTTGTTGTTTCACTTTCTTTTGCTTTCTGATTACAATAATCAGATTTCTCACAAGTCATAATTAAATCTTTAGGATAGCATTCGACATAAGCCTTTAATCCTTTATCCCACATACATATAGAATCCTTGAATAGAATTGGTGAACCGCCGTATATCGTTCCGCCAACATATAAATTATTCCACATATTAGAAGAAGAACCCAGATTGTAAGTCTTGTTTACACCGCTAATAAGATTTCCATACATGGAATCTCCACCCTTTGAAACATGGAAGTTATCCCATCCGGATGTTTGGTGATATAACATCAACCTTTGCAATCGGAATATTCCATTAACAGGATTAGAATTGAAACTCATATTGATTCTCATCTTGTAAATATTGAATGGTGTTGGAGTTTGAAATGTTGGGGATAAGTAAGTATCAAATATAGAACCATAACCTAGAACACTATCATTCAATACTAAGAAATAAGTTCCATTTCCAGTAACATCAGTTTCAACTGTAAATCTTGTGGGTATGGCTGTAGTTGTTGAGCTTCTAAATGTCAATCCTAACCTCCAACTTGCTGAAGCTTTGACTGTAATAGGGCTTGAGTTTGTATTTATTGTAATGCTGAATGGGTTAAATGTAGTTCCAGAAGAATAGGCTAGAATTGTTGAATCATCTATGAAAGTATTGTTTATTGATCCGGTGGTGTTTGCTGTCGGTGAAATAGTAATGCTGTTAGCAATCAAATGCCTATAAGCCAATTCATCTTGATAATCATATTGGACTATGTTTGCCAAATCTGCATCTCTCGGCATCCAGTAATTACTTAACTTATAACCTGAAGCTTTTGAAACATAATTTTTAGTTCCTACTAATCCTAAATTTAGCCCTTGTAAATATGCCACACCGGTTGAATCTATATAACCGACATTGGATCCTGAACTATTATATAGTTGCATGAAGTCCCTCCCATTTTGTGGTTGCAATACTAACGGCACGTTTGTAAAATCACTCGGGGCTTCTCCCAATATTCCCATGAGTTGTGAATTGGTTGTATTGATTATAAGAGTTCCATTCATGTCGTCACCCATCCTAAGAACATAAGAACGATTGGAAGTATTGTTAATGAATCCCATATTGTTAGTAAAATTACTTAATGAATTATATCCTCTATTGCCTAAATTATCAGTAAAGTTTGTTAAGTGTGTTGGCTTGTTAATCAGATCATTATAATCCTTATCCCATAAAGTATCATTCACAATTATATTATAAAACAATCCTGATTCATTAACCGCTATCCTAATTTGCTCGGTTGTATTTCCTTGCTCGGTTATATTGACGCACAATCTACAAAGCAAAATTCCGTCATCTTCCACTCCATAGACACAATAATCGCTTGGGCATGGATTAGTAATGTCTAATTGATATTCATCCAATAAAGCAATATTCAGATAGTCGCCGGTGATAGTCGCTTCTGATTTTGATATGAAATAAATCCCGCTAATCAGAATTACTATACAAATTAATATTATATATCCATTCATCATGTCGCCCCTATAAAACCTCTTATTATATATGCAAATCCTATAAGTATCGGCACTTCAAAAAGCAAAACTAAAACATAAGGTATTCCAATACAGCTGTTCGTAACAAGTTGAATTACAGTTCTTACCATGTTTGTCATGCTTATAGGATTGGAAGTTACACCGCTTGATATTTCACTAGCATTATAAGAAGTGTTTAAACTTACTTGATATAAATCTGGGCATGAAATCCCTGATCCTAAATTAGCAAAACCGACTAAGACAAAGTTTATCCCAATCATATAAATAAATAAAATTATTATTTCTTTTATCATTAAGCCCATACATATACACCACTACTTTATGAACTTCAATAATCCATAACCGCCAACCATGAATACAATAATAATGCTGAAAACTATTGGAATCCAACCAGCAAAAGAAAATATTATAAACCCGATAGCAAAACCAATTGTAAATATGACTCCATTATTTGCTGAATTGCCTATCATATAAAGCCCTATAATTCCTAAACTAAAACTTAAGCTTAAACCCAACATCAATTTAGTATTTGCGTTTGGATGAAGCAAAGCATTAATCCAATTAACCGGATTAAGATTATCCTGAACTTGATCTGGTGTAGTTCCGCCTTTGCATAAGCCAGTAGTTAATTCACATCCATTAATACATTCAGAAGATAGAGTAAGATTAGTTGAACAATCTGGATTCTCAAAGATAGAATAATCTATTAGGCCGGCACTTTCGCATTTATAACCGCCACATAATTTGTCGCATGAATAACATATGTCTCCTATAATTCCATATTTAATCCAACCTTCATATCCGAACCAATTAGAGGATACTTTACATGGATATCCATTGACAATGAATCCGGCTTTAGCTGAATCCCCGCCTATATAACTATCTGAATTTTTTGAGAAAGTAAGGTTGGAATAGTAAGCATCCTGACATACATAACTATCATTGTTGTAGCATGAAGTTAAAGGGTTGCATATGGTGGTTGTGAATTGATTTTTTTGTGTCCTGAATATACTGTCACTGACAATTGTATATAAATTGAAAGAAGAATTGACAATAACATTAGTACAATTCAAAGGGATAGTTATAGATACATCCTTCCTTAATGTTGGGTTTTCAAATGAAGGGACTAATCCACTATCAACACTTACACAATCAGTAAATGTTTTGGTTTCTTGAGTCCATATTCCTTGAGTTTGATTATAAACTTTACCGCAATAAAGACTTGGTATATATTGTTCTTCATTATCACAATCATTAGCGCAAACCCTGATTTGTTTTTGCTGTTCTTCCAAACATACAGTAGTATTAACCCAAACAGAACAAGAACAAGAATCATCATAAATCAATCTCAAATTATCAGTAG
>Ga0315275_10007175_pt1 | contig 10754 bp, 7 predicted proteins | sample YL17G03_0_MG_FD_205557 | JGI IMG/M metagenome (GOLD analysis project Ga0315275, IMG submission 205557) | Sediment microbial communities from Yellowstone Lake, YNP, Wyoming, USA - YL17G03_0 | ecosystem: Environmental > Aquatic > Freshwater > Lake > Sediment | place: USA: Wyoming | collected...
CCGAGACTGGGTAGACCCCGCCGCCCAGGGCCTTGCCCAAGATCATCACGTCCGGCCGCACGCTCTCGTGGTTGCAGGCCAGCAGCGCCCCGGTGCGGCCCAGACCGGTCTGGATCTCGTCGGCCATCAGCAACACGTGGTTGCGATTGCAGATCTCACGCAGGCGGGAGAGGAAACCGGCCGGCGGAACGATCACGCCCGCTTCGCCCTGGATCGGTTCGGCCAGAATGGCTGCTGTGTTGGGGGTGATGGCCGCTTCCACCGCGCGTGCATCGCCGTAGGGAATGGTAACGAAACCTGGGGTGAAAGGCCCGAAGCCATCGCGATAGAGGGCTTCGCTCGAGAACGACACAATGGAGATCGTTCGTCCGTGGAAGTTGCCGGAGAAGGTGATGATCTCCGCTTGTCCGGCGGGCACTCCCTTAACGCGATAGGCCCACTTGCGCGCAAGCTTCAGCGCCGTCTCAACCGCCTCGGCGCCGGTGTTCATCGGCAGCACACGCGGATAGCCGGTGGCGTCGGTCAGGGTCTGGTAGAACAGGCCGAGTTGGTCGTTGCGGAAGGCGCGCGAGGTGAGCGTGAGGCGCGACGCTTGGTCGCTGAGGGCGCGCAGGATGCGCGGGTGGGCATGGCCCTGGTTGAGCGCGGAGTACGAGCTCAGGCAGTCGAGGTAGCGCCGGCCCTCGACGTCGTAGACCCACACACCTTCGCCGCGCGTGAGCACCACGTCGAGCGGCTTATAGTTGTGCGCACCAAGCCTGTCCTCCAAATCAATGTAGTCGCGCGCCTCGGGCATGCGGTCAGCCTCGCGGTGCCAGGAGCCGCACCAGCAGCGCCTTCTGGGCGTGCATGCGGTTCTCCGCTTGGGGGAAAATGGCCGAGTGCGGACCGTCCGCCACCTCATCCGTGAGCTCTTGACCGCGATGCGCCGGCAGGCAATGCATCACAATCGCCTTCGGGTCGGCCAGCGCGAGGAGTGCGGCGTTCACCTGATAGGGCGGGAAGATACGTTTGCGCGCCTCCGATTCGGCCTCCTGGCCCATGCTGGTCCAGGTGTCGGTATAGATGACCTGCGCTCCGTGCACGGCCGCCTGCGGGTCGCGCAGGGCCCGCACCTGGCTGCCGCTCTCGCGCGCGAATTCGCGGCCGCGTTCAACCACGGTCGCCGGCAGCCCGTACCCTTCGGGCGCGGCAATGGTGAAATGCGCCCCCAGCTTGGTGCAGATGTGCAGCAGGGAGGTAGCCACGTTATTGCCGTCGCCCACATAGGCCACGCGCACGCCGCGCAGGGGCCCGAATCGTTCGCGGATGGTGAGTGCGTCGGCCAGCGCCTGGCACGGGTGGTTGTAGTCGGAGAGGCCGTTGATCACGGGCACGCGCGACCACTGGGCCAGGTTGAGAACGTGCTGGTGGTCGAACACGCGCGCCATGATGCCGTCCACGTATCCCGATAGGACGCGCGCAACGTCGGCGATGGATTCGCGCTGCCCCAGGCCGACCTCGCTCGGCGAAAGATAGAGCGCGTCGCCGCCCAGGTGGCGCATGGCCATATCGAACGAAACCCGCGTGCGCAGACTGGGCTTTTGAAAGACCATGCCCAACACCTTGCCCGCCAGGATGGGTTGGTTGCCGCCCTGGGTTCGTTCCTGCTTGAGTGTCAGGGCGAGATCGAGCAGGTCCTCGAGTTCGCGCGGTGAGAGGTCCGCCACGGCGAGGAAATGCTGCATAGAGGAGCACTCCTTAAGAGGCTGAGGTGCGGAGAGTATAGCATACAGACCGGCTCGTTCGGCGCTGCGAGGCGCCGCTCGAAGCTGTTACGCCAGACTCTAACGGGCGAGTTATCGGATATACTGCTCCCGCGCATCCGAGGCACCCCGCGCCTCCCTGAGTGAGCAACATGAGCGATGACATCTCCCCGATACGCAGACAGTATCTGGATATCAAGCGCAACTACCCGGATACGATTCTCTTCTTCCGGTTAGGCGACTTCTACGAGACGTTCGACCAGGACGCGCAGGTGGCCGCGCGGGAACTCGACATCGTGCTCACCTCGCGCAACGTGGCCAAGGGCACCCGGGTGCCCATGGCCGGCATCCCCGCTCACGCCGCCGAAACCTATATCGCCCGGCTCATCGGCCGCGGTCTGCACGTAGCCCTCTGCGACCAGGTGGGCGACGCGGTGCGCGGACTCATGCCGCGCGAGGTGGTGCGCGTCTTCACGCCCGGCACCCTCATGGAAGAAACGATGCTCGCGCCGCGCGCCAACAATTACCTGGCGGCGGCGCTCGTAGTCGACAACCAGGTCGGCATCGCCTACGCCGACGTTTCGACCGGCGAATTCCGCGCCACCGCCACCGCCGGCGAGAATCCGGCCCTGGTGCTGCGTGACGAGCTGGCTCGGCTCAACGCCGCCGAGGTCCTCCTGCCCGAAGGCACAGCGCTCGGCAACGGCCCGGCGCTCGCGGTGACCGAACTTCCCTCGTGGAAGTTCGAGCTCGGCCGCTGCGAGCAAACGCTGCTCGAACATTTCTCGACCGCCAGCCTGGAGGGCTTCGGCCTAGCCGGACTGCCAGTGGCCACTCGCGCCGCAGGCGCACTTCTCCAGTACGTGCGCGAGACCCAGCCCAAGGCGCTCGTCCTATTGGCCGGGTTGGCTCACTACAGCCTGACCGACTTCATGCTGTTGGACGCCGCAACCCGCCGCGGCCTCGAGCTCACCGAGACCCTGCGCTCGCGCGCGGAGCACGGCTCGCTGCTGGGCGTGCTCGACCAGACCGTCACGCCCATGGGCGCACGCCTGCTGCGCGTGTGGGTCAACCAGCCTCTGCTTAACCTGGCGGCCCTACAGGCGCGCCAGGACCAGGTACAGGCCTTCGTAGAAGCTGGCCTGGCACGAGTGAGCTTCCGCGAGCCGCTCGCGAAACTGGGCGACCTCGAGCGCTTGGCCAACCGCACCGCCTCAGGGCACGCCACGCCGCGCGATCTGGTGGCGCTGCGCATGCACTTGGGCGGGCTGCCGGCAGTTCGAGCTGCTCTTGAGACGGCGCCGGGCCTGGCCAGCTTCGCCAGCGAAGTGGACTTGTGCGCGGACGTGCTCGGCCTGCTGCAGGCGGCCATCGCCGAAGACGCGCCGGCCACGCTCGCCCAGACCGGCGTTGTGCGCAGCGGGTTCTCGGAGGAGCTTGACCAGACAGTGGCTGGGATCCACGAGGCGAGGCGCTGGATTGCCAACCTGGAGGCCGAGGAGCGGGCGCGCACGGGGATCCGCACACTCAAGGTGGGATTCAACAAGATCTTCGGCTACTACCTCGAGGTCACGCGCGCCAATGCCAATGCCGTTCCCCCCGAATACATTCGCAAACAGACCCTGGTCAACGCCGAGCGCTACATCACTCCGCAGATGAAGGAAGTGGAAGCGCAAATCCTAAATGCCGAAGAGCGCATCCGGGAGATCGAGGGCCGCTTATTTGCGGAGGTGTGCCGCACGCTCGCCTCCGCGGCGCCGCGCTTGCAGCGCACTTCAGCCGCACTGGCACGGCTGGATGTGGTGGCCGCGCTCGCCGAAATCGCGGTCCAGCGCGGATACGTGCGCCCGATGCTGGTCGAGGAGGACGTGCTCGAAATCGTCGGCGGTCGTCACCCGGTGGTCGAGCAGTTTCTTTCACCTCAGCGCTTCGTGCCCAATGATGCCATGCTCGAAGGCGGCGAGCGCATCCGCGTCATCACCGGCCCGAATATGTCGGGCAAGAGCACCTACCTGCGGCAGGTGGCGCTGGTGTGCCTGATGGCGCAGATTGGTTCCTTCGTCCCGGCCGCTTCGGCCCGCATCGGCCTGGTCGATCGCATCTTCACCCGCATCGGCGCGCAGGATGAGATTCACAGCGGGCAATCGACTTTCATGGTGGAGATGATCGAAGCCGCCAACATCCTGCACCATGCCACGCGGCGCAGCTTGCTCATCTTCGATGAGGTGGGACGCGGCACCTCCACCTACGACGGCGTCTCGATTGCCTGGGCCGTCATCGAGTACATCCACAATCACCCGCGCCTGCAATCACGCACGTTCTTTGCCACCCATTATCACGAACTCATTCGCTTGGCGGAGTTCCTGCCGGCGGTGCGCAACTACAACGTGGCCGTGGTTGAGCAGGGCAAAAAGGTTGTCTTCCTGCACCAGATTGTCGCCGGCGGCGCCGATCGCTCCTACGGCATCCATGTGGCCCAGTTGGCCGGCCTGCCGCGGCCAATCATCGCCCGCGCCGAGGAGATCTTGGCCGAGCTCGAATCCCAAAGCGAGCGGGCCGACAAACCTCAGCCGCAGATGCTGCAGCTCAGCTTCGCCTCTGGCAACGATCCATTGCGCGAGGCTTTGGCCCGCCTAGATGTTCCTGGCCTAACCCCGATCGAGGCGCTCAACCTGCTTTACGAGTGGCAAAAGCAATACACCTCGCCGGAAGGCGACCAATCGGCGTGACGTGGGCCAACAAGACGACAGCCCGTCCTGCCGATGCGCGCCAATGCTAGAATGGGCGGCATCGCCGCGCGGCTGAAGTGCCCGGCGGGCAACCCCTGACCGCCCCGTCCCGCATTCACTCACCAATCGCATCAAGGGTGCCGCAGGGACGATTCGATTCATCGTTTGCTGCATCGTGCGCTATCTCGCGTGAGATGACGAGTAAGCCGCGTTGCCGAGGCCGCATGCCGTCGTTGGAAATTACTCAACGCCTGATCGCCGCATTCAGCGCTCCATTCGAGGGCCGCGGCCGAGCGTCGCTTCGGGCACATCCCCGAAGCCGTTGCCGTCCGCGTCGCGCGCGCCCTTGCTGCCTAAGTGCCGGTCGAGGATTTGGTCGACCCGCGTCAGATCGGGCTTTCCAGGTCTGCCGCCGTGCATCTGCGACCTCGCCCGGGACCCGATTCCACAGTGTTCAATGCCATGGAGAGAACCCTATTTGACGAGGGGATCGAAAACCGCGCAATCATCGAGGTTTGATGGAGAACCTCGAGGTCCTACTTTATCGCTATCCAGTTGCACGCCCAAAGGGCGCAGGAAGTGAGCGGCGTGCCGGCCGAGGACATTCGCGCTACCGCGTGCGTTCGCCATGCCTTAGACCCGGTGGCATCCACCAAGATGTGAACCGTGGTGGGGTGACTAGACACGGAAGGGAGCCACGGGTCGCGAGGTGCCGCAGCCCGTCCGTGGCGGCCGGCGCACCGGCGAAGGGCAGTTCGCACAGACCTCCCCTTTGATGATCGGGAGGCGGTTTGGAGGGCAGGACGTTAGTGCCCAAAAGCGTGTCGAGAGGGCGCCCGGAGGGGTGACAGATGTCGCTGGAGATGCCTGCAGGTCGTGCTATAGTAACTTCTTAGGCAATTCAGCCGTTTGCTCCCCGCCAGAAGTAGGGAGCGACTGGACAACTGTGGTTTGAAGGGAGGGACCGCGAGGCTATGCAGCGACGCGTCTCCACCAACCCCATCCGCCGGTACAACTACCAGGGCGACCCCTTGGCCGAGCCGCCGCCGGCAGACCTTACGGAAATCCTGGACCGGTACCTGGGTCAGCGCGATGCCCTGATCACGGTCCTGGAAGAGATCCAAGCGCGCTACAACTACCTCCCAGCCAAGCACTTGCAGTATGTCTCGCGCGAGCTCGGCTTCCCCCTTAGCCAGATCTTCGGAATCGCTACCTTCTATAATGTCTTCCGGCTGACGGCGCCGGGCCGCCACCTGGTGCGCGTCTGCAAGGGGACCGCGTGTCATGTCAACCGCTCCTCCGCGATGATCGAACTCCTGAGCGCGAAGCTCGGTGCCAGGGAAGATGAAACGACTGCGGACGGATTGTTCACGCTGCAGACTGTCGCTTGCGTCGGGGCCTGTAGCCTGGCGCCGGTCCTGGTCGTCGATGACCGGACGTATGGAAGGATGACTCCCGAGCTCTCGTGGGAAGTCGTTTCCAAAGTCCAGGAGCAGGAACAGCTGCAGCCTCAGGTGGAATCATGAGCGCACTTATTCGCGTTGGGACATCTACCTGTGGGTTGGCGGCTGGAGCTGAAGCCGTCGTCGGTGCGCTTCGCGACAAGCTCGATCGACGGCAGGTGGACGTGGAGCTGCAGCGCACAGGGTGCCTGGGCGCATGCCACAGCGAGCCTCTCGTCGAAGTAACGGAGGGTGCAACCACAGCCTTGTACGGGTCGGTGGACCCGGCGCGGGTCGACCAAATCCTTGACCGGCACTTCGGCAGCAAAGGCGCGCGCGACGCGGAACCCTCCTGGTTGCTCAGCCACAGACTGGACCATTCGGATTTCCCCTTCCTGGCCCGCCAGACAAAGGTCACTACGCGCCTGTGCGGCGTCATCGACCCGCTTTCGCTTGAGGACTACCTGGCCAACGACGGCTACAAGGCGCTGCGCGCCGCCTTGACCATGGACCCGGAAGAGGTGATTGCCATGGTCAAGGACTCCCGCCTGCGCGGACGAGGCGGGGCCGGTTTCCCGACCGGCGTGAAATGGGAGATCACGCGCAGACAACAAGCCCATCCCAAGTTCCTGATCTGCAATGCCGATGAGGGCGACCCTGGCGCGTTCATGAATCGGACGATGATCGAGGGCGACCCGCACCGCGTCCTGGAGGGCATGCTCATCGCCGCCTGGGCGATCGGGGCCTCCAAGGGCTACCTATACGTGCGGGCGGAGTATCCCCTGGCGGTGAAGGCGTTGCGCACCGCCACCCGTCAGGCGGCGGAGTACGGCGTCACCGGCAAGAACATCTTGGGCAGCGGGATGGATTTCGAGTTCATCATCAAAGAGGGCGCCGGCGCATTCGTGTGCGGCGAGGAGACGGCGCTGATGCACTCGATCGAGGGCCTGCGCGGAACGCCCAGCATGCGCCCACCTTACCCGTCGGTCGCCGGGCTGTGGGGGTACCCCACCAATATCAACAATGTGGAGTCCTTTGCCAGCATCTCCACCATCCTGCTCAACGGGCCATCCTGGTTCGCCGGGATGGGGACCGAGAAATCCGGCGGGACCAAGGCCTTCGCCCTGACGGGCGCCGTGCGCGCATCGGGCCTGGTCGAAGTGCCATTGGGTACCCCGCTGCGAGCGCTGGTGGAGGAGATCGGCGGTGGCTGCAGGAGCGGGCGGCCGGTCAAAGCCGTCCAACTGGGCGGCCCATCGGGTGGGTGTGTGCCGGCGGAACTGCTCGACACGCGCATCGACTACGAGGATCTGCGCGCCACGGGCGCGATCATGGGCTCGGGAGGCATGGTCGTTGTCGACGATACCACCTGCATGGTGGATTTCGCCCGCTACTTCCTGACCTTCACCCAGGATGAGTCCTGCGGCAAATGCGTTCCGTGCCGCGTGGGCACGCGGAAGATGCTCGGCATTCTCACTAAGTTCACCCAGGGGCAGGGGTCGCACGAGGACATCGAGCGGCTGAAGCGGCTGTGCGAAACCGTGCGCATCGGCTCGCTCTGCGGGCTGGGCCAAACGGCGCCCAACCCAGTGCTGACCACGATGCGCTACTTCGAGCACGAGTACAACGCCCACGTCGATGCCAGCACATGCCCGGCCGGAATCTGTAGCCTGAGGCCGGCAGCGACGCGGACGACCTGATTGGGAGGCGATGGGATGATTTCCTTCACGCTCGACGGCCGGACGGTTCAGGTGGTAGAGGGGAATTCGGTCCTTCAGGGGGCCCTGGCCAACGGCGTCCACATCCCGCACCTGTGCCACCATCCAGAACTGCGGCCGTCGGGCGGCTGCCGTCTGTGCATGGTAGAGCTTGCCGGCCGGCCGAATCCGGCCGCCAGCTGCGGGCTGACGGCCGAAGAGGGCATGGTCGTTACCTCGCAGAGCGAGCGCCTGACCGAGATCCGGCGCGAGATTATCGATCTTCTGGTTTCGGATCACCCGTTGCGGTGCGTTACGTGCGACAAGAACGGTACCTGCGAGCTGCAGCGCTACGCCTACGAATACGGCCTTTCCGAAACCAGTTTCGACTTCGAACTGGCGCGGTCCCTTTACCAGGACGACAACCCGATGTTCGTGCGGGATCACCAGTACTGCATCCTGTGTGGGCGCTGCACGCGGGTGTGCGACGAGGTTGTCGGTGCAAATGCCATCGAGATCGCCGGCCGAGGCTTCGTAAGCCACGTGGCCACTCCTTTCGACTCGCCCATGGCCGATTCCGCCTGCGTCTTCTGCGGCAACTGCGTCCAGGTTTGCCCCGTGGCTGCACTGTTGCCGCGCGGCAGGATCGGGATGGGCAGGGAGTGGGAGTTGGAACACACACGTACGGTGTGCGGCTACTGTGGCGTGGGCTGCTCAATCGACTACGCCACCAAGGACGGCCGCATCCTTTCAGCCCAGGGCTACCCCGAGGCGGCGGTCAACGGGGAGTTTCTGTGCGTCAAGGGGCGCTTCGGGTGGGACTATGTCGCCAGCCCCGAGCGCCTGACCCAACCTTTGGTGCGGCGCGACCTGGCCCACCGGCTGGGCCTGATCGACGAGCCCTACACGCTGCCGGAGGAGTCTGTCTTTGCCAGCCGCATCGGGCCTGACCGCTTCGTGCCGGTTTCATGGGAGACGGCACTGGATATCGTCGCCGGCGAACTGGCACGGACTGTAGAAGCTCACGGGCCGGATGCCGTCGCCGGGCTGACCTCGGCGCGCTGCACGAACGAGGACAACTATCTATTCCAGAAGCTGATGCGAGTCGGAATCGGGACCAACAACATAGACCACTGCGCGCGTCTTTGACATAGCTCCACCGTCACCGGTCTGGTGACAGCGTTCGGCAGTGGGGCAATGACCAACAGCATTGGCGAGATCCGCCAGGCGGACTGCATCCTGATCACGGGATCCAACACGGCGGACTCCCACCCGGTGATCAGCTATGAGGTGATCCGGGCGGTCAAGGGTGGCGCCAACCTGATCATATTGGATCCCCGCCGCATCCCGCTGGCACGCCACGCCACACTCTTCCTGCAAGCTCAGCCCGGGACCGACATCTATATCTTCCTCGCAATGGCGCACGTCATCCTGCGTGATGGATGGGCTGACACTGACTTCTTGCAGCAGCGAGTCGAGGGCTTCGAGGCCTTTCGCGAGAGCGTGGCTGACTGCACGCCCGAGGCGGCGGCGCTGGTCTCTGGCGTCCCGGCCGAACAGATCGAACGGGCAGCGCGACTATACGCGCTTGGTGAACGCGCCTTCGGGAGCTCGGCGTTCTCGGATGGTCGCGGGCATTCGGCCATTCTGTACGCCATGGGCATCACACAGCGTTCGATCGGCACGCAGCTGGTGATGGCGCTGGCCAATCTGTCGATGCTGACCGGGCAGGTAGGCAAGCCGTCGTCGGGGGTAAACCCGCTGCGTGGGCAGTCGAACGTGCAGGGCGCGTGCGACATCGGCGGGTTGCCGGAGTACTTGCCGGGATACCAGCGTGTCGACGACGGAGACAAGCGCCGCCAGGTGGCGAAGGCTTGGGGGCTGAAGGACTTGCCGCCAAAGCCCGGCCTGACGGTGGTCGAGATGATGCACGCTGCCAGCGAAGGTCGGGTGAGGGCGATGTACGTCATGGGGGAGAACCCCCTGATGTCCGACCCTGACCTTAGCCACGTCGAGAAGGCGTTGCGCCGGCTCGACTTCCTCGTGGTCCAAGACATCTTCTTCAACGAGACGGCGCAGCTTGCCCATGTGGTCCTTCCGGCGGCGGCGGCGCTGGAGAAGGACGGCACCATGACCAACACCGAGCGGCGCATCCAACTGGTGCGGCCGGTCGTCCGCCCACCAGGCGAGGCGCGCCCGGATTGGTCGATCCTGGCGGAGATCGGCGACCGGGTGGATCGCAAGCGCGGCCAGGGGCGTGGGGCGGGCTACTGGCAGTTCGCCTCGCCGGCGAAGGTCATGGAGGAGATCGCCGCCGTCGCTCCGATCTATGGCGGGGTTCGCTACGATCGCCTGGGGCAGGAGGGCCTGGCCTGGCCTGTGCCCGACATCCATCATCCCGGAACCCCGATCCTTCACCTCGGCAAGTTCTCGCGTGGAAAGGGGCAACTGAGCGTCGTCACCGCGCAGATGCCAGCCGAGCAGCCGGACGCCGAGTACCCGATGATCCTTAGCACCGGTCGGACGCTGTACCACTACCACTCGGGGACGATGACCCGGCGGAGTGAAGGCCTGTCGTGGCGTGAGCCGCGCGGCTATGCAGAGATCAACTCGGACGACGCCGCCGAACTCGGCATCCGTGACGCGGGTCAGATCGTGATCCTCAGCCGCCGGGGGAAGGTGCGGACACAGGCACGCGTTGGTCAGCGGGTGCCGAAGGGCACTGTGTTCCTATCCTTCCATTGGAGGGAGGCACCGGCCAACATGTTGACGCACGACTTCGGCCTGGACCCCCAAGCCAAGATCCCCGAGTACAAGGTGTGCGCCGTGCGCGTGGAGGTCCCCAAGCGCGGCACTGGCTAATCGACTGGGGTTACCCAAGCCCGGAAACCGTATGGGCGGAAGTCGCGGCGCTCACGCCCTCGATGGCAGGCATCAGCCACGCGCGCCTGGAGCAGGGCAGCCTGCAGTGGCCGTGCCCTTCAGCGGACCATCCCGGAACGCCTATCCTGCATACGGCTAAGATCGTTCGCGGCAGGGGCCGCTTCATGCCCATCACCTATCGGCCGCCCGCCGAGCAGGTCGACGACGAGTATCCCCTGATCCTTTCCACCGGGCGCATTCTCTTTCACTGGCACGGGG
>Ga0315275_10007176_pt1 | contig 10754 bp, 10 predicted proteins | sample YL17G03_0_MG_FD_205557 | JGI IMG/M metagenome (GOLD analysis project Ga0315275, IMG submission 205557) | Sediment microbial communities from Yellowstone Lake, YNP, Wyoming, USA - YL17G03_0 | ecosystem: Environmental > Aquatic > Freshwater > Lake > Sediment | place: USA: Wyoming | collected...
ATCTTTGCTTAACAGACAAATTCTCTTATTCTAAATAAGATGCATACCTCCTTTGCTTTTTAATCTATTATTTTTTAATTCCTGAGGGATAGCATAATTTTAAATATACATTTCTCTTTATTTTTGTAAGATGCCAAGCTGGTATAAATGTAAAAAATGCAAGTTTGTATGGGTTGATCCTAAAAAACCAAAGAAATGCCCAAGATGTGACTCTAAAGAATTCAGTGAAATAGACCACAAAAGAGATTAAAAGAAAGCGAAATTGCTAAGATAGGTGATAAGAATAAGGTTATATTATTCTTAATTATCAACAGAATTAATCTAAAATATAGAAAGGTTTATAAATCTCCTCTTTTTTAGTAAAAAGTTAAGTTAAAATGGTGTCAGAAAAACCAAAGCTAAATGTTATATTTGTAGGCCATGTAGATCATGGAAAAAGCACATTATTAGGCAGGCTTCTTTTTGAAGCAGGCGTTATTTCTGAGCAGATATTAAAGAAAGCAACAGAACAAGCAGAAAAGCTTGGCAAAAAGGGTTTCGAGTTTGCTTTCCTTTTAGACAGATTCAAAGAAGAAAGAGAAAGAGGAGTTACTATTGAATTAGCCTACAAGCAAATATTAACAAAGAAATATGCTGTTACTGTTATTGACGCGCCTGGACACAAAGATTTTGTTAAAAACATGATCACAGGGGCATCTCAAGCAGATGCAGCTTTCCTTGTAATCGCTGCACAGGAAGGTGTTATGGCTCAAACACAAGAGCATATGCATTTATGCTTCACAATGGGTGTTTCTCAATTAGCAGTTGTTATTAACAAGATGGATACTGTTGGTTACAAAGAAGATGTATTCAACAAAGTAAAAGCAGATGTTATTACAAAATTAAAAGCTACAGGGTTTAAAGTTGAAAATGTTAATTTTATCCCTGCATCAGCATTAAAGGGAGACAATGTTACTAAGAAATCTGATAATCTTAAGTGGTATAACGGGCCTACAGTAATTGAACAAATTGATAATTTTACACAGCCTAAAAAACCTACAGATTTGCCATTAAGAATGCCAATACAAGATGTTTATGAGATTACAGGAGTAGGAACAGTCCCAGTAGGAAAAGTTGAAACAGGAATTATTAAGCCTGGACAAAAAATTATAATTTTACCTGGAAGAAGCGGAATAGGCATTTCAGGAGAAGTAAAAACAGTTGAAGCTCATCATGAATCTCTTCCTTTTGCAGAGGCAGGAGAAAATGTTGGAGTTAATCTTAGAGGTATAGGAAAGAAAGATATTGCAAGAGGAGACGTTATTTGCGATGCTGCTAAACCTGCTACAATAGCTGAAGAGTTTACAGCAAGAATAGCAGTAATCAACCATCCTTCTGTATTAGCAAAAGGATACACTCCGGTATTCCACGTTCATACAGCACAAGTACCTTGCCAGTTTATTGAGCTTGTAGCAAAAATAGACCCAAAAACTGGAGAAATCTCAGAGAAAAACCCAGAATACCTAAAGAACGGGGATGTTGCTATTGTAAGGATAAAACCTAAAGGAAATCTTGTATTAGAAAAACAATCTGTAAACCCGCACATGGCAAGATTTGCAATAAGAGACGCTGGATCAACAGTTGCTGCAGGAATCTGCACAGATATAGTTGCTAAAAGCCTAGATAAGAAAGCAGCAAAATAAATTTATTTTAATTGATAATTAATTTCTGAATTTTTATGTTATATCTTCTTTTTGTGTCATGACTTTCTTTTTATGTTTTCCCTTATTAAACATTAAATCTTTCTTTTTTTAGAAAGATTTTTATACCTTCTTTTGGTATAACCTTTTGAGATAAGATGTCAAAAGCAAGAATAAAAATCGCAAGTGTAGAGATTAGCAGCTTGAATGATATTTGCTCTGCAATCAAAGAAATAGCCAGCAAATCTGGCGTTGTAGTGTGCGGACCAATACCATTACCAACAAAAAGGCTTAAAATCACAACACGTAAGAGCCCTTGCGGAGATGGCAAGGCCACTTTTGACAGATGGGAAATGAGAGTCCATAAAAGAATTATTGATCTTCCAGTTGATGACAAAGTCCTTCATAGCATTATGAGGATGACAATCCCCAAAGAAGTTTCTTTAGAAATCGAGATGATGGATTAATTATAGTTAATGTTTTATTGATTTTTTGAATGACTTCTCTTCATCCCTTAAATTATTATTAATTCTTATTAATTGCCAACTTTTTGAATAGATTTATAAATTGTTTTTATCTTTTCTTGTTAAGCCCGGATGGCACAATGGTACTGCGTAAGCCTGGAATTTAATACCAAAAAGCTTATTGGCGAAAGCCTATCCAAGTTCGATTCTTGGTCCGGGCGTTTATTATTTCTGCATTTATGGCGGGTCTTCCGTGTATTACAAAAGGCATACAAGAATTATATATCACTTATGCCTGAATGAAGGATGTAACAGAAATGATACAGATTCCTTATAAAAAAGAGAATCTACCATGATGCTATGAAAATAGATCCGTACAATCACAAGGAAAGGTATCTGGCCTGGAGAAAAGGCGCAGAAACCGGCATTGAAGGTTTGAGTAAGGAGAATTCAAGCATTGTCCTAACTTATCTCGATGATATGCAAAGAGGCGTTAATATCGCCTCAGAAAGCGTTAAAGGGCCAAGAGGATTTAACAGGCTTAATTGCCTGAAGAACAAGCTTCAATTCTTTGCAAGAAAATTTTCAGAAAGGGGCATTCAAGCAATAACTGATATAAATGAAGACCAGCTTATCTGCCTTTTCTCTGAAATGAGAGACGGGACAATGAGAAAAGTTGATGGGGCAGTGTATGAATCTGTTGATACTTTTGCAAGAACTTTCAAGGCTTTCTGGCACTGGCATCAGAAAGTGAGCAGAAAGAAAGGGATTGAAATAAAGGATATAACCTGCGATCTTGACACGAGAAATGAAAAGCCTGACTGGGTTTATCTCACTGAAGAGCAAGTCAGGCTTCTTGCTGAAAATGCCAAATTCAAATACAAGGTTTTGATATATTTTCTTTTTGACACTGGAATCAGAAGTCCAACAGAATTGGTGAATGTAAGGGTTTCTGATTTATTCAATGACTTCAAGGAATTGAACATAAGGCAGGAGACAAGCAAAACTTTTGGGAGAAGGATAAAACTGATGATTTGCTCTGATTTAATAAAGCAACATATCAAGGCAAATAATCTCAAAGCAGAAGACCAATTGTTTGATGTTTCTCCAAGTTATGCAAATCGCTATCTTAAAAGTCTGGCAAAAGGATTATTCGGAGACAAAGAAAGCCCTGCAGGAGCAAAATATTCTGAATTGACAATGTATGACTTCAGGCATTGCTCATGCTGCTATTGGCTTCCAAGATATAAATCTGAATCTGCATTGAAATATCGTTTTGGATGGAAGAAGTCTGACAAGATTCATTATTACAGTGAGTTGTTAGGAATGAAAGATACAATCTCTGAAGAAGATATGCTTATAGACACTACAAAAACTGAGATTGAAAAGCAATTACAGAGAGAGCAGAAGGAGAAAGAGATGATGAAAGAGCAGATTAATGACCTTCAATCTCAATTAGCAAAGATTTCTGAGCTAACAAATACAATTTTCAAGAATATGAAATATGCTGAGAATTAGGCCAAATTTGGCAGTAAGAAATCAGGCTCAAAAGCAGGCATGTTCGACGCTAAATTCTTACAAAATTCGCAAATTGGCACTGTCGAATATAAGGAATCTGGCAGTAAGAGAGAAGTGCCAAATTACACTTAAAACTAAGTTCCTAAGAAATACCCGATTCCAGCCAGTGGATTTTCAGGCCTAAAAATGCTACTCACGACGCTAAAATTGCCTCAAAACTTAAAAGAGCCACTGTCGAATATAAGGATTCCAGCCAGTAACAAAAGGGAGGGTTATAGGGATATTTTCAGGAATTACAAGAATAGGCCAAATCTGCCACTGAAATTTCTGCAATTAATGCAGTATATCCGACGCTAAAATTGCCGAAAAATCGCAAAGTGGCACAGGCAAATATAATGATTTGTGGCACTAGATTCCAGCCAGTAGAAATTCACTAAGCATTGTGTAGTGCAGATATTTTATTTGTAACATAATCTCTCAGCTTAAAGCTGTTAGCCCATTTTGCGTAAGCATCCCATCCCTGAAGAATTTCAAGAAGTTTAGAATAAGGCAGTCTGCCTTCACAATATAAATTTATTTTGTCTATTATCTTTCTGATATTTCTTTTCCTCAAAAGCCTATGATGATAAAAATTCCTGAAGCCTACAAAATCAATCCCTCTTGATAGAGCAATAATTCCTGATTTTTCTGGATGAAGTTCAATTTTCAATTTTTCCTTTAAAAATCCGTCAATTTGCTTCTTCCATATTTCAAGCTGTGATTTTGATTCATGCAAGATAACAAAATCATCAACATACCTGATATAATGTTTTGCCTTTAATTTGTGCTTGACAAAATAATCCAGCTCATTAAGATAAACATTCGCGAAAAACTGCGAAGTCAGATTACCGAGAGGCATGCCTTTGTCTTTAAAGCCATTCTCAAGAATTTTGCTGATAAGCTCTAGAACATTGTAATCTTTAATTTTCCTGCTGATTATACTCAACAAAATTTCATGATTAACTTCCTGAAAATAATGCCTTATATCCGCTTTTAATACAAAACAGCTTCTTGTATTGTTTTTTGAAACCTTTCTCTTGAATTTGTCAAATCTCTTTAATGCAAACAGATTTCCTTTCCCTATTCTGTTCGCGCATGAATCATAAATGAATATCTTTTCAAAAATCGGCTCAATAACTCGCACAAGGGCATGATGCACGATTCTATCGCGAAAAGCAGACTTGGAGATTATGCGGGTTTTTGGATCCCGCAAAATAAATGTTTTTAACGGCTCCGGCTTGTAAGTTCTATTTTTCAATTCTTCCTGCAGAACTAATAAATTTGAGATAGTATCTTTTTCAAATTCAATAACATAAAACTTTTTTGTTTTATGCTTTCTTGCTTCTCTCCAAGCAAGAATTAAGTTATCCATTCTGTAAATTTCGGGATAAAAATTATCAGAGTTTTCCATATCAATAATGAGTGTCCTGACCTATGGGCTATTCCACGCACCCTGTTGTTATTGTTCAAGTTCCTGTTGTTGTCGTTGAAGCCAGACCTGTTGTCGCTATCAAGCCTGTAAAGCCACAGGGCGTTATAGCCAATTTGCTATATATCACTGAAATTTCTCGCAAGAAATTTCTGTATTTCATGGCTTAAAATTAACTTAAATGATGCACTGGCAATTTGGCGTGTAGTCCAACTCATATGCTCATATTGAGCATAAAGTCAGGACAAGAATAAAATAAGAATTTATGGTTAAAAATTTATTGCTTTAATTTCTCAATAAGCCCTTTTACATTTGCAATCTGCTCTGGCTGTAAAATCTTGGATAGCTTGCCGATTTCTTTTTCTGCGATTCTGACATCTTTCATTGTGTAAGGCAGAATTTTTTGCGGCTTCGCGCCTTCGGCGCTCGCATCACGTACCCCACGCACCCTGCCGTCATAGTTCAAGCTCCTGTCGTAGCCGTCGAAGCCAGACCTGCCGTCGCTATCAAGCCCGCAAAGCCACAGTTGCCTTGCAAAAGGCTTGTCTTCTAAACTAGCAAGATAAAATGGAATTTCCTTTATTCCTGCATCTTTCAAAAACTGGCCGTATTCTTTGGCAGTTTTTCCAAATGCAAAATCAGTTATTTCCTCATTTCCGAATTCAGAAACAGGAATGCTTCTATTGTCTATTTTTACCGAATATTTTTTATCCAGAGCTTTTTCAATCTGCTCTTTGTTAATATAAAATTCATTTCCATTTCTATGGCATTGAGTTGCCTTTTCAGCATTCTTCATTATTGGAGAATTTTTAGTCAGGAATATTCCTTTTTTAGGGATGTAAACAACGCCTTCTCTTGTATAATTTCCATTTTGAGAAATATAGGCATTCTTGCCTTCCTGAATCCTTAATTGGGCGTTTTCCTCTAAAGAGATTATTTTGTATCCATCTTTTTCAAGCGCTTTTTTTGCTTCATCAAAAGGGGCGTCTTTTACATAAGCTGATTCAATCTTCCCTTTCACATCTTGTGTTACTTGTGCCATGCTTTTTGCAGTATTTTGTAGTTTATAAACCTTTCGTTTGTTGTAACTTACAAGGGATAACAGAACTCTCAATAAATCCCTATCCCTGAAACAACCTATCTATCACTCCAATCTCGACAATATTTATAAACTAAAACAGCATCGGAGAATCAGCAATCGTTGGAGATCCATCGATGATGCAGAAGACGCCATGACGTGGTCCGGGCGCTTTCTTTTTTTTGAAAAGGTTTAAATTCGCAATAACTTAGCATAATAGATGGCCAAAAAGAGAGTGAAGGACAATATTGATAAGGACAAGGTTCAGCGCGTAAAACCTAAAAAAAAGAGAAGATTCCTATTCTTCATAATTTTAATCGCTGTGCTATTTGCATTGATCTTCTTTTCAACAAGGTTCTACCTGATAGCTAATCTTCTTCTTGGAAATGATATTGTTGTGATGCTAAGTGTTGACAAAGAAGTTCTTAATTTAAAGCACCTTGAATCAGAGAAAATAAATTTTGATTACTATGTTTTGGCAAACCCTTTTTGCACCGCAGAATGCACTTCAGAGTTTACTGACCTGAGCAAAGGTTATACTATTCAAGAGGAAGCATTCACATTAAAGACTGCTTTGGTAAACTCAAAAGGGTATAATATCTCTGCAGACAAAATTGGGGAAGGGCAGGACATTTACAGATTTGATATAAGCTGTCATGGGATAAGCAATTTCTGGTGTCGTACAACTGAGCAAAATAGGACAAGAAGCATCCTTGTTACAGTCAACTACGATTTGAATGATAGTGAGCAAGAATCCAAGAATCTATCTAAACTTCTGATTGAACAAGAAATTCAAGGGTTTAATTCATTAGAAGCGAGTATGGTGGGGGTATCACTTACCCTTGAAAATATCACAAGCATAGAAAAAAGCCAGTTTATTGAAGAGTTAGACAAAATTAATGAACTTGAAAAGAGCTCAAAAGCTCAGGTATATCAGCTAAAGGAGAGATGGGAAAGTCAGGAGTATGACTTATTTAAATCAGGAACAGTTTTTGAGATTGTTCCTTCAGAACTGACTGCCAGGCTAAACAGCTTGAATAAAAACCTTGCAGAAGATATCTCTGCTTACAATAATTTGATAGATAACTTGACAGCAATAAAGCAAAGCCTTGAGCAGCTAAAACAGCTTAATGTCACAAACAAAACTTTGATTGATCTTAATGAAGCGATTTATTTATTTAACAGTGCAGTAAGCGAATTCAGCAATATCAGCTCTGTTGAAGAAAAAGAAAAGATTGTAAAAAATATTGTTATTCCTTCAATACTTTCTGAGGAAAATGCTCTATTTATGTCAACTGAAATCATTAATGCTATCCCTCAAAAAATAAGCCTAGCTTATGTAGAGCCTTTGCAAACTGAAATAGTTTTCAATGAGCCTTCTGCACAATGCTGCTTGTTTGGAGAATGCAAATCCTGCTGTAAAAACTGTTCTAATCAAAATTACCCTGTAATCTTCCTGCATGGGCATGCTTTTAACAAGGATATTTCAGCTGAATACAGCCTGGAAACTTTTCAAGCAATGCAGCAAAAATTAGAAGAGGAAAAATATCTTAATGCTGGCTCTGTATTGATAAGCTCGGAAGAGGATGCAGGAGTATGGTCTATGCTAAATTTTCCCGTTACTGTAAAAGCAAGCTATTATTTTGATTTGTACAAGAATCAGAAGGAAAGTTCAATAATACAGACAAAGTCAGATAGTATAGACACTTATGCGCTTAGATTAAAGGATATAGTATCAACTGTAAAACACAAGACTGGAAAAAATAAAGTAATAATAATTGCGCATAGCATGGGGGGATTAGTCACAAGAAAGTATATTCAAATTTTTGGCGCAGATGACATTGACAGGCTAATCCTTATTGGCAGCCCAAATCATGGCATTGACTCAAATATTGAAAAGTTATGTTCTATAATAGGCGAGTCTCTTGAGTGCAGGGATCTTTCACAAGATAGCCTTTTCATAAATAAGCTGAATTATGCTCCTCTTCCCAAGATACCGCTATATAATATAATTGGAGTAGGGTGCCAGATGGAAAATGAAACAGGAGACGGAATTGTGCGTAAATCGAGCACATATCTTGAAGGTGCGGAAAATTATGAGATAGAAGGCTCTTGCGATGAGATGAAATTCAGCTTTTTACATAAGGCAATGATTAATCCTGAAAGATATACAGAAGTCTATCAGTTAGTCCTTATTTTTTTAAAGCAAAATTTATAAATCAAAATATAATTATAATATAAAGGAGGGTAAAAATGGCATTGCTTGAAACAATCTTGTCGATTATTGCATTAGTATGTGCTATCTGGGTGATATATGATGTTTTCACTCAAAATAAAAAGCTAAGCACAGGAATGAAAGTCCTTTGGACAGTTCTTGCTATAATGTTTAGCGTAATATCTGCAATAGTTTATTACTTTATGTATAAAAAGTAATCAGACAAACCATTATTTTTATTTTTATTTTTTTATTTAAAGACATTAAAAAGCCTAGAAAAAGATTTATAATACCATATTTCTTAGATAATTAATGATTAAAAAATCAGTTATGATTTTATTTTTAGTGTTATTTCTGCTGCCCTTAGCATCAGCCCAGTTTTCTGTGAATCTGGAAAAAAACAAGATTGATGGGGCAATGGATGGAGAGAGCATAAATATTCCAGCCCATATTGAGAACACAGGACAGTGCAAGATGGACTGCTATTATAATCGCGGGGGCGGTGTCAAACAAGAGGTTATAAATGGCCTTAAGCCATCACAAATATATAACTTTGAAATTGATTTTCAAGTTCATTTATGTTCTAAAGAGCCCTGCGAGGGATATATTGATTTTACCTGCAAGGAGCAGGCAGATGGGAAATCTTGCTTTGGAAAAGAATACAAACAGACTGCTGTTATTAAACTGATTAATATCAAAACAAATCCTGAAATGAAAGCCCCTCTTCAAGATCAGAGCAGCGCAGCAGAAAGTACGCCAGAATCTTCAGGGTTTAATGCAGATCATGTGGGTGAATTCATAGGCCTTGCATTCGTAATAATAGTTGCAGTTATATTCTTTATACTTTTGATATTCGGATTTTACAAACTAATAAGGTTCCTGTTCTTTAGGAAAGAAAAAGAGGAGAAAGAAAGAAAAGAAGAAGGAAAGAGAAAACTTTCAGCGATAATGTTCACTGATATGAAAGGCTACAGCGCAGAAATGAACCGGGATGAGGAAGCAACTTTAAAAAAATTATGGAGATACGAAAAAGCAATGAAAAGTATAGTAAAAGAGCATGATGGGAGGGTTGTCAAGACAATAGGAGACGCAATCATGGGTGATTTTAGCTCTGCAGTGAATGCGGTTAAAGCATCACTTGAAATTCAGAGGCTTTTGAAAAAAGAAGACATAAAAATAAGAATAGGGATACATCTTGGAGATGTCATTCACAAAGGCGGAGACATCTTTGGAGATGGTGTTAATATAGCATCAAGAATAGAATCAATCTGCGAGCCTGGAGAAATTTATATTTCAGAAGATGTTTACAGCCAAGTCAAGGGGAAAATTCATGTAAATTTTGAGAATCTTGGAAACAGGCCCTTAAAGAACATAGAAAGCCCTCCGAGAGTGTATAGAATTAAGTAAAAAAAATAAAGGGTGTTTTGGAAAGGTTTATATCTTAATAGTTTGTTTTTCATAACATGGCAGATATTAACAAATGGCTAAATGAATTTAAAAAAAGTTGGATTAAAAAAGATGTTAAGGCAATATTAAATCTATTCTCAGAAGATGTAGAATATTATGAAACTCCCTTTCATAAATTAAAAAACAAAATAGAAATAGGGCGAATGTGGAATGAAATAGCACTCCAAAAAGATATTAAATTGGATTTTGAAGTATTTTGTAAAGAAGAAAATAAGTATGCAATCAAATGGAACTTGAAGTTTTTTAATAAAAAAGAATTTGTATACCAAGGAGTTTATTTATTATCTTTGAATTTGAATGATAAATGTAATCATTTTATGCAATATTCAGAGGATAATTCTTAAAATATACAATTTAACATATCTCTTTTAAGATACAAAAGCTTTTATATCATTTTATAGTTACTACAGACATAAAATAGGTCAAAATGGCTAAGGATCAGGAAAAACTGTTAGTATTAGGAATGGGTTCATCAAGTGATAAAAAGGCATTTGATAGTCTTGATTTGGATGGAAAGACAATTGATGATTATTTCAAGGAAAAAGGGATAAAAATCTACCATTATCCTAACAATAATTCTTATTTAACAACCTCTATCCACAGAACAACTGCTAATGCAATAAAATATGCTCATGATATGAAAAGGCTAGGAGAGCAAGGCCATAAAGTTGTTTCTTTATTGTATGGGGGATTAGCTTTTGCTATGCCTGGAGTTGTTGCAGCAGAAGCTCCTAATATCCCGGTTATTGCTGTTGGTTCTGATGAAGATGCTTTTTATAATACTTACAAGATACCAGATGGAACCCCTGTAGGTGTTGTTGAAGTTGGAAACATAAAAAAAGGATTAAAATTAGCTGAAAAAGTG
>Ga0315275_10007177_pt1 | contig 10754 bp, 8 predicted proteins | sample YL17G03_0_MG_FD_205557 | JGI IMG/M metagenome (GOLD analysis project Ga0315275, IMG submission 205557) | Sediment microbial communities from Yellowstone Lake, YNP, Wyoming, USA - YL17G03_0 | ecosystem: Environmental > Aquatic > Freshwater > Lake > Sediment | place: USA: Wyoming | collected...
TCCCCAAACCACATACACCTTTTCAATGGGTTCCTTGTGATTCAGTCGAACAAATCCAATCCAAACAGGCATTACTAAAGCAGGAGCTTCGCCACCGCGATTTCAAGCTTTCCTGGACAAATCCTGAGGTTACCCTCTTGGAAGCCTGGCTTTCTCGAGGTGATAGGCAGATGGCAGAGGTGGTTTACCAGGCCTGGATAAATGGAGCCAGGTTTGATGCCTGGCAAGACCAGTTTAATTTCGCAGCTTGGATAAAAGCCTTTGAAACCACTCAGCTTGATCCATCCTTCTATACTCACCGTACACGATTGTTAGATGAAGTCTTTCCATGGGACCATATCAACACCGGTGTTCGTAAGAAATTCCTGCTCCAGGATTTCCAATTGAGTCAGGAATCCCAAACCCGGGACGATTGTCGTTTGCGTTGTTTTGCCTGCGGGATTCTACCCGTGTTTGCAGACCTGCGTCGTGAAAATCCCGGAGATTCATGGTCCTGCCCTGAGGTAAAATCACCTCCTCAGGCTAAAGTGACAGAATTCTAGTGAGATATTGCACATTCCGTAGGTGTTTTTAAGCCCATGCGTATCAGGATTACATTTTCTAAAGCTGGAGCCATGCAATACGTCGGTCATTTGGATCTGCACCGTTCATGGGAACGTACTTTCAGGCGCTCTGGTCTGCCCCTGGCTTACAGTCAGGGATTCCACCCTCAACCTCGCCTTAATCTTGCCTGTGCTTTACCATTGGGCTTTACAAGTCAATGTGAAATCCTGGATGCCTGGCTGGAACAGGACATCCCAATTGCTCAGATCAAGGAGGCAGTTTCTGCTGCATTACCTCCCGGTTTGGAAATCCATGACCTGGAAATCATAGATTTATCTGCACCTGCCCTACAAACTCAGGTTACTTCCGCAGTCTACGTGATCACGTTCCTCGATGAAATTCCCGATTTGAATGTCCGTTTGCAAAGAATTACTTCTTCGGCGCATTTACTACGTCTTCGCCGTAATAAACCCTACGACCTTCGTCCTTTAATCGAGGATGTATCCTTACTTTCACAAAATGATGGCGCAAAGTATGGATTACGCATTCAGCTTGCTGCCCGTGAAGCCGCCACAGGTCGACCAGAGGAATTGCTCGAAGAATTGGACGTAAAATTCGAAGCCACGCATGTCCACAGGGTACAATTAATATTAAGAAGCGATTAGCATCGCTTGCACCTCATCTTTAATTCTGCTAAACATAACATCAGCGGGAGGGAGACTGCTATGCAAAGTTATGGGGTCATTTTGTCTATTCTATTTGGCTTCATACCAATGCTGGCATTTGCATATGTGGTCTATTGGGTTGACCGCTATGAAAAGGAACCGGTTGTATTGCTGGGTGGTGTTTTTCTGTGGGGTGCCATCATTGCTGCAGGCGCAGCTTTCATCGTAAATTCATTCGTTGGCTTGGGAATATACATGTTCACCGGCTCTCAGGCATTCACTGAGCTGACTACCGCCTCCGCAATCGCTCCAGTAATCGAAGAATCCCTCAAAGGCATGGCTTGTTTGCTGGTATTTTTATTTTTCCGCCATGAATTTGACTCAATCCTGGATGGAATCGTTTATGCAGCAATAACCGCCATAGGTTTCGCGGCTACTGAAAATGTATACTATATCTATAACTATGGTTTCCAACAAAATGGTATGAATGGGATGTTGTATATGTTCTTTGTTCGAGTGATTTTGGTCGGTTGGCAGCATCCTTTTTATACTGCGTTCATTGGTATCGGTCTGGCAATCTCACGTCTCAACCGGAATTTATCCATAAAAATCATGGTTCCCATCATTGGTTGGGGAATTGCCGTCTTTGCCCATTCCTTTCATAACACCATTTCAACTGTATTTCAAGGGCTGCAAAGTCTGGCGATTGGTATCATTTTTGATTGGTCTGGTTGGATTGCAATGATCATCTTCGTAATCTGGGCGCTTTATCGCGAGCAAAAATGGATCATATCTCAGTTGCGCGATGAAGTATCCAACGGAGTGATCACTACGGCTCAGTATTTGACGGCATGCTCAGCCCGAGCACAAACCTCCACCCGGATAAAAGCTTTATTTTCCGGCAAGTACCGTCTCATAGACCGTTTTTATTTGCTATCCGCTGAATTAGCTTTTAAGAAATACCAGGCTTATGCCATGGGAGAGCAGGGGGAAAATCAGGCTGAGATTGATCGCCTGCGGGCTGAGTTGGGGCATATGAGTGCCCAAATCTCTACCTGATTTCAATATTCCATACACTCAAAATAGGGTGGAAATAAATCATGGTAAAATAAAAATCCTTGTGCCCCTGTAGCTCAGTGGATAGAGCGTTGGCCTCCGGAGCCAAAAGCGACAGTTCGAGTCTGTCCAGGGGTACTTGCCAATTAAATTAACTTTATTAGTATAGATGGTTACAGGGGTATTGGAAATTTCGGCCCACTTGTGGCTGATTGGAACTTCTTGAATTACAGATAAACCACAAAGAGAAATTACGAGTTTCTGGTATCCCTAACCATGCAAGTGATCACACCCAAAATGGTAATCAGCGAAACAACCAAAAAACTCATCCCTAGCGCTGTAAATATTGCTTCATTTTGAATTGGGCCTCCAGGTAAACTTAGCCCGGTACTTTCATGAGCCAATACGGTTGTGAATATTGCTCCTGAAATCCCAACCCCCAATACCATCCCAAAATTTCGAGAGGTAGCCAATATCCCAGCTGCAATTCCCTGCCTGGTTTTTGGAGCCGATCCCATCAATGCACTGTTATTGGGTGAGATGAAAGCCCCTGTCCCCAGGCCAATAACCGCTAATGCCACCATAATGGATTCAATGCTCGACTGAGCCGATAAGCGCGATACAAGGTACAAGCCTGCCGATAATACTGCCATCCCAAAGACCGCCGGTAAACGCGTGCCAATTCGATCCGAGAGTGTGCCGCTGATGGGCGCGATCACTGCCATTACCACCGGTTGTGCAACCAGGATCAACCCGGCTTGTGCTATGGAAAATCCTCTCCCCTGGATCAGGTAGTAAGGCATTAAAAATATACAGCTGTACACCCCGATATAATTTATCACTGCACTTGCAGCTGTCATTGAAAATGGTAGCCGTTTAAATAAGCTGAGATCCAACATGGGTTGTTCGACATGCTTTTCAATATATATAAAAATTGATAGAAAGATGATTGCACTAAGCAATAAAGCTATTATTGGAAATGATGTCCATCCCCCTTCCTCACCCTGATTAAGTCCAAGTAATAAAGCCCCTAATCCCAACAGAAATGTGATTGCACCTAGGTAATCAAATTGCTCACCTTGCCGATGGTTTGCGTCGCTGGGAATAAAATGCATGCTCAGCCAGATTGCTGCCAATCCGACTGGCAAATTGATATAAAACACCACCCGCCAACCAAATATACTGGCTAACCATCCACCTAAGGCCGGACCAGCGGTTAACCCCAGGTAGGTCATAGTTGCCTGTAATCCCAGGGCTTGACCACGTTGTTGAACAGGAAAGCTTTTCGTCAAAATGGCAGGTGAATTGGCAGCCAACATGGCCGCTCCCAATGCTTGCAGTCCGCGAAATGCGATTAATAAATCCACATTCGGGGCAATCCCTGATAATAATGAACCGGCAATAAAAATCCCAAAGCCCGAGAGATAAATCGTCTTGTGGCCACGCATGTCCCCCAGCCTGCCAAAACTCAGCAACAGTCCACTCAATACTAATAAATATATCGTCACAACCCATTCTACATTCGTAATAACCTCGTTAAAATTTTTACCGATGACAGGCAGCACAGTGTTAACCACACTTGTATCCAGCGCGGTCATAAAAGTGCCAATACCAACAGCTACCAGAATCCCCCATTTTTGAGACCTATCCGAACTAGTCTCCACGGATTATTCTTCCATCATTTCTGATTTTGGGTGGTCGTGTAAAACAAAGCACAATGCAAACGCTGTTGCTATTGCACCGACGCTGGTTGCAAGAAACATCGCATGATATCCAACAGAATCTGCCAGCCAGCCAGCAAAGAGGGGAATAATAAAAGCAGTTGGGGCTATTAAGGTATTTGCCAATCCGATATAACCAGGTTTCTCATGTTCTTTACCAAATTCCAAGGTCATTGCCATGGCAATCGTCCAAACGGCAACATAGGCAATACCTGCCAGGCTATAAGCCAGATAAAACCATCCCACTGAAGGAGCTCGCCAGGCAACCCCCGCACTTACTGCAGCAGAGATCATACCCAATGCCATCACACCACGATGACTCCAATGATCTCCCAACCAGCCCATAATGGGGTTAAATAGAGTCTGGGAAATCAGCAGAACTCCTGTTAAGATCCCTGCAGTTGCCTCATCCACCCCATAAAAATGAACTACATAGACAGTATAAAATGCAAATCCAACCGTGCCGAGTTGCGCCAAAATCCGCACAATCACAAACCATCTGAAATTTATATCCCGGCGTAATATCGATCGTAAATCCTTCCAGAAGACTTTACGTTCTATGCCAATGTTTAGCGGGATCATCTCTTCTTCGCGTGTGAATGCTATTGCCAGGTAGGATATTGCAAATGCTACAACTGCAAAAAGAAAACACATCGTAAAACCGATGTTTGACTCATTATTGGTCAATACTATCCCCGCAATCACTGCACCCACACTGGCAAGCAAATTAGCTGCCGCCGATTGAGACCCAAAGAATAAGCCCCAACGGTCTCGAGGGATGATTTTTCCGATCATGCTTTGCCAGGCAGTGGCAGTAAAACCACCTCCAAGCCCCTGCCATACCAATAACATGAATATCAGGAAAAGAGCAATTTCCAGACCGATTTTGGGAATGAACCAGGATACAACCGCCAGTCCCAAAAAAGGTAGCCGTTCTTGAATAGTATAGAACATCACCGTTGGTTTATATCGCTTCTGCTGAGACACGCGATGGGCAGTAAATAATTGAGGTAACTGCCAACCTACAACGTGAATTGCAGGGATCAGACCGATAAGGATGGCTGAATCTGTAAGATTGCTGACAAAAAGGGGTAACACCGTGGAAAATGAGGCAAAGCCCAATCCCAATCCAAAAAAACCACCATCAATTACATTTACGAGGAAATTGAATGGAAAATGCTTATTCTGTTTCAGTGCTGCTGGGCTGAGGGTCGCCAAGTCTTGCTAAATCTCCAGCGTTGAAGTGTACCATAATGTATCGGCGTCATGAGCTTGTCACTTAGCCTAAAACCCCGATGAATAATCATCAAATTGGAACTACCTCAACCACCCCAGGGCATTTTGGAGTATTCTTCGAAGGCTTGATCAAAAAAGTGCTTAAACAAACGCTCGTGCCCGCGTTCCCATTGCGATAGCATCGTCAAAACTTGCTTTGCATTACCCTCGGCTTGTGATGATGACGCCTCGTAAAACTCAGCGAAATCCCGCTCAATCAAGTACGCCATCCGCAAAACCGGAAGGTCAGGAACCATTGCCTCAGCCACTGTCTGGTCGATAATTTCAGATTGCGCCCGCTGCGAAAAGAATCCAGCTTGCTCCAGCTTCATCCCATAATCAGTGTTGCCAGCTTGCCCCACATTTAATAAGTCAATCTGGCTTTGGATGAAATTAATGTGTTTTTGTTCCTCGCCTGCCAGCTGCTGAAAAACATTCACTGCTGCTGCCTGGCTCAGTCTTTTCGCATTCTCTTCGAAAAAACGCTTACCTTCAAATTCCCGGCTCAAGGCGTATTCATAAATTTTTCGAATATCCATCCTCACCCTCCCGTGAATACTAAACCACCTCGACCTTTACTGCACATACTTTATATTCTGGAATCTTAGCAATTGGGTCCAAAGCCGCGATGGTAAGTTCATTCGCCGATGCTTCAGGGAAATGGAAATTGGCATAAACCATTCCGGGAGGTACTCGATCCGTGATCCAGGCTTCCGCTTCGATGCTGCCCCGTCGTGAGCTCACCCTCACCCGTTTGTGCCCATCCATCCCCATACGCTGGGCATCATCCGGGCTTAACTCAATAAGAGCTTCGGAATAGATTTCCAACAAACCTTTTGCCCGGCGAGTCATCTCACCCCCATGCCAGTGATACAGCACCCTGCCTGTGCTCAAAACCATTGGGTAGTCATCATCAGGCATTTCTGCAGGGGGAATATGGTCGATGGGTGCGAATTTCCCCAAACCACGGGCAAACTGCCCGATATGGAGGATCGATGTTCCCGGGTGCGTTATATCCCTCACAGGCCATTGTAATTGCTCGCCGCGTTCCAATCTCGCATGGCTAACACCTGCATAACTCGGTGTCAGTGCAGCCGCCTCATCCATGATCTGCGCTGGGTCTGTGTAATTCCAACCGGAGAACGGAGCCATGCTCACTTGTCGTTTGCCCTCTCCCAGCACTCGTTTTGCCAGCTCTGTGATGATCCACCAATCTGGGCGCGCATCGCCCAAAGGGTCGATTGCCTTACGCACCATTTGTATTCGGCGTTCTGTATTGGTGAAAGTGCCGGTTTTTTCTGCGAAGCTCACCCCAGGCAGGAGCACATCCGCATACACTGAGGTCTCTGAAGGAAAGATCTCCTGTAGAACAGTGAATTCACAGGTTTCCAGGCAGTGCCGGATGTGAGCACTGTCTGGGTCGCTCATCACTGGATCCTCCCCTAGTATGTAAAGTGCTTTCACTTTATCTTCACCTGCAGCAGGGATCATTTCAGTCACGGTCATTCCAACCTTATTAGGTAAGTTCACTCCCCAGGCCGCTTCGAATTTCTGTGTGGCAGCTTCCACAGTCACCGTTTGATAACCCGGATATACATTCGGCAGCCCACCCATATCACACGCTCCCTGGACGTTATTCTGGCCGCGTAATGGGTTCACCCCACCTCCAGGCACGCCAATGTTTCCCAGTAGCATCTGTAGGTTAGCCAGGTCCATCACATTGCGCACCCCAACGATGTGCTGGGTGATCCCCATCGCCCACATCACTGCCATTGGCTTGTTCAATGCCAGGATTTCCGCCGCCTGATACAGCTGTTCGACTGGCACACCCGTAATCTCTGCTGCTCTCTCGGGTGGATAGCTCTCCACCACGGCTTTGAACTCCTCAAAGCCTTCGGTCCGCCTATCAATAAACGATTTGTCCTCCCATCCCTTCTCCAGGATGATATCCATCAGACCATTCAAAAGAGCGATATCCGTTCCAGGTTTCTGTCTCAAATGAAGAGTTGCAAAATCCACCATATCGATCTTGCGCGGATCAGCCACTACCAGTTTTACCCCCCGTCGAATGACCGCTTGACGGATCATCGTGCCAAAGACCGGGTGTTGTTCTGTGGTATTTGAGCCTATTATGAACATCGCTGCAGCCTGGTTGGCGACATCCTTCATGGAATTCGACATCGCTCCCGAGCCAAATGAAGTGGCCAGACCGGCCACGGTGCTGGAATGTCAAAGCCGGGCGCAGTGGTCGATGTTGTTTGTCCCGATCACCTGCCGCGCAAATTTATTCATCAGGTAATTTTCTTCATTGGTGCATTTGGCGGAGGTGAGCACTCCCACACTGTCAGGTCCATGCGCGTCGCGCCTATCTCGAAGATTGCGGGCAGTGATCTCTAGCGCCGTTTCCCAATCGACCTCCACCCACTCTCCCCGCTTGCCATTTTCCCTTCTTCCACCTTCCAGCAAATATTTCCGTACTCTGGGTTTTAATAATCGGTCAGGGTGGTGGATATAATCAAAACCGTAGCGTCCTTTCACGCATAATGCCATTCCATTAACCGGCGCGTTTGGGTTCGATGTGACACCGATCACCTGGTCATTTTTAACATTCAGATCAAATTGGCATCCCACCCCACAATAGGAACAGGTGGTGGTTACTTTACGTATCTGGTGTGCTCTTCCCAAACCGTAGGATAGTTTGTCGCTCAATGCACCAGTAGGGCAGTATGCCGAACATTGACCGCAGCTCTCACAACGCGCCTCAAGCATGGTCGTATCTGCACCAGCCACGATCTTCTCCTCGAAGCCACGATACGCCACCCCCCATACAAATCGTCCCTGCACCTCCGCACAAGCCAGCACGCATCGCCTGCAAAGAATGCATTTATTAAAATCGACCCGCACAAATGGGTTCGGGTCGCTATCCACTGGATATCGCGTGCCTTTGCTGCCCCACTTTGGTACTTCCACCTGGTAGTCATATGCCAGGTCTTGTAGCTCACACGCACCGCTTGAATCACATACCAGACAGTCTTGCGGGTGGTTTGCCAGCATCAGTTCCAGGGTCATCCGTCTGGAATGCACCACTCTCTCACTGTGGGTCTGCACAACCATTCCCTCCCACACATTGGTCACGCAGGCTGCCTGCAGGAACCGTTGCTCCTGCACCTCAACCACACATATTCGGCAGTTTCCCGTCGGGGTCAGGTCCCGGTGATAGCACAACGTCGGGATAGTCAGTCCATTTTGCCGGGCAACCTCCAGGAGCTTGGCGCCCTCCAACGCTTCGATCATTTTCCCATCAATTGTGAGCCGGACCATCATAATCATCATCCTCCTTAATTTATTCAACCACTAAGCTGGGTTTTCCGCCTCTTTGAAAACATGATTAAATTGGGTGAGAGCCGATCGTATGGGGACAGGGACGGATTGCCCCAACCCACAAAACGATGAGTCGAACATCACTTCAGCCAGGGCATACAATTCATCTATATCCCCAGGTTTTCCCTCACCTCCGGCCATCCTCTTAAGGATTTCATGCACCCGATACGTGCCCACCCTACAAGGAGTACATTTTCCGCAGGATTCCGCCGCGAAGAAATGAAGTAGTTCTCTCAGGAATGCCACCGGCGATACCCTCTGATCGCAAACCAAAAAAGCTCCCGCTCCGAGGGAGATGCCTTTGGCACCCGAAGCATAATCAATTGGGATATCCATGAGTGCTTCAGGGACGATCGTACCCGCGGCACCACCCGTCAATGCAAAGCTGAATGTTGATCCGTCCCGCATCCCGCCACCATAATCCTCAATGATTTGGCGCAAGGTTAATCCGAAAGGTGCCTCAAACAGACCCGGCCGATTGATATGTCCGAGGAGCATGTATATCTTTGTCCCAGGTATCTTCGCTGCGGACAGCGAGCGGTACCAGTCTGCTCCATTCAGGATGATCGCCGGAACCGCAGCATAAGATTCAACATTATTGACCAGCGTCGGTAGCCCATGATACCCATAGGTGGGTGGGTACGGCGGGCGTGTGCGTGGCTCACCCCGTTTGCCCTCCAACGACTCGATTAAAGCAGTCTCCTCTCCACAAATATATGCTCCTGCTCCGAGGTGCACGTGTATGTGGAATGAAAATTCACTCCCCTGGATATGCTCCCCCAACCAACCTGCGTGTTCTGCTTCAAGGATGGCATGCTTCAATCGCTCCGCTTGCCTGACGTATTCACCTCGTATGTAGATGAAGGCTTCTTGAGCGCCGCAGGCATAACCTGCCACCGCCATCCCCTCCAGGACTTGGTGTGGATTGGTATCAATCAGCACCCGGTCTTTGAAGATCAAAGGTTCCGATTCATCCGCATTGCACACGATATATTTCGGTGTGCGCTTAGCCTGAGCCACAAACCGCCATTTACGCCCCACCGGGAACCCTGCCCCACCTCGACCTGATAACCCGGATGCTTCGACTTCACTTAATACCGCCTCTGGGTTGAGTCCGAGCGCAGAATTCAATGCTTGGTAGGCTCCATACTCAAGGGCTGAGGTTAATGAATCCGGATTGATGATTCCTGCATTGGCCATCATCACCCTTAATTCACCCTTACGGGGTTGGCTGTAATCCGTTGGCTGACCACGCCAGCCTCCTGCGATTTCAGCAGCGCTCCCTGGTATGGCAGGTCCAGCCTGTTGCTCATTGACCAGTATTGCAGGCGCCCGATCGCACAATCCCAGGCAGCTTGTGCGCGTGATTTTCCAATCTGGATTCGCAGAGAATGCTTGCTCAGCTGCCTGCCGGGCTTCATCAGCACCGCATAACCAACACACAGGTCCATCACATACTCGGATGACATTCTCCGCTTTTTCTTTCAGGTTCAGCATTGAGTAAAATGAAGCTATTCCGAATACATTTGCAGGCGGAATTCGAATGGTGCGCCCAATATCTGTAATTGCTCCTGCTTCCAGTTTATCCCGTTGTTCCTGAAGTAAGGTCAGCATCTCCAGGATTGCCTCAGGATTATTTTGGTGCTTCCCTGCCAGTTCTGTGATCTCTGGGTCGATAGGCCTGTACTTGATTATTTTATTGGTCATTACGTCTCACTCTTAATTTTCTCACCCATTGGGATGGATAAAATTCTATCGGGATGTGTATAGATGGTAAATCGATCTCGCCGCGCATACCCGATCAGCGTGATACCTAACTTCTCTGCCATCTGTACTGATAAGCTGCTTGGAGAAGTTCTCGAAATCACCATTCCAGCTCCAATTCTTCCTGCTTTTTGGATCATCTCCGAGCTTATTCTGCCGGTGGTTAGAATGATTTTCCACGCTGGGTTGATCTGCTCCAATATACATCGCCCGGCAAGCTTGTCGAGTGTGTTATGCCTGCCGATATCCTCCGCAGCGATAATGATGATTTCACCGTCACTCAAGGCAGAAGTATGCACCCCACCCGATTTCCGGTATAACTCCTGAGCCTCGCTGAGCTGATCGATTA
>Ga0315275_10007180_pt1 | contig 10750 bp, 8 predicted proteins | sample YL17G03_0_MG_FD_205557 | JGI IMG/M metagenome (GOLD analysis project Ga0315275, IMG submission 205557) | Sediment microbial communities from Yellowstone Lake, YNP, Wyoming, USA - YL17G03_0 | ecosystem: Environmental > Aquatic > Freshwater > Lake > Sediment | place: USA: Wyoming | collected...
CGGCCGGGCGGACATGCTCTGGCACCTCGCGACGCGGGGCGAGGTGTGGGTGTGGCCGATGGACGGGACGACGCGGGTGACGGAGACACGGGTGGGGACGGTGCCGGACACCGGGTATCACATCGTGGGGACCGGCGACTACAACGGGGATACGAAAGCCGACATCCTGTGGCACCACGCGACGCGGGGCGAAGTGTGGGTGTGGCTCATGAACGGGACGACGTGCTTGTCGGAGACGTGGGTGGCCAGCGTGCCGGACGTGAGCTACCAGATCGTCAATGCGAAGTAGCGGCGGCGGCCGGGATGTACGGGCCTTCGCAGAACTAACGCCCTGCGCCACGTGCGCGGTCATGCGCCTCGCACGTGGCTCTACGCCGCAATGTCGTGGCAGGGAGTCGATTGCGCCGTACGGTTCTCCCCAGGCGCCATCAGGGAAGTCCGTTCACAGGATTCGGCTTCCTGGACGGTGCTCCTCTCTGACAAGGATGCGTCACCGCCCAGTTGTGTGGCGTACCCTCCCCGCCTTGGAACCGGACACTTCACGTACTATTTGCCCCGGACACTTCATGTACTACCAACACACCCGAAGGCACACCCGAAGGCACACCCGAATCGCCCGACATCGAATAGGTGTAGAATCATCGCCGTCGCCAACCAGCCCGAGTGGAGTCGGCGTCCATCATGAAATCCACCCGCCGGTCGTCCGCGCCATCCGCCCGACGGTCCGGTCGCCATCCTGGCCCCCGCCTACCCAGTCATCACCTCTCTAGCGTTTCCTCAGTTTTCATACGTGCCAGGAGGATGTCATGAAGATCGACATCGGTCGCTCAGGTGTTATGCGAGGGAGACGATTCCGCAGCGGCGCTCGCTTCTGGGGAGCGCTGTTGTCAACTGCGGCGCTGATCGGGTTGCTGGCGCCTCAGGTTTCGGCGGGTGTCCGGCCCACGATCGTCACCGCCGGAGAACTGCACTCCTGCGTGCTGACCAGCAGCGGGACCGTGCTGTGCTGGGGCGCCAACGCCAGCGGCCAACTGGGCGATGGGACGACAGTCGCACGACTGACGCCGGTGGCCGTGAGCGGACTGACGAGCGGCGTGCAGAGTGTCGTCGCGGGCGGCGGTACCAGCAGCGATGCAACCCCAGTGACACTGGCCCATACATGCGCGATCACGAGCGGCGGCGGGTTGGTGTGCTGGGGCGCCAATGCCAACGGCCAACTGGGTAACAACTCGACCACGGACTCGCCGATACCCGTGCAGGTCAGCGGGCTGACGAGCGGCGTCATCGCGGTCGTTGCCGGCTACGGTCACACCTGCGCGATCACGAGCGGCGGCGACCTGAAATGCTGGGGGCGCAACTCCGAGGGTCAGCTGGGCATCGGCAACTTCACGACGCCCCAACTCACGCCCATAACGGTCACCGGCATGTCGAGCGGGGTCGTCGCCGTCACCGCCGGGTATAGCCACACCTGCGCGATCCTCAGTGGCGGCGCGCTGAAGTGCTGGGGTTCCGGCGGGAATGGGCAACTCGGCAACGGGACGCAGAACACCTACCACCTGCCCGTCGCCGTGTCCGGCCTGGGGAGTGGCGTCAGCGCGGTGGCTGCGGGGTGGCGTTCCACGTGCGCCATCGTGACCGGTGGCGCCGCGAAGTGCTGGGGGATTAACAGCAACGGCCAACTGGGGATCGGAACAAAGACCTCCTTTGAGCCGTCCCCGGTGGCGGTGACCGGTCTCTCGAGCGGCGTGGGGGCACTGGCCGGCGGCCGGTACCACGCCTGCGCCCTCACGAGCGGTGGCGCGGTACTGTGCTGGGGGGTAAACACCTCAGGTCAGCTGGGCGACGGCACCACGGTCGAACACCTGACACCCTCGCCGAGCAACCTCACGATCGGGGCCGTGAAACTGGTGACCGGCTCGCGCCACACTTGTGCGGTGACGGCCGGCGGCGCGGCGCGGTGCTGGGGGTGGAACTCGAACGGCCAACTGGGGAACGGCGACACGACGAACCGATTGGAGCGGACAGCAGTGAACGGGCTGGCGGGTTGGCCGCCGCGGGATGTGGACGGCGACGCGAAGAGCGACGTGGTGTGGCGGCATACGACGCGCGGCGAAGTGTGGCTGTGGCCGATGAACGGCGCGGCGCGGACGGCGGAGATGTACGTCCGCACGGTGCCGGACACGGGCTGGGAGATTCGGGGCGTGGGAGATTTCAACGGCGATGGCATGGCCGACATCCTGTGGCGGCACAAGACCACCGGGATGATCTACCTCTGGCCGATGAACGGCAGCACGGTGCTGTCGGAAACGTATGTGGGAATCGTTGACCCTGCCTACGACATCGTCAGCGTTGGCGACTACGACGCCGACGGGAAGTTCGACATCCTGTGGCGGCACCTGACGAACGGGGAATTGTGGGTGTGGTTGATGGACGGCGCAACAACCCTCGACGCCATCTATGTGTCCACGGTGGACCCGGGCTACGAGGTGGTGGGGTCGGGCGACCTGAACGGCGACGGCTGGTGCGACCTGGTCTGGCGCCACAACACCAATGGCGAGGTGTGGGTCTGGCTGACGAATGACACCGGCATGCCGACTCAGACCCTGGTGGCCGTCGTGCCGGATACCGGCTACAAAGTGAAGGGCGTGGTCGACTTCACCGGCGACGGCAGAGCGGACATCGTGTGGCATCACAACACGCGCGGTGAAGTGTGGATATGGACGATGGACGGCGACACGCGGCTGTCTCAAACGTACGTTTCCACCGTGCCAGACACGGGCTATCGGATCGTCGGCAACGGGGACTACGACCTCGATGGGAAGGCCGACATCTTGTGGCACCACGCGACGCGGGGCGAAGTGTGGGTGTGGCTCATGGACGGCACAACCAAACTGTCGGGGACGTGGGTGGCCAGCGTGCCCGAGGTCGGGTATCAGATTGTGAAGTGAGATAGAAATCCACGGAGGCCGTATCCGCTCGCGCGCCGACAGCCAGGAGGATGCGAACGATGCTACGATGAGTCGCAGCCAGTGCCGGCGCCGCTTCGGGACAACCGGCTCAGGAAGCGACCATGACCATCCTCGTCACCGGCGCCGCCGGCTTCATCGGCTACCACGTGGCCCTCCGCCTGCTCGCCCGGGGCGACACGGTCGTAGGTCTTGACAATCTCAACGCCTACTACGATGTCTCCCTGAAAGAGGTGCGGCTGGCACGCCTCTCGAGCCATGCTCGCTTCCGTTTCGCCAAACTCGATCTGGCCGACCGCGAAAGGATGGCCAGCCTGTTCTTGGAACTGCGGCCGCAACGGGTTGTCCACCTGGCGGCCCAGGCGGGCGTGCGCTACTCGCTCGAGAATCCACACGCTTACATCGACAGCAACGTGGTGGGCTTCACCAACATCCTGGAAGGGTGCCGACAGACGGAGGTCCCCCACCTCGTTTACGCGAGTTCGTCGAGCGTCTACGGCGGCAACACGCGGCTGCCGTTCTCGGAGCACGATAATATCGACCACCCGGTCAGCCTCTATGCGGCCACCAAGAAAGCAAACGAACTGATGGCGCACACGTACAGCCACCTGTTTCGCCTGCCCACCACGGGGCTGCGGTTCTTCACGGTCTATGGGCCGTGGGGCCGGCCGGACATGGCATTGTTCCTGTTCACCAGGGCTATCCTCGACGGGCGTCCCATCGACGTGTTCAACCACGGCAACATGGTGCGCGACTTCACGTTCATCGATGACATCGTCGAGGGCGTGGTCCGCGTGACGGACCGGCCGGCTGAGGCGAACCTGGCGTTCGACCCGGCGCGGCCGGACCCCGGCACGAGCAACGCGCCTTACCGGGTGTTCAACATCGGCAACAGCCAGCCGACGCCCCTGCTCCAGTACATCGAGGCCCTCGAAGACGCGCTCGGGCGAAAGGCCGAGAAGAACTACCTCCCGATGCAGCCTGGGGACGTGCCGGCCACCTCGGCCAACACCGAGGAACTGGACGCGTGGGTGGGCTTCAAGCCCCGCACTCCGGTGCGCGAAGGCGTCCGGCGGTTCGTCGAGTGGTATAGGGAGTTCTACAAGGTGTAGAGAGATGGCCGTCCCCGGGGGCTAGAGACCCCGGGCTACACGACGAAGCGGGCCGCGTGTTGTGCAGTCGCGACGCGCGGGTGTGTCTGGGCCGTCCGGTGCTCTGGGCCTCCGGCCCCGAGCCGTCCGATAACGCAGAGCGTTTTAGTCCAAACGGGCGTTCCGTCAACTCGGCCCGGCAGACCCGGCGACTGCTTCCTATCTTGCCTCAATCCGGCTCGCAATCGGCTCGTGTGCGAGTCTCACTGATCTTCGAATACGTAGGCTCATGCCTAGCCTCCCAGGTTCGACCCTCCTACGCCGAGCTGTATTAGACGGCAACGCGAAGCACCTGGCGTGTAGAGAGCGCAGTCGTTGACCCCTTCCCGCCGAGACGATACCCAACAGAGCCGCAGGAGGTGCAATTCGGCCCGGACCCGACCCGCGCCGGCCTGGCCCGAGGGCGCGCCGCTGACGGTTTCTGAGACGACGGCTCGGCGGCGGTGAACCAGGCGCGGCTGGAGTTCTGGCTCCTGAATTGGACGACGAGCGTCAACGCTCATGCCCAATCCCGCCGGCGTGATGACCGTTCTTGAGAGTCCCGCGGGCAGGATGACCGGGATGCTGCAGGATCGCGAATGGTCCGCCGGCCCTCGTCGACAACCGGTGCAGATTTCTACGAGTCATCAAGGTCGGCGACACACAGACAGAGCCACGATCGCCTGGAGACGTTCGCGGACTTCGGCGGGGTCCGGATCGAAGAGAACCTGCTCGTCACCGCCGACGGGTATCGCATTCTCGGCAAGCCGCGGCCGCGTAGGATCGGGGAAGTCGAGGCGATTCGAAAGGGCTGACGCGGAGGCCGTTCTCCGGTGCGCGCTGCTCAGCCGACGCGTTCGACCGCCAGCAGCGACACGTCGTCCTTCAAGCGGCCGCCGCACCAGGCGCGTACCTCGGCCGCGACGAGATCGAGTCCGGCTCGCAGCGGGCGGTCACGCCAGCGGGCGATCTCTTCGAGGAGGCGGGCGGGTCCGAACTCCTCGTCGTCGGCGTTCAAGGCTTCGATGACGCCGTCCGTGTAGAAGTACAGGCGATCGCCGGGTTCGAGCGTGAGGCTCTCGTCCTCGAACCCCGCCTCTTCGATCATGCCGATGGGCAATCCCACGCCCGTCACCGCCGCCGGCGGCCCGACCCGGGGCAGCAGCACCGGTGCCGGGTGGCCGGCCATCACGTACTGGAATCGCCCCGATGACGGGTCGATCACGCCGTACACCATCGTGAAGTACTGCCGCGTGCGGTCCATCGGGAACTGCCGGTTCAGGCGCTCGGCGACGCGCGACGGCGTCACGACGGACGGTCCCGCGCCGGTGCTCTCGGTGATCAGGGCCCCCTCGACCGTGGGCGACAACAGATGATTCAGCGTGAAGGACAGGAGTGCGGCCCCGACACCGTGCCCGCTGACGTCCAGGAGGTAGATCCCCATCAGGTCGTGCGGGAGCGGGACGATGCCCACGCCGTCGCCGGCGAGATCGTCGCAGGGATGGAACGCATGGGCGATGCGCAGCCGGCCGGTCTCGACTTCGGGCGGAGGCAGCAGCGCCTGCTGCACGCGAGCCGCCAACTTCAAGTCCTGCTCGAGCGCCTCTTTCGCCCGGCGCAAGCCGTCCTCGGCCTCGCGACGGGTGGTGACGTCGGACTGAATGCCGATGAAGTGCGTGACCTCGCCAGACGGGTCACGAACGGGCGTGATGGACAGGCGGTTCCAGAACGTCGTGCTGTCCTTCCGATAGTTCAGGATTTCGACGATGCACTCGCGGCACTCGGAGACGGCTGCCCGGATCTCCGCCACGGCGGCGGCATCCGTGCCTGGCCCCTGCAGGAATCGGCAGTTCCGGCCGATCACTTCCGCAATCGGGTAGCCCGTCATCCGTTCGAAGCCCTCGTTCGCGAAGATGAGCGGCTGGTCGGGCAGCCGCGCATCGGCGATGGTGATGCCCTCGGCCGCGACGTCGAGCGCGCGGTCCTTCAGCGCCAGCCATTCCGCCAGTTCACCTTGGCCGTCAGGTGCCGTCGTCTGTCGGTCCGTATCGCCCATCAATGCCTCGCAGGAGACGCCCCGGCCCCCCCGGTGCAGACGTCATCATAGCCCGACGGCGCCCGCATCACCGAGCGACCCGCGACCGCCATCCCGACGCCCGAGCCGAACGGGCGACTTTGTCACTGCAAAATCGAGGATGAGGAGCATTCATACGTGATCACCTGGCGAAGCTTCGCCTGAAACCGCCGGGTGCTCGCGCCAGCAATCGGCGTCGGCAGGCTCCCTTCCATTCCGTTATTCCACGTGCCAATCGTCCGGGCCATGGCCGTGACATCCATGACGATGGACCCGCTCGGTCTGGATGCCCGGCTCATTCGCCGGGTGGAACGGGGACGCTGCGCGAGGATCTCGCGGGTGTCCTTCGTCGTGTACGGAGGCGTCTTCATGTATCCCCGTTGTGTCCCGATGGATCAACCCGTACAGGCGTTCGGCAGGTGATTGCTGAAAACTCTTGATTCTATTGGCGTTGAGTGGTGGGCGCTAGTGGATTCGAACCACTGACCCCCGCCGTGTGAAGGCGGTGCTCTACCGCTGAGCCAAGCGCCCACTCAAGACATGCAAGACCAGTAGTTTACCGAAATCCAGCCCGTTCGGGCAACCGTTTGCGCGGAGCTGACCACGCCTACTTCCGCGTCTCGGGCAACCTCCGACGCGCGGGCCCGTCGTAGCGTGCGTCCTTTGGATCAATCCGGCGCAGAGCGTGATGCCGCGCCCGCTCCTCGATGGCGTGCGCCAGGAGACCCGGCACCCGCGCAATGAGGAACAGGCCGTTGCCGATGTCGGGGTCGAAGCCGAGGTCGCCGCACACGGCCGCGATCGCCCCGTCGATATTGAGCGGCAACGGATGCTGCGCCCGTCCGGGCATGGCGTTGATGACGCGCTCGACCACGCGCAGGAGGCGGCAGTGTTCGCCATAGAGCTCAAGTTCGTGCGCCAACTGCAGGAGCCGACCGGCGCGGGGATCGCGCGTGTGGATGCGATGGCCGAAACCTGGCGGATTCGGCCCATGGCCTTTCCACTTCTCGAGAAGCTGCCGGGCGGTCTCTTCGTAGGAGACGCCGGATTGGTGGATGGCCAGCCCCTCCTGGAGACATCCCATGCAGCTCTCGATGTCGCCGCCGTGGTACGTGCCGAACGCGAGAATGCCAGCCGCCACCGAATCGCGCAGCGGCGCGCCCGACGTGGCCACGTTCCGGGCGGCAAGCGTGGACGGCGGCGTCACGCCGTGATCGATTGAGGATACCAGTACGGCGCCGAAGAGCTTCCCGATCGCCGGGGTCGGCAGTTCCCCGCGCAGCAGCAGGTACACGGCCTCGCTGAAGGTCAGCCGCCCCATCAGCTCGTCGACGGGATAGCCGCGAATCTCGATCTCGTCTGGCGCAATGCGCGTGATGGCGGTCGCCCACTCATCGGCATCGGAAACGCGGCGCCGCCGCTCGACGCCGCCAGATCCGCGATCGGAGCTCGAACGGTCGTGATCCATGAAGATGGCCTCACAGCGTGCCGTAGAGTCGGTCCCCGAAATCGCCGAGCCCGGGCACGATGAACTTCCGGGCGTTCAACCCCTCGTCAATCACCGGCGTGTAGATGTCCACATCGGGATGCTGATGCTCGACGTGCGCAATACCCTCGGGCGCCGCAACGATGCAGAGAATCTGGATGCGCCGTGCGCCGGCCTCCTTCAGCAGGTCGAGCGCCTCGACGGCGCTGCCGCCCGTGGCCAGCATCGGATCGATCATCAGCACGTGGCTCTCAGCCAGCCCGGGCGGCAGCTTCGCGTAGTAGCGCGAGGCCACCGCCGTCAGCTCGTCCCGCTGCAATCCGATGTGACCCACGCGCGCGCCGGGCACCAACTCGAGCACGGCGTCCAGCATGCCGAGCCCGGCGCGCAGCACGGGCACCACGACCACATCCGTCGCCACGCGCTGCCCGGACGCTTCGCCGAGCGGCGTCATCACCGTCGCGGGCTTCACCGGCAGTGCCCGGAGCGCTTCGGTGGCAAGCAGCACGCTGATCCGGACAGCCATCCGGCGGAAACTATCGGGCTCGGTGGACACGTCGCGCAGCGACAGGAGGATATCCTGAACCAGCGGGTGCCGAATAATATGCACGGCCACGCGCAAACTATACACGAACTGGCGGGAACGCTGCCACCGGACTGGAGAGGGTTCTGCGGCGTCGAGCCCTCTACGGCGCCGCTGCCCCTGGGATAGAATCCCGGGTATGTTCAAGCACCGTTCGTCAGGCTGTCCGGGGTCGCGCGTGACCACCCGCCTCGTCGCCGTCCTCCTGGCCGTGGCCACACTCGCCGCCGCTCCGCCCGCGCCCAGGCGAGCCACACTGGTGGTGACGGGCGGCACCGTCGTCACGATGGATGGCCAGCGCCGCATTCTCTCCCCTGGGGCGGTGGCCATCGACGGCACGACGATCGTGGCCGTGGATACGCCGGAGGCAATTGCGCGCCGCTACTCAGCCGCCGATGTCATTCGCGCACACGGCGCGGTGATCATGCCCGGGCTGATCAACACCCACGGTCACGCGGCGATGGTGATGTACCGGGGCCTGGCGGACGACCTGGCGTTGATGGACTGGCTCCAGAAGTACATCTTCCCGGCGGAAGCGACAACGGTGTCGCCGGAGCTCGTGCGCGTGGGGACGAGTCTGGCGGCGCTCGAGATGATCCAGTCGGGTACGACCCTCCACACGGACATGTACTACTTCGAGGAGGAAGTCGCCCGGGCGACGAAGCAGGCCGGGATGCGCGGCGTGCTGGGACAGACGGTGATTGGCTTCCCCGTGGCCGACGCGAAGACCCCCGCCGAGGCGCTGGCGCGAGCTGCAGCGTTCATGAACGCCTTCAAGCACGACCCGCTCATCGTCGCCACGGTCGCGGCGCACTCGATGTACACCGTCGACGCGGACACGCTGAAGGCCACGCGCGACCTCGCCCGCACGTTCGGTGTGCCGCTGCTGACGCACCTGGCCGAGACCGAGGAGGAGGTGACGCAGTCGCTGGAGAAGCACCACCTGACGCCCACGGCCTACCTTGACTCGCTGGGCTTCTGGGATACGCCCGCCGTCGCCGCTCACGGCGTGCACATCACCGACGCGGACATCGCCATCCTGCAGAAGCATGGCGTCGGCCTGTCGCACAACCCGGAAAGCAACATGAAGCTGGCCAGCGGCACCGCCCCCATCACGAAGTGCCTGAACGCAGGCATCGCGGTGGGCCTCGGCACGGATGGTGCGGCCAGCAACAACGACCTCGACATGTTCGAGGCGATGCGTCAGACCGCGTTCCTGCACAAACTGGTGGAGAAGGATCCGACGGCCGCGTCGGCCCAGTCGGTGCTCGAGATGGCGACGCTGGGCGGGGCGAAGGCCCTCGGGATGGCCGATCGCATCGGCTCGCTCGAGCCCGGCAAGCTGGCCGACCTGATCGTGGTGTCGATGCAGTCGGCGCGCCAGACGCCGATGTACAACCCCGTCTCGCACCTGGTGTACGTCACCCGGGGCGATGATGTCCGCACCACGATTGTGAACGGGCGCATCCTGATGCGGGACAGGCACGTGCTGACGCTCGATGCCCCGGCCGTGCTGGCTCAGGCCAGGTCCATGGCGAAGAAGGTGCGGGCAGCCGTCGCCGCCGCCGCGGTCCCTCAGTCGAGCATCGCCAGGTAAGGCAGGTTCCGGTATTGTTCGGCGTAGTCGAGGCCGTAGCCGACGACGAACCGGTCCTCGATGGTGAAGCCGATGTAATCGACCTTCACTTCCACCGCCCGCCTCGAGGGCTTGCTCAGCAGGCACGCGGTCTTGAGGGACTTCGGCCCGCGCGCGTGCAGGATCTCCTGCAGATACTGCAGGGTGAGCCCGGTGTCGACGATGTCCTCGACAATGATGACGTTGCGCCCGTCGAGGCCGCTATCGAGGTCTTTCAGCACCCGCACCTCGCCGGACGACGTCGTTCCCTTGGCGTAGCTCGACACCGCCATGAAGTCGATGCTGACCGGTCGCGGCATCGCGCGCACCAGGTCGCCAAGGAAGATGAACCCGCCCTTGAGCACGCTCACGAGGTGGAGCTGCGCGTCGTCGGCGTAGTCGCGCTGGATTTCCTCGGCCAGCTCCCGGACGCGCTGCTGGATGTCCTCTGCCGAGAGGAGGATGTTCCTGGGTGCTTGGTATGGCATAGGGGAGCAAGCCTAGCACATGGCTGCGCGGCGGAGAACCCCCCGGCGGCTTCCTCTGGCAGGCCGCCCGGGGCGGCGAGGTCCGGGTAACATCCGTGGGGGTGACAGGGTCCGCGTTTACAAAGGCTGGGGGCCGCGGCTAACATGTGCGGCGTTGCGATTCGCTCGCACGGCCGGCGATGGCCGGCGGGCACGTCGGTGGCTGGAACTGCGGGTTTGTCATGAGGAGCACCCTGTGGTCAAGGGACTGAGTGCAGCGGAGATCAACAAGCTGGCGCGCATCGGGGCGGCAGCGAAACTGGCGGAACTGGAGCGCGACATCGTCGCTCTGCGGCGCGCGTTTCCGGGAGTGAAGGCGGCGGCGGGCGCACGCGGGGCGGGCGGAGAGGCCGCGTTCGAGCCACAGAC
>Ga0315275_10007184_pt1 | contig 10746 bp, 9 predicted proteins | sample YL17G03_0_MG_FD_205557 | JGI IMG/M metagenome (GOLD analysis project Ga0315275, IMG submission 205557) | Sediment microbial communities from Yellowstone Lake, YNP, Wyoming, USA - YL17G03_0 | ecosystem: Environmental > Aquatic > Freshwater > Lake > Sediment | place: USA: Wyoming | collected...
GGACAAGGCGGTATGGGACGATGTCCGCAGGCACATGAGCAAAGATGTGAAGATAGAGGAGATATCGCGGAAAGAGTTCGATGGCAGGACAATGATAAGGTTCAGGAAGATTTACAAGAAGACGACAAAGACGCTTATATCCTATGCCGCCGGGAAAGGGATAACGGATTAAGCGGCTTCGTTTGCCAGCCTCATTTCCCCTTAAGTTTCTTGAGCAGCGAGTGGTATTTTTCCGCGGCGATGCACTCGCACCCTATCTGGTGGGCGAACTTCACCACGCCCTCATCGGACGAGACCAACGGCGCTTCCAGCTCCTTGGCAAGCAGCACAAGCTCGAAATCCTCCTTGCTGTCCAGGATGCCTGAGCGCATGGCCTCGCGGTATTTCTCGCGCAGCTTCTTGAGCTTCTCTTCGTTGTCCGGCCGGTTGTCCTTGGCGAACTCCTCGGCCAGCCTCATGCCCTTGTTCATCCTGTTCCTGATATCATCTATGAAATCGTAGAAAACAGCCGCAGGGAGATAGATGCTGTAGGTGTTCGGCGCGCGCTTCTTGACCACCAGCTCGAACTCGTCCATGGCCTTCGGCTCCACGAAGTTGCCGAGCTCCTTGAAGATGGATGGCGGCATGAAGAGCTCGATGTCCAGGCCCTTGACCTCCCCCACGAAGGCAAGGACGGCCTCGCTGGGGTTCTTACCCAGGCTTTCCCGCGAATTAGGATTCACGAAAAGAGAGGTGTCTATGACGTATCTGCGAGTTGCCATGGAGGACATACTACTGCGAGGTTTATATAAGTTTTACCAGGCCCCTCCCTATCTCAGGTATGTTGCCGCCGAACAGGTTGGTGGTGTTCAGCACGAACGTGAGCAGTATCACGAACGCTATCATGGGGAATATGCAGATGGCATGTATCAGGTGTTTGGTGAAATCATCCATATTGGTGCCGAGCAGGGAGCCTATGACCGCTGAATTCGCCTTGAGGATGTCCGGAAGCTCCATGATCCTGCCGATTTCTGATGCGCCGCACCCCATGTCGGTCATGTCAGGGGCGCTCGGGAGGGAGCAGATGGTGGTGGTGTAGTCCGCTGGATCGAACTGGACGATATTGGACTGGGCGTAGGGCAGCCCGAAGGTGGCCACCAGCATGTAGGAGAGCGGGAACACGAAATAAAGCCCGAACGACATGGCCATGAGATAGGCGCCGGCTCCGCGGGTGGGCGGGAAGGCGCGCAGGACCACGCCTATGGAGAAGAAGAAGCCGCCGTAGTATTTCACGAAATCGAAGACGTAGCCGAGCAGGTAGTTTATGTAGACGAAGAACGTCAGGGACTGTGTGGCGTTCATGATGCGCTCGGATAGCCACTTCACGCCGAATCCTGATGCGTGCTCGGACATGAAGATCTCCATGTAGAGTGAGGTCATGGCATCCACAGGTATGGCAAGGGCGTAGAGCACCTTCATTATCTGGGAGACGCAGGATGCAGGCGCGTCCATGTAGAGCTTCATCCAGTCTATGAGCGTCACATAGCTGGCACCCGGGAAGAAGTTCGTGCCGGAGGCCTGCGGGCCGGTGCAGGGGACGCCGTGGGTGTACAGGAAAAGGCACTTGGCGAGGCTGTTGCCGGTGCCGGCGAGCCTGGGCTCCAGAACCGAGATGATGCCCATCACCATGACCACTATGAGCACGGTGGACATGGCATAGATGAACTCGGTCTTGGCCACCTGTTCCAGGTTGCGCATGCCGAACAGGCGGGAGAGCATGATGAGCATGATGGAGCCCAGCACGGATATGGCCGCCGCCCCTACGGAGAGCACCCTCCAGGAAGCATAGATGTCCGAGCCGCCGTAGAAAGGAGTGGTGAAGTCAACCATGCTATATCAACCTCGTCAAAGAGCTTATATCCACTTCGTCGCCGAAGCTCTTGCTCAGCACCTTGGCCGCCTGCGTCAGAACCATGATGTTGAAGGCAGGCAGTATGAAGCCTATCACGAACGCCCATGCCACGACCGATGCCGGGAAGAGTATCAGGGTGAGGAGCGTGCTGCCGACCACCTTCTCCAGTATGCCGCCGATGCCGCCCAGCGAGCCGGATATCAGGTCCATGAGCCCCAGGCCGATATCCTTGTCATCGCCATGCCCCATGAAGCTGGTGAAGCTGTCCTGGAAGTTGGGGTCTGCGAGGTATGTGACCATCATGGTCCTGAAGGAGATAAGGGGCCCTGTGGACGGATTGTAGAATATGCAGTAGCTGATGGTGCTCATGGCCGGGAATACGAACAGGAACGTGAGGCCGACGCCGATGAGGGTGCCGCCGATGCGCCGCGTGGGCGTGAATGCGCGCAGCAGGATGCCCATGGGGAGGTAGTAGTTCAGGAACGCCTTGATGGAGAAGATGTACACCACCAGCTGGGCGTAGTTTATTATGAACGCCAGGGAGAGCGCGACGGCCATGTTGTAGAACAGCTGCTTGAGGGGAGAGGCGATGCCGGCCATGGGCGAGGCCACCAGCCCGACTCCGAGCGGGCGGGCGTAGGGCGTAATCGAAGCTATCTGGTCCACGTACATGTTGAGTATGTAATTCATCTCCAGCCAGCCTGCCATGTCCTTGTCCACCTGGCGGTAGTACTTGGCTGTGACGTCATAGACATTGGCGTTGGGCGAGACCGCGAGTCCGGTATCAGGGTCCATGCCGGGAATCATCTCAGTCGGCAGGAAGGAGCCTATCGCGAGGTTGGACATTGCGCCCAGGCCCATGTATATGAAGACAATCATTATGGCGGTCACAATCACCTCGTAGAGCTCGGCCTTGGCGTTGGCACTGAGCCCCGCGTTGCGGAACAGCACTCCCAGGAGGTATATGCAGGCGAGGATGACCGCGGAGGTAGCGAGCGCGAGTCCTGCCAGGGCTGCCCAGCCCCACAGGCCGCCGGCCATGCCGCCGACGATTATATCAGTAGGTTGCAATAGCGCCATGATGGGTACCTCAGATTATTTTCAGGAACGCCATGAAATTCACATCCGTCCTGAAGAAGTCCGCGGTCTCCTTCGCTGCGGTGAGCGTCACGAATATGTTCAGGAACGGCAGGAATATGCTCATTATGACGATGTAGTACACCGCGCCCCGGATGAGCTCGAATGCCATGTTGAGCGCGCCGCCCATGAAGAAGGGCATGAACACGCCGGCCATCAGGAACATGGCTATCAGCACCGAACCGAACACGCTCAGGATGCCGCTCTTGTTCAGGAACGCGCTGACCGCCTGCTGCGGGTCTGCGACGTTGGTCACCATCATCTTGTGGACCTCATAGCTTATCAGGAACATCAATGGGTAGAAGATGGCCAGGGCGTAGCACAGGGCCAGGAGCGCCTCGCCGGCGTTCCGGGTGTAGGGCAGGGCCCGGAGCAGCATACCCACCGGTATGAAAAGCCCCCACATCCATTTCTTTATCAGGCAGAGGGTGACCACATGCAGGAGCCATTCGCTCAGCCCCAGGGAAAGGAACTGGAGCGCGCTGCCGAGGATGTCTATGAGCGGCTTGAGCACCGGCCCCAGGTTGAACGAGTACATCGCGCGCCAGGTGACGCCTATCCACATGGTGGCGGAGTAGATTGTGTGCATGACCATGTTGTAGATGAGGAGCATGCTGTAGTTGTTGGATATCTCACTCACCATCTGCCTGGCGAATGCCATGGCCGCATCCACCATGTCATGGTTTTCAGGATTGCTGTAGATGGGGTCTGTGCTGCCGGCCGCCTGGAAGCCGTAGAATGTGGTGGCCGCGACCAGGCTGCCTATCAGGAAAAACACCCTCAGCACCGTGAGGCCGCACTGGAACAGCTCCTCCTTTGCCAGGACGATGAGCTGCGGCGAGCTCAGGAACTGGCCCACGATGTAGATGATGCCGATGCCGAAAAGCACTATCATGGCGGTAAAGATGGCAGGGGCCAGCCACATTCCTATTATGCCGGATACGCCTCCGGACGGGTTGACCCAGTCCGCCTCGCAGGTGGCCGGGGTGAATGCGTCATAGATGGTGTTGCCGAAGCTGGTGCCGGTGTTCGCGACTCCGCTGGCGAACTGGCTGCCCTGGCTGCTCACAGAGTCCTGTACATCGCTGACATAGTTGCCGAGCGAATCCGGGTCCGAATCGGCGAAGACCGGCAGGGCCAGAAGCAGCATCAGGAGAAACAAGCGTGCCCGCATGTCATATCAGCCTCGTGAGACCGGCGATCTCTATGTCGCCTCCGAACGTTATGGACAGGGAGCGTATGGCCGCGATGGTGCCGATTATGCTGAACAGGGAGAAGAATACGGTCCAGAAGGTTATCCTGGCGAGCGTGTCCACAGGCCCGTCCCTGCTCCAGGCGAAGTTGATGAAAAAGTCGTTCTTGTTCTGGGACTCCACGGTCTTCTTCCAGGCCTCCACAGAGTCCGCGGCAGCCTGGAGTTTCTGCGTCTTATCCTCCGGGGTGGCGGTGTCATACTGGTCGCTGCTGAGGTCGGTCATCTTGCCGGTGTTAGGGTCTGTGAGGGCCATCGTGGCGCCGCCCTGGTCGTCCTTTCCCTGCTCCATGTAGCTCATGTAATCCTCCACTGGCATCCCCTCGTAATGCCTGAGCTTGCTACGCGCCTCCATGGCGGTGTAGCCCTGGCCGCTGCCCCCGGGCATCGGGATTGTCCCGTTGGAGTACATGACGTTGGCTATGGGCGGGTCGGCGCAGTCAGGGATGGCGCTGGTGAGCGGGTTGAAGTCTGCGTTGCAGGGGTTCGTCTTGCCAAGCGGATCGTTGGGATCCACCCACTTCAGGAATACGCCGTTCTTGATGTCCAGCACCACAAGGGCGCCGAATGCATAGAACGCCGGGAATATGAAATACAGGGCTATGGCCATGGCCAGCATGAGGCCGCCCAGCCGCCTCGTCATGGTGAATGTGCGGAGTACCGCCCCGATGACGAAGAACGCCGGGAAGACCGCCTTGGCTATGAAGCTGAGCATGACCTCCTGGAACTTGAGCAGCATCAGGAGCTTCATGGCCCAGTCGAAGCACATCTCCTTGACCTTGTTGCCCATCGAGTAGAACCCCTTCCAGGGGGTGAAGGTGAAGAAACCCGCCTTCTCGAACACGAACTCTATGTTTATGGTGAAGTCAGCGATCATGGAGGACCAGATGTAGTCCGTGTATATGTCGAAGGCCATGTTCTTGGTCTCATCGAAAAGGCCGCGCATGTACCAGATGCCGAGCCGCATGTGGCAGGAGTCTATGCCATGGTATACCGACTGGGGGTCGCTGCTGATGTTGGTGCCGCAGATATCCATGCAGCGGTAGGTCCTGTCGCCTGTGAAGTGGCTGTCATAGTCTGTCGTGACCACCCAGGTGCTCGTGGGGGTGCCTAGGCAGCCGGCCGTGGTGCCGCTTCCGAGGAGCAGGCCGCCCTGGATCACCGAGTCTATTATGGGGAGGGCGCCTATGGCCATGGAGATGATGACCGCGGAATAGAATATCTCCGAGAGCTCCAGCTTGGCCCAGCCCTTCATCTTGTCGTTCATGAGGAACTCGGAGAGCATATAGACCAGGGCGACAAGGACCGTGCTGATGCCGAGCGCGATGCCGGCGAACGGGACCCAGTCCCCCCACATCTCTATCAGTCCCATATCACACCTTGTACACGATGAATTTCGTCATGGAATTTATGAATGCTATGGTTACCAGCATCGAGAGCGCAGGCATGAACATGGCCAGCAGCGAGAGGGCGGCTATGCTGCGCATGATAGGCACGAACTCTGCCATGGATACCGCGTTCAGCGCATGCTCGGACACCAGCTTGGAGACGAATTCCGCCGCCGTCTTCCCCCCCGGTATGAGGCCGAACAGGGGGTTGGCGGTGGGATTGAGGAGGAATCCGGCCACGCCGTACTTGAACGGCCCGCACAGGGACTGGATGAGCACCGTGGGGCTCTGGTAGTAAGGCTTATCTCCCGGATCGATTGCACCGGGCGGATTGTAGAAGATTGACTCGTAGATTTCCTGGTTGAGCAGATAGGTGGCCGGGAAGACGATGTAGAGCCCGAAGGCAAGGGATATCAGGAACGCGCCGGCGTCCCTTGTGGGCGGGAAGAAGCGCAATATGAGCCCGGCCGGCAGGAAGAACTTCAACATGAGCGCGTCGGCGAGATAGAGCAGGGTGACCTGCACCGAGGCGGTGTTGTAGAGCGTGAGCAGGGAGAACCCCAGCACGTTCGTTATCTGGACGAACGTGTCTATGCCCGGGAACACCTTGTAGGTCTGGGTGAGCACGAACTCGCCGATTCTCCTGCTTATGGTGGAGAGCATGGATGTGCAGGCCTGTATCTTGTAGACGTCTATGGTGGCCTTGAGCGCGCTCGTGGCGACGGTCCCGTGTATGTAGTTTATTGCCGCCTGCGGCGGGCTGCTGGTGTGGGTGATGCCCATGGCGACGAGATTGCCGACCGCGAACAACCCCAGCACGAAGAACGTGATGAGGAATGCACCCACGAGGTTGGACAGCTCTATGCTCAGGTAGGCCTCCCATTCAGCGACCTTGAGGACCTTGGCGGCCAGGTAGGTTATGAGTATGACGAACGTCATGCCCAGGGAGAGGGATATTATGACTGACGCGTAGTCCAGGCCGATGTAGTTCGAAGCGGCCAGGGAAGCCTCGAAGGAGGGCATTATGGCATATAACAGGGCGAGGATGACCGCGCAGATGATTGCGGCGGTGAACATGACCGTGGCCCACACGGTTGCCTTGGCCCTTGTCTCGGCCCCGAAAATCTGGCCCAGGGCATATACGCCTGCGGCCAGCATCACGAATATCGCTATCAGGGCCATGAGGGCCATCTGGGCCAAATTGTAGAAGTCCACGATAACCTGTGCGACATCGATATCGCCCATCTGGCCGCTGAAGAAGCCAGGCAGTATGAAATAGATGACGGCTATGATGAGCGCGCTCACGCCAACGGCCGCGAGCATGTTGTACGCCCACACGGTCGCCCTGGCACGCGTCTCTGCGCCGAATGCCTGGCCTATCACATAGACCGCCGCGGCCAGGACCACCATGACCATCATGAGCGGAACCACTAGGCCGAACAGGATGGTGACCTGGTCCAGCACCTCTGTCTTAGGGGTGCTGCGGGCCGTCGGGTCGAACTGGGCCATGGCAAGGGAGGCCAGCAGAAGCAGGAACAGAAGCTGGGTGTGCCTTATCATATCACCTTGGTTATGCCCATCAGCTCAGCCTCGCCGCCCAACGTGAGCGAGATGCTCCTGTATGCCGTTATGGTGATTATTATCTCCAGTACGCTTGTCAGCATGAATATTATGACCAACGGGCTGACAGTCACCACCTCGGTTATGATGAAGTGGAACAGCCCTGCGGATGCGCTGGCAGGCATGAGGGGGTTGGTGAACGCGGTGAAGAAGAAATCGCCGCTCATGTTCATCATGAAGAGCCATATGTTGAACACCGTGGAGACGAAGCTTCCAATCCCCTGGATAGCGCTCCAGACATAGTCGCCGGCGCTGCAGAGCAGCTGCCAGGCCGCGTTGCCTGCGCATTCGGCGTTGCCTGTGGTGGCCTGCTCCACGGCGCTGGCACCTGTGAACTGGCCCATGATATCATTGGCGCGCTCGCGGCCTTCCATGAGGTCGTCCTGCATCTTCTGCTGGCCCTTGTCTGTGCCGAAGAAGCTGGCGCTGGAAGGCGTGTAGGCGAAGTCCGGCGGATCATAGATGTCGAATATCAGGAAGTTGGAGAGTATGACCACGAAGGGCAGGACGAAGTACATGGCGAAACATATCGCGATGATGCTGGATCCGGTCCTGCGGTAGAACGGGAACGCCCTGAACACCAGGCCGAGCGGCAGGATGAGGAGGGGCACCGCATCCCTGGCGAAGATGAGCAGGAACTGCTTGGCCCACAGCATGGTTATCAGGTATCCGATGGCCTCGACTACGACCGTGTGGGCGTTGCTGAGCATGGCCAGGCCGGCGAAAGGCGCCAGCGAGAACGATATTATGTTGACTGCCGGCAGCGGGGAGCCGAGGGGGAAGCTGATTGTGGACAGGAAACCGATGAGGGCCTCGAACAGGTAGAGGTCTATGTAGCTATTCTTGAGCTTGGAGACCGCCACGTCCACGGTAGCCATGGCGATGTTGATGTGGCTCGCGGAGAGGGAGCTGGCCGAAGGCGCACCGCTAGGGGAGGTCACATAATTCTGGAACTCGGACGGCAGGGATGACATCAGCAGGCCGTTCGACATGCCGTTGAAGACGATGTCTGAACCTGTCCAGAAAAGGAGTATGAAAACCGTGAATATGAGGGCTGCCAGTTCCTCCCGTGCGATGGCCGTCATCTGCGGGTTCTGGAGGCCGTAGGATATCATGAAGTTTAAGGCCACCAGCGCGATGCCGAAGCTGAGCGAGACGCCTATCATGCTCCATGCTTCGGGAGGGAGGCTGATCAGCAGCGGCAGTAGGACCTCCATGGGTTTAATTACCCCTATCGGCTTTTTAATAGCTTTTGGAGAGAGATGGTTAAACAGATTTTGCGAGTGAACCATATGCACAGGACGCATTATATCAGGGATGCGAAGAAGGAGCGCGGCACTGTCCGCATAGCCGGCTGGGTCCATGACTTCAGGGACCTCGGCAAGCTTAAGTTCGTGCTCGTGCGCGACATAACCGGCATCATGCAGGTCACGCTCAAGAAGGGCGTGGTGGACGACGGCCTGCTGGAAGCCGTGAAGCTGAACAAGGAGGACGTGGTCTCCTTCCACGGCGAGCTCAAGGAGAACAAGATAGCGCCCGACGGCGTGGAGCTCATCCCGAAGGAGTTCACCCTGCTCAACAAGGTGGAACGGAAGCTTCCGGTGGACCCGACAGGAGTGGTGCCATCCGAGATAGACACGAGGCTGGACTACAGGTACATAGACCTCCGGAAGAAGGAGGTATCCCTCATATTCAGGACAAAAGCCATAGCGGCCCGCGCCTTCAGGGACAAGCTCACCGAGCTGGGCTTCCTGGAGATACACCCCTCAGCCATAACCGGCGCGGCCACCGAAGGGGGCGCGGACGTCTTCCAGCTCCAGTATTTCGAGAACAAGGCATACCTGGTGCAGTCGCCGCAGCTCTACAAGCAGCTGGCCGTGATAGGCGGCATGGACAAGGTGATGATGACCGTGCCTGTGTTCAGGGCCGAGAAGCACAACACCACGACGCACCTCAACGAGATAACCCAGATGGACATCGAGATGGGCTTCGCTGACCACAACGACGCCATGGACGTGCTGGAGCAGGTGACGCTCCATATGCTGAAAACAGTGAAGGCCGAGGTGGGGGACGAAATAGCAGCTATGAAATGGGCCGAGGTGGTCGTGCCTGCGAAGGTGCCGCGCTATTCGTACACCGAACTGGTCGAGAAGCTCAACGCCAGCAATTTCGAGATGAAGCACGGCTGGGATTTCACCAAGGAGGCCGAGAGGAAGCTCCATGATATCCTCGGCGACGAGCTTTATTTCATCTACGACTGGCCCACAGAAGTGAGGGCGTTCTACTCGATGCCGGATGAGAAGAATCCTGAGATATGCCACGCGTTCGACCTGATGTACCGCGGGCTTGAGATATCCAGCGGGGCGAAGCGCATCCACCTGCCCGCGCTGCTCGAGGGGCAGCTCAGGAAGCGAGGGCTCGACCCTGCGGACTTCGAGTTCTACCTGAACGCCTTCAGGATGGGCGCGCCGCCCCATGCGGGCTGGAGCATCGGCCTGGAGCGGCTCGTCATGAAGATGTGCAGCCAGGAGAACATCCGGGAAGCCATGCTGTTCCCCAGGGACAGGGTAAGGTTGTTACCGTGATGGGAGCGAAGGAGGGCGTGAAAACCGCAGAGGAAGAGAAAGACGCGGGCAAGCTGCGCATCAGGCGGCCGTCCATACTCGTGACGGATGATGACGGCGACTCTGAGGGCCTCAGGATGCTGCTCGAGGTCGCATCCAGGTTCGGCAATGCCTATGCGGTCATACCCTCCAAGCAAAGGAGCGCCATAGCCAACGCGGTCACGCTCCACAAGCCGCTGAGGCTGCACAGGCTGGCCCCAAACATCCACACGATAAACGGCACGCCGTCGGACTGCGTGCTCTTCGCGCTCTATTCGGGGGAATTCCCGAAGCCGGACCTTGTGCTCTCGGGCATAAACGCAGGCGACAACACCAGCATGAACGCGCTCATAGGCTCAGGAACGGTCGGGGCGTGCTGGGAGGCGGTGCTTGAAGGCGTGCCGGCCATAGCATTCTCCATGAGTATGGCCAAAAAGGACTGGCACATGAAGGAGAGCTGGGGCGACAGGGAAGCGCTCATGAAGAAGGTGGAGGGCATAATAGAGAGCCTCCTGCCGAAGCTGGACAAGGACAGGGAACGGTTCTTCAACGTGAACATGCCCGAGAGGCCCGAAAACGCGGAGATAGTGCACATCAACAGGCTGCAGAAGGAGCGGTTCCTCACCCATGTGGACAAACGGATGGACCCGGACGGAGTGCCCTATTACTGGATAAGCGGCACCAACAAGAAGGTGGAGAAAGGGACCGACACCTACGAGGTCATCCAGAACAAGAGGATAACGATAACCGAGATATCCCTGAAGATGTTCGAACAGGAATGATGCGTGCGTGTTCAACCGATGGCGATCCTATGGATTGCCACGAGCGAACCGTGAGGTTCGCTACGCCGTCATC
>Ga0315275_10007188_pt1 | contig 10745 bp, 6 predicted proteins | sample YL17G03_0_MG_FD_205557 | JGI IMG/M metagenome (GOLD analysis project Ga0315275, IMG submission 205557) | Sediment microbial communities from Yellowstone Lake, YNP, Wyoming, USA - YL17G03_0 | ecosystem: Environmental > Aquatic > Freshwater > Lake > Sediment | place: USA: Wyoming | collected...
GGAGGGTACGTTGCCCAGCGGATGATGTCCGCCAAAGATGAAAAGCACTCTCTCCTTGCGACACTCTGGTTTACCATTGCCCACTACTGCGTGCGACCGTGGCCATGGATCATCGTCGGGCTTGCATCGCTTGTGCTCTATCCTGATCTGCCGGCCGATCAGAAACGATTGGGCTATGTGCTGGCAATGAAAGAGTACCTCCCTTCGGGGCTGAAAGGGCTGCTTGTTGCGGGGTTCTTCGCGGCGTACATGTCGACGGTGTCAACACAGCTCAACTGGGGGACATCGTATATCATCAATGATGTCTATAAACGCTTTCTCAGGCCGGGTGCCGGCGAGCGCCACCTGGTCCGGGTTGCCCGCATCACGACCATGTGCATCATGGGGCTTTCGGTTCTGGTGACCGGGGTTCTTGACACGATTTCCGGCGCGTGGGCCTTCATCATCGAGGCGGGTGCGGGATTGGGCCTGGTGCTCATCCTCCGGTGGTACTGGTGGCGCGTCAACGCGTGGAGCGAGATCGCAGCGATGATCACGCCGTTCCTCACATACGGAGCCATCAGGTTCCTGACGGATATTCGATTCCCCGAATCGCTCTTCGCGATTGTTTCTGTGACCACCGTTGTCTGGCTTGCGGTGACCTACCTCACCCGTCCTGTGGACGACGCAACGCTCATCGCGTTCTACCGGCGCGTTCATCCGGGCGGCAGGGGATGGGCTCCGATCGCGCGGATGGTTCCCGATGTCGCTGCCGACACCGGGTTGGGGAGGCTTGCCGTCTGCTGGGTTGCCGGGATCGTGCTCGTGTACGCGTCGCTGTTCGGCGTGGGGATGATAATTCTCGGAGAGTACGGCACAGGTGCGGTTTCGCTTCTTGCCGGGGCCGTTGCGGCCTGGGCTATTATCAGAATACTTGCGCATCAGGGGTTCGCCTCCGTCGTGCAGTGAGGCGGGTGATCCTCCCGCGTTGAGTGTCCGCGGGACGCCATGAAGCTCACAATCAGAGGTCTGTTCATGTCCAACAACCTGAGACCCAAGGCCGCTATGATCTTCAGACGAGCAATTGTTGTACCGGTGTTCCTGTTTGCGCTGCTGACTCCGTTCACTCCGGGTGCCGCGCAGATTCAGCTCAAGAATCCGGGATTTGAGCAGAAAGGACCGGATGGAATCCCTGCCGATTGGCACGTGGTGAGCCCGCCCGATAGTGCAACCACGATCGGGGTCGATCCCGCCGTGAAGAAAGCCGGAAGCGGCTCGGTCCGTATCACGCACGGGCACCCTGCGACGACGGCACTTGAGTCGGGTCCAGTTCAGCTGGAGGTGGGAAAGCCCTACCGGCTCAGCGGATGGATCAAAACGGAAGGTGTCGCGGCTGATCCGGTCTCGCGGTATCCGACGGCTCTGCCTGCCGTCATCACGATGGCGTCGTTCCCGTTTACGCTCAACTCCCCTCCGGTAGGCGGGACGTGCGACTGGGAGCGGGTGGAGGTTCTCTTCTTTGCCACGACGAAGAATGACCGGGTCAGGATTCACTGCGGGTACAACGGCACCGCATCCGGAACGGCGTGGTTCGACGAGCTCCGCATTGAAAAGGTGGACGACATCAGCGCACTGATTCCCCCCGAGACCGTGCGGTGGTACGGACCCGCATTCAGGTATACCGACAGGGGGTGGACATTCGTGCACATCGAAGGGGAGCCGTATCAACGCGGGTATCAATACGGGTATCTCCTTGCAAAAGAGATTACGGCTTTTATTGAGAAACTCTCTGTTCGCGCCAACACCGACAATCCCTCGACCGGCTGGCGCGAATTGCGAACGCTGACCGACGCCCTGATGCTCCGGAAATATGACGAGGAATTCCTTGCTGAGATGAAGGGTATCGCCGACGGCGCAGCGAAGGGTGGCGCTCTTGCGGGCGACAAACCGGTGGATTTTCTGGATATCGTGACGGTCAACTCGTCGGTGGACCTGGGCCAGCTGAGCGGCGCGCTCGCAAAGACGGCGAATCCTCTCAGCGGCCGGAGCTTCCACCAGGAGGAAGAAGAGGCCGCAATGCAGGAGCGGCTCCACAAGTGTTCGTCCTTCCTGGCCACCGGACCTGCCAGCAGGGACGGACGCATTGTCTTCGGACAGCTCTTCATGTGGGGCGGTTATACGGGCGTGCACTGGGAGGTGATCTGTGACGTGATCCCTGCGAAGGGGCACCGGCTCGTGTACGAGACATTCCCCGGAGGAATACACTCCGCCGCCGATTTCTATATCAACGATGCCGGGATCATGATCGGGGAGACGACGGTGATGCAAACGCCGTTCAATGCCGACGGCGAACCGCAATCCTCCCGCATCCGCAAGGCGGCACAGTACGCGCAAAGCATCGACGATGTCGTCAAAATCCTCACCAGGAACAACAACGGCCTGTACACCAATGACTGGCTGATCGGCGACACCAAAACCGATGAGGTTGCGATCCTCCTCCTTGGAACAGAAAAATACAAGCTCTGGCGGAGCACAAGCGGGGAATTCCCGGGCGGAACCGACGGTTACTACTGGAGCGTGAACAACGCAAAGGACCCCGAGGTGCGTAAGGAATATGTCCCCGATCCCACCAATGCACCATTTGATGTTGTGTTCTCACCCTGGAACAGGGATCTGACGTTCACGGAGTTCTACCGGACCACCCACGGGAAGATCGATGCCCGATCGGCCGTCAATCTTCTTGCGTCGTCGCCCATCAACCGGCCGCACGCATGCGACGGAAAGGTCACGACATCCGAGATGGCGGAGCAGATGATGTTCCTTGCCCATTTCGGGAAGGTTACGCTGAGAGAGAAATTTCCGGAACGGAACAGCCGTCTGATGCCCGACCTGACGAACGCCATCCCGCATCTGTCGCTCGGATACTCGATCGTCAATCCGAAGTTCGTCACGGAGCAGCTCCAGCGCCTCCATGCGCGCGAGCCGCAGCAGTCCCCTCCGACAAAACCGCAGGAGAATCTCGAGCGGGTCAAAGACCTGTACCAGTTCGACAAATCCCTGCTCTGGCTCAATACGGTGTACCCGGCGGCCGAGGCGGACAACTGGTTCGTCAGCGGCACGGCGGCATACTGGAGAATGCTCGACGGCCTCCCATCGGGGCTCCCTGCCGGGATGGTCTCCCTGCGGGACCAGCTGGCGGAGAACAGCTGCCGGCTTCAGTACACAACGGAACGGGAAGGGAGCATTGCCCCGCTCAAGGCGGAGCGCCGGTACGACCGCTACGGCCATTACCAGATTCCACGCATCAAAGGAGTCTTCGCGCTCCACCAGCTTCGCCTGCTCCTGGGCAATGCGCAGTTCTCCACGCTCATGAATTCGGTGCACACGCGTTTCAAGGAGAAGGAGATCACGACAAAGCAATTCATCGCCGAGGCGGAGAAGGTGGGGGGGAAGGATTGTGTTCCGTGGATCGAACAGTGGATCGAACGGGATGACGTGCCCCGTCCGCGAGTACGGGCGACCGCAACGCAGTCAACGAAGGGAGGTTGGAACGTAGCGCTGGTGGTAGACCAGGATGGATCTCCGTACCGGTTCATCGGGACTGTTGCGCTCGAGACCGATCACGGCGTGGAATGGAAGACCGTCAAAGTGCAGTCGGGGCATGAAGAGCTGACGTTTGCGATCAGCGACAAGCCCCGTACCGTCACGTTCAACCCGGGGAACGACATACCGGTTCCACGGAAGAACTTCTATGTGTTCTCGAACTACTTTGACGACTTCGATCATTCCATACTCGTGTACGGGACGAGCAGGCAGGTCGAAGCAAATCACACGCTGGCCCTACGATACCAGACTGTCCTGGCGGATGCATTTACCGAAATCCTCCCGCCTCTCAGGAAAGACTGCGAGGTGTCGGCTGCCGAGCTTGCGTCGTGTGATCTGATCTTGCTGGGAGGCGTTGCAGACAACCGTCTGACGGGCCAGATTGCAGAGAAAGCCGGGTTGTCGCTTGGCAAGGATATGTTCGTGTGGAAAGGGAAGACCTACGGAGCCCCGGATGACGGCGTGATAGTGACGCTACCGAACCCTTACAACCCTGCCCGGGTGGCGTACTTCATCATTGCCAACAGCGCGCTTCAGCTCTGGCAGATGACCAGGCGGAATCCGTCAGTTCCTTCGTGGGGGGTGTTCAAAGGGGAGAAGGTTGTTGAGAAGGGGTATCACCCTGTGGAAGGGATGCAGATTGTAACAGAATAGAAGTTCTCCGGCTCATCAAGCGTGCACCTACGCGAGCGGGACACCCTCAAGGCTGGCAACCTGGCACTTGTGGTCACTTTCCGTCCGGACGCAGGAGATACTCCGAGAAGTTCATGACATGGAGGCCTTTGTCGCACTCGAGACTCTTTCCGCAATAGAGCAACAACTTCCCCTTGACTTTCACGAACATGCGCTGTACCTTTCTCGTGCCAGGTGTTCTGCCCGGAACCCGATCGAGACTGGGCTCACTCTACTGAGTGCGCGCGGATCTAAGATCTGACAGGCTCTCTTTCCACTGCTTTCTGCCACTTCTTCCATTATCTCTGGTGCACTCCAAGTAGGCGACGTTCAACGCGGCTTGTACAGGTGAGGCGGAAGACAGTCAACTCTCACTTTGCTGGTTCGAAGTTTTCGAGTTTTCGTTAGCTAGTCATCCAACTTCCTTCGGGAGGACGCCATGAAGACCCACCGGTCTCTGTGTCCGCCCATACTTTCTTACAATTTCAGACTCGCCGCTGCCCCGACACGCCTGAGCAACATTTTGCGAGGTCGTCTTCCGACCAAGCATCTTATCCGGCAAGAAGCAGACAGCATTTTCCGGATCCCCGGTTGGATTCCGCAGGTCTCGTTACTTTTCTCTCGCCCCCGACTGCATTTCATCCTTACGCAACCACCCACAAGAGAAGGAGTACAACGCATCCCAATTGCGTCGGCTGAGCAATCGTATGTTCTCATGTATCACAATTCATGGGGTGTGCCATGAAGCGCTCGGTCTTCGAAAAGGCGTCCAGGTCTGTGTATGTACTCTCATGCTTGGAGCAAACGGTAGAGACACTCGCGACGAGTCCAGTCCGTGCCGTCCCTGCGCGAGTCTGGGGATAGATGTGGGCAGGTTCGGGGTGGGCCGTCCGGCGAAGCCCACGGTCGCGATAGGCTTGTGGGATGAAGATCCCCTGCCGGATGTTGCCCTGTACGAGGATGTGAAGTTCCCCTGATTCAGTGGACAGAGAGTTAAGCTGCTTTTTTATTATTTATTCCCTGCAGTGTCTCCCCTGGTGTGTGGTACCCCAAAGATGAGTGCAGGCGTTTTTGGTTGTAGAACACCTCGATGTAGTCGAAGAGATGTTGATGTGCTTCGGCTCGTGATTGGTACTGCTGAAAGTCCACAGACTCCGTCTTGAGCGTGTGGAAGAATGATTCAGTCACAGCATTGTCGTAGCAGCTCAAGCCGTTGCTTTGGACGAATTGCACCGACTGCTCTGCCAGAAGCTCCCGGAACATTCTGCTGGTGTACTGGCTGCCACGATCACTGTGGAAGATCACCGGCAATCTTGGCCGGTATTGCCAGAGAGCTCGCTGGAACGCCGTGCAGACCAACTGAGCGTCGATCCGTTCACTCGTCGCCCAGCCGACGATGGCCCGGGAAAAGAGATCCAGGATCACTGCCAGATACAGCCACCCTTCAGTCGTCCAGATATAGGTAATATCTGACGTCCAAACCTGATGCGGACGCTCGGCAGTGAAGTCTCGCTGAATGAGATCGGGCGCAGGGATCGCTCCCTGGCGCTGTCGAGTGGTAACACGGTACCGTCGACGAATCTTTGCGACGATGCCTTCCTTGGCCATCAGACGGGCCACACGATGACGACCGCACGCGTTGCCCCTCTTGAGAAGCTCCCGGTGTACCCGAGGGCTGCCGTAGATGCCACGGCTCGCCTGGTGAACGATTTTGATCTCTTCCAGAAGTCTCACGTTGGCTTTCTCTTGACCGCTGACGATATGGTGCCTGAACTTGTAATAGCCACTCCTGGATACGTTCAGCAGCTTGCACATGAGCACGATGGAATGCTCATGTGCATACTCGCTGACAAACGCATACCTCATCACGGCCGTCGTGAGAATACGGCCATAGCTTTTTTTAGAATTTCCCGCTCCTCTTTGACCCTGGCAAGCTCGCGACGCAGCTCCTCGATCTCCTTCTTCTCACCACCAACGTTTCCGTTGCCCGGAAATGCTGCCTGGGCCCCCTTTTTCCCGAGTAACCTCTTCCAACGGTCCAGCTGGTTGCGGTTAACGCCCAATTCTTTCGCCACTTCCGAGACGGGTCTCCCGCTTTCAGATAGTAGACGCACTGCGTCAACCTTGAACTGCTGGTCAAAATGCCGGCGAGATTTCTTCATGCTACCTTGCTCCATGGGTATATCCTCCTGTGTTTACTAAACACCGTGGAGCTTAACTTCGTGTCCACTTTAAACAGGAAAGATCAGATGGGTCAGTGGCCCTCTACCGCAATCTTGGCAACGGATTCGCCGAACGTGTGTGCAAGAAAGAAGTGCAGAAGGAAGTGAATAAGCTCGAGTGGAAGAGCGTTGCTTCACCGTATCGTCACAGTCGTAGAGAGACTTATCCATGAAAGGCTATCTTCTCTGTCTTGCGATTGTAGCATTCGCATGCAAGGAGACTCCCCCCGGACCTCCGCTTCCCCAGTCGCCATTGGCGCTTGCAGTTGAGGATGTGGGAGTGACGGAAGCATGGTTACGCCTTGGGCTGAGTGCTGAAGCCACCCCCCGCACTGTTGAGCTGAAGCGGAAAGGTCACCTCGTACAGACCTTGACTCTCACAACATCGGACACGGTGATCATAGCTGACAGTCTCCTCCCGGGGCAAACGTACGTGTTTACCGCATTTTGGTCCTCAGATGCAACACACCGAGACAGTGCTGGCGTTCAAGTGATCACAATGGACACCACAAGCCATAACTTTACGTGGCACACAGACAAATGGGGGTTCGGAAGCAGTAGTGCACTCTACGACGTCGCCATCATCAACGACACACTGGCGTACGCGGTGGGAGAGGTCTACCTGCCGGATTCGCTCGGGCAGCCTGACGGTGATCTATACAATCTTGCGACCTATGATGGGAGTTCTTGGAAATTCCAAAAGTTATATTACCAAGGCGGTTTGGCTCCCATAACTGCGATCCATGCCTTCAGCAAGGATGACGTCTGGTTGGGAATAGGATACATGCTTCACTGGGACGGAACACAGTACAGGGAGGTTGAGATTCCGGGCTATCATTCTCGTGTAAACAAGATCTGGGGGGCCTCAAGCCGTGACCTGTATATCGTAGGGGAGGGCGGTCTCATTTACCAGTATAATGGTACAGCATGGCACCAAATCGAGAGTGGTACCACATCGGATCTGACCGACGTATGGGGAGGGTCCAACCGATCTGTGGGCAGCAATGTGGTGATTATAACTGCTGCGAACAAATATACCGAGGGAGAGACCAAGTTCTTGCGCATTCGCAATGGTATGCTGGACAGTCTGTCGTGGCCGCTTCAGCTCTACCCCCGGCTTTCCGTCTGGTTCACAGAACACAGCATGCTTTACAGCGGTGGTGGCGGCATCTTCAGGCACAACGGCGTAGGATGGAAGTACTTCGCAGAACTTCCCTTGGTCTATACGAACCGGATCCGCGGGACTGCAGAGAACAACATAATTGCCGGAGGCGACTTCGGGCTCCTGATGCACTTCAATGGCGCGAGCTGGCATGTCTATGACGAACTTTCCTTGAGCACAGGTAACTACGAATCGGTCGCGGTCAAGGGAAACACCGTGATTTCCGTGGGGTGGCAGGGATCGAAGGCCGTGGCCGCGGTCGGAAGACAGAATTAACAGACAGAAAGGAGGGCATCCATCAGAGAACGAGAAGCGAACAATGAACCGCCCCGATGACGCAAGCACCGGGGCGGTCAACGCGCAAACAAAGCAGCCAAGGCATTACGGGGGGATATTCTCCCCTCGCAAGGCGCTCCCGTTTGCGCCTCCAAAGTAACAAAACCCACTTACATTTTCAAGGTGCATTAGGAGGCACGAAATAGCCATGAAACACGTACCTGTGTTTGCTGCAGCGGCATTGATCCTTATTGCTGGGTTCCTCTGTCTTGCCAGCGCTCAAATGACGATGGGCCCCTTGTCGAACGACCAGCGGGAACACATCTGGAAAACCCCTTCCGGACAATACGACTCATCTGGCCTTGTCACAATCAATACACTTCTCACGGTGGGGCGGTACTCCAGTAGCCGGTACCATGCATTCTACCAATGGCCAATCCCTGATGAAGTCGTGCCAGATGGGGCAACAATAACACAGGCGAGGCTCGAATTCAATATTAGCAGAATCCAGGGACCACAAGACATCAACTTCTGGTTTTCCAGAATCGACTATGACATCACCGGTCCCACGTCAATCCAGACACTCTTTGATGCCAGCGAAAACCCAAGCACTCCTCATTTTCAAGGTACAGCCACCTCCGGCAATCGATACGAACAAACCTTCGCACAAGGTTCGGATTTCGTCAACTGGATATCCACTGTACTCCCCGGAGACCGCCTCACCCTCGCTATTTGGCTCAGCACTGATCAGCAGTTTGACTATGCGTACTATGTGTCAAGCAGCACGGTCAAGCTGACGATTTGGCTCGCGCCTCAGACTGTCATCGCTGACCAAGTCTGGGAGGGAAGCGATCGCATCGAGGGAAGTGCGGTGAGCCACTGGGAGCAACCTTCATTTGTGCCCTACAATGTGCCGCACCCGTTCACGTTTGATGTGAACTCGACACACACAATGCGTGCGGACACCCTGCTGCGAACGAATCCTGAGACGATGCTGAAAGAGAAGTACAGAACGTGGAACACCTTGAGCGACGTTGTCAACCACAAGAATTTTCTCATCAGGCCACCACTTGGCAGTCTGACCTCGCACTTCAAAACCTCAAATAATGCGACAATTCGAGGCCAACTGATTGACGACGCTTCAATCGGCGGTTCGCTCTATTTCACAGACCCCTGGTTAAGGGACAGTACCGACTCAAAAGGCCCTCTAAATCGGGGAACCGCAGCAGTCTTCAGATCAGTGAGCTCTGCCACGAACAACATCGGACTCAACTCATCGTACAAAGGTATATTCCGTAATGAAGGCTGGCCAAGCTGGGGTCCTCCATACTACACTGCTTCCGCTCCTTCCCCTCAAGGTGTTGGTGGCTACAACTCATACTTCCTGAACTGGTCCGGCCATCCGGACTCAGCCGCATTTCTAGACGCGAATTCCCAGCAATCTGGCGTTGTGTTCAAAAAGTCTGGCGCAATCGCTACAGCCAAATACAAAGCTCACCTCCGCTCATCATCCTCCTCTGCGACCGCACCAGTTGCCCAGCGCAAAATCGTGCGAGACCTCAACGGCAAGTACCACATGTTCTATGAATCGGCCGGGATGATCTTCTACAGCAGTTCGACAGACGGAGGTGCGAACTGGTCCGGCGAGCGTCTCGTCTCGGTCGGTAACCCCGGTTACCTCTACCGCAACCCCTCCGCTACCGTCCAGCGGAATCCGCACAAGATCGTGTGTGTCTTTGAAGAATACGCCACCGACAATAGCACGCACGGTGTTGCATATTTGAAGGTCGAGCCATCGACTGGTTCACCCGAAGGTGGCGGGACGTTTTGGAGCGACAGCCACCCCATCCCGGCAATAAAGCCGGTCGTGGCCACAGGCACGAACGGCGCGGGGACTGAGTATCTTCTGTTCGTGTGGGATTCCGCAGGAGTTGCACTGTATGGTTCTGTGAACGGGACAGGCGCCGTGCGCTTACGTACTGCATCGGTCTCTTCGGCCACTCTGGCACCAATCTGCCCGGGGAACGTGGATGGGAGCTACGACTACTACTGGCGGCTTATCTGGATGGAAGGGGGCGACATCCACTATGCACCGATCGCCGTTTCCGCGACTCCGGTCCTCGGCAGTACAGCTGACAGTATTGTGGCACGCGGGCTGGAGGGCGAGGTCTGGCTTGCCAACCCGACGACGACATCACTACAAGGAAGTATCGGCCGACCAGGCGTTGCATGGGAGGAATGCATCACCACACGCGTGATCAAGTACCGCCAGCGACCATACAATGGCGGGTGGTCTGTCATCCAGGCCATCGGTGGGAGCACCAACTACTATACACCGACACTGGCAGGGAGTTTGGGCAGCGGAAATCTCTCCATAGCCTGGCGCTCGGGAACGAGCCAGCTCAAGTACATCCAACGCAAAAACGGAAGCTGGACCGCACAGTCAAACATCGGGACAGGGGTGGATCCAACGGTGAGCATCGGCTGGCAGGATGGACCAGCAAGCGAACTTCTCCTGTCGCGCGGCACGAGTTCGCTCTATGCGGTTCAAAATGCAACGATTTCATACGGTCAACAGAAGATCAATGCGACTGCAGCCGATCAGGAAGGGAGAGGTGGTAACCTAGTGTTCCCCGGCGGGAAGCTGGGACTGGCCATCCGGCAGGCTACGCTCGAAGGGATTCCTCTCGTGTTCGCGGCACTCGATGACACCATTCCCATTACAACCCGAGCGCAGTTTCTAGCCGCACTACGCTCCGAGTCGTTTGTGGGAAGCGGGACGCTCACGCTGGATCTTGCCTTTACCTCGGCAGGTGCGGTTCCGGTGGCAG
>Ga0315275_10007189_pt1 | contig 10745 bp, 15 predicted proteins | sample YL17G03_0_MG_FD_205557 | JGI IMG/M metagenome (GOLD analysis project Ga0315275, IMG submission 205557) | Sediment microbial communities from Yellowstone Lake, YNP, Wyoming, USA - YL17G03_0 | ecosystem: Environmental > Aquatic > Freshwater > Lake > Sediment | place: USA: Wyoming | collected...
CTCGTCGGGCTTGAAGCTTCCGGCAGTCTTTATGGGCACGAGCCCTATCCTGTTCGCGATGTACTCGTCGAAGAGCGCGGATGAGTTCTCGTACACTGTGACTCTGTCGATTGCGAACACCGGCACCTGCGACATGGCAAAGCGCCTTATCATGTTCACGAACGAGGGCTCGGCATCCTTCAGCACGAACTCCATCCTGGCCTCGGATTCGGATTTTATCTCGGCTTTCATGGAATACCTCTCTTTATACGCGCCTTCCTCTCCTTCCGCCAGGCCTCTTCGTGGTGTCTGTCGGCACGGGTGTGACGTCCTCTATCTTCCCGACCCTGATTCCCATCCTCGCAATTGACCTGACAACCGCCTGCGCGCCTCCGCCCGGAGTTTTTGCGCCGTGGCCGCCAGGTGCGCGGATTTTGATGTGAAGCCCGGTTATGCCGCGGTTCTTGCATTCATTCACGATTTTTGCAGCTGACTGCATTGCGGCATATGGCCTTCCCTCTTCGCGGTCAGACTTCACCATCATGCCGCCGCTTGCTTTCGCGATGGTCTCTGCCCCGCTTATGTCCGTAACTGTGATTATCGTGTCGTTCTTGGACGAGTAAACATGAGCAACGGCCCACCTCATTTGCCTGCGTTCTGACGCTGCGGGTGCTGCGGGCGGCGCCATTGCTGGAGCTGCCGGTGCGCCTTCGACCGGAGCTGCTGGTGCTGCCGGAGCCTCTGAAGCAACGGGCTTCTCCTCCTTGGCTTCTGGCTTCTCCTCTGCCTTCGGAGCATCCTTCCTCTTTTCAGCCGGCTTCTTCTGCTTGCTCTCCGGAGCGGCTTTTTTCTCTTTCTTCTCTTCAGCCATAAAAATCCCTGATTTTTAGACGTGCGCGGTTCGCCGGGCACGCTGATGAAAAATTACCATATTTTTGCTTATTTTGATTTTTCAGACTTGCCCGACAGGGCAAGCTGATGGATATTACCAATGCTTACTCTGCTTTTGGGGCTTCAGGAGCAGCAGGAGCCGCTGCCGCAGCCTCGTGCTCGGCTTTCTTCAGCCTTCTCTTGGGCTTCTCGCCTTCCTCCTCTCCGAGATCAATGTTGATTCCTCTGAAATATGACACTGTGGGCTCGTCTGAAAGAATCACAAGAAGGCTTGGAACTGTCGCTTTCCTGCCGTTCACTGCGATGAACCCGTGGGTTATGAGCTGCCTTGCCTGGGTCATTGTCTTTGCGAGCTTCCTGCGCGTAACTATTGTCTGGAGCCGTCTCTCCAGGAAGTCGCGCACTGTAAGGGTAAGCAGGTCCTCGAGCCTCGTCCCCTCTTTTATGATTCCAAGCCGCACGAGCTTTGCCATGATCGGCTGCGCCTCATCTTTTCCGCGCTCGCCGAGAGAGAGAAGCCTCCTTGCCTCACGCCTCACTTTTTTGAGCTGCTGGAGCCCGGTCCATACTTCCCTCGTGTTCCTGAGCCCGAATTCCGAGCGTATTTTGTGCTCCTCCTTTATCCTGTCCGCATCAAGGACTTTCCTCGGCGTTTCGTATTTCTTCTTGAACTTTCTTGGATCTCCCATGCGCAATCACCAATGCTTTTTCATTTGCCATAAACTTGGGCTTTTTTTCAATCAATATTCCAGGTAGCTTATTTCTTTGCCTCCTTTGCTGCAGGCTTTGCTGCTGCAGGTGCCGCTGCCTTTGGCGCTGCTGCGCCTGCCGCAGGCTTCCCAGCTGCTGGCGCGCCCTTTGCTCCTGGCGCTGCAGGCACCGGGCTTGCTGCCTGGGCTGCTGCACCTGTCTGCGCTGCCGCAGTCGCCCCTGCCTTTGCAAGGATTGATTTCCTTAGCACTCCGACTGTCATTCCGGTCCTTCCGGTGGTCTTGGTGTGCTGGCCGCGGACCTTCTGGCCGTATGCATGCCTATATCCGCGCCATGTGAACGACTCCTTCTCATGATCAACATCCTGCTGCACTGTGAACGTGAGGTCTGTGCTGATGAGGTGCCTGTTGATTCCTGTCCAGAAGTCCATCCTCCTGTTCAGGAGGTAGATTGGCACTCCGAATTCTCTCGGGTTCTTGATGATGTACTCGAGCCTGTCAAGCTCCTGCTCTGAAAGCTCGCCGACAAGCACTGACTCCGGCAAGCCGAGCTCCTTGTATGCCGCATCGGCAACGGCTCTGCCAAAAGTTCCGCCAACTCCCTTCACCCTGGTTATGGCTTGGCCCAGCGGAACCTCTCCCTTTACATCCTTTCCTGCGATGCGGACGATGCCACGGAGCTCCTTTCCTGAGGGCGCCACTGTCAGCGCCGGCTTCGGCGCCTCTTTCCTGCGGGCGTCCTTCTTGTCTTTCAGCTCTTTCTTCTCGGCCTGTTTTTCCGCTTCGGCTCGTTCTCTCTTGTCCATCATACCACCATGAGTTTTGAGCGTCAGTTTCGCTTCATTTTCGCTTTCCTTTTGCCAATCCGGCATCCTTGTTTCATTTCTCTTGTTCTTCCTCGCTTCTTACTATCATGAACGCCGGGAATGGGATTTGAACCCATACGGCCTTGCGACCATACGCTTCCAAGCAGGCCAAACGGCGCTTGTTTCCAGGCGTACGCATTACCAGGTTATGCTATCCCGGCATCAGCATTTTGCGAAGCAAAATGTCTGAATTGTGTCCGAAGGACACAGGTTCGAAAACTGCGCAGCAGTTTTCGAGATTTCCTGCCATTAATTTACCAGCATTTAGGGTATGTGCCCCTTTCCATTATCGTGGCAGCCGGCTTTGCAACAGCGCCTTTTTTCTGGGATGCGATTTCCGCGCTCCCCATGAGCGCCTTCGCGACTGCGACCAGCTCGCCCTTCTGCGTGAAGAGTGCCACGTTGTCCCCGGGCCTTATTTTCTCGCTCGCTGCCGCGATGCCGGGCAGGTTGAGCGTTGCTCCCGCGCAGACCGCATCAACTGCCGAGTCCCGGAGCACTATGTGCTCGAGTTCGACCGCGCTTTCTATTGGCTTGAGGATGGCGCGCAATGCCTTCTCCTCGACCTTGTTCTTCCACAGCCAGGCCGCGTCCGCGATGCCCTGCATCGTGACGCACCTCTCCTCCCCTATGCCGCCGACCTTGGTCCTTCTGAGCTCGAGCATTAAAGCTCCGCCACAGTTTTTTCCGATGTCCTCGCAAAGCGTCCGTATGTATGTTCCTGCTTCGCAGCCGACGGTAAAAAGGGCCCTTTTGCCCTTGAATTGGAGAGGATTAAGATAATAAACCTTTCTCTTGCGCAGCCGTCGGCGCACCGCCGATTGCAGGGGAGGCATCTGCTCGATTTCCCCTGTGAATTTCACGAACAGCTTCCTCACTTCGTCCTCAGGAACCTGCCTGCGGAACGATATTATCCCGACGTATTCCTTTCCCTTCTGCGTTATGAACGGCAGGATGCGGGTGCTCTTTCCTAGCCCGACCGGAAGCACGCCGGAAACGTTCGGGTCGAGGGTTCCGGAATGCCCTGCCTTGCGCGAGCCGAGCGCCTTCTTCACCCACGAGGTGACCTCGTGGCTGGCTGGCCCCGGCGGCTTGTCAACAATCACAATCCCGCGCTCGAGAAGCTCTGCCAGCGTCCTTTCTTCTGGCGCCTTCCCGTACCTGGGGTCTGTTTTCTCGTCGCATTTCGTTATCATTGCCATTCCTGCTGCCCGTTTACTCGGTTACTGAAACGACAGTCGAGGTCGGCTCAAGGTGCCGTATGGAAACCTTGTGCGCCTTCTTGGCGCCAGTGACCTTTGCCTCAACGAAGTTCTCGTCAACAAGCTTTGTTATGACGCACTTCTTGCCAGCATCCTTGCCCGCCTTCCTTATGCATATTCTTCCAACCTGAATCGCTGCCATTCGTATCACCATAACCCTGTGTTTTCATTTTTCATTGTTTCTTCTTTCGCGCCTTCGCAACTATGAGCGAAGCGATCTGTTCCGGAGTTTTGTCCGCTGTCTCAACCGCCATATCGAATATTTTCCTGTCGTCTATGTCTATTCCGTAGAGCGCCAGATACCTCTGCTTGTTCTGGCCATCGCGCTCGCGCAGGTGCGCAAGCGCCTGCTGCCCAGTTATCCCTTCGCGGCCTGCAATCCTCTTTGCGCGCACAGCTTCGGGCGCGTCGAGGAAAACGCGCAATTCCGCGCGCTTTATTATCCACGGCCCGAGCCAGGTCGTCACGACGCAGTCCCTTTGCTCGTAGGCGCGCTTTTCGAGGAGCCCGTCGAATGCCTTGTCAATCCCGGAATCGCCAGCTGCGAGCTCCTGGAACGCCATGAGCGAAATCCCCTTTTCCTTCGCAAGGTCCTTGAACGTCATGCTCAGCACAGATATGCCGAGCTCCTTTGCCACGAGCCTGCCGACAGTGTCCTTTCCGCTGCCTGACTTGCCCGAGATGGCAATTATCATCCAATCACGTTTTGCTTCCTCAACCGCTTCTTATTCACATCTTATCCGATTTCTTATTCGCTCTTTTCCCGCCACTTTGTCATGCGGGCAAAACTCAGAGCTGGCTCTCGACGTATTTCTTGTACCTCAGCTCGACGTCGGCAGGGTCAATCGCCTTGTCAGCTATGCGCGCGGCATATACCACGACCTTGCGCGTGCATGCGTGGCACAGGTGGCCCCCGAACAGCCTGTTCGGGACGCGCTCGGATGCGGCGAGCCCGGCTGCGCTCGAAGTTCCTGCGAGAAGCGCGCCGCACACTGCGCAGCTGTGCTTCCCCCCTTTCTTCCTGCGCACGTAGCGCAGCACTGTCTTTCCGCCGGGCACGCGCACGCTCTTTTTGCGCACTGAGCCTGACCTGTTCCTCGGGAATGTCATAAATCACACCTCATAGTTTCTGAAGATAAGCGCTGAACGCGAAGGATATCACAAGGCTGATGACGAAGACCGAGAGCACGAAGAAGCTCTGGCCTCCGACAACGCGCTTGAGTTCCATAAATATGAGCGGCACTGCGAAAGGAAGGTCCACGTAGAACTCCGTGCCCATGTCGAGCTTGGCATCAACATAGTCCGCGCCCGGGTTTCCGGAAGGCACTGCGGTTATGCGCGCGGTCTCGTTCTCCGAGTAAAGCGGCTTGTCAACTGAAAGCGCGAGCATCTCGCCCTTTGCGGGGGGCACGTAGACATCGGATTTCTTGCCCTCTGCATAGTATAGTATGGTGCCGTTCGAGCCAACCGGCTTTCCGTCCTTGATTGCATCGGCGTAAATGACCCATGCGCCCTTCTGCATCGGCGGCGCGAGAGTGAAGCATGCAGAGTAAATCCCGTCCCCGGATTTCATGTCGCAGTTGGATGTGTTTCCGTTGTCGAAAAGCTTTATTGTCATGTCATCCGACCTGTAGGGCTCGAGCTGGCCGAGCGCCCAGGTGGTTGCGAAGAAAACAACCAGTATGAGTATTAGCGGCTTGAACTGGAGCACCATCATCTCGGTTATCATGGAGGTTGAATCCGCCTGCCTCTTGAGAACTTCCTCGACCTTCGCCTTGTCATTGGCCTTTGTCGCTGCGTTAAGGTCATCGTTGATTGACTTGAAAGTGTCCTGTATCTCCTTCACGCGCTTGAAATTCCCGATTTTGCGCTGAAGGACCTGCGACAGGACTGCGTAAACTACCGCAACCCCGAGAATGAACAATGCAAACGTTGTGTTGTCGAACATTTCGCTTCCCTTTCAGCTTCCTTTTCACTCAATTTTCGCTTCTTCATCAGCATAAATTTCCGCCAATCATCCATTCCCCTATGCGAGTATCGCGTCTAGCTTCGCAACTGCTGCTTCGAGCCCGTTATCCTTGTTTGTTATTATGAGCGCCGGCGCGCCAGTGTAAGCGGCATAGGCCGCGAGGAACGCGCGGTTTATGTCCTCGTGCTCGCGGAGCAGCTCGATGGTGTCTGCGTCGCGCACGCGGGTCGTGTCGCTCTTCCTCCTGCGCATGATGTCTTCCGGAGGCGCTGTCACCAGCACCAGTCCGTCGACCTTTATCTTGGACAGGAGCGAGAACGGAAGCCCGGGCAGGTATCCCTTCACCGTGCTTATGGAGCAGTGCGTGTCCATTATCACTTTCCCTGTTTCCTTGGAGAGCGCATCTGCCACGAGGTGCTGTACCTCCCTCTGCTTGGCTATGTCGAGCTTCCTCATCTCGTCCCGGTGGGAAAGCCCGAACTTCTTCTGCGCTATCCCGAACATGAGGTCCCCGTAATTGAGCCTCTTGTACGCAGTGTTTTTCACGCCGCCAAGAACTGTGGATTTTCCAGCTCCGGGCATGCCCATTATGATAATCATATTATCATCCGTTCAAGCCAACAAAGTCCCAAGCGCCTAATATCGTTCCATTAGTCCTCGCCAAGCATCGCAGAGATGCCCGGATATGATGAGAACACCTGGTATTTCTCAAGGTCCTCGTAGAGCCTGTAAAGTATTCCTACGCTGAGCAGGATTCCCGTCCCCGTCCCGAGCGCGCCCGTGAAATCGGCAAGGGCCGCGAGCAGGCCAACGAACGCGCTGCCCAGTATGGTTATCACCGGGATGTAGCGCTCGAGCACTTTTTCCACGATGCGCGGGTCCCTCCTGTATCCCGGGATCTGAAGGCCTGAAGAGTCAAGCTGCTCGGCAACCTCCTTCGAGCCCATCCCTGCTGTCTCGACCCAGAACTGGCCGAATATGACGCAGATTGTTGTGAAGAATATTATGTAGGTTATGGCGTGCACCCATCCCGGGATCCCGAAAACGGGCGTGACATTGGTCATGTTCGCCCAGAGCACGTCGAAGAAACTCGCGCCGTGCTGGATGTAAATCGGAGTCAGGAAATAAAGCAGCCCGTCCATCAGGTATTTCTGGTTCGTGACCGACGCGATGTAGGAATACCATTGCGGGCTCGCGGCGTTTGTCGGCGGTATGTTCTGCGCAAAGAACTGGAGGTTGAGCAGGAGCGCGCTCGCAAGTATCACGGGTATGTTCGAAACATAGAGCAGCTTTATGGGGAACCTTCCGCCAAGCCCCCTGGCGCGCTCGAACGCGAGCGGTATCTCGACTTTCAGGCCTTCGGCATACACCACGACGAAGAACACTATTATTGTCGAAACCAGTGGTATGAGCGCTATGAGCGCTTTCGGAAGCGCGTCAGCCCCGCCCGACTGCAGCAGAGGTATCACGCCCGTCTGTGGCGTTATCATGAGCGACATGAAGCCTCCGACAACTGAGATGGAAACTCCCGCTGCGATGAAAAGGCTGATTCCGCTTCCAAGCCCGTATTTGGAGACTATCTCATCAAGATAGAGAAGTATTATCGAGCCGAGCGCTATCTGCAGCACAACGAGCGCTTTCGTCACCGCGACGCTTCCGAATAGCGCCATGTCCACCGGAACGACCGAGAAGAGCACCACGTAGATTATCGCCTCGAAAAAGCAGAGCGTTATTCCGAGAAGCTTCTGCACCCCGTGGAATGTGGCGCGCTGCTCAGGGTCCTTCAGGTCCACATTGATTATTTTCGCGCCTGCGAAAAGCTGGAGGAAGATGCTCGCGAGCACGATTGGCCCGATTCCTGTTGTGATAAGGCTTCCCATGCGGCTTGCTGTGACGACCTGAAGGAAGTCGGAAGCGGCCGCGGTCTGCTTCACGCCGAATGCATTGACATTGTACATTACGAAGAACGCAATCAGGGCTATGGCTGTCCAGAATATGCGTTCCTTAACGCCAGGCGGCCTTTCCGGTGATTTCACCTCAGGAAGGATGTGGGTTATAGGTTTCAGGAAATCGAGGCTTCCCATTAGAGCATCACCGTTCAACTAGCTATTGCGCAGCAGGCGAGACCGTCTGGCCGCCGGCTGCAGTTATCTTGTCCTTTGCCTTTTTCGAAAAAGCAAGGGCTTTCACGACAACGGGCTGGTTTATCTCGCCCGTGCCTAGGATTTTCCCATCAAAATCAATGAAGAGCTTGCCCTCCTTCTTCTCGAGCTTGCCCTTGAGCGCCATCTGGTTGATTTCGAAGAGGTTCATCACCTTGCCGCGCTTCTTCCTGAGCGAGGCGAAGCCATGGACTCCGAAAACGTCGGGCTCGTAGCTGGTGACGTAGGTCCAGCGGTGCTTGTGCATTCCTGCGCGGCCCCAGCCTCCCTTTCCTCCCTTTCCCCTGCGATTCTTCGCGTTCCCTGTGCCGCAGTTCTTCGAACCTAGGTAGGATTTCTTTTGCTTTGTGAATCTTCGTGGCATATGAACACCTTTGTCAAACCTAAATCATCCTCATGAGGAGCTCGTTCATGTCAACGTTCTTGCCGAGCCCGCCGTAGGGCGCGCTTGCCTTTGAGCCGCCGTGGCCTTTCCTCGGCGGTGAGAGCCGGAACAGGGGCTCGATGCCGAGCTCCTTCAGGCTCTTGCCTGCGAAGAACTGCTTCGCCATATCGGCAGCTGCCTTCTCGTCAATCTCCTTTCCGGATTTTCCGCGCTTGAATATCATGTGTGCCACTGTCTTCTCATCGACCTCGCCCCAGGCGACGAAGTCCTGGCACATCTGTATCATGCCCTTGTAGCTCGCGTCGTCGGGCACGACTGTGCAGAAGTTGTTCTTGACAAGCCTGAGGCTCTCAAGCGTCTTCCTTACGTTCGGGTTCACGCCGAAAAGGCCCCGCATGCGAACGATTGCTATCCTTGCCATCAAAATCACCTTGATGTTCCCTTGCCTGATTTTGAGACATGTCCACAGACACGCAGATCAAAATCACCTTGCTGTTCCCTTATCAGATTTTGAGACGTGTCCAGCAGGACACGCTGATGAAAAACACCCAGTCATATTTTCTTTGTCATAATGTTGAATACTAGCTAGCTTGATGCCTCTGTTTTCCAGTCCCCGCGGTACCTCATGCTGTTGAGGTTGTCGAGCGCGTTCGAAACCGCCATTGCCATGTTGTAAACATTCTCCGTGTGGCCGCGCGAGAAGCTCCATACGTCTTTCACCCCTGCGAGCGTGAGCACGCGCTTCACGACCTTGTTCGCAGCGATTCCGAGCCCCCTTGGAGCCGGCTTCAGTGTCACTTCGACGCTCCCGTTCTTCCCGATCGTCTTTATCGGGACAGAGTGGCCCTGCTTGCACCCGCACTCCCATGAGCCGCATCCGAGGGGAACCCCTATCAGGTTCCTTTTCGCGTCCTTTATCGCCGACTCGATTGCAGGCTTGACTTCCTCGCTCTTTCCTGCGCCGATTCCGAAATGGCCTTTCCTGTCGCCGACGAGTACGATTGCGCGGAACTGCGCTTTCCTGCCGCAGTCTGTCATGCGCTGGGTGTTCATGAGGTCGAGCGTCTCGCTCTCGATGTCGGGGATTAGATGGTCGACTATCTCGTGCTCGAGGATGGGCTTGCCCATCTCGAAAATCTGCTCAACGGATGTGATTTCCCCGCTCTTCACCCTTGCGCCTAGCGCAGTCTTCGGGATCCACTCCGGCCTCTCCGCCTTCTCGCGGTCGGACCTGTCATTCCTTCTTCTTCCCCTAAATGCCATGCAACCACCATCAAACTATGAACCCGATATCTGCTGCTTCGCAGTTGCGAAGAGCTCGCCAATCTTCTCGGCGTCAAGCCCTGCCTTCTTGTATTCTGCGAAAAGCTTGTCGTACGTCCCTGCGGCCTTTGAGGCTTTTGCGAACGCGGAAATGTGCTCGCCGGCAATCCTCTTGTCGTCAATCATTCTTGCATCGTGCGGCGTCGTGAGGCCTGCATCGAGCGCGCCCTTGAGCGCCGCGAAAACAACAGAGCCCCTTGACGGGGTCTGGAGCCCGATGTCGAGCACGAAGTCCTTAACCCCTTTCTTCATCGCAAGCCTTGCGCAGAGCAGGCCGGTGAGGTATGCCGTGGGCGAGTTCCTCTTCGGCATCCACTTGTACTTCGAAAGCAGGGACGAGTGCGCCGATGCGATCACCGTGTCCCCCTTGGGCGCGAATGAGACGAACTGCACCTTTATGCCCTTGTTCGACTTGCGCACCACCATCCTCGGGAGCATGGACTTGACAAGCGCGAGCCGCTTCGCGTAGTTGGTGAGCTGGCTGCGCCTCCGCCTGAATGCGACCTTGTATGTTGGACCTGTTGCTTTTCCCATGAATATCCCTCGGGTAAAATGTGATTATCATCACTTACTTCAGCATCTTGTTGTCCTTCAGGTAGGTTGCAACCGCGCCCTTTCCCTTGAAGGCCCTTCCCTTTATCATCAGGTAAACTTTCCGCTTGTCCGCCGTGGCAAGCTTGGACTCGACTGACGCGAGATACTTGCGCTGCGCCCTCACTTTCTGCATCCACTCTTCCTTGCGGGAAACTTTGGAGTATTTCGTTCCCTTCCTGCTCCCCAGGCCGCGCCTCCTTCCGAGCGTCTTCTGCACGTGCTTCTTCCTTCCGCGCGCGCGTGAAACTCCCATTTTTGGGAGCGAGTAGATTGCGCCCGTTGCTATGAGCGCGCGCACGTCATCGCGCGTGAGCGCCTCTGCAGCCTTGGAAACCTCGCTGGGCTTGAACCTGATTTTGTTCTCCCCTATCTTTAGGACATCGGACGCAATCCTTCTTGCAGTTTCAATAGCCATATTATCACGTTCTTCAGTGTTCAGATTCGTTTTTGGAAATATGATTAGTTCAGCACCCTCAGCTTCATTCCCGCGGCTTTCTTCTCGATTGCCATGCGCTTGAGCTTGCCAACTCCGGATGCGATGCGCACGACGACATTGGACTTGTTGTCAAGGTCCTGCGGCCTTGCTGCGAGCACCTCGTAGTGT
>Ga0315275_10007194_pt1 | contig 10742 bp, 10 predicted proteins | sample YL17G03_0_MG_FD_205557 | JGI IMG/M metagenome (GOLD analysis project Ga0315275, IMG submission 205557) | Sediment microbial communities from Yellowstone Lake, YNP, Wyoming, USA - YL17G03_0 | ecosystem: Environmental > Aquatic > Freshwater > Lake > Sediment | place: USA: Wyoming | collected...
CCGGCCCGACGTTCATGCAGGTCGGGAATGTCCCCTTCTTGCAGGTGTCCGGATAAGCCAGGGCGCCTTCCGGGGCGTCGCCGAATTCAGACGCCTGTTTTTCAACTATCCTGATGATGGTTGCTGCGTGCAAAGTGCGGTCAACAACGACAACACGCACTGTATAGAGCCCCGGGTCCGGAAGCGGGATTCGAATCGGGTCGGGGTCCGGCCCCGGATGCGGTTCGCCGCCGCCTCCGCTGGGGTCGTCTTCCTTGGGACAGACAATTATGATGTTACCGAGGCTGCCGCTGGCGCCGGCGCCTTCGAAGTTGGTCACCTGGCCCGTGGCGGGGTCCAGGTCGCCGTACTCAATGGTGCCTGTCCAAGGGTCCATGAAATCGACACGAATCTTGCCGCTTGGCAGGGGTCTGTTGACGATGGAGTTCATCGTCATCCTGTGCCCGCCGCCGCCCGTCCAGTAGATTCCAACTAATACATCCTGACTGCGTTCGAGCTCATCGCGCACCTCTTTCCAGTCGAAGGCCTTTGGCCCACGGACGGTGTATCCGTCGCCGTGCTCTTTGGCCCACTCCTCCATTGCATTGGCGAGGTCCGATGGGTTGGTGCCGGACTGGCCCTGATTGGTCTTGGCCTTATCGGCCAGGGCGTCAACCAGGTCGTGGTCGCCGAGGCCGCCGCAGATCTCGCCGTCGCCCTGGCCTTCAAAATACTTCAGGCATGCCGCAGCGGCTGTCGGCGCACAATGCGTGCTTGAGTGCGGCTGCTGGCTGATGCCCGGAATGCCCTTCTTGTATTCTTCCGGCTTGGGCTGGACGTAAACGCAGATATACTGTATGTCGGCCAAAAGCGGGTCAACATCAAGGACAAGCTCTTCTTTCTCTACGGTCTGCCAATCCTCGATGTTTAGCCTGACCGAGCTCGGCGGTGTAGAGTCGAGGCTCAATTCAGTGAAGACATCAAAGAAGCTATCGACATCGTAGTGTGCCGTGCCCTTGATGAGGATGGGCATGACCTCTCCAACAGGCTGGGTCAGCATCAGATGTCCGGTCCAGCCGTCGCCTCTGTTCGACGACCCGCCTCTCGTATCTTCGTACGGCTCATTGCCGTCGCAGTCGGTATCAAATAGGACCCAGTTTTGGCCACTATCGAGAGAATAGGAGAACTCCACACACTCGATCGCGTTGCAGGGGTCTGTAACCTGAAGCTGGACGGGCACCGGCTTACCCGGCTCAATCCAGGCGTGCCACGGCTCTGGATTGATCCAGCCGCCGACACTTAATGTCGGCGGCCCAAACGGTGGTTGGGTCTTGCCGGTTATCACAAAGGCCATATCATGCACCTGGCGCACAGTTGTGCCGGTCGTTACTTCCGTCCAGTTAATCGTGTCAACCGACCACAAGGCGGGCTTGCCCCAGAGGGACCCCGCCGGCGGATCGTTTTTGGAAGTTTTCCATCCTATCCTCTGTGGGGCGGTTGGAGGCAGGCCCACCCTGACAACGAGCCAGTAGGTCGTGTCCTTCTTCTGGGTGTAGGGGTCCGCAATGTTCGTTATGTTGACCTGGAGGAACATCTTGTGGTCGGGGTACATCATCTCCCCGGCGCTCGGGCAGACCCAGCCTTGCACACCGGTACCGTAGAGCCGGAAGGCGACGTCACCTTCTCCGTTCCACGTCCACAGGCGCGCTCCCGGTCGGCCGCCGGCGTTACTCCAGATGGATATGTCGGGCGCCAGCATGTTAATGTCACCCATCAAGTCCCCTCGCCAGGAGACCCAGAAATGGATGTCGTCAATGGGTGCGGTCTTTGTGCACATAAAATCGTCTGCGACCCACTGATCAACTACGCAGACATCCCAGCCCTGCGGGTCAGGCAGTTGGGGGAAGTGCATCTTGTGCGGGTCGCCGGGATTCCAATCGCCCAGTGTTGCCGGGCCAACGCCGGCCAACAGGACAATTGCGCACGCAACAAATAACCAATTAAACTTCACAGCCTTCATAGTTCAGTCCTCCAAAAAAAGATGGTTCCTTCCAAATGCAAAGTGCTCTATTTTGTTTTTGTTATGGGTCGTCCGGCGGCACAGGCCGCAGACTAATGTCGTTTGCTCGTAGGGAAAAACTATTGGACGGTACAAAGGTACGTCCGAAAATCGAACGCGAAGATGACACAACAACACCATCACAGCCACTCCTCGTTGTGGCGCCTTGTTCCACACTTTCTTAATAATAGACTATCATACCACAACGGCGCCAAAACTAATAGCAAAATTTTCAAAAAAAACAGCAGAATCGTGAAGATTCTCATTTATGGGACGACGCTTTCGCTGCTGGGCGTTTTCACCGCACAAGTTTGCTAACTGCCTGTATATCAAGCAGATACGACGTTGCAAATCGGGGTCGGGTGTTACTAATCGTAAGTTTTGCTCGGATCGTAGGTCTTCTCAGCGACAAAATCGAGTTTTTTTGCAGTATCTTTGTTTATGGCCCGATAAAAACAAGATTGATAGCCGATGTGGCACTGGCCTGCATCAACGGTTACTTTCAGGATAAGGCAGTCCTGGTCGCAATCGACCAGAATCTGCTGCACCTTCTGGAGATGTCCGCTCTGTTCGCCCTTTTTCCATAGTCTCTGCCGTGATCTGCTAAAATATGTGGCGTAGCCGGTTCGGATAGTCCGATCAAGCGCTTCCTGGTTCATACAGGCGACCATAAGTACTTGTCCTGTTGCTGCATCCTGGGCAATGGCTGTGATTAGGCCCTTTTCGTCGAATTTCGGGCTGAAATCCAGGCCTTCTTCAATGGACTTGCTTACGCCCACGTCTATGGCCTCCTAAATCGTTGTTCATAGCTGCTTGCCAGTGTAGATTGTAACTGTTATTATCGGCAAAAACAAGGCTTTGTTTAAGAGAAAGTTGACGTAGTGGCTGACGGGAAGGCTGACAGAAGAAAGCGCGTATTGCTGGCGGTCCGCATCTCGGTTGTCACCGGCGGGCTCATATTAGCGGCAATTTGGGTCTTCAGTGAACAGATATGGATTGACCTAAAGGGCGCTTTTGCGCGGATGGACTTGTGGGTCTTTGCATGTGTTTTCGCCGTCTTCTGCGCCAGTCAGCTCGTTGTGGCACTGCGTTGGTGGCTCTTGCTGCGGACTCAGGGGGTTTTTATCGGTTTTTGGGCGGCGGTCAGGTTGTATTTTCTGGGCTGGTTTTATAACAACGTTATGCTGGGCTCCGTCGGTGGGGATTTGATTCGGGTATGGTACGTTACCAAGCATACGGAGAAGAAATTCGAGGCCGGACTGAGCGTCGTCGTGGACAGGGCTATAGGACTGCTCGGTACGCTGATAATCGCGTTTTTCTTTTACTTTGCTTTCCTTTGGCCGAAGAAAATCCCGTTAGTCGCGGCGATGTTTCGGTACTGGTGGTTTGTTTTACCGGCGGCAGCGGCCGCTGTCACAGCGTTCTGGGTGCATCCTCGGGGCCGGAGGCTGATGGGGAGCCTTTGGAGCAGCCTCTGCAGCGGATGGAAGAAGCTGGTCGACGCGGGCAGGCTTTACGGCAGAAAACCTTTTACGATTTTTGTGGCTTTCGTCCTTACGGTAGTATTGCAGATAACTACGATCGCGGGATTCTGGTTCTTGGGCCGCAACATCGGGATTGAGGCGAGCATAAAGTATTATTGTGTGTTCTTCGCCCTGGTCTGGGTGATTGGGACGATTCCCGTGAGCATCGCCGGCGCCGGCGTGATCGAAGGAACGTTGGTGGTCCTGTTCGTAACCCTAGCCGGGGTGCCCAAGGCCGATGCGATGGCGTTGGCTTTACTGCAGCGGTTTGTCTGGCTGCTGGCCTCGCTGCCCGGGGCTGTGATACATTTGATTGGCGCACATTTGCCTAAGGACTTTTCTGTTGACTGCGACAGCTCGGTGAAGTAATGTATGTTGGTCGGCGGCAGGTGCTGGAAGCGCGCCTGCAATAGAGCAAGACAAGGTTGTCTGCAACGACAAGGACTATGCGTTAGAAATATGGCCGTTACAGGACGTATCAAAGGCTACTTCCTCCGTGGTCTGGCTGTTTTGCTGCCGGCGGTTCTGACTATCTGGATATTTGTGGTGGTGTACACATTTATCCAGGACAACATCAGTTACCACATAAATCGTGGGCTGGTTCGCATTATAGTCATTGCGGAGAAGGGGCGTATTGACGTGCCGGATGAGGAGCTCCGTGCATATCTTCTGAGAGAGAAGCCTGAACTGCGGGGCAATGAGGGGGAATTGGCGATTCACATGAAAAGGCCTGAGGTTCGGCGAGGGGCATTGATCAGGCGGCTCGAAAAGGTTTGGGTGGACGGTCCGGCCTCGATAGCGGGGTTTATAATCGCCCTGGTCAGCGTCTGTATCGTCGGAGTGGTTCTGGCAAGCGTGTTCGGCAGGGCGCTGTGGCGAATGATTGAGGGATTCATCTTGAATGCACCCGGGCTGCGAAGGGTTTATCCCTATGTTAAGCAGGTGACGGATTTTCTTGTGTCGCCGGAACAGCAAAGGAAATTGTCGTTCTCGAGGGTGGTTGCGGTTGAGTATCCTCGAAAAGGTATATGGTCGTTGGGGATGGTGACGGGCTCCGGTCTTAGGAAGGTGACAGAGAGTGTGAGAAAAGAGTTTCTGACGGTGCTGGTGCCCACGGCGCCGGCGCCGTTCACGGGTTTCATAATAATGGTCCCGAAAAGGAATGCAATAGATTTAAACATGACGATCGAGGAGGCGTTCAGGTTCGTGATGAGCGGCGGCGTGATAACGCCGGACAAAGGCAAGGAGATGCCCGCATTGCCCAGTCCTGATTCAGAATGAGTTCTGCAAATTGCAGGTTAGACCTATTTTGTTGTAAGAAGATAGTTAAGGAGAATAGCTTTGCTTTTCACGATTACCGGCAAACACGTAAATATAACCGACGCAATGAAGGTGTATGCGCAGGAAAAGACTTCAAAGCTTCCCCGGTACTACGACAGTATCAATCATGTTGAGGTGATAATCGATGGCGGCGAGGGCGGCAAGATGAGCGTTGAGGTAATTGCGCGGGCCGAGCATAGCAAGGTTTTCGTTGGGACTGAAATTGGCGGGGATGCTTACGGGTGCATTGACGCAGCCGTTCACAAGCTCGAGCAGCAGTTGAGACGAGCGAAAGGCAAGGAAAGAGACAACAAGCGTCCGGGCCCGCCGGAGACGACGTAGTGGGGCAGTCTTTTATGTGGCCCCTTTTCTGTATTTGATTCGGCCGGACAGGCCGAAGGTGTTTTTTAAGAGCCGATACGATGAAATTTGCGGATTTTGTGTGCTTTGAAGCGTTAATTCCCAAGCTCAAGGCTGTTGACCGGGACGGGGCGATAGCCGAGCTTGTCTCAGCGCTGGATGCTGCGGGCAAACTCGGGAAGGGCAACGGCGGCAAGATTACGAAGGTGGTGATCGGCAGGGAGAATGAAGCCAGCACGGGTATGGGCAAAGGCGTTGCGGTGCCGCACGTCAAGCACCAGGCGGTTAACGATGTGGTTGCGGCGGTCGGCTGCAGCCCGGCCGGCATCGACTTCTCTTCGCTCGACAAACAGCCGGTCTATTCCGTGATACTCCTGATAAGTCCTGCGGCCCATCCGGACAAGCATCTGCAGGCGATGGAAAAGATATTCAGGCACCTTCAGCAGGAGAAATTTCGCAAGTTTCTCCGCCAGTGCCAGCGGGCCGAGCAGATCGAGGATCTTCTGAGGGAGGCCGATGAGGACCCTTCTTTATGAGGCGGTGTTCTGCGGATATTGGCGGGGCGGCAAGCTTGCGAACCCGAAAAGGGGATGAACGTTTTGGACAAACTGGTTTGCGAAACGGAAGTTGAAATAAAGAACGCGGACGGGCTGCACATGCGTCCGGCCATGCAGTTTGTCGATATTGCAAACCGGTTTCATTGTGACGTCACAGTCAGCAACGGCCAGACCAATGTGGACGGCAAGAGTATTATGCAGATGAGCATGCTCGCGGCCACCGTCGGGACCAGGCTGAAGATCCGGGCCGAAGGAGCAGATGCCCAGGAGTTGACCGGAGCTTTGCGGGAGCTTGTTGAAGAGAAGATGTTCGGCGAGCCTCCGCCGCAGAAGTGAGGCCCGCAGTCGGGGGGCAAGAATTGACTAAGACACTCTAACAAAACCCAATTCGTCACTCCGAGCGCACCCTTTGTCATTCCGAGCGCACCCTTTGTCATTCCGAGCGCACCCTTTGTCATTCCGAGCGCAGCCGAGGAATCTATTCGAATAGCCCAGCGAAGCGGCGCCTCATTTTGAAGTCACGTTTTGTTACAGCCTCTTAGAGAGGCTGCGGGTTGGGGCGGCATGCGTTCTTCAGGGGGAATGTCCCTGCTGGAATCGGCGTTCCAGGGCGCAGGGGTCTGCGCTTCGCTACGAGGGGCCGCCGGAGAGAATTTCGGTTGACTGCCAAACGCGGGCGTGGTAAGCTGTGTCTTAACGTATTCGTATGCTGTCAGAGATGTTCTTTAGGAAATAGCGAAATGGCGGAGAAATTGAAATCCACCAGGACCAGTTAGGGGGCAAAATGGCAAAGCGAGCTTCAAAACCCGCGGCGAAGGCAAGAAAACCGGAGAAGTTCACCTGCCTTGACATCGCTTTTAAGAATAACGACCAGTTGAAGACCAACACCGCCCTCCAAATGGAATCGGCAAAGATAGAGTTTAAGGTTATTTGAGCAGGTATATTGGAGGCAGATAAATGCAGCTTGATCTGAGCAGTCTTCGCAAGGCCGTTGAATCTTTGGCAAAGACATTGGAAGTGGCCGATGACAAAGATTTTATCTCGGGCTTGACCGACAACCAAAAAGATGCGATACGGGCCGGCGTTATTCAGAACTTCGAGTTCACGTATGAATTATGCTGGAAGTTTATGAGGCGATGGCTGGAGGTCAATCTCGGCTCGACGTATGTTGAGGGTGTTGCCCGGCGGCAGTTGTTCAGATTAAGCGCGGAAAACAAACTCATTGCTGATGTTGATCAATGGATGGAATATCACGACGCCAGAAATGAAACCGCTCATACGTATGACGAGGGTACGGCCGAAGATGTCTTTGCAACGGCCCGTGAATTTCTTGCCGATGCCGAGAAATTACTCCAGGCATTAGAGGCTCGTAATGACTAATGTTTCCCGCAAGCATCTCGAAACGATAAAGCGGATACTCGCCGAATACGTCGCCGACTGCGAGGTCCGCGCCTTTGGTTCAAGAGTCACGGGAACAGCAAAAGAGCATTCGGACCTTGACGTGGCCGTTGTCGCCGGGAACAAAATACAGCGGAGAACCAAAATGCTTTTGCGAGAGGCATTTGAGGAATCGGATTTGCCGTTCCGGGTGGATGTAATAGATTACAACGCTGTTTCCGGCGAATTTCGGGCAATAATAGACGCAAAATACGAGATACTGCAAAAAAACAATGAAGCTTCAATTTGACGCAAAGCAGGATTTCCAATTAGATGTGATAAACGCCGCGGCGGATTTAGGCACTCTAACAGAACCCAATTTGTCACTCCGAGCGCAGTCTTTGTCATTCCGAGCGCAGCCTTTGTCATTCCGAGCGCAGCCTTTGTCATTCCGAGCGCAGCCTTTGTCATTCCGAGCGCAGCCTTTGTCATTCCGAGCGCAGCCTCTGTCATTCCGAGCGCAGCTTTTGTCATTCCGAGCGCAGCCGAGGAATCTATTCAAACAGCCCCCTGCCGACTCCTTGTTTTGAAGTCCAGTTTTGTTACTGCCTCTAAAATTGTTGTTGAAAATGGTGGCGGATGGGGTAGAATTTTAGAGAAGGTTCAGCCACAGAGAACTCAGAGGGCACAGAGAATTTAAGGCTGTAAATTCCCGATGCTCGGTACGCATGATGAGAAACGAGATACGATTTTTTCTGTTTTGTCTTGGCGTTTGCCCGGCTTGTGGTAGGGTATCACTATTGGTCGAAAGATGGATACGACCAGGCCGGAGGCGGGCGAGTAGGGTACGCCAGCCAGTCCGTGTAGAACAGATGCGTCAATTCGGGTCGATGGGAATGGCTAAATGGCAGGGAGTAAGTCAGGCAGAAGCGGCATGAGGAAAAGGAGTGAAGAATGAAGCTGCGACACATCCATATAGAGAACTTAAAGAGCATTGCGAAACTCGATTTCAAGTGCAGCGATTTAACGATATTTGTAGGAAGAAACAGCGTGGGGAAGAGCAACGTTCTTATGGCGCTGGATCTGTTTTTCAATACGAGTGATAAAGTACTTGCTGACGACATGTTCTGCAGTTTCTCACACGAAAGGGGTGAGATAATAATCGAGTCAACCTTTTCGGATCTTACAGTAGAAGAACTGTCGGGAAGGCTGAAAAAGTACGTTTGTGGAATCCTTGGACCCGGGATCAGAGTCAGGAAGGTGATCGTAGCGGAAGGGGACAAGTTGAAGTCCCGGTATCACGGATGGGTGGAGGAACCCAGAAAACCGTGGCTCAAGTCAGACTTCAAAGAGTACGGCACGCAAGCCTTCTGGCAGAAGGAGAATGTGGACTTTTTTGCATGCACTTCAGTGGATGGAGGACGCATCACTCGGGGTCTGTTTGATGAATTCCGGGAGAATTATGTTGAGAGGCACAGGGAGGAATTGGAGTTCGAACTTGGAGTCTCAGAAACGGAGTTTGAGGGGCTCAAAAACGTGGGGAGAGACATGCTTCCTCAGTTTAAGTTGGTGCCGGCAGTGGGAGACGTATCCGACATCGTGATCGGGAAAAAGACGTCGCTTTTGAACAGGATTGTGTCTCAGATATTGCAGTCCGTCGCCAAAGAAGTGGATGTGCTGAGAGAAGCACAGCAGGGGCTGGAGACCGCAGGAGGATTGGTCAATAGAGGCGGAACTGCGGGGAGGCTGGGTCAAATCGAGGCGATTGAGAGTTGGTTCTGTAAGGAGTTTGCCGAATGGGGGGAAATTGACTTTGAGATAAGCACGTCGTTCCCCGGAATCGACGAGCTATTAACACAGAACTTGCAGGTAGTCGTCGACGACGGATCCAAGGGTGATATATCAACGAAGGGACACGGGTTGCAGCGACAGTTGATATATCGAGCAATCCGATTGAACGCAGCATTGGTGAAGGGAGAAGTGGACTGGGCTGACGTCAAGGAGGTTCTGCCTGGATTTCCAGCGATAATTCTGGCGTTTGAAGAACCCGAGCTCTATCTTCACCCACAGGCGCAGTTGGCCTTCTATGAAGATATCAAGAAACTGGCCAGTCACGATCAGGTCTTTCTTTGCACACATAGCACACATCTTGTTGATATTGAGGATTTCGAGGGGATCAAGATTCTTAGGAGAGAATCTCTGAACTCGCCAACGACTGTCTGTGAATGTACCGGAGATTTATTCGAGGAGCTTCCGTTGAGGAAACGATTGGCGCTGGCAAAGCTGTTTGATGCGAATGTGAACAAGGTGTTCTTCGCCGATAAGATTGTGATTGTGGAGGGTGACGAAGACGTGATTGCGATTACGCAGACCGCAAAATACCACGCAAAATGCTTCTCACATCGCATTACTATTGTAAATGCAGGAGGAAAGGGGAACATTCAGCATTTACAGCGAGTCCTGAACAGCTTCAGAATCCCTTACACGGTGGTGTACGATGCAGATCCGGGCGACGTAGGATCGCAGAAAATCAGTGAGAGAATAGAGGAACTTGTTGGACAAAACGCGCCATTCGGAGTTTGCGCCTCTATGCCAATGGATCCCGACTTGCCCAGCGTCGTGGGATATGGGGAGAAGAAAGAGGGAAAGGCCGCTTCCTGTGTTACGTTCTTCGAGGAGAATGTTCCCACTCCTGAGTTCTGCACCAAGGTACGAACGCTTTACGAACTTCCAAAGGCGGGTATCCTTACGCCAGGTTAGCCTTTGGGGACATCTGCGGAGGAGTGACAAAAGCAGAAGGGGCGGCACTATGGGTTTATCAAGAAGACGTTCAAGGAATTGAAAAGCGGGGTCAAATCGTGGTCGGAGATAACGCGCGAGGACTGGTAATTCGTTGAGGCGGAGAAGAAGTGCATATACTGCGGCAGCGAGATCCGCCTTAGTAGAGAGCATATTGTGCCCAAGTCGCTGCGGATTCGCGATGAGCGCGAGAGGTGCGATGTAATACAGGGGATACACAACCAGATATGGGCGTGCGGGGGTGGGCAGAAGACATGCCAAAGACCACGGGCTGGAAGCCCGTGCCACGCGGGAAGCGCGCGAATCTGGCTTCGGTTGGGGGGTGATTTTGAGATTTTCGACCCTTCGACTGGGCCCAGGGGAGGCTCGCCCTCCTGTACCCCCAAAAGACCTCATCTGCAACAATAGTGACGATTCAACTGTCAAACAGAATGAACAAATTTCGCCGAAATCTTCAAGAAAAAAAATCTCCGCCGCCATTTCCGCTTTCTAGGCATAAGGCCGCTTTCCATTTTTCACTCTGAAAAACCCCTGCGTCAAATCCCCCGTCAAAAACCTTCCACAGTTGGCGCACTCCATAAGTATATACGCATACACTTATATACTCTCATGCCCAAATTCGTATAATCTGCGTAATCCGTGTCTGCTTCCTTTCTCTGTGCTGTTCTCTGTGGCTTGTTCTTTGTGTCTTTGCGCCTTGTATGTTGACATCCGACATGGTTAATGGTTCCATAGCAGGTGCAGCTTGCGGGGAGGCGAGCGTAGCGA
>Ga0315275_10007195_pt1 | contig 10742 bp, 9 predicted proteins | sample YL17G03_0_MG_FD_205557 | JGI IMG/M metagenome (GOLD analysis project Ga0315275, IMG submission 205557) | Sediment microbial communities from Yellowstone Lake, YNP, Wyoming, USA - YL17G03_0 | ecosystem: Environmental > Aquatic > Freshwater > Lake > Sediment | place: USA: Wyoming | collected...
TGGTAGCGTTTTGTCGTGTTCCATAATTCCCTCCTTGGTTAAAATCCTTTTCCTACCCTGCATTATCGATAATACGTGTAAAGAAATTATGGAAGGAATGTAAAATAAGTGTAAAAGTTGAGGGGTGAGGAATTAAGGAATTAAGAGTGAAGAGTGGGAAGAGATATTAATTCAGGAAGTCTACTGCGTCATCTACCAGTTTCTGATACAGACGTTTAGAGTTGAAGATGAGGTAGGCTATGAAAGCCCCGCCACCTATAGAACAAATTAATCCAGCTATTGGATGTTGATTGTAAAGCAGGTAACTACCGCTTACAACACCTACTGTGCCAATGGCTAAACACGTCCTTCGTATGCGGGCCTTCCATTTAGATCCTGTCGGGTGGAAATGAATGTAGTGAAACCAAGAAAATCTCTTCCTTTTCACTGCGCTATCCTTTACTCCAATTTAGTAAACATTATACATGAAAATTTTACTTTTGAGAAGACAATACCTTTTGTATCTCAGGGACAAACTTCAGTGTATCTGCTATTATCTCCTCATTTGTTCTCTCAATTTTCTTATCATTCACCTTATTCATGCTCGTTACCTGGTAATACGCGAGGGCCTTTCCACCCTGTGCTGCAACCAAAGCCTTGGCCTTCTCTTTGGCCTCTTCTTTTTCGAAGGCATTGGTCGTGGTGAAAATGATAACCTTTTTCCCATCAAACCTGTTTTTTGCAATGAGGGTGCGGATCGCAGGACTTAATTTACCTGTCCAGATAGGAGAGGCAAGGATAATACAGGGGTAGGACGAGAGGTCAGGGTGTTCCGGTGCAATGTCCGTCTGCATACCGAAAAGGGAGGTAATGGCCCCGGTAAAAAATCCCCACCTGCCGGAACGGTCCTTCAGGTCTTTTATTTCCATGAGTGCAGCCCCCAGCGGCTCCTGCAGTGTTTTACATGCTAACTTTGTCTTTCCGGTGAGCGAATAATAGAGGATCAGGATTTTTCCCGAAGTATTGTCAGTAGCAAAGGACGAAGCAAGCGTAAGAGAGAAGACGATTAGTGTTAAAACAAGTAAGACTCTGAAGTGTTTCATAAATTACTTCCTCCTGATGTAACCCATTTTCTACCCTTTATTATTGACGGGGATTGTAAAGAAATTATAACAGAAATGTAAAAAAAGTGTAAAATTTCAGAAAGTAAAAATGAAGAATAGATATATTTTACTTCTCCATTCTGACTTCTGTATTCTCGAATAGCTGCACCCTGCCTTAACTTAGAACATCCCTTTCTTCTTCTCTTTCTTTTCGAGGATTAGCTGGGGCCACTTCTCACCTTTTAAGACAGTGACTATGCAATCAACAAGACCCTGTGAAAAATATGGCCGATAACGCGGTCCAACCGGGACGCCCGGTACAATAACCCAGCTTTTACTTTCGCTTTTCTCATCTTTCAACGTGTAATGAAAATCTTTACCCCCTTTGAGCTCGGTTCTGTATGGCTTTGACCAATCAGTGTATGGCACCTGCCCTTCATATTCAAACTTGATGGGTTCAAAGGTTTCAAGGCGCATGGCAAAAATGGTGTCAGTATTTTCGCTCGTAAAGTCGACCATCTGAAAGATGATATAGTCATACTTTTCTTCAAGACCATATTTCAGGGCCTCAAAACTTGCCAGCCTGTTTTCCTTTGGATCATCCCCCTCTCCTGCAAAGTCGGTATCTGCGTAGACCACGGTGGTATTTGTACCCTCAAGGGCTTTTTCAATTTCCGATTTAAGATTCCAGTAATAGGACCGGCCGAGTTCAGGGTATGGGTCTCCCTTAATTTCAGGCCAGCCGTGGCGGGTTAACACCAAGAGCTTGCGCTCATTTTTGGGGAGGGGAAGAATCTCATCGGTAACCATCAGTTCTATGCCCTGGCGAAAAGACCGGTACGCCCCGGGGTATGGGGTAAAAAGCACTTTTGCCCGTTCTGCTACCGCGTCTTTTACATCCTGATAGAGGGTATTGAAGTGCTCAAGGGATGAATAGACCGGAAATATATCGCAGTGAACAATGGTCTTCACCTTTTCCTCAGTGATCAGTTCATCCACCGCCTTTTCTATAGTTTCCGGCTCCATGGTCCACGCATGGCGCATGGGAACGCCGGGGAACTGCTTTTGCAACAGAGCTTCAACCTCTCTGAAAATCTCTCTATGCTGTTGAGTATAGGGTACCTTCTTGTCAGGCATCTTCGGATAATATGATGCAGCAATTTTAATCCCGACCTTCTCAACCGCATCACTGTACCCGTTTTTCTTTGGCCACAGAAAATGGCCGGGTGACTTGCCATCCCGGGAAGGGACCCAGGTGAGGTCTTTGAGGTCAACATAGGGCTCACCTTCTTCATCTTTTGTTTTGCCAAAGCAGTCCATCAGTGTTTCAGGCTCATACTCCTCGGTGTCCTTCAGGTGCTCCGGGTCCATCAGCACAGTACCTTTATCCTGCATGATAAGAAGCTTGAGTGCCGGTGGAAATGCCGTTCTAAAGATCAGGCTTAAATAGCGGTTGAAGAACGCAAAATCATACTCCTCAGGCTGCCCGAGGGCGGTTACCAGCACCCCGGGCTTACCCGCTATTTCTGTATGCTGATAAGTATAATCATGGCGGTAGTTCTGATCATCCTGCTTGTTTGACAATGCGGCCGAGATGCTTATAGCAAGTATGACTGTTACAGAAAGGAGAACCCAGAATTTAGTGCGATTCATCTTTTTCACCTCTCCTGTGCCTTGCTTAAAATCTCTTTCATGTCTTCAGCAATATCGGGCAGATCAAGAAAAAGGAGCCTTTCAAGGCTTGGGATTCCGGTTTGCCTGTCCCATCCCCTTACTTCATAGTATTCATCTTTCATCTTCTCCAGCATCTCCTCGGTGATGACCATCCCTCGGGAAGGCCCATCCGGAATCGGCTCAGTCAAGAACCGCTTGGGGAGGGTATCGTTTTTCCTCCGGAGACCCTCGCGCACAGCGAATGCGCGTATCACATTCCAGATGCGCTCGGCAGTAAGCTCTGCCTCCTCACAAGTCAGGTCCATGCCGGTCACCTTATTGAGGGCGTCAACCATGGGCTGCTTGATATCAAGGGGTCCCCAGACAGCTTCGGCAAGATGGCAGAGAATCAGAGAATCCATGAAGATCATGAGGTGATTGATCTTTGCTGTGTACTTTCCCTTTCCCTCGATGGTGTCCCGCGGGACCATGCCGGTCCTCTCACCGGTTGGGCGGCTGTCATGGTGCGATCCTCCCCGGGGGCCGGTAGCATAACCCAGGGCAAAGCCCGGGAGGCCGCGGGCTGAATGGCCTGCGAAAGTAAGCCCCTTGTTGTGCATGGCAAAGGCTTCAGAGCCCTTCCCGATCTTCTCGGAGGCTCTCTTTACTCCTTCAGCCAGCAGGGTACCAAGGCTGCCATCACGCATCCCAATCTTTTGCACTAAGGGGAGGAGGAGTTCTGTTTTTCCGAATGCGAGCGCTATCCCCTCGGTGTCATCGAGCGTCAGGATCCCCTTCTCAAAGGCCTCTGTGGCAAAGGCGATGGAGACCCCGGTCTCGATTGCATCCATGCCCAGGTCGTCACATTCACGCTCTGCTGCAGCAACAGCTTCAATGGAATCAATCCCGCACATGGAGCCGAGGGCAAAGATGTTTTCATACTCAGGTCCCTCTACCTTCTTTCCTTTGAAAGGACCTTCCCGTATCTCGCTGTACTTTCCGCACATGATGGGGCAGGCAAAACAGGATTTATCCCGGATGACGATCTTTTCCCTCATCGTTTCAGCAGAAAGGCCTTCAGCTCCTTCAAAGGTCTCTTTCTGCCAGTTGCGTGAGCCAAATACACCCAGGGCATTGTTGGCATTCACCAGAACAGGGGTGCCATAGCGGGGCAGGACCTGACCGGTAGAGGGGTTTTCCCGCATGATCCTCATGATCTCATAGGCAAGGTCGAGGGTCCCTTTCATGTCATGTACCATGACCTTTCCCTTTCCACGGACCGCAAGGGCCTTGAATTTTTTTGAACCGAGAACAGCCCCTATACCTCCCCTGCCCAGCGACCTGCCGCCAACCTGGATATTGGCAAACCGGACCAGGCGTTCTCCCGCAGGGCCGATGACGGCAAGCTGGACTTCCTCCTCGCCGATATCTCCTTTCAGGAGCTGCTGGGCAATATCGGTTCTCTCCCCCCAGATACGGGAGGCATCCCGTAATTCTGTTTTTTCGTTACTCACGAAGAGGTAAACCGGCGATGTGCTTGCACCCTCGATGATCACGCCATCATAACCAGCATACTTCAGCTCGGCAGCAAAGTGCCCGCCGGATGAGGAGTGAAAGAATCCATTGGTGAGGGGGGATTTCGTATAGGCGCCAATGCGGCTTCCTCCTGGAACAATGGTCCCGGCCAGCGGACCGGCTAAAAAAATGACCTTGTTTTCAGGAGACAGAGGAAGAATACCCGGCGCAAGTTCATCGTAGAGCATCCGGGCAGCGAGGCCGGCTCCCCCGATATATTTCCTCAGCTGGCCATTGGGAAAGTCCTCGATCTTGACCGAATGTTCCGTCAGATTAACCCTTATGATCTTCCGGGTATATCCCTGGTAGAGCATGGCTCGACTCATGCGGCTTCTCCTTTGACTTGTCCTTCCTCTTTGGCTTTGATTATCTCGCAGGTGGGACATCCCTGCGGATAGGCCCCGCAGAGCTTTTCACAGGTCACGGGCGCTTTGGAGAATGGATTGAGTTTCCGGACAAACTTCCTGATTCTCCCCACCCTCTTTACCTTGATCCCTTTCCGTACCTCTTCCTTATCCCAGATGATTACCCGGGCAGGGCATACCGTGATGCACTTGGGATCACCGTTGCAGGCATCGCAGGTATTTTTTATCTTCGGAACTGGTAACTCAGGAATCCCTTCCATCTCTATTGTGATGTTGGAACGGGAAGGATCGAATACGCCGGTACGTTCCCCTGAACAGGCAAGCTCGCAGAGCCTGCATCCCACACACCGTTCAGGTATGACATTGATCCGCTTGATCTTTCCCCTGAAGACCCCATGGGGGCAGGAATCCCGGCACTCATAGCAGAGGGTGCATGTGCCAGGAACCTCGCCCAGGTTCCTGATGGAGAGTTCCTCTTCTCCCTCCGGTTTTGACTGGAACTGGTAACCCATGGTGCACTGCTGTTCAGGAGGGCACTCCGGGCAGATACGGCACCTGTCGGTTCTAAAGGGAACCCGGTAGAGGGCAGGCTGTCCCAGGGTCACGCGGTAGCCGATATACCAGCAGAAATAGCGGCAGTACACCCGCCAGGCAAAAAAGAAGGAGCCGATGAACATACCGTTGGTCAGCACCTTGGTCCAGACCATGGGCTTCCAGAGGGTCTTCCAGTCAGGAGAGCGGATCATCTCGGCGGACGATGCGAGCTGGAAAACACGCTCAAACGTATAAATGACAAGAATGAATGCGACCATGGTGGCCGGTACGTAAATGCGGTTGATCTGGGAACGAAACCTTTCCGTAATCTGGATTCCCCGGAAATTGAAATGTTTCCAGATTCCGTCTTGAAATGCACCAACCGGACACATCCAGCCGCAGAACCAGCGGCCGACAAAGAAGGGTAGGAGGAGGGAGCCGACGAGCATGGCTAAAGCCCAGAAAAGCAGTTCCGGATTCGCAACGGGCCGTGCGGTCATGCCGGATGCAAAGATATCCAAATAGATGGCAAGCACGAAGCTTTGGGTAAACATGCGCCACTTCTTGGTGGTCACGGTCTTTTTTGACCTCCCCGCAGGATCAGGCGGGGTCTTTAAAAGCCTTATGGCAATATAGAGGGTATAGAGCAGTATGGGAGTTAAAATAATCCAATCAGCCCTGGGGAACGGCAACACGCCATTACCGCCTGCAATCCAGTCTATGATATCATTAGTCTGTACCTTCCAGGTCTCTTCGTTCAGGGGAAAGCGGTAGGGTCTGTAATTCCCCATTCCATAGAGAAACAGAAAAAACCAGAAGTATGAGGCGCCCTTTGTGCGCCCCAAATAAAAATCCTGGAAAAAGAGCGTCAGGGCACACATGCCAATCATCACGCAGACCCAATTGTTGACATAGCCGGTCAGGAGCCCCCATATATACAGGACCAGCCCCAGCCCTGCCATGTTTCTCAGATGCCGGACAAAATCTTCGCGGGTAAAGGCGGGGAACATCATCTCACATCCCTCCGTAGAGATACTGGAAGCGGGTGACAATATAGTGATATTCAGAGGCAGAAATTCCAAACCCCATCCTCAGCAGGATAATGACAACTACCAGATTGATCATCTGGAGTTTAAAATAGGCCTCCCGGGGAACCTTGTTTCTCTTAAAGAGGCGTTGGGCACAGAGGAAATAGAGGCCAAACCAGGAGTACATGAAGATCAGCGATGCTATCCACCACCCGCGGGAGCTGCTCGGGTCGTTTGCCCTCACCTTGCCGAAAGCTGCAAGCAGGGGAGTGTTCTGAAGGGTAATCTTGGTTCCCTTGGCAAATGATCCATAGTCCTGGACAAGATACTTCCCTTCCAGTTCCTCTGGTACATTTTCTTCAATCCTGAGTCCCATGCCGATGGATTCACAGAACATATCGGACATGAAGCCCGTCATGAGGGCAATGAGGATAAAGGCCATTGATCCAACCCTTGCTGTCTTGGAGTATGCCCAGTCCTTTAATACCCACTTGTAAAGGACACCTATAAAAAGTGAGAAGAGGACCCCGAGCAGGGCGCCGGAGAACACCCCCAGAAAACGGGCGGTATAGTAACCCACAGGGAGGTCCCGGAAATAACTGCAGAATTTAATAAAGGCAGTAGGATACATGAACGCGTCAAGGAAGCGGTACTTTGCGTCTGCCGTGCCGAAGGTTTTTCCGAAGAAATACCCCGGGATGATCAACTCCATCCAGATTGAGCTTCTCACCCAGAAATCAAGTCCCTTTACCTGTTTCATAATATTCCCCTCGCAACCGTTATTTCCCAGTTTCGGATTTCTCCGCCGCGGCGGATCGGATTTCGGATTTGCCCACCGGAGGTGGGGTCAGGAGTGCCTTCTCAAAGAGGCCAGCTACCCTGGTCAGGGAACCATTGAGTGTTTTTTTTTCTCCGGAGGTGAGCCGGTTGAAGAGGATCTCTACGGTATCAAGCTCACCGCTTCGGAACAGGCTGAGTCTCTTTTTCCCCTTTGCCGTGAGCCGGACATCCGATATCCTTTTGTCGTTCTTGTTCTTAGAGCGCTCCAGGTACCCGAGCACCTCAAGCCGGTGGACCAGATTGGTAGTGCTCTGGAGTGACATCGCAAGGGAACGGCTGATATCAGTAATCGAGATTGTCTCCTGTTCATTGAAGAGAGAGAGAGCCCTCATCTGGGTAATGGTGATCGGCAGGCGTTTCCCTTGAAAGCTCCTGCCGATGTTGAGACACCTCAGAATCTTTTGCAGGTTGAGATACGTCTGGTAGGGAAGCTTTTGAGTATCTTTTTCGTCAGGCAGGGCGAGCCCTCCTCCTCTTCATATTACTTCACGTGTGTGTAGCTAATACTACACATATATTAACTAACATATTTCCGTTGTCAACACCTTTTTGCAGTATGGGTGGTGGAGTCGAAACTGGGAAATGGTGATAAAAAGGGGCTGCGTTGCCGCAGCCCCCCTGTTCTCCATTTTAAAGGGCAGGTTTCAAATCCGCCCCTTTTACATCTCTTCCAGCCTGCTCTTTGCTATCTTTGCCTGGTCAGATTTGGAAAATTTCTATCGGCTCCTTTCTTTTGCTAAGGTGATCCTGACTGTTTTATGCTGGCCTCGAGGTTTTCCACGCTTTTTCAATTTACTTTTAAGCTGTCAAATTCATCTGACGATGGAGCGGACGATTTTAAAGACAAGTCTCAGTTTATCCTCCTCGGCCTCCGTGAGCAAGCCGGATATTTCCTCGATTAATTCCTGAGAAGATTTTCTTTGGTGTGCGAACTCAAAGAAGTCTTTTAATTCGACCCTCAACGCTTTTGCAATTGCTTCCAGCGTATCCATCGACGGAAAACTCCTCCCGACTTCGATACGGCTGACATGTTTGGGGTCTACATTTATCATCTCTGCAAGTTTTTCCTGCGATAATCCTCTAACTCTTCGTATTTCCTTTATCCTCGCTCCGAGTAATCTTTTTGTTGTGTCCATAAAATCTCCCTTAATAATTGCCTTTCGGGAGACTTATTAAAACCACCTCTAATGAAGAAATTTGTTGATAATTCTATATTTAATATAGTATTATCCGCATTAAAGATAGAATTTAACAATATAATAGGCATCTCAAGCGGATATTCTTTGCAATGGGGGGTCATGCGTAAAAGGGATAATTCGACATCGAAGGAAAATAATCCACCAACTTGCAACTTTGGTGAACACCTGACCCTTGATGGCTATGACGGGGATGCTCAGAAATTAAATGATAAAGACCTTATTCATCAATGTCTCGAAAAGTTGCCTGACATCTTGAAAATGAAAAAAATCTGTAAACCCCATGTTTATCCTGCTCCAGATAACCACATGAAAGATCCCGGCGGGTGGAGTGGGTTTATTTTAGTAGGCGAAAGCCACATCAGCATTCATACCTTCCCTAAGCGAGGATTTCTCAGCGCTGATGTATATACCTGCAAGAATGGCCTGAACACGAAATTAATAATCGACTACTTCAAGAGAAGCTTCGGTTTGCAGGATGTGGTAACCCATCTGATCAAGCGCGGCACCTCTTATCCAGCACAGGACATTTACTAAACTTTTATGAAAGTACTGTTTGTATCCGGGGAACTGATCGGGGCTGACCTTGCGTATCGGCTCAAAAGGGAAGGCTGCGACGTGCGCCTTTATATAGAAGATGAAAGCAGAAAAGACTGCCTAAGCGGCATGGTGAAAAAGACAGAGGATTGGCAAAAAGATTTGAAATGGGTCAGCAAGGACGGCCTTATTGTGTTCGACGACGTTGGATATGGGAAGATTCAGGACGATCTCAGAGCTAAGGGTTACCTTGTAGTTGGCGGCAGCGAGGGTGGCGACAGACTTGAAGAAGACCGCCAATTTGCTCAGGAACTTTTCCAATCCCAAGGTATTGAAACTCTAAAAACCATCAGCTTCAGCAATACTCGCCGCGCAATTGCCTTCGTTAAGAAAAGTCCTGGCAGATGGGTAATAAAGCAGAACGGACATAACTGTATTCTGAATTACGTGGGCTGCCTTGAAGATGGCCGTGACGTGATAAGCGTATTGGAGAACTATAACGGGGCAGATATTCACTCTGTCACCCTTCAGGAAAGGTTCGATGGAATCGAAATTGGGGTGGGCCGGTATTTCAACGGTTATGACTGGATCGGACCGGTCGAGATCAACGTTGAACATAAGCGCTTGTGCAATGACAACGTAGGGCCTATGACGGGGGAGATGGGCACACTTATGTGGTATGACCCCGACGAAAGCAATGTGCTCTTTCAAAAGACGCTGGTGAAAATCAAGCCGTACCTGAAAGAAGTCAACTTCAGGGGAGACGTGGCGATCAACTGTCTTGTTGATAAGGACAAAGTCTTTCCCATTGAAGTAACGGCGCGATTCGGCTGTCCTTCAACCCAATTGCAAATCGCGTTGCATCAATGCAAGTGGAAGGACCTGCTTAAAGCTGTGGCCAGTGGTGAAGAGAATAATTTTCGGTATCGGCGGGGATATGGAATAGTCGTCTCACTGGCGATACCGCCTTTCCCCTGTAAAGTAAACGCCTACGCTCATTATATGAAAAACGTTGAGATATTCTTCAAGACGCCATTGTCCCAAGAGGAAATGAATCGTGTGCATTTTGAAGAAGTTGCGATGAAGAGGACAAACGGTAAGAGCCGGTACTTCATAGCCGGCAGCAATGGATATATTTTATACATCACGGGTTTAGGGAATACAGTTCAAAAGGCCCGAGAACAGGCTTACTCGTTGGTAGAAAAAATAATCATACCTAAAATGTTTTATCGAACTGATATAGGGCTGAAGTTTGTTGAGAGTGACCAAGAGTTACTCAGGAAATGGGGATATGTGCAGGATGGTCGGTAGAAGGGGAAAGAAGTTTATTAAAAACAAGGATTTTCTATCCCAAATTCCTAATTGGGAAAAAGAATATAAGCGTTCTGCTCAGATCCATATCAATTACACGAGGGAAGACTGGAAAAAAGCGGAAGCCGTCTTCACTAATAAGCGCCTCGAAATCCTCGGTGAGATCGTCATGGAGGACTGGGAGACACCTTATATGAGAGCATTGGCTGATATTGTGACTGCCAATGGAGGGACGATACTTGAAATCGGCTTTGGAATGGGTATCTCAAGTGCTTTTATTCAACAGCACAAGATTGAAAAACATATCATCATCGAGGCGAATAAAAAGGTGGCAGCAAAAGCACGCGAATTTGCAAAGAGAGCCGTTTTCCCCACTGAGATTCTGGAAGGGTTGTGGCAGGATGTCATTGACGGGGTGCCGGATGAAAGTATCGACGGTATATTGTTTGATTCCTATCCCCTGACTGAGGACGAACTGTATCAGAACCATTTTTTCTTCTTCAAGACGGCACATCAAAAACTCAAGCAGGGGGGGGTACTTACCTATTACTCCGATGAGGTCAAGTCTTTTGGACGGGTGCATATGAGGAAACTTCTCGAGGCGGGATTTAAGAAAGAAAA
>Ga0315275_10007196_pt1 | contig 10740 bp, 16 predicted proteins | sample YL17G03_0_MG_FD_205557 | JGI IMG/M metagenome (GOLD analysis project Ga0315275, IMG submission 205557) | Sediment microbial communities from Yellowstone Lake, YNP, Wyoming, USA - YL17G03_0 | ecosystem: Environmental > Aquatic > Freshwater > Lake > Sediment | place: USA: Wyoming | collected...
TTTCGCGCCCGTTTCTCATCAAGCTCCTGGAGCAGGGGAAGCTCCCGCACCGACGGGTGGGCGCCCATCGGCGGCTCCTCGCCCGCGATGTGCTACAGTACGCTGCCGCCGAGCGCGCGCGGCGAGAGCATGTCCTGCAAGAGTTGGCTGAGGAAACAGAGCGGCTAGGGCTGTACGAATGACGGTCGCGGTGTTGGACGCGTGTCCTCTATCCCGCCGCCCTGCGCGATGTCCTTCTCTGGCTGGCGGCGGAGTCGGTCTACCAGCCGCGCTGGACGGACACCATCCACGAGGAGTGGACCCGCGCGGTTCTCGCCGACCGCCCCGACCTGACTCGCGAGCAGTTGGAGCGGACGCGCTCCCTGATGAACCAGGTCGATCCCGAGAGCCTGGTTGAGGGTTACGAAGGATTCGTCTCCTCCCTCGCACTGCCCGACCAGGATGACCGGCACGTGCTTGCGGCCGCCATCGCGGCAAAGGCGTCTGTGATCGTGACCTTCAACCTCGCTGACTTCCCGAAGGCCGTGCTCGCACCCTTCCGGGTTCGGGCGCTTCATCCAGATGCGTTCCTCGTTTCCCTCCTGAATCGGGAGCCGGCGGCTTTCGCGGAGGGCCTGCGCAAGCATTGGGCATCGCTCCGTCGCCCTCCCAATACAAGAGAGGAGTACCTCGAAGCGCTGCGGCGCACTGGCCTCTGCGCGCTCGCGCGGTGTCTCGAGGAGCACGACGCGGCCTTAGCCGGCTAGTGGTCGGGCGGGCCTATGGCGCTGCCGTACGCGTGTTCGTGGCCAGTGTCAGAGCGGGCACGGATACTCAAACGTCCGCTCGCCAAACAAGCGTTTATCAGTGGTTCGCACTTTGGGCAGGATTCGTCTCTAAGGCGCGGATGACTACCGTCGACGCCGAGATCATCCGGTGGAGCAGACGGCGGGCGATTGAGCTTGCGCCGGTGAGCGAGGAATGGCTGACCATAGCCCTCTGGTACGCGTCGAACGTGGGAGACCATCGCCGACGGTGGCGCGTCAGATCTGGTTTTCGTGCTCGGAGAGCTTGGCGGCCGTTTCCGGCAGGCCGCACGCGGACAAAGTGGCCAGATAGCTTCCTGGCGACATGGGCGGGAGCTTGAGGGAGGCCCGATGGATGCGGACCGCGGCCAGGAAGGCATCTGGGTCCTCTTGGAGCAGGTCAGACGCGAACTCGTCCGGATGCTGCGCCCGGACGCCGTGGGGAGCCAGCGCGGCTTCCGGGAAGTGGGAGAGATCGAAGGTCACGATCAGCGGCACCCCCGCGGCAATCGCCGCCGCCAGAACGTGCCGGTCGTCGGGGTCCGGCAAAGAGAGCGTGGGGATCAAAGCGGCGTGCTCGGGGACGTGCCAGTCCCGAGCCCAGCGGTCCATCAGTTCCCGAGTGCGCTCCAGGCGCGACCGCTCAATGTCGGGCCGGTGCTCCAGCACCTTCTCGATCCATTCCTCATGGATCTTGTCAGTCCACTTCGGCTGGAAGAGGAGGCGGACCGTCAAGTGCATGAAGAGGTCTCGAAGCGGCGCCGAGTACAGGACGCAGGCGTCCAACAACGCGGCCGTCACTCGTACAGCCCGGCACGCTGCGCGTCGGCGCTCATCTCGCCCAGGGCTGCGGAGGCCTCCTGCTGGTAGCTCGCGACATAGCGACGCAACGCTTCCAACCGTACCCGACGCTGGGCACCCACTTTGCGGAAGGGGAGTCTGCCCTCTTCCAGGAGCTTCACGAAGTAGGGACGGGAGACGCCCAGGAGATCGGCTGCCTGCTGGGTGCTCAGGTCGGCATCGAGAGCCAGGAGCGTCACGGAATGGCCCTCTGAGAGGCTGGCGAGGGCCTTAACTAGGAGGCGCAGGGCGGCCGTCGGCACAGTGACCTCCACCGCCTGTCCGCTCTCGCGGTCCTCCAGGCGAAGCATCAGGCGACGCTCATCATCACGGACGAACCCGGCGAGCGCGAGACTGGTATCACGCGCCAGGTGGGCATCCTCTTCGGGCAAGGAGACTGTTTCTACCGATCCACTCAGCACGGTCGTCATGGTGCGAGTCCTCCGACCTAGTCTACCCAGATAATACCACACATACGAAACACGCGCAACACTCGAAATGCGCGAAATGGACGCGGGGCTCAGCAGTGCTGTACTCCAGTCCCTCAGTCGCGCGAACCCGATTACCCCGCTAGGTGGGTGTTCCCCCGAACAACGCTATCCAGGCTTCCCTTGGGGCTTGGCTGACCTGCGGCTCTCTCAGTATCCTTGGGGCCCCGACGCGCTCAGGTCCGATGTGCGACGCGACGCTGTCCACGGCGCCCCGAGACGGCCGGGTCCTCCGAGCGGTCTGTGCCCCCAGCGCGCGGCTCAGCAGCGACACCACCATTTGGTTCAGACTTGTCCCCTCTTGCTTCGCCCGTTCCGCCAGTTCCTGGTGGAGGCTGCGCGTCAACCGCACCCGGAACTGCCCGCTGTAGGACTGCCGCGGTTGGGGCTCGGGCACCGGAGTGCCATCCTCGAGGCTAGCGGCGATCCACTCCCGCTGCGCATCGCGGATCATCTCCATCACCTCGTCCAACGAGTCCGCTTTCGCGGAGGAGGCGCCGGTTTCCCGCACCACGGCTCACGCCAAGAACCCGCCGACGAGTGCCGTGCTCTGCCAAAATGCTTGCACCACGGCGTCCCCATCATCTGTGCTCCGCCCGATCCGCCTGCGGATGTCGTCCTTGCTCTCCAGCACGATCTTCCCCCCGCTGCTCATCCTCCAATGCGGCGCCGTCAAGTCGCCCGTCAGCATGTCGTCGGGCGGCAGCGCGATCGCGTGCCCCTGTGCCGGGTCAAGTAACTCCCGCAGGCTCCACCATGCAGCTGATCGCAGGTTGGCGAACTGCAGCGTCTGGCTCACGTCCTGCCAATCCGTGTGTTCGCCGGCGTTGAATGACTGGACGTTGGCTCCCTGCTCCCGCATCCGGTCGACTACGCCGGCGCCGATCCCGATCACGTCCACGATCGCATACGCTTCGGTCCCGGAGATCGCAGAGACGGCCGCGCCGGTGGTCTCCATCGTATCCTGGCGCGGGAAGCGCCGCAGTTCTCGGATCGCGTCGCCGTGGCGCATGGCAAGCACTGTCCGGTCCTCGCCGCCCCGAGCCACGTCCACGCCTACGCAGGTCAGCTCGCCCCAGTCGTCGGTGTCGTTCAGCACTTCCCATCGCTCGTTGGCCGCCACCACCCATGCCAGCGGGATGATGCCATCGGCCTCGCTGGACGCGAACTCGCCCAGCACGCGGTTCTGGTAGACTGCCGAGTCCTCGCCCCACTGCAGGCGGCGTTGCTCGGCCCACTCCGGCAGCACTCTGCCGGCCGCGATGCACTCGGCAAGCGTCACGTGCCTCACCCACCAATCCTCGAACCCTGGCTTGCGACTGTGGATGTCGTAGAAGCGCCCCTGTGGTTCTCCCGGCGTGGAGATCGCCAGCGCCATGCAGTCACCCGACGCCAGCGCGCCCTCTGCCGCGTCCCATGTCGCTCCCGGTATTGCCTTAGCCTCGTCGAAGACGTACAGCAGTCGGTCGGCGTGGGCGCCTTCGATGGACTCCGGCCTGTCTGACGCCACCGCGAAGGCCTGGCCGTGTTCCAGCTTGAGGATCAGGTCCAGCAGCTCGGCCCGCTCGCTGAATGGGATATCGCGCCCGAGCCGATCCCACCGCAGCCGCCCCGCCCACTTGTGGAGCTCCGGCCAGAGGTAGTGATCCAGTTGCCTCCAGGCGGAGGCAGTCGTCACGGCTTTCCAGTCCCCGCCGGGCAGGCCGTCCCGGGTGAGGGCGAACCATAGAATCGCCCATGCTGCCACCCCGCTCTTTCCCAAACCATGCGGTCCCCGCACCGCCACCCTGCGGCGCCGGGGTAACTCCCGTAGTATCTCCAGCTGGTAATCGGCCGGGCCCTCTCCGGGGGCCCAGGTGAGGCACTCGGCCGCGAACAGGGCGGGGTCCTCCCGGTAGCGCGCCAGCCGCGCCCGGGCGGCCTCAGCCGCCAGTTCGCGGGCGGCCAGCGCCAGCAGACTCGGTGACTTACTCGTCTGCTTCGATGCCATTGATCTTCTCGGCAAGCTCCTGCCACCTTTCCGGAGGACAGAACTCCTGCATGATGCCCACCAGCTTCCCCACCGTCTCCCGCGTGTCGGTCTCTCTGCGCGTTATGTCAGTTGGCTCTCCGGAGAGAAGCCGGTCCAACTTCTGTCCCACCTCCAGCAGCGTCGAAACCTTCGCCAGATGGGGCAGCAAGTCGGCGAGTGCCAGCTGATCCAACTGACCGGCCTCCACTGCTTGCATGAAGCGCAGCAGCATGCGCCGGGCTACCGTGCAGGCGGCCAGCGCTTCCTCTTTCCGCAAGCGGCGCTGGCGGAGCTCCTCCTCCTGCGTGGCGAGCCGCGCCTTCAGCTCTCGATCCAGTTCTTGGTCGCGGGCGAGCGCGGCCACCTCCTCGTCCCAGGCGAGCGCCCTTTCCTTCCAGCGCCATCGGGACATCCACCGTGTCCAGTGGCCGTGAGGCCCGCCGGCTCCTTTTCCGCGTCGCTCGCGCGCCTGGCCGGGCCGGTTGCAGTGGTCTTCCCACGCCCGCTGGAGCGAGCGCTCCGCGGGAGGGAGGCGCCGGTAGCACTCGAAGCCCCCAAACGCTTGCGCCGACTCGCCTGGCTGGCGTTCCCAGAGGTGCTCAGGCATTGATCCTCACTGCCTCTCTCTGGGTGAACTCCTCCCAGCGCGCCAGTATGACTGAACAGTAGTGGGGGTCCAGCTCGAAGCCGAAACATCGGCGGCCCGTGCGTTCCGCGGCGATGATCGCGGTGCCTGAGCCCAAGAAGGGGTCGAGCACGAGCTGGCCGAGCTCGGTGGCGTTCGCGATGGTGCGCTCGATCAAAGGCACAGGTTTCATCGTGGGATGCAGATCGTTCACCGTCGGCTTGTCGTGCTCCCATACCGTGCGCTCGTTCGTAGGCCCATGCCAGCGCGGGGCATGGCCCTTCTTGAACGCATAGAAGCAGGGCTCATACCAATGTTTGTATTGCGCGAACAGCGCGCCGGCGCCGTTGTTCTTCACCCACACCAGGAGGTTGCGCTCCTGCCAGCCGGTTTCACTCATGCAGTCGAGCACATCTCGCAGATGCGAGCTCGCGAACCACAGGTACAACGGCGCTTCGTCATCGGAGTGCTGATGGGCGAGACCTAGACTGCCGATGAGCAGCGCCCGGTACTCGTCATCGGTGAGGTCGTCCCAGTAGGCGTCTCCGCCCTCGCCATCGGCCCCGCGACGCCGGGCGGAGATGCGCTCCTGCTGGGCGGCACGGCCGCCGAGGTAGTTGATCGCGTAAGGCGGGTCAGTGACGACCGCGTGCGCCACCTGTCCGGCCATCAGCCGCTCCCAGTTCGCCGGGTCGGTGGCATCTCCACAGAGCAGGCGGTGGCGGCCGAGTTGCCAGAGCTCGCCGGGCTGCACGCGAGTGGGGCCCTCTGGCTCGGCCTCCATCGCCGCCGCGGCGTCGAAGGTTTCGTCCCGCCGCCGGGCATCCTCCATCTCGAGCTTCGTGATGAGGCTGCCCAGATCGTCCTTGGTATACCCGCTCGCCGCGAGCTCATCGTCGGCGGCCAGGCGCTTCAGTAGCGCGGCCAGGGCTGGCTCGTCATCGATGGCGAGTTGGGCGGAGAAGTTATCGGCTATCAGGAACGCGTCCGGGTGTTTTCCCGTGTAGACGTGCACGGGGACCTGACTGTAGCCCTCCAGGCGCGCCGCCTCCACCAGTCCGTGACCGGCCAGCATGGTGCCGTCGGCCTTGATCACGACCGGCTTCTGAAGGCCGTGGGCGCGGATCGAACGGCGGAGCACCTCGATCTGCTCGGGCGGATGCCGGCGGTAGTTCGCAGGGTGGGCGGTGAGGCTCGCAACCGGCCACATCTCGATGCGTAGCACGTCGGCGGGGTCAGCGGCCGTCGGCTTCGCCTGCTCGACGGCGACACCCGCCGGCCGGCGCTCGGTGATGCTGAAGGTCGGCCCCTCGGGTTCGGCCTTGTGCTTCTCTGACTTCGTGCGCTTAGTGGACACGACCCTGCTCCACGCCAGGCAATACCTGGCAGGCTCAGGGTCGCGCACGATCCCAGGGGCCAGCGGCGCCACGCCGACTGCGTGTTATTCGATGGCACCCGCTGCCCGGCGGGGCCTACGTTATCTGACCGGCAATACCGTCAGCAACGCCTCGCCGTCGCTGCGGTTATGACGACGTTCCCAAACGGTGAGCATGTGACGCGCCGTCCGCAACAGCCGCTTCTCGGTCCGCGCGGCTACCATGATCATCGATATGGGGCCCGGCTGCTCCGCGGCGATCAGCAGTGTCGCCTCGAACGTGACCCCGCCCACGACTTGGTTTCCCCGCCTGTGCGGATGCCCGTAGTTCGGATGCCGCCGCCAAGTCAGCTTCATCGCGCGCTGGCCATCCGGGCGAACAGCACCTCGGCCTTGCCGAGTTCCGCTAGCAGTCCGGCCCGCTTACCTTCGATGTCGGCCGCGATCTTCTCCGCGACTCTGTCGGCCTCGTCCTGTATGCCCTCCAGCGATGACAGCAGCCAGAACCTGCCGAGGTCGAGAATGTCCTTGCCGAATACCGACGCGAGCTGTTCGGTGTAGCCGCTGAAACAGCGGGCGTCGCTGCCCTGCTCCAGCTCGACGACAACGGTGCGCGCTATCCCCGCCCGCTTCGCGAGGTCAGTTTGGCTCATGCCCGCCGCCTTGCGTAGTGAGCGCAACACACGGCCGAGGTGTACCACGTTGCGACCCATTGGCGCCTCTGGTTCTGTCGCAGTCGTTTGTGACACTGTCATTTTGCCACACCCGTTCCAGAAATGTCAATGGTCGCGGGAAGAAATCTGGCGGCCCCGCGACCACGCCACCGCCGGCGGCGTCCAGCCCTACTCAGCCACGCCCCGCAGGCCCGACAACCCCAGCCCCTCGCGGCACAGGTAGTCACCAATCATCTCGCGCTGTTCTCGGGCTTCCCAGCAGAGTGGATCGTCGGGAGCGGACGCCCATCTCCGTTGGCAATGCGCTTTGCCGGCCGTTGCTCCTTCGCGAGCTTGGCTGCCTGGGCGACGGTCTCCTCGAGCTGCGGCTGCCGCCTGCCCGACTGTCGCAGCGGGCGGCGTGCGAGGTGAAGGCGTCTGCATCCTCTGCGTCTGTTCTCTCAGCGTGCGACGGGCTGGCGGGTGTCAGCGGGTGGGTTCACCACGAACTGGGATGCTGACGCCCGTGCCCTGCGACCCTCGCCCGCGCGCATGTCATGCGAGACATAGACGTATAGCCGGATTGTGCTGGCCGATCGCCGCCTGCCGCTACCCCTTCGCGAGCAGTTCAGCCGCTCGCGCCAACGCCTCCGTCACCCTCAGCACCGAACAGGACTTCGGCTGCTGGGCATCCAGCAGATGGCGGTCACCAGTGACCAGCCACTCGACCCGCGCAGCTCTGGCAGCACCGACGACCGCTGCATCAGACGGGTCTGCGGGAAAGGGCGCGGATGTCAGTTCCTTATCGGGCACGACGAGGGTCTGACCGGCATAGCTCTCGACGAGATCCTCCACCGGCAGGCCCGTCCTGGCGACTGCAACTACCAGCTTTCGGTAGGCGAGCGTAGCCGCTAGCTAACGCAGCAGGGGCCTGGAGGTCCAAAGCTCGAACGGCGGGCCAGACAGGGTGCGCAAGAGACGCCGCGGCGGGCCCGGAAACAGCAACGCCGAGACGACGACGTTCGTGTCCAGCAACACTCTCATCGCTGGAACGCACGGACCTCGTGCACCAGCGCCACGATCTCATCCAGCGACGTGGTCTCGCCCACCGGCCTTCGATCGAGCTCATCCAGCACCGCCGTGAGCGACCGCTCCCGCCGCTCAGGGATGAGCACCTCAACCTCGGTGTTCGCGGGGATGTCGACCTGCTCCTCAAGGACGACAGCCGAACCATCGTATCGGCCCTTCACTCTCTTCATCGTCGGCCTCCTGCCGATCCTGGCGGATTGACGGTCACCGGAACTCGTCTGTCATTATAGCGCAGATCGCCCCTCGTGTGACCGCCAATCTCGCGTCCGGTACGCCTGGCACGAACGCGCTGGGACTGGTATTGGACCGGCAAGGCTCTGTCCGGATCCGGCGCGATCTGACAGTCGCGCGGCAGCGGTCCGCCAAGGGGTGATCCGGACGCGAGGTATCCTCACGGACGCGGGCGCAATGCGCGTTGCGCGGTCGCGCTGCCGCGAGGTAGAACGCAGCCTGGAGATAGGCACTGAGGTCCGCCTCCTTGGCGCTCGGGCTTGCTGAGCCCAAGGGACTCACGAGGCCCCCTTCCCGCGGACCGGTCTGCCTAGGTCGTGACGATGTTTCACCGGCAGAATCGTCGCCCGCCGTCGCGAAAGAAGGGCCCCGCGTTCTTGCGCTTTCATTGCGCTTTTGTTGCGCTGCCCCATCCCACCAGGACCTCAGCTTATCCGCCTACCCGGGACGCCGCTGCCAGCCCTCCTGGCATTGGCGCAGTAAGCGTGGTTTCACTTCGACAAACGTCGGTTTGGTCTGAGCCCGTGCTGGTCATGCGCCAGTGGATCAGTAACCTTCCTTTCTGCTCCAGCGCAGCAATGCGTCCCATGGACCCCTTCCAGACCCCGCTGCGGGGGATGGCCATTGGCGCAGTAATTGGGCGTTTCACTTCGACAAACGTCGGTTTGGTCTGAGCCAGTGCTGGTCATGCGCCATCCAAGGGCCGGGCTGATGTGCTACAATGTCCAGTAGCTACCTGCTGGAGGGGAGCTGTCGCGTGAGGCCGAAGCAACTGCTGAAGCGACTGGCCCAGGGCGCGCTGGCGAATGTGGCCTTCTCCGACTTCGTGGGCCTCGTCGAGGGTTGTGGATTCCGACTGGCGCGGACCCGCGGCAGCCACCATGTCTTCGCCCACCCTGACCTGCCGGAGCTCCTCAACTTACAGGACGTACGGGGCGAGGCGAAGCCCTATCAGATCAGGCAGTTTCTGCGCCTGGTCGAGAGGTACGCGCTGAAACTGGAGGACTAGCCATGTCCGACTACCACATCAACATATTCTACAGCGAGGAGGACGGCGGCTATGTCGCCGATATCCCCGATCTCGAGGCCTGCTCCGCCTTCGGCGAGACGCCCGAGCAGGCGCTCGCCGAGGTGGAACGGGCCAAGGCCGCCTGGCTTGAGGCCGCGCGCGCGGCTGGCAAGCCCATCCCGCCGCCTCGCTACCGACCTCTCATCTATCAGGTAGCGCCGTAGCTCTCCCCTCGGCCGTAGTGAGGATACCCGGATCGGTTTGACGCAGATCCGAAGACGGGTTGGGTTCGGGCGAGGGACGCCCCCTTCTGGCACGCCGACGCGCCGGGCCCGTCACTCAGCGATGGTGAGAGCCGTCTCTCAGGCCAATGCCGCCCGAGACTCTGTCGGAGATCATGTCCGCGGCCCCCAGTGGCTCTCTCCCGCCGCGGCGCGATGCCGGCGCTCCAGACACGTGGCGGAGATCGCTCGGAAGTGACCTGATCCCGGCGTGATTCTGTCCCAACCGAGCGCGAGGCTGGCGCGATCTGACATGGGAGGTCGAGTCGCTGCCGGCGTGCGATCTCGCGTAAGCGCAGTGCAGCGGCTACCAGAGCGACACTTGCCTCCGACAGGGAGGGCGGAGGCTTGACGAGAACGCTCAGAAACCCGGAAATCCTCTGGATCCCGCCATTCGACGCCATTCGACTGAACCGGTACCTCGGCATTTCACTTCGACAAACGTCGGTTTGGTCTGAGCCCGTGCCGGTCATACGCCACTGGACCAGTAGTAAAGTGGTCTTCAATGCGACAAACGTCGGTTTGCTCTGAGTCAGTGCTCGTCATGCGCCGGTGGATCGGTGACCGTTCTTTCACTTCAACAAACGTCGGTTTGGTCTGAGCCAGTGGTGGTCACGCGCCAGCGGATCGGTGAACGTTCTCACAGTTCCATTCTGTTGACGTCATAGAACTGTTCATCGCGCTGGCCGAAGCGGCGCTGAAGCTGGCGGTGGGCCGGGCGCCCGCACAAGCCGACCTGGCCAGCCAGCCCACGCTTTCTCGGCTGGAGAATGGGGTGAGCCGGCGTGACTGCTGGCGGATAGGCGAAGCGCTGCTGGGATGCTATCTGCAGCAGCATCGCTGCCGGCCTCCGCCACAGCTCACAGGCAGAGCTAGCGCGTCTGTGCCAGAATGGTGTGAGTTGGAGAGCAGGAGGACGGACCTGCCTTCCGAATCCAGCGAGTGAGAGGGGCTCCGTCTACCCCCCGACGAGTCTGTGCGGACTACATGCGGGGTACACCCATCGGGAAGCACAGCCCCTCATGCCTGAACTTCGTGCGCGATCGGCTCAGCCCGACGCACCCGGACTTTCACCTCGACGCGCGATCCGAGCCGGTTGAGGATCCACATAAGGCGATCAACAGTGAACCGCCCGAGGTCCGCATTACGGATTCGCGAGAAGTCGGCCGCCGCAATCCCGGTGCGACCGTGCGCAACGCGCACGCTCAGGCCTTCCCTGTCGAGCGCCTTGATGATCTCGGCCGCGAGGATCGCCTTGAACTGCTCGACATCCGCGTTCCTGTGACCGATGTCGCGGAAAACGTTGCCGCTTCCGCGCACCACTTCAAGCTGGTCGTTTCTCATGGCAACATC
>Ga0315275_10007197_pt1 | contig 10738 bp, 11 predicted proteins | sample YL17G03_0_MG_FD_205557 | JGI IMG/M metagenome (GOLD analysis project Ga0315275, IMG submission 205557) | Sediment microbial communities from Yellowstone Lake, YNP, Wyoming, USA - YL17G03_0 | ecosystem: Environmental > Aquatic > Freshwater > Lake > Sediment | place: USA: Wyoming | collected...
GCGCGTGCTTGGCACCGCGTGTTGCGCGGTGGGTCAGGAGACCCACCGCGCAACAATCCGAAACTAAGGTGTGATAGCCTGATGCTTTCACTGCGATCAACCGAGATCATCCGCCTTGGCGTGGCGAACCTTCTCGTCCATCCGGGGCGGAGCCTCCTGACGATGCTGGGGATCCTGTTCGGCGTCTGCGCGGTCATTGCCACGCTGGCCATCGTCGAGGGCATCAGCGCCAAGATGCAGGAAGAGGTCCTGAAGATGGGGGCCACCAACATCATCGTGTCGGCCCGCAAGCCGGCCGAGAGCCAGTCGGTCTCCGCCGGCTCCGAGGGCCACGCCCTCTCTTACGGCCTGACGTACGACGACGCCGAGCGCATCCAGTCGAGCATCAAGAGCGCCGACGTTATCGTGCCGGCCCGCAAGGTTCCGGTCACCGCGCGGTACCTGACGCGCCGCAACCGCGTCGAGGTCCTGGGCACGGTGCCGTGGTACGACGTAACGTACGGCATAAAGGTGCTGCGGGGCCGGTGGCTCGCGCCGCTGGACCTGAAGAAGATGGACAACGTGTGCGTGCTCGGGTCGTCGCTGGCCGACGACCTGTTCCCGCGCGAGGAACCGCTCGGCAAGATCATGTGGCTGGGTGAGAACGCATACCGCGTGATCGGCATCCTGGCGCCCCGCGGCAGCGCCGGGCCCGGCCGCGGCGGCGAGGACTACGACCGCGTGGCCTACATCCCGCTGACGGCCGCCACCCGCCGCTTCGGCAACGTCATCTCGGACCGTTCCTTCGGCAGCCACAGTTTCGAGATGTGCGAACTGCACGAGATCACCGTCAAGGTGCGCACGGCCGAGCAGGTGCGCCCGGCAGCCAAGATCATCACGGGCCTCCTGGAGAGGTTCCACGAGCCGCAGAAGAAGGACTGGGAGGTCCAGGTGCCCCTGGACCGGCTCGACGCCCTGGCCCGCACGAAGTGGCTCTTCGTGGTGCTGGGCGTGTCGATCGCGGCCATCAGCCTGCTGGTGGGCGGCATCGGCATCATGAACATCATGCTGGCGAGCGTGACCGAGCGGACACGCGAGATCGGCATCCGCCGCGCCATGGGCGCAAAGCGCCGCGACATCGTCAGCCAGTTCCTCGTCGAGACCGTGGCGCTGTCGACCCTGGGCGGTGCGGCCGGCGTCCTGGTGGGCGTGCTGCTGGCCTGGGGCATTCCGTGGGCACTCGCCCGGGTGGCCGAGATCCTGAAGGTCGGCGGCGAGGCCGCCCTTGCCAACCTCTCGCGCACCGTCGTAACGCCGGGGGCCGTCATCCTGGCCCTGAGCGCGAGCGTCTTCGTGGGCATCGTCAGCGGCGTCTACCCCGCCTACCGCGCCGCCCAGATGGACCCTATCCGGGCCTTGAGGCACGAGTAAGGCCTATTTCACGACAAGCACCGGGCAGACGGCGTGGTCGATGATCTGCTGGCGCTGGCGCGCCAGGAGGTCGCGGCCGGTGCGGCTCGAGTGGAACCCGCCGACGGCGATCAGGTCGATGCCGCGAGCCGCCACTTCCTTCGGAACGATCGCCTCGCTGTTGCCGGTCGTGAGCACCTCGTCGATCGCCAGGTCGCGGGCGGCGGCCCGCAGGCGGACGTCGTGGAGGTGCCGCCGGGCGCTTTCCTGGAGTTCCCTCTCGAACTCGCCCATCTCGGCGTCGACCAGGATCCGAACGCTCAGAAGTTGGCGCAGGGTGTCGGTGTCGACGATCGCCATGGCCGTCATCCGCGCCCCCAGGGCCATGGCCAGTTCTATGGCCATGTCGGCGGCGTGAAGAGACGACTCGGTCCCGTCAACCAGGGCCAGGACATGTCGGACGGGCGAGACGTTAGGCATGGCCGGCACTCCCTTCGATGGCGCGCGCGAGGCGGTCCTTGATCATCTTGAGGATGGTGAACGATTCCCGCTCGCGTTCTTCCAGGCTCGACACGATATAGCCGATCGTCTCGGAATAATCCGGGATGAAGACCTTAGAGAGGGCGTTGCAGCGGCGCTGGGTCTTGCGGAGTTCGCGGGCCAGGCGCAGCACCGCGTTTTCCAGTTCCGCCAGTTCGGCCAGCAACTGGAGGGCCTCGGTGAACCGGCGCATCGCCATGTCGGCCGAGGCGCTCGTGCCCACGAGGCCGAACTGCACGCCCGGGTCCGGCACCGACATGGTCACGCGCGGCACCCGTATGCCCATGAGCGCCTGGTCCGAGATCTCGAGGCCGTACTCGACCTGGACGCCGAGGGCCGCGCGGTCGACGCCTTCCGAGCCGATCGCCAGGAGCGCCTGGCGCAGGGCCGCGAACGCCTCGGCCATCGCCTCGGCCGCGCGGCGCTCGAAGTCGCGGGCCCGGCCCAGGCGGCTCATCAGTTCGAAGACCAGGATCTGGCGCTTCTGGTCCAGCAGGTCGTACCCCTCCTCGGCGAACGCGAGTTGCCGCTTCAGCACGAGGTAACTCGACTTCGTAGGCGCCACGTTCAGTTTGGTCATGATCGGCTCGTCAACCCGTGACCGCGCTACAAACGACACGCGGTCGCCTTCGGCTCCCCGTTAAACGTCATGCCCCCGAAACTCACTCGGTATCCTGCGGCTCGGGCGAGGGCTTGGCGCCGGCCTTCGCCTCCGGCTTGCCGCGATGGTACTTGTCCAGGAGATCATCGCTCACGCGGTGAAGTTCGTCGCGCGGCAGGATGGAGAGGATGTCCCAGCCGATGCCCAGGGTCGTCTCGATGGTGCGGTTCTCGTATTCGCCCTGCGCGAGGAACCGCTGCTCGAAGGCGTTGCCGAACTCCAGGTACCTCTTGTCGAGGGTTCCCAGTTCCTCTTCGCCGATGACGTCGGCCAGGCCCCGCACCTGCCGCACGCGGGCGTAACAGGCGAACAACTGGCTGGCCAGTCTCGGGTGGTCTTCGCGGGTGTGGCCCTTGCCGACGCCGTCCTTCATCAGCCGCGACAGGCTCATCAGGGCGGCCACCGGCGGGTAGATGCCGCGATGGTTCAACTCGCGGTCCAGCACGATCTGTCCCTCGGTGATGTAGCCCGTCAGGTCCGACACCGGGTGGCTGATGTCGTCTGACGGCATCGTCAGGATGGCCATCTGCGTGATGGATCCCGGCGACCCCTCGATGCGGCCCGCGCGTTCGTACACGCTGGCGAGGTCCGAGTAGAGGTAGCCGGGGTAGCCCTTGCGTCCGGGGATTTCGTTGCGGGCCGTGCCGACTTCGCGCAGGCTCTCGCAGTAGTTCGTCATGTCTGTCAGGAGCACCAGAACGTGCTGGCCGCAATCGAACGCCAGGTGCTCGGCCAGGGTGGAGGCGGCGCGCGGCGTCAGGAGCCTCTCGACGCTGGGCGCGTCGGCCAGCGACAGGAACATCGTCACGCGCGCCAGGACGCCGGAGTTCTCGAAGTTGCGGATGAAGAACTCGGCCACGTCGTGCTTGACGCCCATGGCCGCGAAGACGATCGAGAACTCGACCGCCTCCTCCAGCAGGCGGGCCTGGCGTACGATCTGGGCGGCCATGCGGTCGTGCGGCAGGCCGTTGCCGGAGAAGATCGGCAGTTTCTGCCCGCGCACCAGCGAGTTCAGGCCGTCGATGGCCGAGACGCCCGTCTGGATGAACTCGCGCGGGTACCGCCGGGCGTTCGGGTTGATGGGCAGGCCGTTGATGTCGCGAAGGTCGGCCGACAGGGCGGGCGGGCCGCCGTCGACCGGCCGCCCCAGGCCGTCGAAGACGCGGCCGAGCATCGACCGCGACACGGGCAGGCGGAAACTGTCGCCCAGGAACCGGATCCGGGCCTTCTCGTTCGACAGGCCCGTGGTGCCCTCGAGCACCTGGACGACCACGGCCGCGTCCGACACGTCGAGGACGCGGCCGAGCCGCCGCCGCCCGGCGGCGTCGACGATCTCGACCGTTTCGTCGTAACCGACGTCGTGGACGCGGTTCACGACCACCATCGGGCCGTCGATCCGCGACGAGCCGACGTACTGGAGCCCGTGATCCGGAACGTCGAATTTCAGGTCAACCACTGGATTGCCCTTGCTTGGCATGGGCCTTCTCAAACTCGTCGAGTTCGCGGCCCACCTGGGCCTCCAACTCCGCGAGGCCCGCCATCTGATCGTTGCGATAGGCGCCCTTGGCCCGCACGATATTGGGGACGCACGGGAGTTGCCGCAGGGCCGCCAGCGGCGCCCCGCCCTGGATGGCTGCACGCCCGCGCCGGTAGAGGGTCAGGATGATCCTCAGCAGCGCCACCTGCCGCTCCGGCGTGCAATAACTGTCGACTTCGTCGTACGCGCTCTGCGCCAGGAATCCGTCCTTGAGGATGTCGGCGATGAACAGGATCAGCCGCTGCGAATCGGGCAGGACGTCGGGCCCGACCAGTTTGACGATCTGCTGGAGTCGTTCCTCGCGCTGGAGGACGGTCATGGCCTCGGTGCGGGCTTCGGACCAGTCGGGGGCCTGTTTCTCCCACCACGCGGCCACGTCCTCGATGTACTCGCTGTACGACCGCAGCCAGTGGATCGACGGGTAGTGCCGCGCGTACGCCAGTTCGGTGTCGAGCGCCCAGAAACAGCGGATGAAGCGGCGGGTGTGCTGGGTGACGGGCTCAGAGAAGTCTCCACCGGGCGGGCTGACTGCCCCGACGATGCTGACGGACCCCTTGTCGCCGCCCAGCGTGGTCACCGCGCCGCCGCGCTCGTAGAACTGGGCCAGGCGCGTAGCCAGCGAGGCCGGGAATCCTTCCTCGGCGGGCATCTCTTCCAGGCGGGCCGCCAACTCGCGGAGGGCCTCGGCCCACCGGCTCGTCGAGTCGGCGAGGACCGCCACGTTGTAGCCCATGTCGCGGTAGAACTCGGCCAGCGTGATGCCGGTGTAGATCGAGACCTCGCGGGCGGCCACGGGCATGTTCGAGGTGTTGGCGATGAGGATGGTCCGCTCCATGAGGGGCCGGCCGGTCCGCGGATCCTTAAGTTCCGGGAACTCGCGGAGCACTTCCGTCATCTCGTTGCCGCGCTCCCCGCAGCCGATGTACACGATGATCTCGGCGTTGGACCACTTGGCCAACTGATGCTGCGTGATGGTCTTGCCGGTGCCGAAGCCACCGGGGATGGCAGCCGTCCCGCCCTTGCCGAGCGGGAAGAACGTGTCGATGATCCGCTGGCCTGTGATGAGCGGCTCGTCGACGCGCAGTCGCCGGCGGATGGGCCGCGGCACGCGGACCGGCCACCGCTGGAGCATCGCGACGTCTTTCGGCCCGGCAGGCGTCTCGACGGTCGCGATCCTGTCGGCAAGGGCGTACTCGCCCTTCGGGGCAATCCAGGACAGGCGCCCCGACACTCCCGGCGGCACCATGACGCGGTGCTCGACGAGCGGCGTCTCGGCCACCCTGGCGATGACCTGGCCCTCGGCCACGTCGCGGCCCGCGGCCACAAGCGGTTCCAGCGGCCACCGCCTGCTGCCGTCAAGCGGCGGCACCTTCTCGCCGCGACGGATCCACGCGCCGCTCTGCTTCTGGATGGCCGGCAGCGGTCTCTCGATGCCGTCGTAGATGTTCCCGATGAGGCCAGGACCCAGGCTCACCGACAGGGGGGCGTGGGTCCGGCGAATCGGCGCGCCCGGTTTGAGCATCGTGGTGTCTTCGTAGACCTGGATCGTGGCCCGGTCTTCGATGACGCGGACAACCTCGCCCACGAGGCCCATGTCGCCGACCTCGACGACCTCGTACATCTGGGCCCCGCGCATCCCGACGGCCTGGACGATCGGGCCGCTGACGCGGGTAATGACGGGGCCGCCCGTTTCTTTCGCAAGCGCCATCGGTTACGGCTCCTTCTCGGCCGAGGGGCCGGCCAGCGACGTGCGGACGCCGATCTCGCGCCTCAGGACCGGCCAGAACCGTTCCAGGCGCGCCAGGAGGCTGTTGTCCCAGACCTGGCGTCCCTCGGCGTCGCGGACGATCACACCGCCGTCGATCCCGGCCGCCTGCGCGGCCGCCGTCACCTGGAGGCCTTCGCAGGTGACGCGGCGGCGGACGTCTTCGGCCAGGCCGGCCCCCAGGGCTGCCCGGTCCGCCTCGGAGAGTTCCAGAACGAAACTCGTGCCCTCCATGCGTGAGACGGCCTCGGCCGCCACCCGCGCCAGCGTATCGCGGTAGTCGAAGCCCTGGCGAGCCGAGAGTCGCCGGGCGGCCTCGTCGCGCACGGCCTGGAGCGCCGACTCGATGCGGGCATTCCGGCGCCGGCCTGCCTCGATGGCCGCGCCTGCCAGGAGGAGTTCGCGGCGGGCGTCGGCCTGGCGTCGCGCGGCCTCGAGGCGGTCGCGGGTCTCCTGCTCGACCTGGGCCCGGCCCTTGTCGCGGAGTTCCTGGGCCCCGCGCCGCGCGTGGCTCAATACGCGGTCGGCGTGGCGCTTGGCGTCGGCGATGATCTCGTCGCGCAGGACCTTCTGCGGTTCAGCGTTCGCGGCCGTCACTTACGTCTCCTCCTTCTGGCCGATGCGGATGCCCACGGCCTCCTGGACGAAATCGTGGAGGGTCTTGCGTCCCCGCATCGGGCCGGCGGGACCGGGAACCTCGACGATGAGCGGGCGGATCTGCGCCGACCGGATGGCATCGACCTCGGCCCGGACGCCCGCCGCCACCACGTCGGTGATGATGAGGACGCCGACGTCGTGTCGCGCCATCGCGCCCCGCAGCGCGGCCGCGGCCTCCCCCGGCGTCGCCACGGCGCGGCCTTCCACGCCGGCCAGGCGGAACCCGCGAACCGTGTCCTCATCGGCGATACAGTAGAACTTCACGGCTCGCCTCCGGCCTCACAACTTGAGCCAGAGCATGATGGCGACGGCGAACCCCAGCACCGCCAGGCCTTCGGCCAGGCCGATGAAGAGCACCGTGCGGCCCATCAGTTCGGGCTTCTCAGTGATCGCCCCGAGGGCTGCGGAGCCGACCTTGGCCACCGCGTACGCGGCACCGAGGATGCTGATGCCAACCGCCAGCGCCGCCCCGAAAGCCAGGCTCAACGTCCGATACGGGTCGCCGCCGGCTTCCGGCGCCCGGCCCCCGGCCTTCGCCTCTTCGGCAAGCGCCGCCGAGGCCATGATGCCCACCAAACCCGCCAGCGCAAGACCCGCCACCCAGTGATGCCAATTCATCGCCGAACCTCCTCATATCTCTGAGGCTGCTGCCCCTGTCACCTGGCCGGCAACCGGAACGGCTTGAACGCCTGCCCGGCGCCGGAGAAAAACTTCCCGAAGAACTCGTAGTATTCCAGACGCAGCGCCTGGACGGCCGCCACCACGCCCTCCAGGAGAATGGCGATGATGTTGCCCAGGACAATCACCGTCACGCTGAGGACGGTGCCGAGGCCGCCCATGCCCTCTTCGAACTGCCTGGCGATCGTGAACGAGGCCATGAGCACCGCCGCGTGGCTCATCGCGTAGGCCGCCAGCCGGACGAAACTGATCGTGTTGGCCAGGTACCCAATGATCGCCTCGAAGGCCTCGACGGCGGATTCGACAACGGCCTCGCCCAGGCCGCCCTGGCTGTGCCCGCCCTCGCGCTCCGCGTGCCGCCTGGCCAAGAGGAAATGCAGCGGCTCCTTGACCGCCACGGCCAGCAGGGGCAGCACGATGATTGCCAGCGCCATCCACCAGGGCGCCTGCCCACGGTCAAGGATTCCGACATAGAGGAGCAGGCCGAGGCACCCCCAGTAAAACGCGGCGCCTGCCAGGCCGAAGCGGCCCATCAGGGCGCCGAGAATGTCGCTGCGGCGGACGCAGTTGATGATGTTCAGAACCAGGCCCAGGCTCATCAGCAGAACGCCGAACGCAACCGCCGCCACCATCAGCATCAGCGGGTTGCCTTCCAGCGGATCGTTGCCCAGGACGTGCCCGCCGATCCTTGTCACGCCGAAGTAACTGCCGTAGTAGATGCCGAAGCCGACGCTCGACAGGCCAAGGTACAGCATCAGTTGTCCCGCGTCCCTGACTCCGACGGTGCGCCCCTTCAGGAGCAGCGCCAGGCCCGCCAGCGATATGACCAGGCCGTTGCCGGCATCGCCGAACATCATGCCGAACATCAGCACGTACGATACGGCGACGAAGAGCGTAGGCTCGAACTCGCGGTACGTGGGCAGGCCGTAATTGGTCACCAGCATCTCGAACGGCCTGAGGACACGCGGATGCCGCAGCAGCACCGGAATCTCGTGATCCGGAACGCCCTTGGGGTCGGTCGACTCGATGGCACAGCGACCGGCCGTGATCTCCAGGAGCCGCCGGTCCACGCCGACGGAGTCGGCCGCCGGCACCCAGCCGCTAACCAGGACCGTGGACTGCGTGCGCGGGAAGTTCTGCTGGGCCTCCAGGATCATCCGCTCCGTAGAGGCGAGGTACTGGAGGTCGGCCAGGACCGGGGCGGCGTCGGAGGCGACTGCCCGGAGGGCCTCCTCAGCGGCGGCCAGGTCGCCGGCGGCCTGCTCGCCCTCGGCGCGCTTGCGGACGACCAGATGCTCCACGGTCTCGCCCTCACCCAACGCCAGGGCGTCATGTCGGAATCCGACGCGACCCAGCGACGTTTCGAGGGCGTACTGGCCCTTGCGGCTCGTGACCGCGACGACGTGCCGCCGGCCTTCGCGCGCCCCAAGCGCCAGCAGCACCACGTTGTCGCCCAGTTCCTTCTGAAGGTCTTCGAGATTCTCGGCGGGCAGACTGCCCGTGGCGAAATGGAGGAACGACGTGCCCGCAAATTCCCGCATCGGCAGGCCGAGGCCCTCGTACGCGCTCGCCTGATCGAGGAGGTCGGTCGCCTGGCCCCAACGATCCCGGACCTCTTGCCGGCGGTTGACGACGCCGGCCGCCCGCGCCTCAACGGCCTTGAGGCGCCCGTCGGCCTCGTCGAGGCGCATCTCGGCCAGCGCCGCCGAGGGCGCCGGCAGGGCCTCGATTTCGAGTCGGCGCCGGAGCGCCTCGAGGCGCGCGAGCAGGTCGTCGCACCGGGCCAGGTCGGCCGTGCGGTCCGGCGGCCCCAGCGGCGCCGTCTCGGACCCCGCCTCCTCGCGCACCAGGTGCATCGCCCCGAGGTCTCCCAGGGCGCGCAGCACGGCATGCTCGTCGCGCTCGAGGACGACGACTCTCAGACGCTGCATGGGCGCGGGCCTAAACACGGGTCGCGCCCCCTTCCAGGCGAGGGACCATACGGCGGCGGATATCGTCGGCCGACAAGCCGGCCCGGATGCCCTCGGACACCGTGATGAGGTTCGCCAGTTCCACCCGCCGCAGGGCCACGTAAGCCGCCGCCATACCCAGGCCCATGTGGCTGCGGCGGAAGATGGCCGCCGCAACGCTATGGTACCGCTCCCAGGCCATCCGCTCTATGGCCACGGCGTCGGCGGCCGACGCCTCGGGCAGCGCGCCGATCACGAGGCCGACGGCCCGCTCCGCCGCCGCGCCGAGGTCGGCGGCCGCCAGCATCGCCGCCATCTCGGTCGCGCGAATCCGCGACCCGCTGACGTGCAACGGCAGGAGCAAATCCGCCCCGAGACCGTAATGGAACCTGCCGCGCACCACCAGCATCAGGTGGAAGATATCGACTTCCTGGCTGGCGACCGCCCAGACGTCCTCACGGTCGGCGCCGGGGATGGCCTCGACCCGCGCCAGGAGTTCGGCGAAGTATCCGCGGTCGAGCGCCGCCTCGATGAAGAACGCCCGCGGGTGCGTCCGGAAGACCGCCAGTCCCTCCTGAACGGCCGCCTGGAGCGGCCCTCGCGGCACAAGATAGGCGAGCGTCTCGACCGTCGCCGACGATGCCAGCGGCCGCACGTCCATCGCCAGATGCCCGGGCAGCGGCACGAGGTGGGCCTCGATCTCGCTCAGGGCCAGGCGGCCGGCCACGCCGCGCGCCAGCACTTTGAGGTTCTCGACCTGCGTCCGCACGGCCATCCAGTCGAACAGTTCGCCGGCAGGGCCGTCGAGTTGCCGGGCCAGGTCCAGGAGTTCGTTCACCCGGTCCACAACCAAGTGCCTCTGGAGTGCCACGGCGGAGGCCGCCGCCGTGTCGCCGTAGAGGGCGCGCGCGAGTTCCGCAATCGAGCGCGCGCCGGCGAGGGCGGCCAGGCGCTCGCCTTCGGCCATCCGGCTGCGGCGGCCGTGCAGCGCCGCCGCCAGGTAATCTATTCCCGTTGTCAATCGGATACTCATCGGAAGGCCTCTCGGCCGCATGGCATCCCGTCAACCCCGAATGAACGATGGCTTGGCCACGCGATTCTGCGTGGCCGTGAAGCCCCCCGTGCAATCAACCTCATGGCCACGCAACCGCGCGCGGCCATGCCACCCATCAATTGACGCTTGACGAAGCACTAGTTGCCTCCCGCAACCGCCCGGACGACGGCCTGTACGGCCTGCTGGAACACGGCGTCGTCGAGGCGCACGGTGGCCTCGATTTCGGCGGTCGCCTTGGCGATCCGGTCGGCCTTCACGCCCTCGGCCTCGCGGACGGCGTCGGCCACCATCTTCTCGGCCTGGGCCTTGTCGGCGTCGCGGGCGCGCTGGAGTGCGGCCTGGGTCTCGGCCCGCGCCTCGGCCAGGAGGCGTTCGGCTTCGGCGTCGGCGGCCTCGGCGATCCGCTTGGCTTCCGCCTCGGCCTCGAGCATTTTCTGTATCACGTCGCGCATGGAATCACTCCGGCTGTCGGCTACTCCTCGGCATCCAGGAGATCAAGAATCTCCCG
>Ga0315275_10007198_pt1 | contig 10737 bp, 13 predicted proteins | sample YL17G03_0_MG_FD_205557 | JGI IMG/M metagenome (GOLD analysis project Ga0315275, IMG submission 205557) | Sediment microbial communities from Yellowstone Lake, YNP, Wyoming, USA - YL17G03_0 | ecosystem: Environmental > Aquatic > Freshwater > Lake > Sediment | place: USA: Wyoming | collected...
TTCTGTTTGGTGCTTCGTTACTTGGTTTTTATCGCGCTATAAAGATCTGCTCTCTTGAAAACCATGTACCGGAATCTTCGAGGTGTTCGAGATGGCTGGACTTGCTCTCGTGCTCGTCGCTTCCAGGAATCTCTTTCCGGGCCTCGTAAGGATCGCCCGTGGCTTGATCGCGATCTCGCAGGTCGAAGACGTTCTGCACGTCGCCGTGGAGGAGAAGCCGGGCGGCGAGGCCGCAGGCCGCCTCGTCGCCCGGCTCCTGCGGCTCGCCTTGACACCACGACTCCTCGCTTCTTGAAGATCGTAGGACATGAAGAGGGGACGGGCTACAAACGAATCGTCGAGTGGGTCAGTGTTTGAGCGCCGCCTCCGGGAAAGGATCATCCATGGAAAAGACATACACCAAAAAGGCGATAACGTTCGAGCTCGCTGCCCGGATGGTTTTGACAGCGATCGAACGCGCGAAAGAGCTGAACGTGAAGCAAAACGTTGCGGTCCTGGATGAGAGCGGCAATCTCAAGGCCTTTGGCCGTATGGACGGGGCACCGCTGTTGGGTATCGAAGGTTGCCAGCGGAAGGCCTACACGGCGCTTTACGGAATGAGTACCGTGGACCTCTACAAGCGGATCAAGGATGACCCGTCGCGACTGATTGGCCTGTCACACTTCTCTCGCGCAACGGTCGTGGGGGGAGGATTGCCAATCAGAATCGACGGCGAAGTCGTCGGCGGCATAGGAGTAGGCGGAGGAACGGTAGAGCAGGACATCGCGTGCGCGCAGGCAGGCCTCGAGGTGATTGGAGAAGACTAGGAAATGGATTTGACGTGCGCCGGCCCGCGCGCCAGTTACGCACACGAAGAACCACGACGAGAGAAGGAAGGTCAACAGTCGGCCCGCGCTCCCTCCCGGCGCTTCGAAAGCTCGACTCGAGCGCGCGACCGCGACCTACGAGCCGCACAAGGCGCCGCGCGCCGCTTCCGCGGGGGATGAGGCCTACCGAACTTATCAAACGTTCGTGGCCCCTCGCGGCTTCAGCGCGCCGGCTCCGGCTTCCCCGCCGACTTGCGCGCGGCCGCGGCGCGCCTCGCGAACACCGCCGGATCGGCCAGCGGGGAATGCCCGTGCGGGTGTGAGCTCGGCTTCTCTGCCACCCCATAGTTCTTCTTCGCCTCGTCGCGCGCGGCGGTCCTGTCGTCGTATTCGGCACCCCGCCCGTGCTTGTAGGCTGCCAGGCGCGCCGCGGACCGGTTGTCCATCCAGCACATCCGCGCGAAGCTCGGAACCTTGAGCTGCGTAACGTCGGGCTTCGCCCCCGCCGGTCTCGCGTCGATCGGCGGCGGAAGGCGGCCCAAATTGAGGCGCGTAGCAGACATCACGTGAGCCGCCGGTCGCCGGCAATGCGGGCATGGTCGCTTTCGCTTCGCCGCGCCGACGGCGACCAACGCCTCGAACGTCAGGTCGCACCACACGCAGCGCCATTCGTAGAGCGGCATCGGCTCGCCTCGTCCCGCTATTCGATCCGGTGCGGATGCTCCTTCCAGTCCTCGGGATCGTGCGTGATCCACACCGTGGCGCCGGTGATGTCGCGCAGCGCCTTGATCCGCCGGAGCGAGATGGTCGCCGCGAGCGGATCGACGTCGGCTGGCATCGTCGCTTCCTTGTCGAGCGCGGCCCGCAGGTGAACCGTGTCTCCCGGCAGCACGATCTTCCGGTTGGCGAAGTTCACCACCAGCGTGCACTCGCCCGGAGTATGCCCAGGCGTGTACAGGAACTGCACCGCGCCATCGCCGAAGAGGTCGAAATCGTAATTCAACTCCAGCCAGTCGTAGGCGCGCGTCGGCAGAAAGTCGTTCAAGATGAACGCCCAGCGCCGGTCGGGATCCGGCCAATATGCGTAGCGCAGCTCTCCGGCGCCGACCAGGAATTTCGCCTTCGGGAAGTAGGTGAGACCGCCGGAGTGGTCGAGATGCGAGTGCGACAACACAACGTATTTGACGTCGCTCGGCTTGTAGCCGACGCCTTCGATCTGCTTGTCCAACGTATCCGCCTTGCTCCACTTGACCGGCAGGTGCGCCGCGACCTCGCCCCAGTAGCCGGCCGCGTCGTCGATGACCTTCGGATTGCAACCGGTGTCGAACAACACCAACCCCCTGTCGTGCTCGATCAGGAACGAAGGGCACGGACACTGCAGCAACGTGTTGTCGCCGCCGTGCATCAGCAGAGACGCGGGAGCGGTGATTTCGGCGCCCGGGAGCGCCCACATCTTTTTCGCTTTGCCTTGGGCCATGGGTCCCTCGCTTTCGGTTGGTTGTCGCGACGTCCGCGACGATCACGGTCATCTCGATTAGTCCACCGTCACGGCGGACGTCAAGCTCGGTTCGCTCGGTCGCCTCCTCGGCTTGACGCGCGGGCCCCCGGCGGCGGCCAGGGGAGCGAGCGCATTCGCGGCAGGGAAATTGTCGTGCGGGGACCGTGAGCAGAGGTCTCCGGCTCAGCGATCGTCGTTACTGATGGTCCCCTGGCCGCGCCTGCGCGCGATGGTCGCCTTTGACGGGCTTCTGAGGTCCACGAAGAACGTCTCGTTGCTCTCCTTGACGGTGTCCGAGATCACGGTGATCGGAATCGTCCGGCTGGTTGTCCCGGGAGGGAAGGTGAGCACGCCGCTGGCGGCCACGTAGTCGCTGGCGGCCATGGCCGTGCCGTCGGCGGTGGCGTAGGCGACGCTTACGGGTTGCCCGCTTGCGGCCGAGAGCTTCACGGTGAACAGGAGGGTCGTCGTCCCGGAGTTACCTTCCTTACCGGACTTGTCTTGGATCGACAGGCTGGGGAACGGGTCATCGTCGACGATCGTCGCTTGTCCGATCGCGTCGGTGAGGGTGGCGCCGGTGGCGTTGCTCAGGCTGACCGAAAACGTCTCGTTCGCCTCGCTCGTCTTGTCCCCCGTCACCGCCACGCTCAGGGTGCGCGAGGTCGCCCCCGGCGGGAAGCTCAGGGTTCCCGCCGCCGCGGTGTAGTCCGAGCCGGCAAGGGCGGTACCGTTGCCGGTCGCCCAGCTCACGCTCACCGTCTGCGTGCTCGCCGGTGACAACGTCACGGTGAACGTCGCGGCGTGCGTCCCGCTGTCGCCTTCGGTCACGAGGACGTCGTTGATGGAAAGGGCGGATTGCTGCGTCTGGCCGACGGCATTCAACATCGCCTCGTTGATGGCGTAGACGGTGCCGTCGGGGCCGATCACCGTGGGTGTGTACGCCTCGCCCACTCCCGCCGACAACGTGACCGACTCGGAGAGCGTCTGCGTGGTCAGGTTCCAGCGATAGAGTTTGCCGTCTTCGCTGTTGACGAGGATCGAGCCGGTCGCGGGATCGACTGCTGCGGAGTTGATGCACCATTCGCGCACGGCGTTGGGATACGTCGCCGTGTGTTCGGCGTCCGGGGTGACCCCGGCGGCGGTCAGTACCTCGTTCATGACCAGCTGGCCGTTCGATGACGGGTGCGGCTCGATCATCGTGTGATTGGGGTCGAGCACCGCCACCTTGTTCACCCCTTGGCCGCCGTCGGACCCGGCGTAGTCGTTGTACTTCGTGAAGATCAAATAGGGCGAGTCGCCGCTGTACGAGGGCACCATCGAGACGGGTACCACCGAAGGCGTCGTATCCCAGCCGAAGGCACCGGGGGGCTTGGTCTGGGTGAGATCGGCCGAGAAATGCAGCATCCAGCCGCGCGAGCTGTCCAAGGGATTCGGGAGGATCCCGTAGTAGACGTCGCCGTCCGGGCCGACCATGGGGGACGCTGAGCTGTCGTCGGAGACGAAGGCGTTGTTGGCGCCGCCGTTGCGCGGATCCTTCAGGGCGACGCGCATCGGGACCCCGGGCGCCGACACCTTCGGGGCCAAGCTGGCCGCGTCGAGCCCGACCAGGTAGGGGGTCACCGTGGTGTTCGCGCCGCGCAGGGGTACATACAGCGTCAGTTCGTCTAGGCTGAGCGCGGGCGCCGCCTGGTGCGGCATAGAGATGATGCTGTTGTCGCCCGCCGCGGCGGCGGCCGACGTCCAGCCCCCATTGCCGTTGACGTCGATGCGTGCGATCCCGCTCTGCAAGCCCAGCGGAGCGCTGCCGACCGTGCGGAATCCAAAGTAGATGGTGCCGGCACTGTCGCTGACGATCGCCGTGTTGATGAACACGGTAGTGTTGAAGCTGTCGGGGTTCGCCTTGTATTCGGTCAGGCCGAAGAAGGCGAGTTGACCACTTGCCGCCGGTCCGCTCGAATCGACGTTGTCGCGAAAGTAGACGGTGCCGCCCGCTCCGGCGAAGTAGACGCGATGGCTCGGGGTGAGCGTGGGGGAATAGCTGGGCATCCAACCGTGTGGCGGAACGACGTAATCGGTGCTTTGCGACCACAGCAGCCCGCCGTCTTGTCCGCGGCGCGCTTCCACGACGAAGCCGCCAGCACTGGTCGTCTTGACGGGGACAATGACCGTGTTGCCCGGTGTCACCAGCGGCGAGCCGTAGTGGATGAGAATGGGGTACGACGGCATGCTGACATCCACGGGCGTCGACCAGCGCACCAGCGCGAGGGGCTGCGACGCTTGCGATGACAGGGCGGTGTGCTGAGGATCGCGGGCATACGTCATCCAGGCGGGCACGGTCGCCGCCGCGGACGGCATGGGGGACCAGGCGCCCAGCCAGAGTGCTCCCAGGGCGAGCGCGACGTACAGCCCGCCGTTTCTCCGGATGAAACCCAACTCCATTCGAACCTCACAATTCCGAACTCATGCGGTTACGAGTCGAATCGTGATGCATACACGGAACGGGCCTCGTTCGACAGGACTTTCCGTAGCCGGAGGAGGGCTACGGCAACGATGCGTGACGGAGCCTTCGAGATGCTGCCGCTGCGCAGAGGCGCGAGGGTGCGAGCGCCGCGATGCCCGGGGTCAGAGAGGGAAGGGGGGACCCTTCGCTCCTGACCCGGCCCGACCGTTCCCGCGGCGGCGGAGGCGCGGCGCTGCCGCCCCCTTACGGGAACGGCCCGAGCGTCACCTGGAGCTGAGGCCGTCCGTCGTTCCGCTCTCGCGTGAGTGGACTTGAAGTCGTTGTCCACGCCTTCGGCGCCATCTTTCGCGAGCCAGCCGTAGCTCGGGACCGTGCCCGCGCGGAAAGCCGCGACGGGCGAGGGCGTCGATTGTGGCTGCTTGCTTTCGTTCAGGCGCCATCCAGCGCGTGGCTAACCGCCAGTCATAGCCTTCAGTCGACCTGTAACTATCGAGTGGGCGTCGGCCGTCATACGGCGCATAACCTCGTCCACGGGCTCGACAGCGTGTATAAGACCAGCGTCCTGGCCCATGTAGAGCGCGAGGCCATCGGCGTCGCCCGCGTCCCGGGCGACGCCGATGGCGGCCGCTGCCTCCGTCCGGCGCTGACGCAGCTCCCACTCCCGGCCGGACCACTGGCGGATCAGACGATTGCGCCGGACGCGGGACATGGCGCCGGGCCAGGCACGGCCGCTGATGAGATCGGGGATCTCGGTGAGGTCGGTGTCATGGCCGTCGCTCTCGATGATGGCCTGCTTGGCGAAGCCGGGCAGCGGCGCCTCGGTGGTGGCGAGAAAGCGGGTGCCGAGCAAAGCGCCTTCTGCCCCGAGGGCGAGGGCGGCAGCGAGGCCCCGACCGTCGGCGATGCCCCCTGCGGCGAGCACCGGCAGCGGCGCCACGGCATCCACGACCATGGGAACGAGGGCGAGCGTCGCCATCAGGCCGACGTGGCCGCCGCCTTCGGTGCCCTGCGCCACGATGATGTCGGCGCCGGCTCGGGCAGCCTTCACCGCTTGCGGTACCTGGGAGACCATATGCATCACCAGCGCTCCGGCCGCGTGGGCTCGCCGGAAAATGGGCTCCAACGGCTGGTCAAGGCGAGGCCACGCGAACGATGCAACCGCCGGCCGCTCGGCCAGCAGGGCGTCCATGGAGGCGTCATCACATAAGAACAGCAGCAGGTTGAGGCCGAAGGGCTTCGTGGTGAGCGCTCGAATCTGAGCGGCCATCTCCTGGATCTGCGCGGTGCTGAAGCCGCCGCAGCCGAGAATACCGAGGCCGCCCGCGTTCGAGACGGCGGCAACCAGTTCGGGTGAGGTGGCGGGCGGTCCCATTCCGCCCATGACGATGGGGTGGATGATCCCCAGCAGGTCACAGACCCGCGTGCGCAGCCGGGGTCCCGAAGGCGGGCGGGTGTGCGTTGTAACGTCGCTAGACGAAGACGGCATCCAACATCTCCGCGATCGCCGGATGTTTCCGGAAAGCTAGGACATCTCGCGAATCAGAAATACCTTGCCATTGCTTAGTCGCAGCTTGAAAAAGGTAAGTGAAGGGAGAATCTCGCCGTCGACTCCGAAGGGACCGCAGAGAGCCTTTCCGCTCTTGAGGTCGAATACGGCGCCGTGATTGGGGCATTTGATAGTTCCGGCTCGGGCATTTATCTCACCAAAGTCGGAGTATGCGTGGGGGCAGAACGACTCTATCGCTTGGAAAGAACCGTTGATCTTGAACAGGAGGATCTCGCTACCGTTGACGACAAACTTCCTTGACCTGCCTTCCTCAATCTCGCTTTCGTCGCAGAGGCACGTCACGGATTCACTTTGGCTTTCCATGCTCAGTCGTCCATCTTTCTGCTCTTCTCCTGCGCTCTGCTTCGACCATGCTCGAGAAAAATCTCTTCAACACCTTCTTCCTTTCCAAATCGTTGCAGTTCCATGGATTCTCTTCTGGGGGAATGGGCGGAATTCCAAAACCGATCGCGCCCTTCTCGTAGAAATCATATTCTCTCGTTGAAGTAAATTTGATCTTCCTGACCCACTTCGTGCTCTTGTACCCGTACTCACCCGGAGCAATCGCCCGGAGCGGAAACCCGCCTCCTCTTGCAAGTGGTTTGCCGTTTCTTTCCGTTGCAAGCAGAAGATCTTGGTCGATAGGAAAGGTTTGGCTCACGCCACTCTCGCATTCTATGAGAATGTGTCTCGCGCCATCTATGGGCATAGTTCGTTTCGTAATTTCGTGAAGGGGCACTCCTCCCCACTCGTGCCCCAAATAGCTCCAACCATCTATACAGTGATGATCAGCAAGAATTTTCACATGGGGGAGCCTTAGAAAATCCTGATATGCCAGCGATAACGGATTTGTGACGTCGCCGTACGTTTCAAACCGCCAGGTATTGAAATCTGGCGTCTCCTCATCGGGACCGATGGTTGTGTTTATCGGCCATGAGTCCGAGAGCACGACCCTCCATCCGGGAGGAATTCTCGGATCGAAATCTGGGTATCCTCGTTTGGCGAAAGGCATGAGGTGAGACTATTTGTGTTTTCCGAAGAACGCCAGCCGCCCCCACTGACCTGCTCTTCAACATACTACATCATGGAATCGGGCAGCGAGATGTTCATGGCCTGCATCAAGACCACATCGTTACGCACAAGCTCGTTCCTGGGCGCGCGCCACCTCAAACGAGTGGACATCGATTATCGTGAGGAAGTATGAGGTATTCCGGGCAAAGAAGGCACGCTGGAAAAGAAGAGGAGTCACGTATGAAGCTCTACATCTTTCAGATCGCCCCCAACCCGACGAAGGTGCGTCTTTATCTCGCCGAGAAGACCGCAGCGGGAGCGGCGATCGATTTACCGCAGGTAACGGTCAACCTCGTCAAAGGCGAACAGAAAAAACCCGGGATCCTAGCGTTGAATCCGTTCGGGAGGTTGCCGATACTTGAGCTTGATGATGGCTCCGCTCTGACCGAGTCGCTCGCGATCATCGAATATCTGGAAGAGTGTTATCCCGAGCCACCGATGATTGGCCGCTCTGCGCTGGAACGGGCACGGGTACGTGAGCTCGAACGGATCGCAGATCTTGGGGTTCTTCTGCGTGTCGGGGGCATTATCCACGCGACCAACTCTCCCCTCGGACTGCCGCCAAACCCGGAAGTGGCTGCACACTGCCGCAAGAATCTTCCCGAAGCACTCGAGCTGTTCGACGCTCGTCTGTCGGACGGACGTCCGTTTATCGCAGGAGAGCGTCCGACTATTGCCGACTGCACGCTGGCTGCGGCGTTCCAGTTCGCCCGCTTTGGCGGGGTCGAAATCGATCCGCAGTTTCTCCACTTGGCCGCATGGGATGCACGCTATCGTGATCGTGCTGCTGCCAAGGCGGTTCTGACGGTCTAGAGAAGGAAGGATTGCGATCACAGACGGCCGAAACCTACGTAATCCGCGATATCGGATTTCCCCCTGCCTTCGTCCAGCCCGCCGGCTTTACGGCGCACCCGCTGACCGCGCACGCGGCGACCTTGATCGACGGCGACCAGCCGGCGCCGCTCGCACGTCATCCGGCGGCGAAGATGCCCCAGTACCTCGACGGCGCGACCAAAATTCAGAATGTCGTCATCGCGCGGGCGCTGGCGCGCGCACACGGCGTCACTCCGTAGAACCCGCAGTCATTGCCCCGGCCCCTTGCGCGACTGAATTCGCGGCTTCGCGATGCTCACCGGTGACGCATCAGCCGGCGTGCTGCTGGATGATCTGCTTGCCGAGCGCCATCATGTGGACCTGGTCGGGGCCGTCGGCCTGACGGCACCAGCGTGCGTAGCTGAAGGCCTCGGCCATGAAGTAATCGGCGGTGAAGCCGCCGGCGCCGTGGATCTGCATGCAGCGATCGATTACGGTCTGCGCCATCAGCGGCACGGTGATCTTGGCGGCCGCAATCATGTCGCGCGCGTCCTTGGCACCGACCTCGTCCATCTTGCGGGCGGTGGCGAGCGTGAGCAGCCGCGCCTGCTCGATCTCGCAGAAACACTTCGCGACGTCCTCGCGGATCGATTGGTGCTCGGCGAGCTTGCGCCCGAAAGTCGTGCGCGACAGCGAGCGCCGGCAGGCGTATTCGAGCGCGCGCTGGGCGGCACCGATGAGACGCATGCAGTGATGGATGCGACCCGGCCCGAGGCGGCCCTGGGCGATTTCGAAGCCGCGCCCCTCGCCGAGCAGGATGTTTTCTTTCCCTACGCGCACGTTCTCGAACAGCACCTCGGCGTGACCGAGCGGGGCGTCGTCGTAGCCGAAGACGGTCAGCGGGCGCACCACCGTCACCCCGGGCGTATCCTTCGGCACCAGGATCTGGCTCTGCTGGAGATGGCGGTTGGGATTGTCCGGGTCCGACTTGCCCATCACGATCACGATCTTGGTGCGCTCGTACATGGCGTTGCTGATGAACCACTTGCGTCCGTTGATGACGTAGTGGTCGCCGTCGCGCCGGATCGAGGTCTGCACGTTGGTGGCGTCGCTCGAGGCGACGTCAGGCTCGGTCATGGCATAGGACGAACGGATCTCGCCCTTGAGCAAGGGCTCGAGCCACTCCTTCTTCTGCGCTTCCGTGCCGTACTTCATGAACACTTCCATGTTGCCGGTGTCGGGCGCGTTGCAATTGAACACCTCCGGCGACCACAGCACGCGGCCCATGATTTCGGCGAGCGGCGCGTAATCGGCGTTCTTGAGGCCGCCGTGATCGGCCGGCACGAACAGGTTCCACAAGCCGGCTGCGCGCGCCTTGGCCTTGAGTTCCTCCATCAACGGCACGGTCGCGAAGCGATTCGCCTGGGCATTGAGCTGCGCGTGGTAGTTCTCCTCGTTGGGGTAGATGTGTTCGTCCATGAAAGCGAGGAGCTGAGCTTTGAGGGCTTGGGGGTCTTGTGCGGTATGCATGTTCTGGTTGTCCCTTTACTGCTGTTGAGTTCCAGCTTCGTAGCTCGCGGCGGTCCCCGGCCGCTTCGCGTAGTAGCCCATCGTCATGCCGTAGCCCTTAAACACGATTTCGCCGGGTGTGTCGACCGGCGGTTCGGCGACCCAGACCGCAACGAGGGCCAGCAAATCATTGATGTGGGCACTGCCCCTCCGACCATTGCTAATGGCGATCGCCATTTCATTGCGACCATTCCGACATTTGGAACTGCGTAGTTGGCGAGGAACCGACGAGGCGGCTGACAACGTTACCGCGCTCCCTTACGGCTGTTGCCAGCACGGCACATGAGTTGCGCGCTGCGAAGCGTTGTCTTGCATGGCCAATGATATGATCCACGCCAAAGTCGTCCCACGTCAGGCGCTTTTCAGGACGCTGCGGCGGAGCTCGCGAGTCGCAGCGCCATCCGTGTGCCGCTGGACGGTCGCCGGTAATCCCGGTAGACGGGCTGTCGATCCGACTCGAGCGCTTCGTGGGGCTCGTGAGGTAGGTAAGGCGGCGCAGGAGCCGTCGGGGATCAGGCCTATGCTGAAGATGGTTCGATTGACTGCCTATGCGCACAGCGGAAGCACCGTTGAGGAGAGCTGTCGGACCTCGCACTCGAGCTGGCGGTCGCGTCTGGCGCTTGCAGCTCAGCGCGATTACGTCAGCCGGACGAGGAATGCGAGGCGATGATTTCGGCACGAGAAGCGCTCGAACGCCTCCAAGAGGGGAACCGCCGGTTCGTGTCGGGCACGCGGAGCCGCGACACGCTGCTGAGTCATTCGCGGCGAGCCGAGTTGGCCAAGCGACAAGAGCCCTTCGCGATCATCCTCGGTTGTTCAGACTCGCGGGTGCCGGCGGAGATCGTCTTCGACCAAGGGCTCGGCGACCTTTTTGTCATCCGTGTTGCCGGCAACATCGTGGCGCCTTCGCAAATTGGCAGCGTCGAGTTCGCGGCGGCGCGGTTCGGCACCCGGCTGGTCGTGGTTCTCGGGC